>Ga0334722_10000128_pt1 | contig 111177 bp, 129 predicted proteins | sample C3_bottom_MG_FD_207210 | JGI IMG/M metagenome (GOLD analysis project Ga0334722, IMG submission 207210) | Sediment microbial communities from Yellowstone Lake, YNP, Wyoming, USA - C3_bottom | ecosystem: Environmental > Aquatic > Freshwater > Lake > Sediment | place: USA: Wyoming | collected...
TAGTGTCCAAGGTGCTGGAGGAGCGGCTAGAGGAACTGAAACTGTTGGGCAGAAAGACCGAGCCTCTGGATGCCGTCAAGCCGCCTTTCCATCGGGTGTCCTACGACGAGGCCTTGAACATCCTGAAAGCCAAGGGCGTCGACATCAAGTGGGGAGACGACTTGGGCTCGGACGAGGAGCGCGTGTTGACCCTCCAGTTCGATAGGCCGATCCAGCTCTACGGATTTCCTGAGAAGGTCAAGGCGTTTTACCACAGAAACGATCCGCAGAGGCCTGAAGTCACCTTAAGCGTGGACGTACTGGCGCCCGAAGGATACGGCGAGATTATAGGAGGCGGCGAGAGGATATACGACGAAAAGGAGCTCGTGACCAAGATAGAGCGCTTCGGGCTCGACCCCAAGGACTACCAGTGGTATATAGACCTTAGACGCTACGGCTCGGTTCCCCACTCAGGCTTCGGGCTGGGCGTGGATAGAGTGGTCATGTGGATAGCGGGCCTGGACCACATAAGAGACGCGGTGCCGTTTCCGAGGGATATGAGGAGGAAATACCCATAGCTTGAAGGTCCTCATAACGGGCACGCCTGGGGTCGGGAAGACCACTGTCTGCAGAATAGCAGCGCAGAGACTCGGCGTCAGATGCGTCGAGGCGGCCGCCGTGCTCGCCGGCAAGCCCTTCACCTCCTGGGATCCATACTCCTTGACATATGATATAATCGATGTGGACGCCGCCCGTAGAGAGCTCTCAAGGGAGCTAGCTGGCGATTACATACTTGATACACACGTCCTGGACCTCGTGGGCGATGTGGATAGGGTCTTCGTGCTCCGTAAGCGGCCTGACGTGCTTCTCAGAGATCTCTCGGGCAGGGGTTGGCCTCTACATAAGATAATCGACAACGTCTGGGCCGAGCTCCTCGACTACATATATGTCGAGGCCAAGGATAGATGGGGACGCGTCCACCAGATAGATGTGACCGACAGATCCAGCTTGGAGACCGCCGACGCGGTCGTAGACTGCCTAAAGGGCGGCGTATGCATCGACGAGAGAGTCGACTGGCTGAGCTATTCGCTGGAGAGCGGATTCCTGGAGCGGCTCGAGTCTATCTCCAATAGGATTTCTTCGCGGCGGTCCTCTTCTCCACCAAGAACTTGACGGACCATCCCTGCTCCACGAATCTGCGCAAGAGACCCCTCAAGCTGTTCTTAGGCGATATGAGGAGGACGTACTCCACGCGGGCGTCGTTGAGATACAGCCGGGCCACGTAGAACCTCCTGCCTCCGTCCTCTACGACGACGTCGGCATGAGACATTGACGACAGCTCGGGCATAATGCGGAGCACCTCCCGCTCTATCTCGAGAATATCGCCGACGACGTCCTTGGGCTCCTCGTCGAGCTCCCTCAAGCCCACGACCTTCATCTCCAACATGACGACGCCGAAGTCCTTGCCGACCCTCAGAAGGGCCACCGACCGAACTCCCATCGACCGTTAGATCCTCGGGACATATAAAGCTTGAGACCCAATATAGAGATAAGTAGCTTTTAAAATACGGCGCGAGCTATATCGACTATCAACTTGATGGGGTCCTCCAGCCTTATCGCCGGCTTTCTACCCTCGTCGAGAGCCCTTCTGAGCTCGGCGGCGCATCCGTCGACATCTCTACATCTGTGCAACGGAGCGCCCTTTCTCTCGAGGTATGTATCTACATAGAGACCCTCGGGGAAGTACGACAAAGCAGGCGTCCCCAGCAGGGCGGCCTCCGTGGCCATGGTCATGCCCCCCGTTATCACCGCGGCGGCGTAGTACGCCAGATCCAGATGGTCGACCGCCTTGGTCAGATTTATGGCGCCCTCGATTATCTGGTCGTCGTATCTAGGCACGTTGACCACGGTATACCCCAGACCTCTAGCCAGATCCACGAGCCTGCGCCTCAGCTCCACGTTGTTCCACCTATAGTACGCCGCCTTGGCCTCCTCCGGCCTAAAGACCACGTAGCGCCCCGGCTCCAAGCCCAGCCTTCTGACCGTCTCTACGTCCGGGCGGTGCCGCGAGACCCACATGTACTCGAAAAGGCCGTCGAAAACCGCCACGCGTCTGGGGCAGTACGGCCTCCACGCCTCCTCGGGTATCGCCGCGGGGGCTATCAGATATTCGGACAGCGGTATCGTCAAGCTGTTGGCATGGTAGGCGTGCGGGGTGTCGTTCAGCACGACGGACTTCTTGCCGAGGCCGAAGGCGACCCTAACGGCGTCCGGGCTCGGGAACGACAAGACGCCGTCAAGGCCTTTAACCAACTCGGCGAGCTCAAGCTGGCGCCGCAGGCCCTCGACGAGCTTCTCGTACGGAGCCTCGCCGTATCTGCCGATACATCTATACCCCACGGCGTATCGGTCGAGCATGTCCCTGACGTGGTAGTACTCCCGGCACGTGATGGTCAAGTCCAAGCCGCCCTCAAGCCTCAACAACGCCGCTATTCTGGCCTGCTTAGGCGTGAGCGCATCGAAAAGAGCCTTCATTCGTGCACGTAGGTGAAGACCCCATCCCTGCGCGACGCGAGTTTCACGAATCCATAGCGCAGGAACTGCACTATGGAGCCCTCCTTGAGCTCCAGCGCCTTGGCCTCGACGAGGCCCCGCTCCTCGGTCTTTCTCCCGATGGCCACCGGCTTTATCACCACGGCCTCGGGCGAGCCGTCGGGCACCCACTGGACTATGGGCATCTTGCGCCTACGCGCCTCCTCGATCGTCGTGCCGACCACCTCGCCGATGTATTCATCCCCCCTCCGGCTCGCCGCCACGTTGATGAGCTCCATAAGTCTGAATTCGCCCAGCTCCGCGTCCCTCTTAGATATATAGACGGCCGTGCGTCCAGGCCCCAGCTCGTACACGCGGTGGCCGCGCTCGGGGAAGCTCGGATGTTGCGGAAGCCTGGCGATCAGCTTCGAGGAGAGGTCCAGCGTCAGCCTCACCGGATCCGGCACGAACATGTATCTATCGGCCGTCGGGTCCAGCAACTTCCGGTTTATGGCGAAGAGGTTCGCCACGGACACCGTGGAGTCAGAGGGCTTTATGCCTACGCTCAACACCAGCTCCCATACGGCCTCCGGGAGAATTCCGCGGTTCCTCAACCCCGAGAGCGTCGGCATGCTTATGTCGTCGAATCTCACCTTCAGCGCCTTGAGCTTGGATTTGCTCAGCGAGCCACCCTCTATCTTCAGCCTCCCGAAGTGGATCGTGAAGGGCTGCCGCCAGCCGAAGTGCTTGAAGATATAGGACTGCTTGACGGTATTCACGCTGTGCTCCTGCGCCCTCAACACGTGCGTCACGCCCATTAGGTGGTCGTCTATAGACACGGCAAAGTTGTAGGTAGGCCACACCTTGTATTTCGACCCGACGAGGGGATGCGGCGTCTTCTCGGTATCTATCACCCTGAAGGCAACCCAGTCCCTCACGCTGGGGTCTGGATGCTCCAAGTCCGTCTTGACCCTCAGCACCGCCTCGCCCTCGCGGAAATCTCCCCTCAACATCCGGTCCCAGAGCTCCAGGTTCCTCTCGACGGGGGCATCCCTGTGGGGACACGCCTTGCCCGCGTCCCTAAGCCGGCGCCACTCCTCAGGTCTGCACAGATCGACGTAGGCGCCGCCGAGCTCTATCAGCCTCCTGGCGTATTCGTAGTACACCTCCATCCTCGACGACTGCACGTACTCCTCGTCCCACCTGACGCCGAGCCACCTCAGATCCTCCCTTATGGCGTCGTAGGCGTTCACCTCCTCCGTCACCAGCGGTTTTTTGATCCTGGGATCCGTATCCTCGAACCTAAGTATGAACCTCCCGCCGTATTTCAGCTTGTACGCGTAGTTAAGCACGGCGGGCCGCGCGCTACCTAGATGCAGGACGAAGTCCGGATTGGGCGCGAAGCGCACCACGACCTCCTTCCCTCCGCCCGCCTCGGGCAACGGCGGCAGCGCCTCTACGCTGGGCCGCCTCTCCTCTCTCTCCCGCCTCTCCTCCAGCGCCTCGGGCCATCTAGACGCGAGCAACGCCCTCTGCTCCTCCAGCGCCATGGAGTTAACCCTCTCCACGATCGAGTCCACCAACGCCTTCACCTCCTTGGCGCGTCCCCTCAGATCGGGCCTCTCGGCCATTATCTTCGACATAACGGCCTTGGGGTCGGCCTTTCCTCCGTACCTAACCGCGTTTGCCAAAGCGTATTTCAGCACTAAGTCCTCAATTTCCATTTCCAAGAATCTTCTCCACCTCCTCCAGATCCTTCACGGTATCTATGGACCGCCAGAACACGTCGCTATATACCACCGCCTTCAGGCGCCTGCGTTCAGCCAGCTGGGGGAAGGTCGTCTCCTCTATGTTGCCCCTCGAGGGCAGGACCTTGAGCAGCTCTCTCCTGATCGCGTAGACCCCGGCGTTTATGAAGTAGCCCCCTAGGACCGGCTTCTCGCGGAAGCTCACCACGCGGCCCAACTCGTCGAACTCCACAATGCCGTAGGGGCTCCTCAAGGGTACTAGGGCCACGGCAGCATCGGCGTCGGCCAAGGCCTCCAGCAGAGGCTTGACGGGGAGATCCGTCACCACGTCGCCGTTGGTGGCCACGAACACGTCGTCCTCTAGAAACGGCTCGGCGTTCTTTATGGCCCCCGCCGTCCCGAGGGGCTCCTCCTCCACGCTGTAGAAGATCCTGACGCCCAGCCTCCTGCCGTCGCCGAGAGCCTCGAAGACCTTATGCCGCAGGTAGCCCACCGCCAGCACGAAATCCGAAAAGCCCTGCCCCCTGAGCCACTCTATCTGCCTCACGAGTATGGGCTTCCCCGCCACCGGCAGAAGCGGCTTAGGCACCTCGTTGGTCAGCGGCGCAAGCCTCTTCCCAAAGCCCCCAGCCAGTATCAGGGCGCGCATGTAGATGCTCTCAACCCTATTTAAATAGGAAAACGTGGTTGACGTGCGGCTGTATTGGTGCGACGACCTCAACGTGCCTGTGCTGGATCCCCACGACGTGGCCGATAGATGCAGCAGACTGGTGCCTGTCTATGTCACTAAACCGGGCGACGTGAGGCCCGCCTTTAAGGTCGATATAGAGATAACCAGGCGGGCCGTCGAGTACGAGCTGGGCGATAGCTCCCTCGCAGATATGATACCGGCAGACGAGGTGGTTTTGCTGAACAAAATACCGGGGTACGCCGATCAAGCCGACGAGGTGGTGGTCCGTGGAAGGATCTTGGGGCATAGGTTCTACGACGTGGTCGAGGGCAGGTGGAGGTTCAGGCCGTTGTTCGAAGGCGTGAGCGAGATATTGGCCAGGAGGGCTGGGTGGTGGGCCGTCGTCGACATGGACGAACTGCCGGTTGGCTACGACGTGCATGAGGATCGAGTCTTGGAGGGATCCCTCCCCGAGAGGAGGTACGCCCACGTGGCCGTCTCCACCAGAGGTGGGTCGATACACGGCGTGGCTAAGCTGTTCAGAGGGAGGAGGCTCCACATAATCAAGTCCTGGAGGGCGAGGCCGCGGCTACCGCCGGGCAGGCCCAGCGACTTGAAGCTATTTGCCGAGATCAACCGGACCTACATAGAGAGGAAGGCAAGGAGGGCTGTGGATTTCCTGAACAGCGTCATATCTCGATACAAGTTGCCCGTCGTGGTTTCGTACTCGGGAGGCAAGGACAGCTTGGTGGCGCTGGACCTCACCGCGAGGACAGGCCATCAGTTCGCTATATTGTTTAACGACACGGGCCTCGAGGCGCCCGAGACGTATCAGAACGTGAACCAGGTGGCCGAGAAGTATGGGGCGGAGCTCTTGGTCGCGTCCGCCGGCGACAGATTCTGGAGGGCCCTGGACGAGTTCGGGCCCCCCGCCCGCGACTATCGCTGGTGTTGTAAGGTGATAAAGATGGCGCCCATAACGAAGACCTTGCTCGAGCGCTTCCCCCAGGGGGCTATATCTGTTGTGGGCCAGAGGGCCGCCGAATCGTTCCAGAGGGCGAGACTGAAGCCGATCTCAGCCAGCAGATGGGTGGCCAAGACCATCGTGGCGGCGCCCCTCCAGGACTGGACCGCCCTAGAGGTCTGGGGCTATATCTTCCTCTACGGCCTTCCCTACAACAAGGCGTACGAGAGAGGGTTCGACAGGCTCGGATGCGTGGTGTGTCCAGCCAACGAGATGGCCGAGCTGGAGCTGGTGCGCATCAGCTACCCGAACATCTACGAGCGGCTTGAGGAGAAGATCTCCGAGCGTTACGGGGACGAGAACTACCTGAGGTATGGGCTATGGCGGTGGAGGAGGAATATCCCGGGCGACCTCAAGAGGCTCGTCAAGCTGTCCATCAAGGCGGAGTACCCGGTGAAGATCAGACGGACCGAGGAGGGGCTGGAGCTGATCGGCGTAAGGCCCGACGCGGCGACCGCCCTACAGCTGCTGAAGATGCTCGGCGAAGTGAGACTGGAGGGCGACGGCGTAAGGGTGGCGCGGAGAGATGGCCACCTGCGGCTCTCCGGCGATCTCTCTAGGATAGAGGGCCGCGGCGCTCTGGATGCGGCGGCGCTCGTGGTACGCGCCTCCATCTGCGGCCACTGCGACCTCTGCATAAGCTGGTGCCCCACGAAGGCCCTCAGGAGGGATTCCGATGGGCGTTTCGCCGTCGATGAGGGCAGATGCATAGGGTGTCTCCTCTGCTCTAAGGCATGCCCCTCGGCCCAATATCTGGTCTACAGGGCCCTCGACGAGGGGGGCCGGGGCGATGGAGGGACAAACTATTAATATATTGCCTATAGTCGTTGGCTGTGATAATTTATACGGACCAGTTGGATCTGATACGAAAAGTAGTGCAGGCGCTGAACTCGCGGAGGGCCGAGCAAATGGTCATAAGGGGGGAGGGCATCGACCTCGTGTGGCCTCCTAGAGCGCCCAATCTGCCGATGAGCCTTCTCGAGATTATGCCCGCCAGCACGTACGTCATACTACGGGGCAACACGATAACGATTGTGCCATGAGGAACCTAAGAAGGGCGAGGGTCTCCTCGCTCAATATAGACCCCTCGATAAAGCAGAAGCTGATAGAAGTGCTCGGCGAAAATGAAATAGTATATATAGAGCAATATTATGAAAAAATTAGAATAATACTATGATTATTATAAATTCCAAAAATATAGATCAAATACTATGGACTTTGAGGGAGGTGCAATATTCTATCGAGGCGACGCCTATAGTGTTCGGACGTAGACAGGTGGGGCAGTATGTAGTCCAGCTGGGCTCCCTCGGGCATCTATATGGGGCTGTCGGCGAATTGATGGAACGTATAGTGGCCGCCAGCAACATGGCAGATAAGCTAGGGCTGACGAGCTACTCCATAATCGTCGATCCGTCCGGCACGCACATAACGCCGGAAGATCTCCCCGAGGTGATTCCGCCCCTCCCCAGGGCGAAGCCCGCTGAGCCCCTGAAGGCGCCCGAGGTGGAGCTAGATATGTGGGGTTGCCGCGACATTACGCCGGGCTATATAAAGTTCTGCGTAGGCAACGTCGAGATAGCGTACTACTACGGAGGGCAGGAATAATGTCCCTCTTCCTCACCCTCAGCGAACTCGAGAACATCCTCGCTTCTCTGAAGGACCACGCAGAACATTATAGAAACAGAAGGGAGGCCCTTGTTGCCATGGAGGAGAGATATCTCAAGTTCGTCGAGCTCGCCAAGGCGTTTGGCGTCGAGTTGAAGCTCGCCGAGGGCGTCGAGCTTTATACAGGCGGCGAGCTTCCCGACAACACGGAGCTTCTGGAGCGCATAAACAAGGCGTTAGCCACAGTAAGGCGCATAAAACAAAGTTATGGCGACTTAAAAGTAATAGTAGATATTCAGTTTAATCTTAATAAAATAATTATTAAAATATAAATGAATAATATGAATGATATAAGATATCTTCTGATTGCAGAGAATCCGGGCTATACGCCTTCTCAGAGAGCTCAGCTACTACGCGACCTGCGGGGCTTCCTCCCCGTGTTGAACGTGCGGGTGGCCTCGCGCCATCTAGAGATTTTGGTGAGAGGCGTAGACGTCGAGGACGCTAGGCGTAGAGTGGAGGAGGCGGTCGGGCGCGTCTACGCGGCCATAGACGTGACCAACGAGGACGCGCTGGGCAGCGGAGATATAGGCAGATTTGTGGCCTTATTCAACTCGGAGAGGTTCTGGGAGGCGCATGCCGAGATAGAGCCGGCCTGGCGTAGAAGCGGCGATAGATCTCTGCAGGGCCTAATCCTTATGTCGGCCGCGTTCGTCAAACTGCAGGAGGGGGCCCCGGACAAGTTCGTCCTCCTGGCCGGGGAGGCGCTTAGACTCCTCGAGGATGCCCCGGAGAGGATCGGCTGTATAGACATCCCGAGGCTGAGGGAACAGCTCGCGAGGTCGCTAGTCTCGAAAAGCCCCTTCTCTATAGCCTGCCCTTAGGGCCTCGACGATTCTGGGCAACACCTCCTCGGCTCTCCCCTCTATCACCACGTCGGCTATCTCGTCCATCTCGGTCGGCCCCGAGTTTATTATCACTATCTTGGCCCCATGCCGCTTGGCTATTAGCGGCAACCGGTTTGCCGGCGCCACGGCGAGCGAGGAGCCTATGACCATAAAGACCTCGGAGAGCTCCGATAGCAACACCGCCTCGTTGAGCGCCTCCTGGGGCAGAGGCTCTCCGAAGAAGACTACGTCGGGCTTCAGGACGCCGCCGCAGACCCTGCATCTAGGCGCCGACCCGTTATACGTGGACAGCACCTCGCCGAGGGTGTACTTCATGCCGCATTTGGTGCATACGGCGTACCTCAGAGAGCCGTGGAGCTCCACGACTCTAGCCGAGCCGGCCGCCTGGTGTAGCCCATCGACGTTCTGTGTAATCACTGCACAGAGCTTCCCCATGGACTCCAATTGGGCCAAGGCCTTATGTGCGGGGTTGGGGGCTATGGTCTCCTTCGGCGCGAAGATGGAGACGAAGAGTCTCCAGACCTCGTCGGGATTTCGGTAGAGATGGGAGATCTCGAACTTAGATGGATCTACCTTCCTCCAGATGCCTTGAGGGCCTCTGAAGTCCGGTATGCCGCTGGCTGTCGATATGCCCGCGCCCGTGAGAGCCACGGCGCAGTTTGCTCTGTTCAATAGATCTGCGACTTGAAAAACCTTGTCCATCTGCAACCTATACAAAAATGTTTTATAAACTAACCCTCCTAGGGCGGAGGCAACGGGTCCACCGGTATGCCGAATTTCGCCTTCCAGTCGTTCAATATCTTCTGCTCGTCGGGGCTCAGCTGCCTGCCAAGCCTATACCAATTGGGCTTCTTCTTGGCGTCCTCCGGCGCCTCGCTAGCCTTGTATATACACTTAACTGGACAGGCGGCCACACAGCTGAAGTCGTCGTAGCACTTCTCCCAGATTAGGCGGGACTTCGCGTTCTCGTCCAGCTCGAGGGCCTGCCAGGGACATACGGCGACGCACGCGCCGCACGATATGCAGAGGTCTTGGTCTATCACCACTCTCTGGTATTGCGACAGGTCTTTCTGCTCGGCCATAGCCAACTTCATAGGTGCTCTTTTTAATTCTTACTTGCTCTTTAAACTATTAATATAGCGTTTATATTATTTTAATATTAAAGCTAAACTTTTTATTAATAGATAAAATTCATAATTAATTTATATAACATTTTTATATGCAATAAATGTAGCGATAAGACGTCAGGGTCGCAATCTTTATGTAGATATGACCTGAGAGGGGCAAATGGGGAGGTCTGGCCTGGACGACCGATGAAGAAGCTAGACGAACCGACGCTAGGGCCGCGCCAGTACTAGATATTGCACGGAGAGGGTTAAATTCCCGCGGCTCGATGTTATGTTGATGCAAATAAGCGGCGAGCTGATGGAATAATTGGTGGAATAATAGGTATATATATACGTTTGATTACATCTGGCGTATACGGAAAGAAGGAAAAGATATCGATCTAAAGATAGAGATATAGCAATATTCATAAACAATATAAATATAAATAACGATAATATAAAAATAATAATTATATATATTGCTTCAATCTGTGATATCATTTAAATAGGATGTTGAGCATCGCCGCTATTTTTTCCGCCTCCACGGCCATCCACAGCAACATTAGTAGCAATATTATTATAACTATATTATATAATATTCGCATATTTTATAATACTTAACATATATTTTATATCTTTGAATACTTGTTCATATATTGAATATATATCCTTCATCAAGTTGTTTCCGATGGCGACCGCCATAGCTATGAGGACCGCCGCTATGGCGGACTCCAGAAGCAGATAGAGATATTCCTCAACCGTCTCCACGATCCCACTGCGCCTTAAAAGCTCCTGAAATCGGTGAGCTTCGTCGCGCGCAGAAACTCTCTGAGGGTCTGCTCCGAGAACTTTCTGCATATGGACTCCTCAACTACGTCATCCACATGTCGGGCTTCCGACAGAGCCTCCTCTATGGTGCCTCTTGCGATTAGCTCGTACACGCGAGCCACAGCCTTGCCGGGAGCCCTCCTCACCACCCTCCCCACTCGCTGCAACATCTGCCGCTTGGAGCCGCTGCCGCTGACCACCACGGCGACGTCGGCGTCGGGCACATCCACGCCTTCATCCAATACGGTGGTGGTCACCACCACCTTGGAGGCTCCCGACAGGAACCGCGAAAAAGCAGAGGTCCTATCGCGTTCTTCGGACGTTATCAGCTCGGAACGTATGGACTCCTCGCGCAATCTATCGTATACGGCCTTGGCTTGTTCCAGGAACTGGGTGAAGACGAGCACTTTATGGCCTAGGGCGACTTCCCTCTTGACGACCTCGACGGCTATCGGGATCTTCGACGAGATCTGCGACGCTATGTTTCTAAGGACTATTGCGTTGTCTGTGGCGGCCTGCGCCGATCTATAGCTCTGCTCCTCCTCGGGGCTAGGCTTGATATATATCCTGTAATGCTCCACGGGCACCACCAGGCCCGCCTCGATCATCTCGCTATATGTAGCTCTATATACTAGGGGACCCACCGCTTCATATATCAACATCTCGTTGCCGTCTTCGCGCCTAGGCGTGGCGGATAGGGCCAGCCTGAAGGGCGAGTCGAGGGCGAGGGCCACCTCCTTGAAAGTCTCGGCGGGGACGTGGTGGGCCTCGTCGAAGACCACCACGCCGAACCTCCCCACCAGCTCGTCTATGTACTTCACCGCCGAGTTGTAGATAGCCACGGTGACGTCCCTCACGTCGTGTCTACCCGCCCCCAACATGCCGGGGCTCACTCCTAGGTGTCTCCTAAGCCTCTCCGCCCACTGGGTTGCCAGCTCCTGCGTGACGGCCAGCACGAGCGCCGTGGTTGACGCCCTCGCCAATGCGGCCATGGCTATGAACGTCTTACCTCCGCCGGTGGGCACGGCTATGGTGCCTCTTCTCCCCGCCTTCTCCCAGCTGTCGATCGCCCTCCTCTGGAAATCGTGGAGAGATATATTCTGTCTATACTGAATCTGTCCATACTCTAGATCTCTCTTCAGGACAATATAGCCGTATTTCCTTAACACTTCTGAAATTTTCTCTCTGATAAATACTGGATATTTTATAATTATTTTATCATTTTCTCTTGACATTTTAACAAGTTTTATAAATATCTGTTTAACTTCGCCGTCTTTCCCGACCACGTTATAGGCCAGCTTGAAGTTGCCCAGCTCCGCGGCCAGCTCCCTCCCGGCGAAGTTGAGCACGGCCTTCGTCGGCCAGAGCTCCACGCGCCTCCACGCGACGCGGCGCTCGTAGAGGGACTTGAGGCGCTCCGAGCTGAGGGCTATCTCAACGGCGTTCCTCACGGCCGCCTCTAGATCGCCTCTGATCTCCAGGCCTCTGACCAGCGACCTGAACTCCTCGGCTGCGCGCCGCACGTATTCCTCATATGAGGAGACCTCCGCTATGGCCCTTCGATCCGACGCTATGAAGTCTCTGATGAACCTAGTCGCGGAGACGAGGTGGGACGAGCCGTAGGAAGCCGCCACGTACGGCCTCAGGCGGTCGGCTATGCTCCCCACCACCAGTACCGCGTCGCCGGAGCCGACGCCGCTGGCCTTCGCGACCTCGTCCAGCTCCTCGTCGCTGAGGTCGAGCAACGCCTTCAGCGCATATAGAGACGCGGGATCCCTCAATCTGCCTACCCATCCGCCGCCCGTCCACCTAAACCCCATCCTCTTCAGCTCCTCCTTCACTCTAGATACCCTGTCCCAGCTCCACTCCCTCACTATCTCCACGCCGTTAACAACTACGCGAAACTCCACAGAGGGATGTGGCATATATTAATTAGGCCTAACTGACACGTGTTGGACGACTACCTAAACTGGGAGAGGTACCTGATTAGGTCTGAGGTGGATCTGCCCGAGGAGTACCAGTACCAGGGACGCCTCTACAGGCTGGCGCCGGCGGATAGGCTGTATATAGCCGGGATGGGGGGCTCCGGCGTCGTTGGGGACCTAATAAGGGACCTCTCCTTCGTCTGGGGGTGGCCCTTCGAGGCGGTTGTCGTCAAGGACTACTTCTTCAGGGGGGGCGGCGGGCTCATGCTCGCCGTGTCCTATTCGGGCAATACGGTCGAGACCATCACGGCCGCGGCGGCCGCGCTGAGGCGGGGCATGCCCGTCATCGCCATAACCACGGGCGGCAAGCTGGCCGAGATGGGCATCCCGACGATCAAGGTGCCGAAGGCCTCGGCGCCCCGCGCCGCCCTGCCGCAGATGTTGACGGCGGCTTTATGGACCTTGAGGAAGATCTATGGAGTAAACTTCGACACGCCTTCCTCACTGCCCTACGATGAGAGGCTGGCCGATAGGCTGGTTAAAACCCTCGGCGCGAGGCCCACCATAGTGGCGCCCGTATCCATGCAGGGCCTGGCCTATAGAGTCAAGAACGAGGCCAACGAAAACGCCAAGCTGGATCCATCGGTCGAGATCCTGCCGGAGGCCCACCACAACTGGATAGAGGGCGCCTCAGGCCCCATAATGGCCATGACGAGCCCCGACATACCTGCCGAGCACAGAACCAGGGTGAGGCTCACCGTGGATCTGCTCTCCGGCGAGGTCTTCGAGGTGCCTATGACCGTCGGCGGGATCTTGACGTTCTTAAAACACGTGGGCATAGCCACCGTGAAGATCGCGTTGGCCAGAGGGATAGACCCGCTGAAGACCCCGAGGATAGACGAGCTGAAGAGAAGGCTTCCGTGATGCTTGAGGTGCTCGGACTGGCCGAGCTGGCCGTCCTGGGGTTTGCGTCCTACCAGGACGTAAAGACAAGAGAGATAGACGCCTGGGTTATAGCGCTTCTATTTCCGCCGGCCCTCGCCGCGGCGTACCTCTCGTGGAGCGCGCCTCTGTACATAATGTCGCCCATATTGGGTCTCGTGCTGGCCCTGGCCATGCGGCTCACCGGGAGCGGATACGCGGATTCGTTGGCCATAGCGGCGCTGTCCCTATTCCCGCCGTTCTCGCCCGTGTTGCCCACTCCGGCAGTCGTGGTGCTGGGCGCCGGCATATCGGTGCTGGGGACGTCCATATGGTTGCTTTTAGTCAACAACAGGAGGCCGTGCAGGATGACGTTGACGCAGAAGTTCACGCATATATGTATAACCCGCGAGGAGGCCCTTAAGAGGAGCCATAGATATATCATAGGCGAGGTCAAGGACGTCGAGAAATACAAGCCGCCGGAAAGGATAGAGGGCGACTACGTGGTGGCTAGATACGGAGTGCCGTACGTGGCCCACATGGCGCTTGGATTTGCCCTATATTTGGCGCTGTACGGACTTGTCGGACCTCCGTAGCGGAGACGCTACAGAACCCCGAAGTCTTTATATTCCCCTCTATACTCCTCCCTCGATATCTCGACCTCCCTGACCTTAGTGCCCTGCGGACCGGCGTAGGCCCATCTCAGCACAGCGTCTACGTCCCTCTCCTCGCCCTCCAGCACCGCCTCAGCCACGTCGTCGGAGAGGAAACGCACCCACCCGACGACGTTGTTCCTCCTCGCCACCTCCCTCATTATCTGCCTAAAGGGCACGCCAGGTAGATTCAACTCTCCTTTTATGAATATATGGAGACGGACCTTCACTTTTCCTCCTCCGCCTCCACCGCGCGGACTCCTATGGACAGAAGCCTCCTGAAGACTCTGTCCATAAGCCTCACGTAGGAGCCTCTATGGCCCACGAACGAGCCGAACTCGCTGCGCCTGACGGACACCAACAGCTCGGGGCCTGCGAAATCCACATCCAGTATGTGCTTCGCGATCCAGCCGGCGGGGTGCAGGGCCCTTATCCAGTTCTTGAAGTCGAGGGTCATCTCGACGAGCCTCAGCCTAAGCCCAACGTCGTTCTCTATGCTCTTTATTCGCTCGCCCCCTCTGCCCACCGCCCTCCCCAGATGCCCCTCCTTCACGAAGACCAAGGCGTCGGGGACGTCGCCCTTTATGCCCAGAGACTCCTTGTCCGACTTGAACTCTATCGCCGTTATCACGTCGGCGTCTGGGGCGTAGACCTTGAAGGCATCCTCCACGTACCTCTCCGAATCGGTGAGCCGGCGTTTCCGCATGCGTAGCTCCAAGGCGAGCTTTATACCCCTCCTGGCCCCCGGCCTCACGATGTCCTTAACGCCCAGATCCACCACGACGGCCTTCTCCTCGCCCAACAGAGCCTCCCTCAACAACGTCGCGCCGTCTGCGCCGTCCTCGCCGCGTTGAAACACTGGGTCGCCCGCCACGATCAACTTGCTGTTTCTGCCCAGCCTTATGAGGACCTCCGCGGCGCTGTCCGGCTGTACGTTCTGAGCATCGTCGAGGAACATGACGGTATCGTCGAAGGTCCTCCCCCTCAGATAGTTCACGTCGGTCACCACCACGGCCTCCTCCCTCAACAGCTTCTCTATCTCGCCGCCCGTCGCATATTCGCCCAAGATGTCTTGGATGTACGCGGCGGCCAGCTTGTAGTACATCTCGCCCAGATCCTCAGGCGTGAGCGCGCGGCCTGTCGACACGTCGACGATAGGCCTCGCTATCACGAACCGCTTGTATCTGCCGCTCTGCACCGAGGATATGCCGTAGGCTATGCTCAACAACGACTTGCCGGTGCCCGTAGGGCCGAAGAGCCCAACTATCTCGTTCTCCGAGTCCGACAGCGCGTTGAGAGCCCGCTCCTGCCCCACCGTCTGCGGCTTTATTTTGTCGATCACACATTGGCGAGAGGCGCAGTTTAAAAGCTATACGGCCGCGCGCCTAGGCCGGGGCGGCATCCGCCGTCCACGCGGGCCGTCGCCCCGCCAGCGGGAGGACCGAGAAACGGAATGCTTTAAACCCAGACCCCTCCGTGTGCCATGGCCCGATATCTGGTGGGGAGGGACTTCGCCTTCCCGGAATACGTCCCCCGCTTCCCGCGGCAGTACGACTTCGACGTGGTTAAGCTCGACTTGGACATAGAGCTAGACCTGTGGAACCGCGAGGTTAGGGGCGTCGCGAAATACAGGGTGAGGGCCAAGAGGGACCTCCGCAGGCTGGCGCTCGACGCCGCCGAGCTCGAGGTGCTGGGCGCATCGACCGGCTACTCCTACGACGGGGAGAGCATATCCCTGGATCTGAACCTCCCGGCGGGCCGCGAGGCCGAGTTCGAGATAAGGTATAGGGCGAGGCCCCGCAAGGGCATCTACTTCGTCCTGCCCGACAGACACCACCCCTACAGAGTGCCCATGGCCTGGACGCAGGGCGAGAGCGAGGACAATAGATACTGGATCCCTCTGCCCGACACTCCAAACATCAAATTCCCCTGGAGGCTCTCCATAACGGTCCCCAAGCCCTACGTCGCGGGGAGCAACGGCGTATTGGTGGAGGTGAGGGACGGCGGCGACAAGCAGACGTTCGTCTGGGAGATGAGGCACCCCATGTCGCCCTATCTGATAGCGCTCGCCGCAGGCGACTTCGAGATAGCTAGGGACAAATGCGGCAACGTAGAGCTGGAGTACTGGCTGCCGAAGGGGCGCGCCGGGGTGGCTCAGTACAGCTTCAAGAACACCTGCAACATAATGAAGTTCTTCGAGGAATATCTAGGGGTTCCTTACCCCTACGAGCGCTACGCGCAGGTGGTGGTCCAGGAGTTCGTCTACGGAGGGATGGAGAACACCACGTTCACGATCCTCACGGACTGGACCCTTCACGACAAGCACGCGCACTGCCCCTACGAGGACTTCCCCTGCCTCCAGGAGGACTTCTCCTCGGATCCCCTCGTGGCCCATGAGATGGCCCATCAGTGGTTCGGCGATTTGGTCACGGCGAAGGACTGGGGCCACATCTCCATAAATGAGTCGTTCGCTACGTTCATAGAGGCCCTCTGGACGGAGCGCTCTAAGGGCAGAGACGAGTACCTCTACGAGATGTACCTAAACCTCAAGGCGTATCTAAACGAGTACAGCACGCGCTACGCCAGGCCCATAGTGACCAACCTCTACGCGATACCTGAGGAGGTCTTCGACAGGCATTCCTACGAGAAGGGGTCTGTCGTCCTACATACGATAAGGAGCTTGCTGGGCGACGAGGCGTTCAGGAGGGGGCTCAAGCTCTTTCTGGAGCGCCACAGGTACAAGAACGCCGATATAGAGGATCTGAGGAAGGCCCTGGAGGAGGCCAGCGGCATGGATCTCGAGTGGCTGTGGCGGCAGTTCTTCTACTCGGCCGGCCACCCCGTCGTGAAGGCCTCTTGGAGCAAGAACAACGGAGTGAGGCTAGTGCTGGAACAAGCCCAGCCGGACGACAGCTTTCCCGTGTACACGTTGCCGCTGGAGATCGAGGTGGCCTACGAGGACGGGCGGCGGGACAAAATATCGGTGAGCTTCTCTGAGAAGCGCTTGGAGGTGCCTCTCGGGGAAAAGGCCAGATATGCCTGTATAGACCCGGACTTCAAGCTACTCAAGGTGGTGGAGCTCAACTTCCCAGTAGAGGTGCTCGGCGCCATGTTGGACGACGCGAATCTCTACTGCAGATTGCAGGCCGTGGAGGCCCTGCGGAGAAACGGGAGCAACAGAGCCGTCGAGTTCCTGGCCAAGGCGCTTCGCGACAAGTTCTGGGGCGTCGCCGCCGAGGCGGCGCGCGCGCTCGGCGCCATAGGCACGGCCGACTCGGTCAAGGCGTTGATGGAGGCCTATCGCGATGTACGCCACCCGAGGGCCCGGCGCGCGGTGATGGAGGCGCTGGGCAACGCGAAGCGGCGTGAGGCCGCGGAGTTTCTGGACAGGGTGCTGCACGACGGTTCGGAGAGCTACTACGTCAGGTACGAGGCGGCGAAGGCCCTGGGTAAGACCAAGTGGGAATTCGCCGAATATAGCCTCAAGAAGGCTCTAGGGTACGGCGGACATATGGACGTGGTGACCAGAGGCGCCATAGAGGGGCTCGCCGAGCTTGGGAGCGACGGAGCTCTTGAGGTGGTTCTGGCACATGCCGGCGAGGACAAGCCGACTTGGATCAGAATGACCGCAGTCCAGTCGCTCTCCAAGTTCGGCCCCAGGCCGCAGGTGCTGGAGGCGTTGCGCAAGGCGTTGCGCGACGATAACTACCGCATAAGGGCTGCCGCCGTTACGGCGGCCTTGGACCTAATGGACGCGCGGCTGATGCCCGATCTACAGGAGCGGGCTGAGAGAGATGTGGACGGAAGGATCAGGAGGATGGCCCGCGAGGCCGCGGAGAAGATCAGAAAGGCTATGGACCGCGGCGCGGAGTACCAGAGGCTACGGGAGGAGGTGGAGAAGCTACGCGACGAATATAGGAAGTTGCTCGACAGATTGTCCCGCCTCGAGAGGTGAAGCCTCCGCTTTTTCGCAGGCGCGTTAGAGGATGAACGAGAGGTATATCGCTACGATGAACATGACAGCCCAAACCGCTATGTTCCACCGGAATATCTTAGCGCCGTCGAGAGGCCCGAGCGGCAGTAGGTTGAAGAAAGCCACGAAGGAGTTGAGCCTCATTAGATATATCAGGAATTGGACTGTCAGAGGGCCGAGTTCCACCGGCAGGGAGAGCAAGGCCAGCGATAGCAGAGCCACCGCCATGTTCGTCGTGGGCCCCGCCAGAGAGATAAGCCCGTCGTCTTCGCGCGTATAGCTGTAGCAAGATATAAGGGTGTAGCCGGATATGAACAACACCGGGCCCCTCGCGAAGATTCCGACGAGGCCGTTGACTATCAAGGTGACCAGGAAGCCGGGCCAGTAGAGGGCAAACCTAGACCAACAGCCCCTGCGTCTGGCGATCTGCCTGTGCGCAAGCTCGTGGGGGACTATGGCTATGGCCACTGCGGTGGTCGGCAACAGGATGCCCGCTATGGGGTTGTTGAAATTGAGGAGGTAGGCGACCGCTACCGACGCTATGGCGAGGAGGAAGTCCACAGCCTCGTTGGATCTGTAGGGCCTATAGGGCCACCCCATGCCTTTGGGGCGTTACCTCTTTAAAAGTTCTGTTGCGCCCATTCGGGATATTAATATACCCCTGCAGTATGGGGCATGCCGGTATATCTGATAGACCATCCCTATGCGCAACACGTCCTCACCAAGCTACGCGACAGATCTACCGCCAGCCTCGAGTTCCGCAAGGGGCTTGTGAGGCTCGGCCGCATAATGGGGTACGAGGTGGCTAGGAGATTTCCCAAGAGGGAGGTGGTGGTCAGGACGCCGCTCGGGGAGGCTAGGGGCATCGTCCTCGAGGATCTGGACAGGGTGGTCATAATCGAGGTGTTGAGGGCGGCCATGCCGCTCGTCGAGGGCCTCCTCAAGGCCTTCCCGGAGGCCAGGATAGGCGTTATTGCGGCCAAGAGGAGGGAGGAGGGAGGAGCCGTGAGCGTCGACGTGTACTACGTTAGGATTCCCGACGTTGAGGGCTCCGTGGTCCTCATAGCAGACCCCATGCTGGCCACCGGGGTCACCATGGCCTCTGCTATACGGGAGGTGCTGAAGAGAGGCACGCCGAAGAGGTTGCTGGTGGCCTCGGTGATAGCCACGCCGATGGGCATAGAGCGCGTGCTGGCCGCATACCCCCACGCAGAGATATACGCAGTAGCCATAGACGAATTTCTCGACAAAAACGGGTTCATAGTGCCGGGGCTCGGCGACGCGGGCGACAGGGCCTTCGGCTGACTTCAAGCGGGGCCGCATCCCAGCGCGCCGAGCGCGGCGAGATCGCTGTACGTCCCGGCGCGCGTCGGCAAGGACCGCCAGTTGGCTAGGGTAGCCCACTGGGGCACGGGATAATGTTATATCCGAATTTGTGGACGCCGAGAAGTCGATCGCCGGGATCGCCTTGGCCGGGTCCCAGGATAAACATATTGTAGAACCCCTCCCTGTTCATCTACGCCTCAGTAGCTGCAACACGCTCCTCTTTACGCCGTTCTCCTCAACCACGAAGTATTCAGGCGCCTCCAGCACCTTCAGGAGGTTGCCCAAGATATGGCTCCTCTTGACTGAGTTATTCGCCGCCACGGGCAGCTCCTCGATTATCTGTGACGGCGACAGTCCGGCTCTGCGCCTCTTGATTATGTAGTCCACAACGGCGGATAGCGAGAAGCCCTTTTCTAACACCTCCTTCACGACCAGCCAGTCGGACGGCAACAACGCAATCCCCTCCCTTTCCAGCCTCTTGGCCGCCGCCACCAGCCTGGAGGGCTTGATCCCTATGGCCTTCGCCGTGTCGCACAGCTCCTCGGCGGCCTCCCTCGTGTATCCCTCCCTGATCAGCTTCTCGCACTCCTTCATCTCCCGCATCTCTCCAACAGCGAGGGGGCAAGCCGCGCGATCGCCCCCGCGTCGCCCTCCGACTTGGCGGCCTCCCTCAACACTGCCTTGAGCAGTTCGCCATCCATTATGACCACTATCTCCTTAGGCGCCTTCTGCAACGATCTGAGGAGCAAGAGAGCCCAGTCCTCCTCGCGCTCGGCCGGCCCGACGGCGTCTAGCGTCTCGGCGAAGCCTACGTCGAGACTCTCGCCGTTGCCGCCATCCTCAAACTTTAGTCTCATGGAAGTATCTCTCCTCCAGCTGGTAGCCGTGCTTGACCGCATCGTCTAGGACATTTAGCTCTTGGCCGGTCCTCGCCTCAGCCAACGCGACAACTGTCGACATGAGGCCCCATTTCAACTACGGCCGAACAAGGGGCTCTCGGGCCCGGGAGGCCTCGGGTTTGCCGGGCCCGCCGGGCTGGGGCGCCGGTCGGGTTGGAGGCACGCCCCCTCCTCTATGCGCGTAAGCGAATGGGCGGGGCTCTCCGGCCCAGGCGGCGGACGGCCGACCCGGGCCTGCCCCTCGGCCCGGCGGGGGCACCTCTCCATGTCAGTAAGCCGCGTCTTCTCATAAAATGATCCATTACGCCGTCCATGGGGATCGACACGTCGATTCAACTTCCAATTTCCGCCGCCTATCCCTCGGCGCGTTGATTCCAAATATCCAATTGCTGTATGGGTCGGCACATCGCGTAGAAACGCCGAGAGGGAGGGGACAAAATCGAGGCGGTTAAATTTGGCGTCGCAAAACGTAGACGAAGACCACGCAGCTTATATGCCCTGTCGTCAGGAAGCCTTAATCCATCTAACCAACGTCGAAATAGCCTCTTTATTCCGCCGATCTCCCAAAACCGCCCTGTGGATCCTCTCGGCGGAGTAGTCGGAGGGCATCTTCACCCTCGTCAGAAACGCGTTGACCATCCTTATCCCAGGCGCCTTCTCATCTCCCTTCTCCAGCATGTTGGCCACTATGAGCGAGGCGTAGCGCATATATCTTCCATAGATCTGCGTCTTGACGTCGGCGATTCTCGTCAGCAGACGTCTGTCCGCCACGAAGTACATCAACGCTTTCAGCTTCCTCTGCAGAGCCTCTATCCACGTCAGTTGCAACGCCTTGGGCGTATCCACGATTACCGTGTCCACAGGCAGGCGCTCCTCGGCCACGGCGTCGGGAAGCGCCGAGAGCGTCTCGTAGACCGCCTCGAAGAGCTCGGCGTCGCCTATCTTGCCCGACTGATACAGCATGGCGGCCTCGTAGCCGGGCACCACGTAGAGGTTGGGCCTTACCTTATGGAGATAGACGTCCTTGCCGTAATGGCCTGCGAGCCATCCAGGCCTCTTCGGGACGCCGAATATGGAGGACAGATCGGCCTTCTCCCAGTCCGCGTCTATCACTAAGACCCTCTCCTTCTCGAAGGCGGTGGCAAGCGCCAGGGTGGTCTTGCCTACGCCGCCGTCGACGGAGAAGAATACGGCGAATTTAGTCCTCATGGAATAATCTATCGAGCGCGTTGGCTCTGTAGGCCGCCATATAGGTCTCGGCAAACTCGACGAGCTTGCCGGCGGCAATAGCCAGCGCGTCGGCTTTCGCCGACACTATTATCTTGGATCTGCGCCACGACGCGCGGACGACCACCAGAGGAGCTCTCGACACCAACACCTGGACGTCCTCGTCGAGGGGATCCACAGCGTATTTGTATCGCCCATCTGCGATGTAGTCCAGAACCACCTTACGTATCCGCAGAGGCTTCCCCCTATATTTCACCTCGGCCCTGTACCTCCCCCCGTCTATCTGCGTCAGCAACACCTCGAAGTCGCCCCGCCTATACCTCATAGCGGTTAAGCAAGTCGAGCAATTCCCTCCTGAACTCGGGGATAGACAGCCCACTTATGACGCGCAGGACGATGGCCCTATCCTCCTCGCCTAGATCAGCCAGGCCGTCTCTGCGCCGCGCCCTCGGCGCGGTCCTCCTCTTGAGGTCCAGCGCCAGCACGTCTAGGTCCAGCCGGCCGCCGCGGTCCTCGCAGAGCCCGCAGAAGCACCTTATAGATCGCGGCGAGGAGCTCGAGGCGGCCACCGCCAGATATTTCGACACGGCCGACCTTATGGCGCGCGCCAGCGGCACGTCGTCTTCCTCCAACGCCGCCAGCTCGGGGCAGACGTACTCCCTGAGGAAGGCCTCGGCGACGTTTATGCCGAGATCGCTGAGCACCAACGCCACGGCTGTAAACGGATATTGGGGCTCTCCGACGACCTCAATGTACAAGGCCTTGAGGCCCGGCATCAGGTCGGCCAGAGACTTGTGGAGCCTCGGCGACAGGAGGTAGCGGGTTTCCCCCTTGCTGAAGGAGAACAGAGGCAGGGGGCTTATCCCCCCATATATGGACGACGACAGATACAACAGCTTGTCCTCAACCGCAGTCGGCACCACCTCGGGGTACGGATCTATCACCAAGACCCTCTCTCCGCCCACGAGGCCCGCAAGCGCGTCGACGTCGATGAGGTCGACCTTCACCTCCATACCTCCGCTACGGCCGACAGAAGCTTGCATTGGGACAGTATGTCGACCTCGACCCTCGCCATGAAGGGCTTCCACGCCAAGTCGCGGAGCTCGCGGCTCTGCGCAACGTCGGCAAGGGAGAGCCAATCGCTTGAATAGGGGCCCTCCAGCCTCATGCCGTACCGCATATAGGCGGCCAGATTCCTCGCCGCGGTCCTTATGGCGCGCGCCCTCAGCCGCTCGTCGTAGACAAGCCTGTAGACGAACTCAGCCCCCCACTCGGCCACAAATCTCGCGCAACCGCTGTACTTTATGGACTCTATCCTCGCAGCTCCCCTGGGCGAGCAAGGCGCCCTGACGGCCGCAGGCGCCTCCAGCGCCTCCCGCGCCCCATCCAGCAGCTTCACGAAGGCCCGGCACGCACGCCTTCTGAGATCCGGGCCGGGTACGTCGGACAGAGCCCTTAGCACCCAGCTGTTGGCTATCTTGAGGAACGCGTCGAGGGCATACGGCTCTCTGTCCACGGCGAGGAGGGCGTGGACCGCGTCGGCCATCCGGTATATGGATATATGCTCCATCACGCAGGGATGAGCCCAATAAAAACACCTTAGATACGCATCAAAACGATTATTTGGATGAACCAATCTATATTTATTATATTTCTATATTAGATAACTGCAATAATATAATAAATATATTCAGTATTTAATAAATTAAACATCACGACGGTGGAAATGTTATAAATGGAACTCTGAAGATCCGCATGAGAACAATAGTTGTAGCGTACGACGGATCTCAGCACGCCAAGAAGGCCCTTGAGGCCGCTAAGGCAATCGCCGAGAAGTTCGGCTCCAAGATCTACGTAGTGCATGTAGTCGACACGGCGGTCCTGTCGCTCTCCGAGGCCTTCGCCACGCCGAGCGTCATCAAGAGTCTGCGCGAAGGCGGCGAGAAGGCCCTGAGGGAGGCCCTCGGCGTGGTTCCCGGCGCTGAGAGCAAGCTACTTGAGGGCGATCCCGCCCACGAAATAGCGAAATTCGCAAGAGAGGTGAAGGCGGACCTCGTGGTGGTGGGGGCCAGAGGGCTATCCACAATAAGGAAATCCCTGCTAGGCAGCGTGGCGGGCAGGCTCGTGCAGGAAAGCGACGTGAGCGTGTTGGTGGTTAAATAAACTTTTTTAAGGACGTCGAGACCCGCAGGACATGGACAAGAACGGTCTGCTCATACTGGCCTCGGCCTTCTTGATAACTGTGGCGGTCCTAGTCTTCGCAGTGGGGCCCTACAAGAGGGGGCCCGTCTATGTGCCGTACTGGGAGCAAGTCAACATCACCGCCCTCGCCGTACAGGGCCAGAGGGCGGGGGTGGTCGTCTACACAGGCCACGGCGGCTGGGCTATCTTCGGCTATCAGGACAACGTGACCATGCCCCAGAGGGGGCAACTCCTCGCGGTCCTCAACGGCCTGGTGGCCGAGGCCGAGAGGAAGGGCTACACCGTGGTGCTACTCCCCTGGGGCAACGACAACAGGACAAACGCAGTGCTGTCCGCGCTTTACGGCGGATCCCTCTCCCCCCAGCAGTACCTTGCCGGATACGTGAACGCCACAGCCAAAATAAACGCCGCAGCCATACAGCAGGCCAGGAACTACGCCTTGACGCTAGCCCAGAGCCTGGGGTCCTACACGGCATATCCGGGCATACCGCAAGTGCCGACGTCGCCCCCCATAATATACGCATATCTCGTGTGGAAGGGGTGTTCCTACCCGGTCTACGAGCCCTACGAGCCCTTCAGAGACGCTAACTACTCCAGCTGGGCCTTCTGGGTCGGCAACGCCATAGCCAATCTGCCCAATCTGGCCGGGCAGCCCGGCTGCACCTGGTGAGAAGCCAAACATTAAAAGAGGCGCGTCGTGTCCTCAATGCCGCGCGAATATCCTGAATATCCTCTGGTAGGCGTCGGCGCGGTGGTCCTAAGGGAGGGGAGCGTCCTGTTGGTGAGGAGGGGGGCGCCGCCGGGCAGAGGCAAGTGGTCGGTGCCCGGCGGGCTGGTCGAGCTAGGCGAAACCCCCGAGGAGGCTGTCGGCAGGGAGCTCCTCGAGGAGACCGGTCTGCGGGGCGCCGTGAGGGGGCTCTTCGGAGTGTATCAATATGTGGAGAGGGACGGACACGGGAGAGTTAGATATCACTTCATACTTCTCGACTATTTGATCGACCCAGAGGGGGGCACGCCGAGGCCCGGCACGGACGCCGAGGACGCGCGCTTCTTCGACTTGGCCGACGCTCTGAAGCTCGACTTGACGGAAACCACGCGGGAACTGCTCAAAGACCTGGTCGGCTTCGGCCCCGCGCCGCTCGGGAGATGCAGGTAGATTTCGAGAAAGCCCGGAGGAGGCTCGTGGAGGGGCTCATATCCGAGGGCGTGTTGAGGAGCCGGAACGTAATAGAGGCCTTGCTGAGGACCCCTCGAGAGGAGTTCGTCCTCCCCGAATACAGGCTCTCCGCCTATGTGGACAGCCCGTTGCCTCTCCTCGGCGAGGCGACCATATCGGCGCCCCATATGGTCGCCATGCTGTGCGAGGCCGTGAACCCGCGGGAGGGGATGAGGATCTTGGAGGTGGGCACGGGCTCCGGCTACCAGGCAGCGGTATGCGCAGAGGCGGTCGGGAGGAGGGGGAGGGTCTTCACCGTCGAGATAGAGTGGCCTCTTGCGATCTTCTCGGCGCAGAACCTAGAGCGGCTGGGCTACGCCGACGTCGTCGAGGTTCACTACGGGGACGGCGCGTTGGGGATCCCCGAGAAGGCCCCCTTCGACGCCATATTGGTGACCGCGGCGGCCAGCCGAGTGCCAGCCCCGCTACAGGAACAGTTGGCCGTCGGAGGCAGGCTCGTAATCCCTCTGGAGGAGGGGCCGGGCCAGACGCTCTACCTATATACGAAATCCGAAGGCGGATGGGCCAAGGAGCGGCTTGCCTACGTCGCGTTCGTCAAGCTTAAAGAGGGACGGATCTCCTCCCAGCAGAAGTAGGTCCACAGCATCACGGGACGGCGGCCTCCAGCCCGCCAGGGATCGAGTTCCTTGGTGTAGAGAGGCGGGGCGTAGGTGGAGCCGGCATTCCGGCCTCGCGGATCGAGACGGCGGACGCGGATCGACGGCCGGCTCAGGGCTCCAGGCGATATCTGTCCCTCGGGTAGAGGACGGCCTCCCTAACGTTTTTCAAGCCCAGCAACGACATCAACAGCCTGTTGAACCCCATGCCGAAGCCCGCATGAGGAGGCATCCCCCAGTCGAACACCGATAGGTGGCTCTCGAACGCGGCTGGGTCGAGCCCGCGCTCGCGCATCTCCCTCTCCAGGTCCTCCCTCCTGTGTATACGGGTTGCGCCCGACACAATCTCTATCCCGTCGAGGATTAGGTCGTAGGACTCGGTCTTTCTCTGGTCGTCGTCGATGCGTTTTGTATAGAACGGGCGGAGCGACGCAGGAAAGTTTATTATAAAATAGAGCGGGCCGTAATATTTAGACAACGCTTTTTGCATATCCACGGTCAAGTCGTCGCCCCACTTGACGTCGTACCCCAAGGCCCTCAGCCTGTCGACGGCCTCGTCGTAATCCACGCGGGGGATCTTCTCGACCCTCTCCAAGGTCGGCTTTATGCCGACCCTCTCGAGCCTGTCGCGCCTAGAGGCGACCACCGAGACGATCGAGCGCATCATGTCCTCCAGCAGATCCATTACGTCGTTGTAGTCCATGAAGGCGCCCTCCCCATCCACAGAGATGAACTCGTTGAGGTGATAGTCGGTGTTGTGCCTCTCGGCCCTATAGGCGGGCGCGATCTCGAAGACCCTCTCAAGCGAGGCCGTAAGTTGCTCCTTGTATAGCTGGGGGCTCTGGGCTAGATACGCCACCCTGTCGAAATAGAGAACGGTGAACAGCTCGGCGCCTCCCTCCGTGCTCGTCGCTATTATCTTGGGCGTAAAGACCTCGACGAACCTATGGGCGTAGAGCACCTCGCGTATGGCCCTCAATATCTCCGAGGCCGTTGTGAACACGGCGAGATTTCTGGGGCTCTTGAGGTCGGCGGCACGGTGCCTGAGCCTGGTCGGCAGGTCGGAAGTCCCCTCCCAGAGGTCCACCGGCAACGCCCTGGCCCTCGCCAATACCCACATCTCCAGCGGGAATACCTCCACGCCCAACTTCGCTATCTTGCTGGCCTCGACGACCCCCCTGACGACGATGACGTCCTCCTTGTTGAGACGCGACACCTCGGAGATAAGGCCGTCAGGCGTCCTCCCCGCCTTGAAGGTCAGCTGCACAAAGCCCTCGCGGTCTCTCAACACCACGAACTTAACCCGCCCCAGATCGCGGACTTCCCACACCCAGCCGGCGACGACTACCTCCCTGCCGTGTAGCTCCGGCGTGATCTCGCTTGCGAAATGCGTCTTACGGGGGATCATGGAGGCCGATACTCCGCCGTATATAGGCTTTCCGTCTAGATAAACGGCGGGATTTCAGGTTATTATTTTAAAAATACTATATTTTAATTTCTCTCTCTTTAATAACATCTATTTTTATTGTAGATCCAACTATTCTATTTAATACTTCTTGTAGTTTCTCGGGGCGCACGGGCAATCGCCTGATCTCCCTAGAGGGTATCTTCACGACCGTCTCGCTAGTGCCGTCGGGCAACCACGACGTAGAGATGGTGAGGAGCTTGGCAGGCGAGACAAGCTGAGCTATTATCTCGTTAGCGCTGCCCTTCTCCACTATCTTGACGTTCCTCCCTAAAGCCGCCGCGAGGTCCTTCTCCAGCTGCATCTGCGCGCCTTTCGGTAACCTCCTAAAGCCCCTGACCACGACCACTATGAATGCATCTGTCTCATACGCCCTTACATATTCCACGTCGTTTAGATTATATTTTTTCTCTAACTTCATCAACGCATCCACCACGTCCACGTCCAGCCAGCTGTACTCACCGCTGTCAATCAGCCCCTGGCACTTAGGGCACAGCACCTTGGTCCTGATGCAGAAGTCGCAAAACGGCTTCTTCATCAAGCACTGGATTCGTTATGCTATTTAAATTTCTTAAAGTGCCGTTATTGAGACGCGGGCTTCTTCCTCCTTTCTACTACCTCTTGGCGCCTCTTATCGGATGTGTCGATATTTGTTATCATCACTTTGCTTGGATGTATGGGATAGTATACCGTCTCGCCCCGGCTGTTCGTCCTGGTCGCATTCTCCACATAGATCCGCGCCTCCCGGAGATCCACTCTGACCACCTTGCCGGTCACCCCCTTGAAGTCGCCCCTCATAATCATGACGGTATCGCCCACCCGCACGGGTAGCCGGGCTACGCCGAGCTTCCTCTTGAGGTCTGGGGCGAGCTTAGCCGTGAGGAGCTTGCGCCTCAAGTGCAGAGGGGCCTCAGCCAGAGCCCTCCTCTGTTTTCTCGGCTGTCCGCTAGCCGTCGGCATCGCCTCCTCCTACCGACTCTATTTATAAGTTTTTGGCGTCGGCTCCGCACCGGGCCCCGTCGAGGAGGCTACGGCGCATCAACGTGCGGCCGAGGCCTTAAGCCGCTCCTCCGCCTTCTTCATGCCGCCTAGCACGTCCTCAAGAGCCTTCGCCACGGTCTTAATCTCGTCCACGGCTGAGTCAAGCCTCCGCGGCAGATCCTCCAGGAGCTTGCGGACTTGTTCCGTCTCCATGAGGATTTTTATGGCTAATATATTCATGACGTGCGCGTCAAATTCCTTGGAGGCGCCGGCGAGGTTGGGAGGGCGGCTGTGTTGGTCAAGACCGCGGCGGGCTCCGTGCTATTCGACTACGGCGTCAATTTCGACCAGCAGGGGAGGCCGGTCTTCCCCGAACACGTGAGGCCCAAGGACCTGGTGGCCGTCGTGCTGAGCCACGCGCATCTAGACCACAGCGGGGCGTTGCCGTCGCTCTACGTCTCTGTGAAGACTCCCATCTACGCGACTCCCCTCACCATGGAGCTCAGCGACGTGATGTATACGGACATGATAAAGCTCTCCGGCTACTACCTGCCCTACACCCACGAGGAGGTTAAGGCGACCATGGAGAGCGCAATACCGCTGACCTACGGCGAGCCCGTGGAGCTGGCCCCCGACGTGACGCTCACCGTGTACAACGCAGGCCATGTCCCGGGCAGCGCCGTGTCCGTTCTTGAGGCCGAGGGGAAGATCGTCGTGTTTACCGGCGACTTCAATCTGAGGGACACCGCGCTCCTGAGGGGCGCGGACGTCTACAACCTGCCGAGAGAGCCGGACGTGGTCGTAATGGAGGCGACATACGCCGCCGCGGACCATCCCCCCAGGCAGGACCTCGAGAAGGATTTCGTAAACGTCGTGAGGGAGGTGGTCGAGGGAGGCGGCACAGTCTTGATACCGTCGTTCGCCCTGGGGCGCGCGCAGGAGGTCCTCCTCACCCTTGTCAAATACGGGGTGGGCCCCATATACGTCGATGGGCTGGCTAGGCAGGTGAACACCATAGTCGACAAATATCCACATCTACTAAACGACTACGGTCTCTACAGGAAGGCCCTGGAGGCTGCGGTGGAGATACCGAGCGCCTACGTCAGGAAGAAGGCCGTGGGCCAGGAGCCCGCCGTGATAATATCGCCCGCCGGAATGCTGAAGGGAGGGGCGTCCCTCTACTACTTCAAGAGGCTGGCGGGCGACGGCAAGAACGCCATTATACTGCCCTCGTTCCAGGCCCCCGACACGCCGGGCTTCGAGGTGCTGTCTAAAGGCGAGGCCTTCGTGGACGGTTCGGCCATAAGGGTCAAGGCCAGGGTCGAGTGGTTCGACTTCTCGGCGCATTCCGGCAGATCCGAGCTGGTGGAGTTCATAGAACATTTCGGCGTGAACTCGAGGGTGGTTCTATTCCACACGGAGCCGTCGTCGGCTCTCCAGTTCGCCAGATGGATGCAGACAAGGGGAAGGGACAACCTCTACGTGCCTCTGTCGGCCGGCGAGGAGCTCGAGCTCTAGGAGTTTTTAATGATGTACAGTGGCGTGAAGTTACGTATATGGATAAGGAGGAGGTGCGACGAGCTCGGCCTCTGCGAGTACGTCGAGGTGCCGCTAGCCCGCGCCCTACGTATGGCGGACAAGATCAAGATGGAGGATCTCTATATAATAATCGACGACGTGGAGCCGCAGCTGCTGGAGGACTTGACGTAGGTATGTGCGAGCTCTACTGGAGGCTCTTGGAGATGGGCGTCGAGGTCCTGGGCGGACCCGCCGGCTGGGCCAAGGCGTTTGGGTGCGATCTGCATCTCAGCTGTGAATGCGACGTGGTCGTGGCCGAGCTGGACGCGCACAAGATCCCCCATCATCCATGTGTCTGGACTATCGACGGGGTGGGCTTTTCCCGCAGACGCGTGTGGATAGGCGGAATCCCCCACATATCGCTCGACGATCTGCCGAGGGTGAAAAGCCCCTATACCCAAGCCGTCCTCAACTGCATTAGGGATGAGCTTCGTAGACGCGCAGACGGCGGCCGTCCTCGGCCGGGAATATAAAGGTGACCTTGTAGACATCGCCGAAATATATCCCGGCTAGGTCCTCGCCAAGATGGAACTCGCCGTCTATTCCATGCACGGCACACTTCTCGCAACTCGACCTCGCGTATTCCATCAAGTCCCTGAAGGCCTTCAGCAGATCCCTAGGCCCCCCTCTGATTACGAACAAGACAGTGCCGTGATCGCCGTGGAAATGGGGATGGGCATCGGCCTTATACGTCTTCACTGCGTAGTCCATCAACTCGCCTACCTCCCGCGCGAATTCCTGATCGCTCGGCATAAGCCCATGGACGTGCTCCTCCTCGCCGGCGTGCTCCTCGCCCTCGTCCTCGGCCGCGACGAGAGTGAAGTTCAGAAGAAGCTCCAGCTGATCGGCCGCCGCAATTCTGACAAGATCGCCCTCTATCTTCTTCCACTCCTCCAGCCCCAATTTGAGCTTCCCAATTCCTTGCACAAGGAGCTTTTGACCACCCCTTTAAAAACTTCTTTGTGGCTGGCGATCGCGCCTCACAGGATCCGTATGTATTCCTTGGCCTTCGCGGTGAAGGCGAGGAGGCCCTTCGGCCTGTACACCTCCCTTATCTTCTCCTCATATACCTCATGGCGGCTGAACTCCAGCTCCAGCCTCGCCTCCCTCACCGCGCCGTTTTGGGCGCAGTACGTCCTCAGCTGGTTCAGAGACATACACACCTCCGACCCGTCCCTAGCCACGTAGGCCTCCACCATGTAGGGGTGTAGGGGCAAAATTGCGGAGAACCTTAAGTCCTAGGGATCCATTTATGCTTAGATTTAAATGGTTAATAGAGGTAATGGGCTTTAGGGTAAGTTTCCCATGTACTTCAGAGGAGCAGGTGGGCTCCGTGATCGAGGGGGTGTTAGCCCTTCATGGCTACTCTGTGGAGGTGTACCGCGGAGAATCTCGCCATCCTCCCCGCGAGTTCCTGGGCATAAATGGGTCCAAGGTCGTAAAGAAACCCTATGGTAAGTATAGATTCATGGTGTACTTTACAATAACTAAGCAAGATTATTGTGAAGTTCAATCGAGCAGCCTCGTCGACGCGCTGGAGGAGAACATACAGGACGAGCCCACCGACGTATATATAAGAATAACAAGTGGGGTTTACCATGAAATAAACAATGAACTGAACATCATGTATAGAGAAATACTCGACGCCGTCAGGTACCTTTAAACACCTTAAAGACATAAAGGCACCCGCCTTACGAATAACCTCCTAAACCAACCACGTACGATAGCTCCACAAACTCGAGGAAACCCCACCCTACCTCCAGAATATCCCGATGAAAGGTAAACATGAAAAATCGTGGATAAATTTCGATTTTAGGTAAACTGCATTTACTCTTCGTCAGAGTTGTAGAAGTATATGTCTGTTGCTAAGCCGTGCTCCTTGCCTATATGCAACCCCAGGCAGAAGATGGCCCAGGAGGCCGAGAAGGGGCTGGAGGACTTCCGCCGGTTTATCGACGAGTTCGGGAGGCGGTATGAAGTTCTTAGGAGGTACTTCTCGGATCCCTCAGGGCTGGACGAGGGGGAGAGGGCTGAAATCGCCGAGGAGGCGAGGAAAGCCGTCGAGCGCTTGGAGGAGGCGCTGAGGCACTTCGCCGTGATCGACAGGTCGCCTAGGGCTAGGCTGGTCTCGGCCCTCAACGAGGCCCTCCAGAGGCTTGCTGAGGGCAAGGCGCCGCAGATCCCTAGGGACGCCTCCGCCGAGGACGTGGTCAAGGGCCTGGCGCTTATGGACCTCGGCCTCGCCGTGAAGGCCCTTAGGAGCGCCGAGAGGTACCTGGAGGCGCACTACGCCGTGGCGCCCACGAGGTACGACCCGAGGCAGATAGCGGTCGAGGTGGTGAGGTGGAGGATCGAGGAGCAGATACCGACCTTGAGGATAGCCGGCCTTGCCAGAGACGTCGTCCTCGGCGCGAGGGGCGTCGAGGACGCCCCGTGGGAGGCGGTCACACACAGGGCCTCCCTGATGAGGGAGCAGAGGCTGAGCACGGCCGAGACCGTCAAGATAAGGCCGGACGTTGTCCTCGCGGCAGACTACGCCAGATACCTCGCCGGGTTTAGGGTCGGGGAGGAGGCGCTGGACGCGCTTAGGAAGGCGGTGGAGTACCGCCGCGTCCTGCGCATGCTGGAGAGGGCCGAGGAGCTGAGGATGCCCCCGACCGCCGTCGAGAGGCTTACGGCGGAGGCCGAGAGGCTGAGACGGGAGGTACTACGGGAGACCTCCCAGCTCTATAGGAGGTTTGGGGAGGAGTTCTTCTTCGTCAAGAACCTTGTTGAGGGACGCCGCGTCGTCAGGCGGGAGGTGCCTGATAAGCTCGGCGGGCGTCCCGACAACGTGAGGCCGAGACCTTCCGGCCTCCCCTCCACCCAGAGGCGAGGCCCCCGCGGACGGCCCGGGCTTAGGTACCTCTCGGCGGTTACTCGTCCTCGCGTTTCTCCCTATATAGTCTCAGCACCTTCTCGAGCACCTCAGAGGGCGTCCTGCCGAGAACCGATATCATAGGCTCCTTGCCCCAGTCGCCTAGGTCCACTACTATGTCCGGCACGCCGCCCATCTGCCTCACAGCCTCCTCGAAGATCCACTGCATAGATCCGCCCTCCCTCTCCTTAACCTCCCTGGGCTCATTGCGCCGATCCACCACAGCTACCTTATAGCCCGCCTCTCTGGCCCGCCTAAGCAGATCTTCGTCCAACTTGAAATTGGCGGCGGACCTCACGCCGGGGTCGTGCCTCATTGCGGCAAGCACCTTCCTGGCCACATGGTCGCTGGCGCCGAAGGTGGGAGGCCCCGAGGGCTTGGCCTTGCCCATATATCTGACTATTCTGCCGGGCACCGCCGCGACGTCCTCTCTGCCCTGGGCGTAACGCGGATCCACGGCGTATCCCAAGTTGGTCTGCACCTCTGGTATCAGGGACCCGAAAAGCTCGGCGTTTTCCTCGATTATCCTAAGCGCCTTGGCCATCTCCTCGTAGACGCGCCACCTCTCGGCGGGGATCTCCACCCACGCCGTCGGGTTGACGGGCCAGTGGCCCTTGCCCTTGGGCACTCCGTACTTTATGGCGACATATATCAACTCCTTCGCGGTCTTTATGGCCTCCAGCGCCTCTAGGCCCTTGGCGAGGCCGGCGGCGATAGCCGCAGAGAAGGAGCAACCGGTGCCGTGCGTGGCGCGGGGGTCCAGCCGGGGCGTCTTGAGCTCGTGGAAGGTCCCGCCGATATACACGACGTCGACCGCGTCCTGGACGTCCAGATGGCCGCCCTTGACTATAACTATCTCGCTGCCCAGCTCCCTGTGTATCAACTCGGCGGCTTTCCTAGCCTGCTCGAGGCCAGATATCCTTATTCCCGTCAGCCTCTCGGCCTCATACCTATTGGGCGTGACGACCTTGGCCACGGGCAGAAGCCTCTTGGCCAAAGCCTCCATGGCGTCCTCCGATATCAGCGGCGCGCCCGACTTCGCCACCATGACGGGGTCTACGACCAGCTGGAAGCCGAGCCTCCCCACCGTGGCGGCGACCTCCTCTATGATCTCCCTGGTGCCCAACATGCCCGTCTTGCCCGCGTCTATCCCCATGTCGTCCCACACCGCCATTATCTGGGCTCTCACCATGTCGCGAGGCATGCACTGGACGGCCCTCACCTCGTAGGTGTTCTGCGCCGTGACGCAGGTGAGGGCCGTCGTCCCGTGGACCCCAAGGGCCGCGAAGGTCTTTATGTCGGCGTGTATCCCGGCGCCGCCGCCTGAATCGAGACCTGCGATCGTTATCGCAGTTTTCCACATAAACAACTTTTCGAGAATAGCCTTATAAAATTATAGGCGAACGGCCTCACGTAGGCGGCCCGTCGTCAGGCCGGTGGAGATCCGCCGTCCGGCGTAGCCTTAAGTCCTCGCAACCCCTCGACGTCCGCTTGCCGTCGTAGGGGGCGAGTCTAGATGCCGTACGTCCCATCGACATATCGGGCCATAGGCCGCGTGATTGCCGACGTCGGGGATAAGCTTAAAATAGCTTTAAATGGTATGGCTATGCCGGGGATTCTGTGAGCTACAACGCATTGAAGGTTGAGGAGGAGGTCCGGAAGTTCTGGGATGAGCGAGGTGTCGAGGAGAGGTGGAGGGCCTTCGACCCCAACGGAAAGAGGTTCACGTTTCTGGAGGGGCCGCCTACGACTAACGGCTTCCCTCACGTGGGGCATATAAGGGGTAGGACCTACAAGGACGTCGTCTTGAGGTTCTGGAGGTCTAGGGGCTACTCGGTCTGGGCTCAAGGCGGCTGGGACATGCAGGGCCTGCCCGTGGAGCTCGAGGTGGAGCAGAGGCAGGGCCTTAGGAGCAAGAAGGACATCGAGAGGTTCGGAGTCGCCAAGTTCGCCGAGGAGTGCAACAAGCTCGTTGATTATTACTTGGCCTTCTGGGAGGAGTGGGGCACCAGGCGGCTCGGGCTCTGGCTGGACCTCAAGGGCGCCTACCAGACCAGGAGGCCCGAATACATGGAGTACGCCTGGAGGCTCATAAAGAGGGCCCACGAGCGCGGGCTGCTGGCGGAGGACTACAAGGTTTTGTGGTTCTGCCCTCGCTGCGAGACCTCCTTGAGCGACCACGAGGTGGATCTGGGGTACGCCGAAAGGGAGGATCCATCTATATATGTCAAGTTCAAGGTCGAGGGGAGGGAGGACGAGTACCTAGTCGTGTGGACAACCACGCCCTGGACCATAGTGGACAACGAGGCCGTGGCCGTCCACGCCGAGTATGACTACGCTAAGGTGGAGGTCTCGTCGGGGGGCGGGCGGGAGTACTGGTGGCTCGCCGAGAGGCTGGTGCCCCAGCTCATGCAGATGTTCGGCGTCAAGGAATGGCGCGTCGTGGAGACCAGAAAGGGGGCCGAGCTCGCCGGTATCCGCTACATACATCCTCTGGCGGATCTCGTCCCGGAGAGGGCAACGCGCCCGCACCAGATATTCACCGCAGAGTTCGTGACCTTGGAGCAAGGCACAGGTCTTGTCCACATAGCGCCCGGCCACGGGCCGGAGGACTTCGAGCTGGCGCAGAGATACGGCATAAAGGTGACCAACAGCGTCGAGATAAACGGCATATACAACGAGCTCGGGGGGAAGTACGCCGGGATGTACGTATTCGACGTCGACAAGAAGGTCGTGGAGGACCTAAAGAAGCGCGGCTTGTTGATCTACCAGACGTCCATAAGACATGAGTATCCGCACTGCTGGCGTTGCGGCACAAAGCTCGTACTGAGGGCGGACCGCCAGTGGTTCATCAAGATCTCGAAGATAAGAGACGAGGTGTACGAAGAGCTGAGGAAGGTCAAGATATACCCCGAGAAGCTGAGGTATAGGTTCGACGACTTCGTGAAGAACGCCAGAGATTGGAACATAAGCAGGAGCAGGTTCTGGGGCACTCCGCTCCCCATATGGCGTTGCCAGAAAGACGGGCGCATCATGGTCGTGGGCAGCCTAGAGGAGCTCAAGTCGCTGGCCAAGAAGCTCCCGCCCGTCGACGACTTCTGGCTTATGCACCGCCCCTGGATAGACCAGGTGGAGATCTCCACCCCCGACTGCGATAGATGGGTCAGGGAGCCCTACGTCGCCGACGTCTGGATGGACTCAGGCATAGCCTGGATAGCCGCGGTCGACGGGGAGCGGAAAAGAGATCTGTGGGAAGCCCTCTATCCGTTCAGCTGGGTTACCGAGGCCATCGACCAGACCCGCGGCTGGTTCTACTCGTTGTTGGTCACCTCCATGGTCTATACCGGAAGGGCTCCGTACCAGTCCATATTGATAACCGGACATATACTGGACAAGGAGGGGCAGAAGATGTCTAAGAGCAAGGGCAACGTGGTTTGGGCCAAGGATCTTCTGGGCAGATATGGCGCAGATCCCACGAGGCTCTATCTGTTGACCAAGGCGGCTCCCTGGGAGGCGCTCAACTTCGACCCCGACGAGGTGAAACACGCCGTCAGCCAGCTGAACATACTCTGGAACGTCGTCAAGTTCGCCGACACCTATATGTCGCTAGACGGGTTCGACCCGAGGAGACACAGGCTGGAGGACTTGCTGGGCAAGGCGCTGGACGAGGACAGATGGCTCCTGTCGGCCGCCTCCATGCTGGCGCGGAGGGTGGCGGAACACATGGAGAACTTCGAGATCCACGAGGCGGCCAAGGCCTGGGTCGACTTCGTCGTCGAGACCCTCAGCCATAGGTACGTCAGACTCCTCAGGAGGAGGGTGTGGAGCGAGGAGCCCAGGGAGGATAAATACGCCGCATATGCGGTGTTGTTCAAAGTCCTGAAGGACGTGCTAATTATAGGCGGAATCTTCGTGCCCCACGTGGCCGAATACCTCTGGCAGAACTTCGTGAGGAGGTACGAGCCCGAGGCGGCCGAGTCTGTGCATCTAGCCCGGTACCCCGAACCGGGGGCCGTCGACGAAGAGCTGCTGAGCGCCTTCGACGAGGTGTTCAACGTGTTCTCAATCGCCGCGGAGGCCAGGAACAAGGCCGGCATAAAGCTGAGGTGGCCCATCTCTAGAATCGTCGTGAGGGGCGCATCCAAGGCGGCTAAATACTCCGACCTATTGGCCTATCTAGCCAACGCGAAGTCGGTCGAAGAGGGGGATTGCCCTGAGGGCTGGATAGCCCACGAGGAGGGGGGCATAGCGGTATGTGTGCCGGGCAAGCTGGAGCCCGATCTGTACTACGAGGCGCTTGCCAGAGAGCTCGTAAGGCGTATACAAGTCATGAGGAAGGAAGCCGGCCTATCAGTAAGCGACTATATAGAAGTATATATCGATCCGCAACATGACGATTTGAGGAAAGCCGTTGAGCGCAACGGCAGCTATATAGCCAACGAGGTGAGGGCCGTCAAGCTGACCCTCGGCAAGGGGCCCGAGGGGTTGTACGGCAAGGAGTGGGATATCGAGGATATGAAGGCCAGGGTCTATCTCAGAAAAGCGGAGTAGCTATCTGTAGAGCTTGAGACGGCCCGTAACGGCGTCGACCAGCTCGTCGGGGCCGGGCCCCACACAGAGCGCGGTGACGGTGTCCGGCGGCAACTCCGTGAGGCCCGCATCTCTGATAACCTCCGCGGGGAGGCCCAGCGACCGCGCCTTGTCCTCCAGCTCGAATATCTCGGCCTCGCTATATGCCGCAAGCACGATCTTCTTCTGCCCTTCGGCGAGCCAGTCCTCGGCCCATTTCCGCCATCTGCCCGAGTTGAGCGCCTTCAGGGCGCACTCGACGGCGGCGTGGCCGGCCTGGGCCGCCGCCTTGCCGCAAGTCATGGAGAGATCCGCCCTAACCACTATGGACATCTTCATCGAGATTGGTAGATCGAGGCCTTAATGAAATTATTCGCTTTAATCAGGACACGCCTCATCTCGTCGCGGGAGAGCATCCTTAAGGCCTCCACGTAGCCCACCCAGGCATACCCGTCATGCTCTCTGGATAACTTAACGCTGTAGCTAGGAGCCTTTGCTAGATACATAATTATTTCCTTATATATTGTTCTACCACCTCTCGAAAATCTTATAACAACTCGCTCCTCGAAGCCGGGCGCCAGCTCTACCTTCAATTTGGTCTCCTCATATATCTCCCTCAGAGCGGCCGCCACCTCGGTTTCCCTCTCGCCTATAAGGCCATGGGGGAAATCCCAACCGAACCTATTATGTAAAACTAAGTAAAGCGGATCTTCCCGCATTGCGTAAACTACGGCGCCGGCGGCTCTCTCGTTAAAACGCACAGAGTAGAGCCGCCTCTCTGTTTAAAAATTAAGCCGTCGTCAAGCCTCTCCGGATAAATGTCGATCGGGCTAAGTATGTCATAAAGTCATTATTGCATATATCACCATGGGCACTATCACCACGACCAAGACCACTGTCAGCCAATTTACGTACTTCATTCCCCTCTCCGTCTTAGTTAGATCTGACAGGAAGCGGCGGAAGCCCAATATGCCGTGGGTGCTCCACGCCGCCGCTATGGTCGCCTCGAGGAATTTAAGCGTGGGGTTCACCTCGGCCACACCCTCTGGGTAGACCGTTATGGGGTTCGACGTCAGGACTTCAGACAGCGGCACGTACATAGGCAACAAGACGAGGAAGACGACGCCTATCATTATTATCACATATAGCGCAAGCAACAGGAATATTAGCCTAATAGTGCCCTCGCTCATGGCCTAAACACCGCCCCGTATGTTACTAAGTACGGCAGATATACCAACGCCGCGACGGCTATTATTATCATGAGCACATTATATATCAAGTGTATTCTAGATCTACGTAGACCGGGAACATTCCTTATGGGATGCCTCAGAGGCCAGCCCTTTATTATGCCGAACTCTATGAGCATTATTCTGAAGCCGTTCAGCCCATGGAAGGCGAGGAACACGAGGAATAACGCCGCCAGTACCTTCCCCGGCACAGTCATGTCAAAACTTGACACCAAGCTCGGGCTTACGAAAGCGTCGAAGAGCACCCTATAAAAGATCAAGTAGAAGAACATATAGAGGCCGCTGATCCGCTGTATCGCGAAATATAGACGCTCATAGTTTATCAGCCTGAACCATTCCCCGGCGCCTTTGCCGGCCCTCATATTTTCAGCGCCTTCTTCTACATTTATATATGAGCTACGGCGGCTGCTCATAGCTTCTTCGCCCTCCTCATCAATGCCGCCTTGACCAGCTGTATCGCGAAGCCGGGATCCACACCCCTAGGACATACGGCTGAGCATGTATAGGCCAGGTGGCACGACCAGACGCCCTCATCGGTGTCCACTATCTTGGCGCGCACGGGCCAGCCCTGGTCCCTACTGTCAGCGCTCCACCTGTACGCGGCGGCTAGAGCCATGGGGCCTAGGAACCTCTGGTTGGTCGCCACGACGGGGCAAGCGGCCATGCAGAGCCCGCACTCTATGCAGTACGCGAAGTTGTAGTATTTCTCGAGTTCCTCCGGCTTCTGCCCAATCTCCCTATCCGACTCATAGATCTCCTTGAGGTCGCGTATAATGTACGGCTTTACCTTCCTCAGCTTCTCGAAGTTGGGCTCTGTGTCGACCACCAAGTCCCTTATCACTCTGTGGTTCCACATGGGCTCTACGGTTATCGTGTCGTCTTTGATCTCCGTGAGAAGGGTCTGGCAGGCGAGGCGCGGGACTCCGTTTATCACCATCCCGCAGGAGCCGCAGATCGCCATGCGGCAAGAATAGCGGACGGCCAGCGTGGGATCTTGCTCCTCTTTTATCTTCACCAAGACGTCCAGCACGCTTATCCTCCTCGACTTTATGTCGACTTTATATTCCTGCCACCAGCTCTTCTTCCCGTCGAAGCGTTTTACCTTGACGGTGAGGGTGGGCATGGCCTAGTACTTCCTCTCCTCGAACTTAGTCCACTTTGTTATTCTGACCGGTATATACGAAAGCTGTATCTGGCCTCCGTTGAAGAACGCCAAGGTGTGCTTCAGCCAGTTCTTGTCGTCCCGCTTGGGGTAGTCCAGCCTGTAGTGAGCCCCTCTGGATTCCTGCCTGGCGAGCGCGCCGTAGGCAACTGCCAAGGCCGCGTCGATCATGCCATCCAGCTCCAACGCGTCCTTCAGGTTCTGGTTGTACACCCTGCCTCCGTCCTCCACTCTCACATTGGCGAAATCCTCCCTTATCTTGAGGAGCTTGGGTATGCCCTCCTTCATGGTCGATTCCTGCCTGTAGGGGCCGAAATGTTGCTCCATGGCGTCCTGGAGGCGGCCCCTGAGCTCATACACCGAGATGCCGCCGGTTTCTTTGTGCAGAAGTTTGTCGAATATCCTCGACTCCTCCCCCTGTGCCGCCTTTATGTATCTCTCGTCCGTTGCAGGCGTCGGCGCCTCCATGGCGTATTTCGCCGCGGCCTCTCCCGTGAGGCGTCCCCATATCGAGCACTCGCTGAGGGAGTTCGAGCCGAGCCTGTTGGCGCCGTGTACGCTCACGGAGGCCGCCTCTCCGGCCGCCCAGAGCCCTCTAACCCAAGAGCCGTCCGGGGCGAGGACGCGGCCGTAGGTATCGACGTGGATGCCGCCCATGAAGTAGTGGACCGCCGGTCTCACGGGTATGGGCTCCTCCAGAGGATCCACGCCGACGTACTTGTGCGCCAGCTCGGTTATAAACGGAATCTTCTGGGTCAATACGCCCTCGCCTAGATGCCTCAAGTCCAGCCCCACGTAGCCCATGCCGCTTTCCTCGTGCACGAACCCCCTGCCCTCGGCTATCTCGGTCAATATTGCTCTCGACACTATGTCGCGTGGGGCCAGTTCCATTCTTTGGGGTGCGTAGCGCTTCATGAAGCGTTCGCCTTGCTTGTTTATGAGGTAACCGCCCTCTCCCCTCGCCGCCTCGCTGACCAGTATGCCGCTGGGGACCAGCGCCGTGGGGTGCCACTGGACGAACTCCATATCCTTGAGGGCAAGGCCGGACCTAAGCGCAAAGCCCAACATCTCGCCGGTGCTTGAATGGGCCATGGTGGTGAATCTGTACAACTTACCAGCCCCGCCGGTCGCTATAATGGCCGCTTTAGCCAAGAAGAGCTTTAGCTCGCCTGTCTTGAGATCTAGAGCCGTAACCCCCTTAAATTCGCCGTTTTCTATTATCAATTTAGTTACAAAGTACTCATGATATTGTTTTATATTGTCGAATCTCAATATATTCTGGTATAATGTCGACATTATGAAGAAGCCCGTCTTATCGGCGGCGAACGTGGTCCTCGGAACCGACATGCCGCCGAACGGCCTCTGGTACATCCTGCCGTCCGGCAACCGGCTCCAAGGCACGCCTATCCTCTCCAAAAACCTCACCTCTATGGGGGCCATTTGAACCAACAGCTCCACCGCATCTTGATCGGCCAGATAGTCTGAGCCCTTAATCGTGTCGTACGCGTGTAGCTCGAGACTGTCGTTGTTCTTGTCTGGATAAAGCACGGCGGACATGCCGCCCTCGGCCGAGACGGAATGCGACCTCATAACCTGGACTTTGCTCAGTATCGCTATGTCTATCTTAGCCGTATAGGCTGCCTGTAGGGCGGCCCTCAGACCGGCTATACCCGACCCTATTATCAGTAGGTCGTGTTTCAATATCTCCATAGGAGGTCCCCCCGTGAATTATATATAATATTGCCTCAGGACAAAAGGCGTGATCAAGTCAGCCTAATGCTGAAGCGCAACCCCGAGCCCATCGGCTTTAATTTTTTAAAGAAATATCAGGATCACTTCGTGAACGCAGAGCTTCTAGTGGTCTCTGTAAGCGACAGAGCCGGGGTCGACGCATGCGAGGGACAGAGAATCGCGCGATGTTGCATCGGCAATATATGCATCGATGCGCCGGTTGATGCCGACGTCAAGTCAGGCAGATATACCCTCTCGGAGTCTGTCAAAAACCCGTCTCTGCGGTTCTGCGTTGAGGCGATAAGAGCGAGGGCGCTCACAGCCGCCAGATCGGCCCTCTCTTGCCATCCCCACGAGAGCGCCAGGTGCGTCAACAAATTCGCCGAGTATATAGCCTTGCTCTACGGAGGCCCGGTGCTCTTGGTGGGCTACAGCGAGCGCGTCGTCGACGTGCTGGGCTCGATCACGCCTGAATTATACGTCTACGATCCGGCCAGAGTCGCCACCAAGCCTGTGGGCCTTGTCGACGAGAACAATCTGTCCGACGTCCTGGCTAAGATAGGGGTAGTGGTGATAGCCCCCGGCGCGGCGAGCTCGGTCGACGTGAAGTCGCTTGTCGAGATGGCGAAGCGCGCCGGCAAGCCCGTGGTGTCCTACGGAGCCAGCTTCGCCGGGCTGGCGAAACAGCTCGGAATCTTGCACTTCTGCCCCTACGGGAGGAAATAGAGCGATCTCCCCGCCGATATCTTGATAAAGACCCGTAGACGATCTGCCGTGATGTCGGCTGGTATTGCGGAGCCGTGAAGAGAAATGCCAGAGCTGACCTGCGCCTTTGCGGGCGCGCCGAGGTTCTGCTCGCCGGCAGACCGACGACGCGCGGGGCGGCCGGGCCTCTGGGCCTCAGGATACTGACGCCGTGAAGGGCAACGAATATCCGTTAGCGACCACTATGCCTTGAGCTGTGGCTGCCTGTTGACGTGGACATACTGCGTAGATCTCAGCCACGGTTCCCGGTTGTATTGATACGCCGGTGATATTGCATCTAGCGCCCGAGAGATACACCGCGTTTATGTAGACCGGGTTTGGACCGGGATTCACCACGACCAGCTTCAACGTGTCGTTATGATAATACAGAGTTGCCGCCCTTATCGTGACTATCGTGCTGGCCGTGGACGTGAAGGTCGTGTAGGCCGGCCAAAAGAAGGCTAGGGCAACCCCCAGCGTGAAGAGCAACAAAAGGATTAGGGCCAAGGAGTTCATCTAGTCGGCGCGGGGAGCCAACACCATCGTGAAGGCGCCCGTGGCGAACTCGTAGGTGAGCCTCAGGGGTTTGGAGTCGCCGAGCTCCGCCTTCACCCTCTTGCTGATACCCTTGAGCGTCCCCGAGACGTTTCTTATCAACTCGACGGAATACTTCGCCTTCACCGTCCCCTGCGCGTTTATGTCGTATAAAGCCTCGCTGTCGCGGCCGAACTCGCTGGCAGCTTCTCTACCCCCCTCCCCCTCGGCGCTGAACACAACGGAGTCTTGGGAGACCTGTATGGACACCGCGTCGGAGACGCTCTCGGCTAGCGCCATCATGTCGTCGAAAGTGGCGGAGTCCATCTCGAAAGAGGCCTCATACTCTATGTTTATCTCCGGGATCTCCTCCTCGGCCAGCTGGACTATCGGGAACGAGAACTTCCTCGATATGCCCGCCTCGCGTCCCTTCTTGGGGTAGACCATCATGACGAACCGCCTCCTCTCCTCGTCTACGCCTATCTCCAACTTCTCCGCCGCGCCGACTCTCTTCAAGGCGTCCCTCACCGAGGACAAAATCAGGCCTATCTTAACGTCGCGATCCACAGAATACTCCTCGAGGCCGCCTGCCGTAAAGCTCAGCTGCAGCAACGCGACCTTGCTCGGATCTAGGGCCTTCATGGATATGCCGTCCGCCGCGAAGCTCAACGTGACCTCCGGCAACATAGATATGAGCGCCTCGAATGCGTATCGAGGCTCCTTGCCCTTGGGGAATAACGCGCGAGCGACCAAGCTCATGGCAATAAAAAGCCCTTTATTAATAAAGAAAGTTTGTGAATTGATGATGACCACCCTGATCGCCGATCGGTGATGTATGGTATTACTTCTGACCAACCAACTAGTTTATTGTTATAAATATAGAAATATTTATATTAAAATAGATAATTATATTTAATTTATAATAGTGTATTCAATAATAGTTTGATTATTTAAGTCCTCTAGGGGCTCCTTCGCTGATGCGCAACTACGCCGATGCGGCTCACGGCACGAAGGGCAGGAACGTCACGGGCAACAGAGGCTCCTTCACCTGCGACTTGACGACGACGCCCTCCTTGGGCACTATGTCGAACTCGTAGAGACCTGGCTGGACGGGGGACCACCTCATCTTCCTGATGAAGAGCACGCGTTTGAAGTTGCCCTCGCGGGTCCTCGCTATCCCGGTCACCAGGACGCCTGCGGCGAGGAACTCCTCGACGCCGTAGCGGCTTATCGCGGCGGACCCGCTGGGTATCTCGGTGGTCACTATGTTGGTGGTCCCTATCTCCCTCTCTATGCCCATCACCAAGACGCGTATATATTCGCGGAGCACCTGTACGTCCTTGTCCAAGGTCACCAGGGGCGCTATCGGATCTATGACGAGCCGTTGCGCGTTCAAGGCGACCACATAGTCCCTTAGGGACGCGATGAGGGATTTGGCTATGGCCGTGGGGTCTTTCTCCCTCAGGCGCTCTATGAGGTCCATCTCGGGCACCAGCACCTCTATGAGCCCCTTGGCCCTGAGATCCTCGAGATCCCAGCCGAACCTCTTCGCCCCCATCACCAGCTGCTCGTAGGTCTCGTCCACCGAGACGTATATCCCCGGCTCGCCGAACTTCAAGGCGCCTTGCAGCAAGAAGGTGAGCGATATGAGGGTCTTGCCCGTGCCCGTCTCGCCGGAGATGAGGTAGGTGCGCCCCCTGATGAAGCCGCCCCCTAGCAGCTGGTCCAGCCCCTCTACGCCCGTCGGGGTGGTCTCGTAGAATAGATCTACCGTCTTGGGGGGCTCGTAGGAAACTACGCCGGGCGAAGCCATATGGCGATACTACTGTCCAGTATATATTTTCATCCCCTCAAAACGGCCCCGGCGTACTCGCAAACCCTTTTATAGCTATGCGCAACCACATGCGTGCTGGCGGAGCGTCTCACGCGCCTCAAGCCGCTGAGGGTGCTCGTCACTATAGAGTCAGGGGATCCGCAACTGAATAGAGGCGCCGCCGAGTTTCTGGCGAGGGCCTTGAGGGGCCCTCTGGACGTCGAGGCCAACGGGCTGAGCGTCAGCTTGACGTTCCGCTGGAGCCTCGCGTCGAAGGTGGCCGAGATGATAAGCTCCGAGGGGGACTCGGTGCTCGACTTCGAGATAGCAGACGACCAGGTCACCATAGTCACGAAGAAGGGGCTTGTGGCGACCATACGCATAGACGTGAGAAGCAACGGCTACGTCAGCGAGGTGGAGGGAGTCGTGTCCATAGACAGAGCCCCCTTCGAGATCGACGAAAGCTGACCCCCTCTTCCTCCGCCTCCAGCAGGGGTCCGCCTGCCGCGGAGCCCCGCCGACGGCCCTCCGGCCGTATCTAGGGCTTCGGAGGGCTCTGCGCGAATCATCAGCGCAGAACGGACCTAGAGGGCTTGAGCCGTCTCTGCCCGGGCCGCCGGCCAAGGGCTGGAGTACGGACTTCCCGCGGCCGCGCGGCGTCAGGCGCGCCTTATGCGCCTGCCGTCGCCGACGACCCAATAGTCGCCGTCGCTTCTGTGCTCCAGCTTGAATATAGGGACCTCGTGCTTGACTCTCTCGAGGGCTTGCCTAGCCACCGAGAAGGAGACCTCCCTATTTATGCCGGCGACCATCACGTAGGTCGTGTGGTCGCCCGGCTTGAGCGACCCCACTCTGTGGTATATCCTTGCGTCGAGGACTCCGTCGATGGACCGGGCCCACTGCTCTATCTCCGCTATCTTCTGGCTGGCGTAGGGCTCATAGGCCTCGTAGTCCAGCTCGCCCACCTCGGCGTCGCCCACGCGCCCCTTGACGAAGCCCACGAAGATCACGACGCCGCCGGCGCCCTTCGGCGCAGTGCGCGAAATTATGTCCTCCACCTCCCTATCTATATCCACCTCGCCCGATATCAGCCCGCCTCCGCCGGACACGGGCGGCATTACGGCAACCTCATCGCCGTCCCTCAGGGCGTAGTTCTCGGTTGCGTTGCGCCCGTTCACGAGGAATATCACGTCGTCCTTATAGGCCAGGGCCCTGGGGTAGCTCTTGAAGAACCAATCGGCAAGCTCGCCCAAGGTGTAGTCGTCGGGCACATCGAGCTCCTCGAAGACCTTGCCCGTTATATCGCGAAGCGCCGAGAAGTACTTGACCCGGATCCTCACGGAGGGCTGCGGTTCTGGCGTTTTAAGGCTTATCGTCATTTCGCAACGGCTCCTTTCGCTGCGAGCTGTCCCCAATATTTTTAAGCAAATCCCTTAGCTTTGCCGATGTCGTCCAAATTCGACGTGGTGGTAGTGGGCGCGGGCCCCGCGGGCCTCGCCGCCGCCTACAAGCTGGCCTCTGCCGGCTTCAAGGTTTTGGTCGTGGAGAGGGGGAGGGAGCCGGGCTCCAAGCAAGTCTACGGCGGAAGGATCTACGCCTATTGGCTCGACAAATACCTTCCCGAGTTCCGGAAGGACGCCCCTGCCGACCGTTGGGTGCGTAAGGAGCGCGTCTCGCTCATGTCGGACGAGTCGGTCACCACGATGGAGTTCGAGGTGGTTAAGCCGGAGAAGTCCAGCTTCGTCGCGTCTCTGGCGGCCTTCACCTCCTGGCTTGGCAAACTGGCCACGTCGGCGGGAGCCAAGATAGTCACCGAGGTCGTCGTCGACGAGCTGTTGCGGGACGAGCGGGGGAGGTTCGTCGGCGTGAGGTCGGGGCAGGACAAGATATACGCGGACTACGTGATAGACGCGGAGGGGGTGAACAGGCTGCTCCTCGAGAGGGCCGGGATCGTGCAGAGGCTTAAGCCCGAGCACGTGGCCGTCGGCGCCAAGGAGGTCCTCAAGTTCGATAATAGGAAAGTGCTGGAGGACAGGCTCGGGCTCTCCGAGGACGAAGGCCTCGCGTGGGCTTTCGCCGGCTGGCCAACCGAGTATCTGCCCGGCGGCGCCTTTCTCTACACGTATAGAGACTCCGTGGCCCTAGGCGTGGTGGTCTACCTGACGTCTTGGCGCCAGCTGGCCACTCCCGTCTACGACCTGGCCGAGCGGCTCCGTACGCACCCATATATAGCCAAGCTCGTCGCAGGCGCCAATCTGCAGGAATATTCGGCGCATCTGACCCCGGTGGCGGGCATATCCATGGCTCCCCCCAGGTTCTCCTACGACGGGCTGCTCATCGTCGGCGATACGGCCGGCTTCTTGATGCACGCCGGCGTCTTGATAAGAGGCGTCGACTTCGCCGTGGCCTCCGGCGTCCTGGCCGCCGAGACCATCAAGGAGGCGGGGCGCCCCGATGCGCTGTCGCGCTACGACGACAAGCTCAGGAGCAGCTTCATACTCAGGGATCTGCTCGCGTTCAAGAACGCCGACAAGGTCCTCTCGGGGCAGTTCGCCTTCAACGACATGCCGAAGCTCGTCAACGCGTTTCTACGCAACTACTTCACCGTGGAGGACAGGCCGCCTACAGTCGCCTCGGCCCTCAAGACTACGATGGGCGGAGGGAACTGGTCGCTCGCTAAGATACTGATAAATACCATGTACGCGTTGGCGTATCTATGAGTTCCCAGCAGGCTGTCAAGTTCTCGACGATAGAGGAGAGGCTCAACGTAAACGCGTGGGATACCGACATATATAGGCCCCACATCAAGATAAAAGACCCCGATAAGTGCAGACTCTGCGAGAAGAAGCCCTGCACCTACATGTGCCCCGCCAAGTGCTACGTCCAGCAGGGGGACATAGTTGTGCTGAGCACCGAGGCCTGCCTGGAGTGCGGGACCTGCCGCGTGGTGTGCCCCTATGAGAACATCGACTGGAACTACCCGCGCTCCGGCATGGGGGTCTGGTACAGATTCTCGTAGACGCCGGGGCGATACGTACTTTATAAACCGAAAACGCGATCCATATGGCCGTGGATAAGGAGAGGATGGCCAAGCTGTCCAGAGATCCGAGGCTCGTGAAGGCCCTCAAGGCCATGGGCGGATTTCTTTGGTACTACACCGAGCTCTACCCCTACAGGACGATCTACACGCTCACAGTCTGCAGAGACGCGCTCTGCGTCTACATAGCGGGCGAGGACATGATGGACCTGAGGATGCAGCTGGAGAAGTACCTGGAGCTGGAGGACGACGAGGAGAGGCTGAGGCAACTCGCCAGATCGCTCGATATGCTCGCGGCCTTCTCAGAGAAAGCGTATTGGGACTACGCGCGATAGGCGGGCCAGGAGGGCCCCGGCCAACGCCAGCTTCCTCGCCTTCACCGAATCCCTGCGCTTTATGGGGACGTCGGGGTAGAACCCGCTTATGGCGATCTCCCGCGCGCCCATCGCGTAGGCCAGATAGGCCGCCCTATCGCCGTCGGTGAACCCGCCCACGTTGTAGGTGCCGGGAGGCGGCGGGACTTGGACCGTGTAGACCCTCCGCGGAGGTCTGTATAGAGGCAGGAGGTCCACGTTATCGCCGTGGGCGTGCACGACCACGACGGACCCCAGCCCGGCCGACGCCGGCTCGTAGTCGAGGTCGGTGACGACGACGTCGGGCCTTACACCGGCCTCGGCGAGCCTCCTGGCCGTGAAGCCCTCGACGGCAACCGACACCGACGCGCCTTCGACCAGCGCCCTGAAGGGCGGCATGTATACCGCCGGCCTCGACCAGTCGAACGCGGCGAGCGCGTCCACGGAGAGCCCTCCGAGCCTGGAGGCCAGTAGGGCCGCCTCGCCGTCCCTCGAGAAGGAGAGCTCGGGGAGCAGGGCTCTGGCGAGCGCCATGTGGTGCTGCCATTCGAGCGGATCCACAAGCCACATAATCGCGTCACTTCGACGCGGTGATGGTCAGAAGCTTGTAGTTGGCCGGCGTCGGTGCGTACCAGAGCGCGCCGCATCCCGACTTGGTGAGATTCACCGCATATCGCCCCGGCACGACGGGGGAGGGGACCAAGCAAGAGGGCCCTCCCAGGGCTCTGTCGAAATTCGTCGCGTAGATCCTCCGGCCTGCAAAGGAGGCGTTGATGCTGTAGGCAAATGCCGAGACCCGGTAGACGCTCGCCATGAAGGACCCGCGGTACGCCGTGAGGTTGAGCAGAACGTAGAGCGAGACTACGCCGGGCCTCGTCGAGTTGTTGATGAGCGCCATGGAGTAGGAGTAGGCGTCGAAATTGGGGAACTGCGTCGGGAGGAACAGCCTGTAGCTTATGGACTTCACGCCAGGCGTCAGCGACGAGGAGGCCAGGTCGGCGATCTGCGAGGCCACGTACCGCGCCATCAGCTGCGCGGTCGCGGCCGCCTCCCGCTGGAACGCTTGGTAGGACAACAGCCAGACTAGGTACGAGGCCAGGAGATATGCCGCGGCCATAAAGCCGAAGAGTATGGCCGCCTCGATGGCCGATATGCCCCTCATCCCCAGACGAGGGTTACGTTGTTCCACACCAGATACACGGTTTGGATCCCCCTGAAGTATAGAGTCTTGGAGCCGAGCCCGCTCTGCACGGTCACGCTGGCGGACCCGCCGCAGCTGATCGACGTTGAGTTAAGCGGCCCCACTACGTAGGCCAGGACGCCGCTCGGGCCTCGTTGCCTGAAGTTGGCCGAGACGGTGTAGAGATACAGCGAGGAGGACCCGTTGACGAAGACCACGCGGCTGTAGAGCCTCACGGTCCTCGGGTAGGTCGAGTTGGCCGCCACCACGGGCTCGCCTATGGGCACTGCGAGGGAGCCGTTGAGCCCTCTGAGCATCGAGTTGCCGAACTCCACGTAGGTCGAGTTGTAGCCCACCACCACCTCCTGGAACACGTAGGTGCTCGAGACCCCGCCGCACTGGATCGTCACGTAGAGCCTCGGCGTCCTCACGTAGAGCGAGCCGAAGTAGGAGCTGGGCAACTGGTAGATCCTCTGGACGCCGGTCATGCCGAAGTCGGTCTCCAGCGAGTCCGCAAACGCCGTGAGGAAGGCGACGACGTTCTTGGCCTCGAGCCCAGCCTCTATCTGGAAGATGTTCTGCACTATATAGGGAATGGCGGCGAATATTATGGCCAGCGACACCGACAGCAGAATGGCCACCTCCAAGGCCTCCAGGCCCCTCATATCGTCTGGTAGATCTGCCCGTTTAATATGAAGTACGGAAGAGGCCAGGTATAATTAATCACATCGACGCCGAAGGGATACGAGTACGAATTGGGCAGATACCTCACTACCAAATACTGGAAGCTCCACATGGGCCCGTTGCACTGTTGCTGCGAATCTGTGCATGGGGGCGATGTAGTGAGCAACGTCTGGTTATATGCCGTGTTGGGCCATCCGTTGTACCACCACTTATCGAACGTATTCAGCTGGCCGCCGGTTGCAGTAATTATGTGGTAGTTGGCGAACTGGGGGGTGAGCGCCATTACGAAATACACCTCGAGGCCGGTGCCGTTGGTGATCCACACGTTCTGGTCGCGGCATACGCTGGCGTACTGGTTCCACCAGTCGTACCATCCCGGAATATTTTGGCTTTTGTTATACCCGTTGAATATCTCTATTATCTTGCCCGCCGGAGGGCCGTCGTAACAGTAATACTGCTGATTCATTGTATTTGCTAGATAGATGTAGTAGAGATAGTTGCGGGGGCTTCCGCCCGTATACGCCGCATATGTCATGTTAACCACCACCGCGAACCCCGACGAATAGTTGGAAAGGGATAGGTTGCTGAACATATAGGGGCTGTTTGTCCGCGGCACGTATAGATCCACCACAGACGCCATGGAGCTCGGGCTTCCCTTCGAATTGGCACAGACCGCCAGGAGGGTTCCCCTGTAGGCGAACCAGCCTTTATACTGCTGGATCCTCAGCCATACGTCGCCCCAATACGCCGTGGAGTAGGTCAGCGGGCCGACCCAGCCTCCCTTTGAGAACATGTAGAAAGACAGACCCTTGGAGGAGAGGCCGAGCGCATTTAGAATCGACGGAGGTATTATCAACACGAGGTGGTCGCCGGAGTAGCTGGACGGGAAGTAAACCTGCAACAGACGGCAACTGGACGATGTCAGGGAGATCGGGGCGATGTAGTTCAGCTCCCATGTGGGGGCGTACGATCCCGGGAAGCCGCTCTGCACTTGTTGCAGATACGAGGGGTAGAAGGTCACGTTGACGGCGCTGGCGGGCGGGACCATGACCAGGGTCCAGCTACTGCCGCCCGGCCCAGCCACGTCGAGCCTGGCCCCGAAGACGCCGTCGTTGGGCGACACGGACTGCACGATCGGGGCTCCTGACTGCCACGGGAAGTAGAACACGGCGTCCATGTTGCCCACGTTGACTAGATAGAGCGAGCTGCCGCTCCATAGGTAGTAGACCTGTGGATGCACGGCCGTTATGTTGTTCACCGCAAGCGAGGCGCCGAGGATCTGGGCCACCAGCGTCGACGTCGAGTGTCTGGGCGAGAGGAACGTGACGTTGTAGAGCGCCGCATCGACCCCGTTGAGGAATCCGTAGTACGCCGCCAAGGTCTGGTTGCATATGCTCACAGACCCGCAGGTGTAGTTGTAGAGAATCCCGCCGTAGTTGGTGTACAGGTTGAAGGAGGCCCCCAGGGCCCCCTTGGGGACGTTGGCGCCCACCAAGACGCCGTATGTGTAGCGGACGTAGGTGTCGTTGTAGGGGCTGGCCACGACGTACTTCGCCGAGGCGTTTACGGACAGCGTCTGGGTTATGTTCAGATCGGTCACCAGCGCCAGCGATATGTTGCCCAGCAAGTTGACCTTCGAGAGGGCGTACGACCGGCCGCCCCAGGCCAGCACGACCGGCCTAGGCGAGCTGACGACCGGCGCCGAGCCGAGCGTGGTCAGCACGGCGGAGGGCTCGGGATAGGTCCAGGGCCTGACCGCCAGGAAGTCGTATATCGCCGCGTCGGTCCAGCCCGACGTGTTTGGCTGCGGGAAGTCCTCGGTGTCTGTGCCGAGCACTATGTTGAAGCTCTGGAGCGGCGACATGGACAGCCACTGCCCCACGTAGGGGGCCATAGGCCCCGTGGAGTTCGAGAGGAACTCGTAGGCCGCCAGATAGCTCTGCCCGGCCATGTTGCCCCCGAGTATCTGCGATATCGAGAGGACGTACCAACGGCCCGCGCTCAGGGGCACGTAGGAGCCTCCGTACTGCCAGGAATATGTCTGCCAGGGCCCGGTCATATAGCCCTGGGGCTGGTAGGACCAGACGAACGTCCATGGGTAGCTCTCGGGCTGCACCGCCACCATATCTGCGCACCGGGGGAAGGTGCGCCCGTCGTAGCCGCCCCAGAAGAGCGCCAGGTAGCCCATCTTCTCAGCCCCTATCTGCGTCACGTTGACCAGGACCCTCACCTGGAAGCCGGGCCAGTTTGAGGTCACCGTGAAGCCGTTCCATATCTGGTAGCCCACGTCGTAAGTGCCGGCGGAGTAGTTAGCCCCGAGGAGGAGCCCGGCGGTGCTGTTGCCGTAGACCGACGTCGGCGCTAGCTGTTCTATCGGCTGCGGCGTGTTTTCGGGGCCGGCGCTGTGGCACGTGCTGTATACCACCGAGCTGGGCCAGCCGGCCATCGCCGCCGCGTTGAAGAACCCGTTGACCCCGCTGAAGTTGTAGACCGCATACGGGTTGTTGTTGAGGGCCGGCGACGCCGTTTGGTAGGGGTATTGGTAGTTGGCCGAGTCGTAGCAGAAGTTGGGCCCCGTCGAGGGGGGCGTTATGCCGAGCATCTGCATCATCAGCGGTATGTCGAGGGTTAGGTAGACGCTTGACGAGTTGGACTGGTATAGGATCACCATCACCTCGTCCGATGAGCCCGGCGAGGCCAGGGAGCCTCTCGGCATCTTGAAGTCGAAGAGGCAGAACGGGCACTTGAGGTATTCAGACCACCAGGGGAGCTGGATGAAGGCCCCTGCGAGCATCGAGTTGAACTGCTGGGCTACGTTGGGGTTGTGGTAGTTGCAATCCTCTCCGGCGTAGTACTGGAGGGCTTGGCTCAGCGCCGTGTTGTTCACCAGTATCAGGTAGAGCCTCTGTTTCAGCAGGCCGGCATTATAGCTGCCGCCCGACCTGGCTTGGTTCAGTATGTCGGCTATGGGGGCGCTGTAGGTCTCGCCCACTGACGTGGGCTTCCTGACGTCGGCCGAATATAATATCACGTAGTCGCTCTGGATCGGGCTGTACGGCGTCACCACGAACCTGTATACCCTATAGGCGCCCGGCGCCGACAGGGCGCCTGCGCCCCACCATTGGGAGAAGCTGTAGGCGTTGTTGAGGACCGCCGCGGCCGGATAGGGCCCCAGAGTCCCGCCGAAGCCGCCTTGATCGACCGCGTAGCTCCCCGATACGAAGGTGCCGAAGGGTATGAGGCTCTGTTCCGTCGCCGATAGGGCCGACGCCGCGTACTGCGACGCATCAGCCAGCTGGAAGTATATGTCGGCCGGGTGTCCCTGCAGCAGATTGTTGTAGAGGCCGGCGTTGAGGGCGCCCGCCGATATCTTGGAGGCGGCGGACTGGGCCAGGAAGGCGGCGTAGCCCGACAGCAGCTGGACCAGCTCGGGCCAGTTCTGGCTCATTATTCCGTATGCCGGCCTCTGGATGGATGCCACGGGGACTATGGTGGAGGAGACGTAGGCCATATATATCACCGCAACGGCGACCACGACCGCGAGCGCGGTGAGCACTATCCACTGGCCCTTCATGGCCTCGCCACGTAGAGCACTATCCTCACCTGGGTGCCGTCGGGGAGGACCGCCGACACCGTCGCCGAGGAGGAGGCGGCCGCCCCTCCCCAGCCGGTGGGCCGCGCGACGGAGAGGAGCTTCTGGCTCCATGAGGCGCATACGCGGCAGGGGGGCGGGGAGCTACCAGCCAGATACACCGTGAAGTTATATACGTATTGTTGCGGTATGAGCGAGTCCAGCGCCGACTCGACGGCGGCCGTGTTGTTGGAACATATGGAGGAGCTGAGCGCGTTGAGGAAGGTGGGGCTGAGCGATAGCTGCAGCAGAGTATTGTAGGCGGTCTCCACGTCCTGTCTGCCCATGGTCGTCGAGACGGGGCTTCTGGGCAGAAGCGTCATGGCGTATATGGCCAGAGCCACCAGCAGCACCGCGAAGAGGAGCTCGAGGACCCACCTCATCGCATCGGGCTGGGGTACTCGTAGACGGTCACGTTGACGAGATACGTCGTAGTCAACGAGTTGAAGACGCCCGAGGCCGACGAGGCGTAGGTCTGCGGCGCGTTGTAGAAGCCCCATCTATACCAGGTCTTCACGTCCACGTCGGTGGCCGGCGGTACGGGGAACAGCGGTATGGGCACAAGCGCCGCCTGCGGTATCTTGGGGGAGTTGGAGTTCGCCGTCACGTAGGCCAGGGCCAGAAGCGTGTTGGTGGGCAGGTCCAGCCAGCACGCCGTACACCGAGCATTCTTGTCGCACTGGCCGCACTGCTGCACCTTAACTGGGCTGTTGCCTGTGCCGGGATTCAGCGTTATGTTGGAGCCGTAGATCGTGAACGCGTACCCCGTATACAGCGAGATGTACCTTATGCCGAGCGATTGACGCCCTTGGCCGCCTGCGTTAGAATTCCCCTGGCCTTGGCCGTTAGAGTTCCCCTGGCCTACGTCCAGCCTCCCGTCGCAGGGCAGGTTGGAGCCCGGCTGGACGTAGTCGGCGTCGTGTATTAAGTACAGCGTTGTGGAGACGGGTCCGGGGAGGGGCGCGCCGTATATCAACGACACCGAGGTGGCGTTGAAGACGTAGAAGGCGGCGCTGTAGGGGTAGTCTATCTTCTGGGTGTAGACCACCAGCGCCGACTGGAGGCCCGCCAGCTGCGAGTAGCTCACGTAAGGCGGCATAGCCGCCTTAGCGTAGCTGTAGTAGTACCCCCCGACCTGCGACAGAGGGTTTAGGGTTATCGTAGATGTGTAGGGCTGATAGCACTGCGAGGTCGTGCAGTAGTAGACGGTGTAGGTCACTCTGCCCGAGGGGTAGGAGCCGGCGCCCCTGGCTACTATATAGACCGTTCCGTTGGCCAGGCGGCCCGCTCCCCCCGCGGCGTTGTAGAACTGCCTGCACACGGAACTCGCGTTGTTCATGAACTTGACGCCGCCGGCCGTCACGTAGGGACATACGGCCAGCCTGACAAGCGGCTTTATTTGTATCTCTACGTCGTATTTGTTGTAGTTATTGCCGAACAGATTGCGCGCTATGGCCGTCAAGTTCAGCGTGCCATGTATGAGGCTCGGTATGACGTAGCCGTAGCCCGCCATATATACGGCGGTGCCCACGGTGCTGGCCAGCGTGCTCTGCGGGTTCCATACGTCGCACGTCGGATATCCCGACAGCTGGGCTGAGGCCATGGCCAGATAGTCTATGGCGTAGTCGCTTAGATACCCCGGCGCGCCGGGGTTGGCCACGCCTACGTCCTGCGATAGATTGTACGCGCTGTAGGCTGTGATCCTCTGCAGGATCTGTTGCGCCATTACGTTCAGCTCGGCCTGGCTGGCCTGGGGCTGCGCCGATAGGTTGCCGGCGACGTAGAAGGTTATCGCTATGAAGAACACCATGATGAATCCCACTACGGCGAGCTCTATGGACTGCACATATATACATCCATCTATTTTGATAAATTTTACGTTGTGCCTCCGCCGTCGCGGATCATGCTTAAATAGGCCGCCCTAGGGGCGCTTGTGAGGGAGCTGTTGCCTGAGGAGGCCTTGAGGGCGGCCGCCGAGATCGTAGACGATGTGAGGGCTAGGGGTCTCGCCGCGGCGTTGGAGTGGTCCAGGAGGCTGGATGGGGTCGAGCCTGGAGATGTCGTCGTGCCGCCCAGGAGGGATCAGGCCGCCGATGGGGCCGTCGTCGAGGCGGCGCTGGAGGCCGCCAAGTCGCTCGAGAGGGTCTACGCGCGTCTGCGGCCCGCCGACGTCGTGGATTACTACGAGGGGGTCTTGAGGGCCGTGTCGTGGCGGCCTGTGGAGAGGGCGGCGCTCTACGTCCCTGCGAGGTACATATCGACCTTGGTGATGCTGGCCGTGCCTGCGAGGGCCGCGGGGGTTGGGGAGATCTACGTGGTGACCCCTCCCAAGGGCGTCACGCCGGAGCTCCTGACCGTGGCTGAGAGGCTGGGCGTCAGAGGCGTAGTGAGCCTCGGCGGCCCTCAAGGCCTGGCGTACGCGGCCTTCCAGATAGGCGTCGACCTGTTGGCAGGCCCGGGCGGAGTCTACGTGCAGGCGGCTAAATACCTCCTCTCCCGCTACGTCGGCATAGACGGAATAGAGGGGCCGACCGAGCTGGTCGTATACGCCGAGGGCGTAGAGCCCAGGCGCGCGGTCGCGGGGGCTCTAGCCCAGCTCGAGCACGGCCCCGCCTCCTTTGCTCTCTTCCTCTCCAGGGACAGGTCGTTGGTCGAGGCGGCGGAGGGCATCTACCTCCGGGAGAGGACCAGCTCCATGGGGGCTCTGGAGGCCCGGACGGTCTCGTCGCTGGAGGAGGCGGCCGGGATCATAGACGAGGTGGCGCCCGAGCACCTGGAGGTCTGGGGGGCGCCCCAGCTGGCGCAGATGGTGAGGAACGCCGGAGCCATATCTGTCGATACGCCCAGCCCCCTCCTGGACTACGTGGCGGGGATATCCCACGTGTTGCCCACGGGCGGTAGCGCGAGGTGGAGGGGCGCGGTGACGCCGCTGACGTTCATGAAGCCGGTGGGTCTGGCCTGGCTTCTGGCCGACACGAGGCTGCGGGAATACGCCGTGAGGCTGGCCGAGTACGAGGGCTTCAAGCGCCACGCCGACGCGTTGCGATGAGCTGCGACGTCCTTAAGGAGCTGGAGTCGGTAATCCGCGAGAGGATCTCCTCGGGGGATCCCAACAGCTATACCTATACTATATATGCCAAAGGCGTGCACTATATAGCGCGTAAGGTCGGCGAGGAGGCCGTCGAGCTGGCCGTGGCCTCGCTCGCCGAGGGGAGGAACAGAGTGGTCGAGGAGGCAGCGGACTTGATCTACCATCTGCTGGTCCTGCTGGCGGCCCAGGGGCTCTCCCTCGACGACGTCTGCTCGGAGCTCAGGCGCAGGAGGAGATAGCGTAGGTCCCGGCGGGCGCTCGCGACCGGCCTCAATCGGCGATAAGCCTAGACCTGAGCTTGCCGGGCTCCGGCAGCAGTTTCGAATACCTGGAGCCGAAGCAGGAGCGCGACCCCGTGTGGCAAGCCGCGCCTATCTGGACGACCTTCAGAAGCACAGCATCGCCGTCGCAATCGGTGCGGAACTCCACCACGTACTGGTAATGGCCCGACGTCTCGCCCTTCAGCCAGAGCCGCCTCCGGCTGGTAGACCAGTAGTGGGCTAGGCCCGTCACCAGCGTGAGGAACACCGCCACGAGGTCCATATGGGCCACCATCAAGACCTCGCCCGTCTCCACGTCCTGAGCCACCGCCACCACAGTGCCGTCTCTCTGGCGGTAGTTCAAACCCGCCGCTATCCTCCAGGCCTCCTCCGCCGACGTCAGAGGCTTGGCCTCCACGGAATCCATACCGCACTTAACTATTTCGGCCGGCCGCGCCCGAGGCCCGTGGGGCTTGAGGCCGCCCCTCTAGCGCACGGTGGGCACGGACGCGCCCCAGCGCGGGGGCCTGCCGCCGGGCTGAGGCGGACGTCGCACGGATCTTATTTACAAATACAGCCCTTCCCGCATCTCCATGGCGTTCAAGCGGCTTCCGGAGTTCTACGAGGAGCCCGACGTAGGCTACGACGTCTACAGGCTGCATTTCAACGAGAACCTCTTCCTGCCTGAGGAATACTACAGGGAGGTCCTCGGCGGCATTGAGAGCTGGGAGGCCCGTTTCTACACCCAGCCTAACAACGCCTCGCTTGCCGCGAGGATAGAGGACCACATGGGCCTTCCGAGGGGGTCTGTCGTCATAACTGCTGGCGCCGACGATGGCCTCAGGCTGGCGATACAGCTCCTCCACTTCGCCGAGGAGAGGAGGCTCGTGGTCCTTGAGCCCACCTACAGCATGCCCAGAATACTCGCCGAGCAACTAGGCGTGGAGTATGTGCAGCTACCCTACGGGCCGGATCTAGGCCTCGACGTGGATACGGCGGTCAAGATAGCCAGAGGAGGCGCCGTATATGTCTGCTCGCCCAACAACCCCACCGGGCATTTGGTGAAGGAGCTCGAGGAGCTGGCCTCCCGTCTTGAGGGCCTGCTCATATACGACGCGGCCTACGCCGAGTTCGCGGGGCTCTGGAGGCCTAAACTCCACGAGTACGGCAACGTCGTCGAGGTGAGGACTTTCTCGAAGGCGTGGGGCCTGGCCGGGCTCAGGGTCGGCTATCTGATCGCCCGCGGTAGGCTCGCCTCGGCGCTTAGGGCTCTAGCGTACCCGCATCCCATAAGTAGCTATTCGGCGAAGGCCGTCGAGAGGGCTCTGGGGCTGGAGGAATACGTGCGGAGGTCCGTGCTGGAGATGCGCGCGGTCAGGGACGAGGTGGCGGGGAGGCTACGCCTCGATAAATACGTCGGCGAGGCCAACTTCATAACCCTGAGGCTCGACGGCGCCGAGGCGGCGGCGGCCGAGCTCTACCGGCGCGGCTTCGCCGTGAGGGCCCTCGGCGGCAGGCCCCTCTGCCGCTCCTGCCTGAGGTTCACTGTGGCGCCCATGGGCGTGATGGAGAAGTTCCTGGCCGCGCTGGGGGAGGCGCTCGGGATAAAGCTTATATAGCGGCCGTCAGGGGAGGCCATGCCGGAGGCGGACAGCCCCCATATTGTTCGCAGTCCCGAATAAAGGCCGCCTGATGGAGCCAGCCCTCAGGCTTCTCGAGCTGGCCGGCATCGACCTTCTGGCTTCGGACGAGCGGTCTATAATCCTGCCCACCACGTGGCCGGACCTCAACATAGTGAGGCTCAGGCCCGAGGACATTCCCCAGATAGTCGCTGCGGGCAACGTGGCGGCCGGGATAACCGGACACGACTACGTGGTCGAGTCCGGCGCCGACTCTGACTTGGTCGAGCTGCTGGACCTCAAGATAGGGAGGGGCTCCATAGTGGTGGCCGCGGTGAAGGGGAAGTGGAGGTCTGTGGACGATCTGCCGGACGGGATAAAGGTCGCCACTAAATATATCAACTTAGCCTCCAAGTTCTTCGAGGAACGGAACAAGAGGGTCAGAATAGTCAAGGTCTCGGGCTCCGTCGAGGTCATGCCGATGCTGGGAGTCGCCGACGTCGTGGTGGACGTCATGGCCACCGGCACCACGCTCGCGCTGCACGGCCTCGAGCCCCTGGAGAAGATACTGGACACCTCTGCGCGTCTGGTCGCAGGCCGCGCCTGGGCCGACCACTACGTGGTGCGGAAACTCGCAGCGTATATCAACGGCTATCTGAACGCCCAGAACAAGCGCATGGTGTTCCTCAACGTGCCTGCCGACAGGATAGCCGACGTCATCTCGGTCCTCCCGGCCCTTGAGTCCCCCAGCGTGGCGCGCCTGGCCCGCGGCGATATGTACGAGGTGTTCTCCGTCGTCGACGAGGACTATCTGCCCGACCTCATAATGCGGCTCAAGGCGGCCGGCGCCAGGGACGTGGTGATAGTGCCTCTCGACAAGCTGATAAAATGAAGGTAGCCATACTGGACTACACCGTCGGCAATATCGGCAGCTTGATCTCAGCCCTCAGGAGGGCCGGGGCCGAGGCCTTCACCTCGAGGGGCGAGGGGCTGGGAGAGGCAGATGCGGTGATACTGCCGGGGGTGGGCACGTTCTCCGCGGCGAGCAGGCTGGCGGCTGTGATCAAGGGATACGCAGGCTCCAAGCCGATGCTCGGCATATGTCTAGGCATGCAGCTGTTCTTCGACTCCAGCGAGGAGGGGGAGGGGCAGGGGCTTTCGTTCTTCCCGGGCCGCGTCGTCAGGATAGACGCCGAGAGGATACCCCATATAGGCTGGGAGCTGACCTCGGCGGCCGGCACGTGCGGCCTCGTGGATAGGGGCTATTACTACTACCTGCACAGCTACGGCGTGGAGGCCGGCGGCGCGCCGTATGAGGCCGCGTATATAGAGCTGAGGAGGAGGTATGTAGCGGCTGTATGCGACGAGGGCAGAGGCATCTACGGCGTTCAGTTCCACCCCGAGAGGAGCGGCAGGAGGGGCTTGGAGGTGTTGAGGAGGTTCCTCAAGCTCGCGAGGACCTAGCCCCTATCAGCTCGGCGATCCTCCTCGCGATAGTCGCGGGAGGCTCCTCGGCGTCGAGGACGACGTAGCCCCGCTCGGCGGCTCTCCTCAGATATATCGAGCGGACAGCCCTCAGGAACTCCAGCCGTTCGTACTTCTCCGCGTCTCCGCCCCTCGCCTTTATGCGCGCCACGGCCTTCTCGGGCTCTATGTCGAGGAGCACGGTCACGTCGGGCGTCGGGACGCGGGAATTTATCAGCTCTATAAACTTTATATCGACGCCGGCGGCCCCCTGATAGGCCACGCTGGATTCGACGTAGCGCTCGGTCACAACCACGCGGCCCTCGCCCAGAGCAGGCGCTATCTCCCTCTGGTAGTGCTCCAGCCTATCGGCGGCGAACAGCAGAGCATCTGTATACGGATCTGAGGTCCCCCGCCTCAACGCCCAGCTCTTTATGAGGCGGCCGATGGGGCCGTCGCTGGGCTCCTTGGTGGCGTATATCGGCAGGAGCTTCCGCAGCTCCTCTATCACCGTGCTCTTACCGCTCCCGTCTATGCCCTCCACCGCGACGAAGAGACCCACGGAGGCTCTAGAAAAGGCCTTTATAAGGCCCAGACCGCAGCTGGCCGCACGCCGACTCCCCCGTTGACGTCCCCCTCCGCCTCAAGGAGTCTGCCGTCTACAGATGTCTTGTGCAACACCGAATCAGTAAAAGATTGGGTTCTCGGCTTTACTTGGGAGCCTTGGCTCTCTTGATTTCCTCTATCAGCAGAGGTATTATCTGCTTGTAGTCCCCGACTATCGCGTAGTCCGAGTTCTGCACTATGGGCGCGTTGGGGTCTGAGTTGATTGCTATTATGTGCTTCGATTCCTGTATCCCCATCATGTGCTGTACGGCGCCCGATATGCCCACCGCTATGTAGAGCTTCGGCCTGATGGTCTTGCCCGTCTGCCCCACCTGCCTCGTATGCGGCGCCCAGCCCGCGCGCACGGCCATCAGCGAAGCGGCCACCGTGCCGTTGAGGAGCTTGGCCAGCTCCACAAGCCACTTGAAGCCCTCGGCTGAGCCGAGCCCCCTTCCGCCGGCTACGACCACGTCGGAGGACTCCACAGGCGGCAGATCGGCTATATCGCGCTCTATCCTCTTCTCGGCGCCCAGGAAGGTCGTCCTCCTGGCGTTTAGCTCCAGGGCCTCGTGTATTATCTCCCCCTTCCTGTTGACGTCGCGCGGCGGCTTGGGGAACACGCCCGGCCTCACGCTCGCCATCTGGGGCCTCCTGTGCGGCGTCTTTATGGTCGCCATCTGCGTGCCTCCGAAGGTCGGGCGTATCTGCATGAGGTCGCCCGTCTTGGGGTCTATCTCCAGCGCCGTGCAGTCGGCCGTTATGCCCGTCGTTAAGGTGTTGGCTATGAACGCAGCCAGCTCGCGGCCCCTCTTGGTGGCGCCTATCAAGAAGATCTCGGGCCTGTACTTTGCCACCACCTTGGCCACGGCGTTGGCGTACTCGTAGGGGGTGTAGACCTTCAGCTCCGGATTCACCACGACGACTACCTTATCTGCGCCGTGGTATATGGCCTCCTGCGCCATCTCGTCGCTACCGGCCACAAGGACGCCGCCGACCTGGGCGTTCCCCCTCTTGGCGGCGAGATCCCGCGCCTTGCCCAACAGCTCGAGGGCGACGTCCTTGAGCTTGGCGCCGTCGTGTTCTAAATATACCCAAACGCCTTTATACTCCTCCTTGTTTATTTGGGGCCAGAGCTTGCAGGTCATGGCTGCAACAACCCCTCTTTTTTCAGCTCCTCGACGAGGGCCTTGACGGCCTCGCGCGGATCGCCCTGGAATATCCTCCTCTTCCTCGGCGGGAACGTCGCGCCTGTCTGCGCCGCCACGAAGGTGGGCGAGCCCTTCAGGCCTACGCACTCGGCGTCCAGCCCCAGCTCCTTGTTGGTGACCTGTATTATCTTCTCTCTGGCGTTGAGCTTCCTAGAGAGGCTGATCTCCCTCGGCATCTGGGTGCCCTTGGCCACCGACACCAAGGCAGGGAGGCCCATCTCGTAGAACTCGTCGAGTCCCTCGTCCTCGAGGAACCGCCTCACCCTGACCTTATTCCCTTGTATCTCGGCGTCGTAGACGTAGTACACATAGGGTATGTTGAGGTGGGACGCCACTTGGGCGCCTACGTGGGCGGTCGTGCTGTCTATGGTCTCCTCGCCCGCCAGAATCAACGTATAGTCCGGCACGTACTTCTCTATGGTCTTCGCCAGCACGAACGAAGTCGCCCAGGTGTCGGCGCCGGCGAAGACCCTGTCGGTGGCCAGTATGGCCCTGTCGACCCCCATGCCTATCAAGCTCTCCAGGGCCGGGATGCCGGACGGCGGAGCCATCGATATGGCTATGACCTCACCTCCGTACTTGTCTCTAAGCTTGAGCGCGAACTCCACAGCGTCGCGATCCCACTGGTTAGTAGACAGAGGCACGCCCTCCCTGACTAAGGTGCCCGTCTTCGGGTCTATCCTTATCGCCGTGGAGAGAGGCACGGCCGCCTTGGTCAACACCACGAACTTCATCGCGATGGCGATATCGCGTTTTTATAAATGTAATTACATACATCGTAGAATTGCTCTTCCCCAAAAAGCTAACTCCGCAGGCCGGATGCGCCGATTTCAGCCTCAGCCCCCCAGGAGGTCTCGGACGGTTTCCGGATATGGCAAAGCCGGCCTCAGAGGCCGCGTCCGGGCGATGGGGAGGCGACGTGGGATGGGGGCTTGGCGCCGCGCGGCAACCCTTTGACGGAAAAAATATATTCGAGCAAACCGGCGGGTTATGTGAACATATACAATTTCCTCATGAAGGGCATAGAGAGGACCGACCTCGACCCGCTGAAGTTTAGGCAGACCATAAGGCTCGCGTTGCTGGGAGGCGCGGCTCTGGCGGCTCTGGGCGCGTTCTTTACTCTAGTCAACGCGTTTCCGTTGGGGCCGCTTTTCCTCGGGCTCGGCGTATTCCTCATATTTATGCCTAAGGTTATCATAAGGGTTCGGGCGTCCTCGATAAGGGAGATGCTGAACATGGAGATTCCGTTCCTCACCGTATTGGTGCAGATGACCTTCGCGACTAAGGCGCCTCTGGAGCTGGCCATCCAGCGCATGATGAGGTACAGGGAACTGCCTGGGATAAGGACGCTGGCGGCGGCCGCCTGGAACAACACGAGGATGTTGGGCATGGAGCCGCTGGACGCCTTGAAGCGCGCAGTCGAGAAGCTCGCGCCTCAGAAGCTTATCTACCGCTTCAACTCGCTCTACACGGCGCTTAGGGTCGGCGAGGATATAATAGCCAAGCTCTCGCTGTATATGGACATGGATATGGTTGAGTTCTCCACAGGCATGCAGAGGAGGATGGACTCCCTGGTCTCCGCCATATCGGCATCCATAGTGGGGCTCGCCATGGTGTCCGTCACGGCGATAGTGGTCGGGCGCGGCAACGCCGGCGTCTTCGTTCTGATGGGCGGGCTTCTGCCGGCGGTCATGGGCGCCGTGATGGGTATGGTCATAAACGTGCCCCTCCTCAAGATGGACTTCAGGCTCTGGCCCCTTATATTCGCCCTGGTGTCCAGCGCCGCCATGATAGTCCTAGGCTTCTTCCTCAACTTCGGCGTGTACACGCCCCTCGCGGCCGCGGCGGTTTCCGCCCTGGGATACTTCGCGACCAAGGAGAGGGTTAACGCCCGCTCCTTCGAAAGGGGGTTCATGGACTTCTCGTACGTGGTGCTCGACGAGCTGAAGCGATCCCCCTCGGTGGTGAGGGCCATGGAGAACGCGGTGACCTACGGCAACTTCGGCGACTTCACGCCGCGGGCGGCCTCCATGCTGAACGCCATAAAGTCGGGCATGATGGAACTGGAGGAGGTAGTCATAAGAGGTATGCAGCCCATAATGGCCGTGGTCGCCAGGATATTCTTCGATATCCACAGGCTCGGCACGTTGCCGCGCTCCACCATAGACCAGCTGCAGAACTTCGTCGCCAAGCTCTTCGACTATAGAGAGCAGCTGAGCAAGGCTCTGGGCATAGTGAGGCTGTTGGCGGTGCTGGGGGCCGCCATGGTGGCGTTCGTCAACGCCTCGATGATAATCATGACCCAGGCCATGGCGGGAGTCGCCGGCGGCGGCCCCGCCCCTGCGGCCGGCCTCGGAGGCGGGGGCATCGGCATGGAGTTCCTCTACCTGGCCTTCGGCATGCTGGCCATCGGCTACTACTTCCTATTCGCCAAAGTCAGCTTCTCGACTAGGGGCGGGCTTATATACCTCACCGTCTTTTATATCTCGATGTTCTTGGTGATCGTGGCGACGACCAGCGTGTTGAAGCCGCCCAGCAACCCATCTGCGGGGGCGCCATGAGCGCGCCGCGCGGGCTTGGGTTCCGTATCGAGCAGTGCCCCGGCATGCCCGTCGAGGAGTACGGCGTGGAGGGCGCCAGGGTGACCATCCATAAGTTCGAGGACGGCTTCTGCTACTCGGTTAACTACGCATTCCCGTACTCGGACAAGGTAGGCGATTATGTCTATAAGATCATGGAATACCTCACCGCGAGACAGGTCGTGAGGCCAGATCTGACGAGGGAGGAGCTGGGCAAGCTCATAGAGATGGCGATGGCCGACGTGGGGGTCCCGCGGCCTTTAAGGGCGCCGGTCCGTTTCTACGTCCAGCTGGAGGCCGCTGACTACTCGTACCTCACACCCTTCTTCTACGACGTGAGGCTCGAGAACATTAACGTAAACGGCGTCGACAGCCCGATATTCGTAGACCACAGGGATTACGGCTACAACATAAGGACGAATATAGTGCCGACCGATAGAGAGGTGGTCCTCAGAATAATCAGCAGGGTGTACGCGGAGACCGGCAGGCCTCTCAACGAGCAGTACCCCATACAGGACACCTACCTGCGCCTCTCCAACGGGGCGTTGCTGAGGTTCGCGACCGCTATGTCGGGCAAGACGTCGCGCAATCCGCCGTATGTCTCGGTACGCGTCCAGCCGCCGGAGCCCATATCCCCCACCAAGCTCATCAAGAACAAGACCATCACCGCGCTGGGGCTCGCCTATCTCTGGTATCTGCTCGAGAACCTCAAGTCCATAATGATTATAGGCGGCACGGGCTCCGGCAAGACCACGTTGCTCAACGCACTGCTGGTGCTGCTCCCCCACAAGCGCATCGCAGTGGCCGAGGAGACCCCGGAGATACGTCTCCCCAGGAGCTTCACCAACTCAGTCCTTCTGTTCACCTCGCCTCTCTACGATTACCAGAAGAATCTCCCGGGCTCCGAGTCCGCCATATATCTGATAGACTTGGTCCGCTATCTGTTGCGCGCCAGGCCCGACCTGGTGGTGATAGGCGAGAGCCGCGGCCGCGAGATACATGAGCTGATCCAAGGAATCTTGACCGGCCACGGCGGCGCGACTACCTTCCACGCCGAGGATCTGGTGGAGGCCCTCATGAGGATGACCGGCGAGGCCATGGGCGTCTCGGCCGAGCATATATCCGCCTTCAGCTCCGTCGCCGTCGTCAGGAAGTTCGACTGGGGCAGGCGCGTCACGTCGCTCACCGAGGTGGTCTGGCTCAGGGCCTATCCCTACCCGGCGCTGAACAGAATAAAGATAAAGGAGGAGGAGTTCGGCCTTGTGGAGGTAGGTAGCTACGACCGCGCCAGAGATACCTTCACGATGGACCTCAAGCGTTCGTTCTGGCTACAGAGACTGGGCGGCGTGGAGGAGGTCACGGCGCGCGCCGAGCTTCTGCAGGCGCTGACCGACAAAGGTGTGCTCGACGCCGAGGCGGTGGCAGAGGCCGTCAGACAGTACTATAGACTCAAGCGGAAGATGCCGTGATACTCTACGGAACGCCCGAGGAGCTCCTGAAGGCAATAGAGGAAGAAGCGGCGAAGCTGCTTTCCCTCAGAGGGAAGGACCCCCATCTGGATAAATATATAAATAATAAGCTAAATATATTGAAGCAATGTCGAGATAAGATAAAGGAATCTACTACAAATTACTTACAAATAGTAGCTATATCTACATGCCACGTTATTGAGCTATGAACGACCTCTACCTGGCCTTGTTGATCGCGTTGTTCACCGCCCTGGGCGGCTACTTGATACGCGATCTCCAGGCCCTCGCCCTGCTCGTCGGGCTGTCCGCGGTGGCCGCGTTCCTCATGTCGTTTCTCTTCAACGCCCCCGGCGCGGTCCTAGGCCTCGCGGGGCTTGTGGTAGCCGGCGTGAAGATACTGCGCGCCCCCAAGGCGGCGGCCCGCGCCAGGCGGCTGGTGCGCACCTACAGGTCCAGGAGGAGGCTTGAGGAGCTGAGCGAGATGGCGCGTAGCCTCTCCCGGGTGCATATAGTCGACGTAGTGCCCGCCGGCTCGCGGCGGGCCATCCACGCCAAGGTGATCCAGCTGATGGATATCGCCGATAGGGCGGCGCAACAGGGATATCGCGTCGACGAGCCGCAGTGGCTTAAGGACGTCAGACTGTACAGGAGGCTCCTCGGCTCCGAGTTCTCGTCCGACGAAACGACAATAGTCAGCGACGTCGAGGTATTCACCCTCGAGGAGCTGTCGCCGTAGCCGCAACAGACGACGCCCTCTGGTCTCTTCCCAGAGCCCCCATCGGGACGGGCTCCTCCGCTCGGGCTTAGAGCGCGCCCGGCGCAGGGACGGGCCATGCCTGGGGATCCCCGGCAGACGCACGATGCAGGCAGAGGCAAGGATGCCATGATCCCGCTGGGCCCGTCTCGGCGACCTACAGGCGAGGCGTCGGTACGGGGCTGAAGTGGGACTAGTAGGCTAGCACCGCGTCTATCCCGATGGCGTTTAGGGCCTTCGCCGTCTCCGCGTTGTCGTCGAAGTGGGCCCAGATCCTCACCCCGCTCCTTATGAGCCTCGCGATGGCGTCGGCCTTATATAGATGGTCCTGTCTGTGGTCGCCTTGGGGTCTCATGTAGAGCTCGTCGAAGGGGACTCCGTAGGACCTCAGCTGGGCCTCGGTGCAGCGCCTCATGTATTCAGGCCTTCCGGTGACCACCACTACCCTGTGTCCTCTCCCGTGTAGACGCGCGGCCAGATCTATATAGCGGCCCTTGGGCAGATCCAAGGCCAGCTTCCCGCAGTCTAGGAAGCAGCTCCAGTCCACCGAGCCGCCGTTTAGGCATATGGACAGGCGCCGGGAGGCGTCGACCAGCACCCCATCCACGTCGAAAGATACGGCGCCGATGGCCATGCCTTGGCCTAAGGTATTTATTATTTATCGTTTGGGTCCACGTGGCCTTCCGTCTATTGAGGCGAGATCTGCAGGAGGCTATAGAGGCTCTGGGCTATAGGGAGCCCACCCCAGTGCAGGAGGCGGCTATCCCGGCCGTGCTGTCGGGAGCCCACGTGCTGATAGTGGCCCCGACGGGCACCGGCAAGACCGAGGCGGCCGTGTTGCCGGTCTTATCCAAAATGCTCGACGAGGGGCTCAAGAGCTGTATCCAGGCCCTGTACATAACCCCCCTCAGGGCCCTCAACAGAGATCTGTTGAGGAGGTTGACGGCCGTCGCCGACATGGTCGGGGTGAGGGTGGAGGTGAGGCACAGCGATACCGCCGAGGCGGCTAGGCGCAGGATCTACAGATCGCCTCCCCATATGCTTATAACGACCCCCGAGTCCCTACAGATAGTCCTCCTCAACAGATCCTTGAGGGGTTCGTTGAGGTGCGTGCGGCACGTGGTGGTGGACGAGGTGCACGAGCTCGTCGGCAGCAAGCGGGGGGTCCAGCTGGCCCTCGGCCTGGAGAGGCTTGTGGAGCTAGCGGGGGAGTTCCAGAGGATCGGCCTATCGGCGACTGTCGGCGATGTCGGGCTCGTCGCGGGCTTCCTGGGCGGCTCCGGGCGCGACGTCAAGATCGTCGACGTGTCGGCCGCGAAACGCTACGAGGTGGAGGTCGTCGCCCCTACTCCCTCCGAGGAGGACTACGCCTCGGCGGAGAAGTACGACGTGACTCCGGAGACCCTCGCCCGCTTGAAGTACGTGGCGGATCTGGCGAGGGGCGGGCGAGGGAGCGTCCTGGTGTTCGCCAACACTCGGGACGGGGCCGAGTTCTTGGCGGCGAAGCTGAAGGCTCTGCTGGGCGGAGGCGTGGAGGTGCACCACTCCTCCCTGGCCAGGGATCACAGGCTTTCGGTCGAGGAGAGGCTTAAGTCGGGCGAGCTCAAGGTGGTGATCGCCACGTCGAGCCTGGAGCTGGGCATAGATATCGGCAGCATAGGGCTGGTGGTCCAGTACGGCTCGCCCAGGCAGGTGGTCAGGCTGGTGCAGAGGGTGGGGAGGGGGGGACATAGGCTCGACGCCGTCTCTAGGGGCGTCGTCGTGGCGTCCGATCTCGAGGACTACCTGGAGGCGGAGGCGATAGCCGAGAGGGCCTTAAGGAGAGAGCTGGAGAGGGCCGTGGAGTACCACGAGGCCGCTCTGGACGTCCTGCTGCACCAAGTGGTGGGCATGGCGCTGGAGGCCAGGCTTGACGGAAGGCCCATCTCCTTCGACGACCTCTTGAGGATAGCGAGGAGGGCCCACCCGTACGCGGGCCTTACGGCTGACGACTTGAGGCTGGTCCTCGACTTCGCCCAGAGGCACGGCCTCCTCGACCAGCTCAGGCCCAGGAAGGGCTCCATAAAGTACTACTTCGAGAACGTATCGACCATACCTGACGAGAAGAGGTATAGAGCCGTCGACCAATCCGCCGGGAGGATTATCGGGGAGCTGGACAGAGAGTTCGTCTTCACGGTCGCGCCGGGGACGAAGATAATTCTCGCAGGCAGGGCGTGGACTATCTCCAAGATCGAGGGCGACGCCGTTTTTCTCTACCCGGAGCTAGATCTTGCGGGAGCTCTGCCGGGGTGGATAGGCGAGGAGATCCCGGTGCCCAGAGAGATAGCCGAGGACGTCTGTAGGCGCAGGGCCGCGGCGCTGAGGGAGGCCCTCAGGGGAGGCTACGCGGGGATTGCCGACGTCGAGGGGCTGGCCGAGGAGGACGTGCCCACGCCGGACGTCGTGAGGATACACCTATTCGGAAGGTTTGCGGTCGTCCATACGTGCCTCGGGTCCAAGGGCAACGAGGCCCTCGGGATGTACCTATCCCACCACCTATCCTATATGGGGCCCATAGGCTACAGGTCGGACCCCTACAGAGTCCTGCTGATCCACAGGGAGCCCATCATGCAGAAACCTCTCGTCGAGGCCTTCCATAGGGATGATATATATGTCCAGAGAACCTTGATGAATGCCGTAAAAGCTTCTCGGATGTTCAAATATAGATTTTTACAGGTAGCCCAAAGGGTCGGTCTTCTGTCAAGAGACGCCGAGGAGATCCCGCCGAAGCTTGTGGAGGCCTATATCGACGATCTGCCGGGCATAGAGGCGACCAACGAGATATTCGTGGAGCGGCTCGACCTGAGGGCCCTCCTGGACCTAATAGACGGCGTCAGGTCCGGCCGATACAAGATAGAGGTCAAGAGATATGCCGGCCCCACGGCGGTCGATAAGCCGTTGCTGGAGGAGGCGCTACGCGTGGACTTCACCTACAGGGGGCTGTCCCAGGAGGCCGTGAGGGACCTAGCCCGCAGGAGGATATTGAACAGAGAGGTCGCCCTGCTGTGCCTCAACTGCGGCTGGACCTTCAGGGGAAAGGCGTACCTCCTCCCCGAGAGGATAAATTGCCCTAGGTGCGGCGTCGGCGCCGTGGCCGTCGTCAAGGGCAGCCTGGAGAGAGCCCTGGGGATATGGAGCAAGTTCAAGGCCAGACGCAAGCTGGATAGAGAGGAGGCCAAGGAGCTCGACGAGCTGAGGCGAAGCGCGTCGATAGTTTTGGAGCACGGCAAGGTGGGCGTGTTGGTGCAGCTCGCGCACGGAGTCGGCCCCAAGACCGCCGTCAAGATACTCAACAGGCTGGCGGCCGGCGACGATCTGTGGAGCGCCATAATAGACGCCGAGAGGCAATACGCCGCCACAAGGGCATTCTGGGATTGAACTCCGCCTAAGAGGCGCGTCCATCTTCAGCGTTCCCGCTAGCGGTATCTATCGATAACGGATATTTCCGCCGGCGGACCTGGCGGTCGGTCGACGTACAGCCGATATGCGGCGAGCCAGGCGCCGCCCAGACCCATCTCTCCCGCAGGGGGCCTCGTCCGCCTAGCCCTCCAGCCCTACTCGCAACCGGGGCCCTTGGGGAGCGCCTCTCGAGGGCCCACTGCCGTACATATCCGGACGGCCTCCTGTGTGTCGATACGCAAAACGGAGAACGCAGAGGGCACAAAAACAGAGGGCTTGCCCTATACGCAGAACTGCACAAACATAGCGAAGCGGCTCAAGGAGACAAGCCGCCGGTAGGGCGACTCTGAAGGACAAAGAGCCGATAACGATTAATATAGCTCCTCGAGCCGTCGCGTGATAACAATCTATAGGGATGAGCGCGGCGAAAACGCGGCGAGGGTTATCGACCTCGGCGACTTGAGGGTCGTCTCCATGGACGTATTCGTCGAGGGAGTTGAGGCCACGGGGGACTTCAAGGTCCTGGAGGTGGCCGGAAGATATCGGATCTACATAAAGGCCGGGGACGCGCCGGAGGGCAAGGCCGAGTTCGTCGTCTACGACAACGGGTCCCGCAGACAGTTGATAAGCATTAGATATATAGGGCGGCTGACGCAGGACGATGCCATAAAATATTTAAAAGATCTTATTAATAATATTAAAAATACAAATAAATTATAAATATATATAGCTTTGGACAATACATGTCTAGCGACCTATGCCGCCCTTTCGCCGTCGGGCTGGAGGGGGCCGACTGTGGCGCTCCAGGCTAATATCTGAGCTCAGAATTTTGATAATACTTAAAAATCCGCGGCCTCTAGGCCCTATGGACGGCAAGGCGCTCGCCCTAGGTCTGGTTTTGGGCTTGCTCGTGGGCTTCGGCGTCGCCTATATGCTACAGAGCGGCTACCGGCCCCCGCAGACGGCTACACAGACCCTCGCGGCCGCAGGCCGACAACAGGCCTTTGCCGTGGGGGCCGCCGGCACGCTGAAATTCGCCTTCAACAAATTGCTTGACGTATACTCGCAACTATATCCCTCGGTGCCTCTGGGGAAGCCGCTGTATGAAGGTAGCGGCAAGCTGGCTCAAGACGAGACGGCCACCAAGCAGTTCAGCCTCGTCGCTGCTGCCGACACGACGACTATACCCAACGTCTTGTTCAAGAACAATTTAACCGACTACGAGATAGCCTTCGGGCTCACGCAGATGGCCATCATGGTCAATTTGAACACGACGGCGGGCAGGGAGGTCTACGGCCTTTGGCAACAAGCCCAGCGGCTGCAGCCCCTCTCGTCGCAATGGAACGCCACGTGGCGGCAGATACTGGGGATAATAGCGCTGAACAGCTCCACCACAGTCGGCGTGTCTGACCCCTTCACGGACCCGTCGGGCTATCAGGCCATGTGCATGTTGAAGCTGGCGGGCCTCACCTTCTTCGGTAACTCGAGCACGCTCTTCAACGCCGTATACGGCAACCCCTCTAAGTACGTCATGAGGACTACGGAGGTCGACCTCCTGTCCTTGATGGCGGCCGGCCAGATACAGTTCGTCCTCTCGGCCTATCTATCCAACGCCATACCGCAGGTGGAGGAGTACAAGGGGCTCGCGTACATAACGCTGCCGCCGCAGATAAACCTGGGCTCTCTGGACTACGTGCCCTATTACCATATGGTGAGCATGTCCTGGACCGAGGCCGGCGCCACGAAGACCTTCCAGTGCAACCCCGTCATATATACCCTCACGGTGCCCAGGACAGCGCCGAATCCGCAGGCCGCCGTGGACTTCGCCCTACTTATCTTCAGCCCGCAGGGCCGGCAGATCCTCAAGAGCTTCGGCATAGAGCCCATAGTCCCCGGCGTGGCCTACGGCAACTACTCCGACGTGCCCGCCCAGCTGAAGCCCTACGTAGTTCCCCTATCGCAGGTGCCCCAGTACTCCCCTGCGTTTCCCTAATGGATCTATTCAAGGCGTCGGTCTTTTCTCTTCTCGGCGTCCTCCTGCTCTTCTTTCTGTACCCACTCCTGCTCTTGATATATCTAGGGTGGGGGAGCCTCGCCGCGGCCCTCTCGACGGGGTCCTTCCTGCAGTCTCTGGGCCTGACCGTCCTCATATCCACAGCGGCGTCCCTGACCGCGGTGATCCTCGGGATACCCGCCGCCTACGTCCTGGCGCGCTACGAGTTCAAGCTCAAGGAGCTGGTCGACATGGCGATGGACATACCTATAGTCGTGCCGCACACCGTCGTGGGCCTCATGGTGGTTCTGGCCTTCGTCGCGTACGGCCTCGGCCCCTCCCTCAACGCGCTCGGGATCAAGATCGTGGACGCGCTGCCAGGCGCGGTGATCGCCGTCTCCTACCTATCGGCGACATATGCGGTTAGGACCATCGAAAGCGCCATAAGGCTGCTCGACCCGGAGCTCGAAAACGCCGCAAGGACCCTCGGGGCCGGGCCCTTCAGGGCATTCCTCTCGGTGGTGTTGCCCAATATAAAGAGCGCCGTGATCAACGGAGCGGTCCTATCCTGGGCCAGATCGGTCTCGGAGGCCGGCGCCCTGCTGGTCGTGGCGTACTACATCGTGGTGGGCAATACGTCCATATATCCAGCTTCTATATACATATATCAAGCGTATATAGGCCTGGGCCTCGACGAGGCGGTCAAATTCTCGGCGGCCCTCGTTCTTTTCGTGCTCGGGGTGTTCCTCGCCTACCGTCTCGCCGTTAGGTATGTTGGAGCTGAGGGGAGTTAAGGCCAAGCTCGGTGGCTTTCAACTGGGCCCTATCGACTTGATGGTGGAGGACAGCTACTTGGTGGTGATGGGGCCCAACGGGGCCGGCAAGACCACCTTGCTCAAGGCTATAGCGGGGCTTCTGAGGGCCGAGGGGTCGGTCGTGCTCGACGGCCTCGACGTGTCGAGACTGCCGCCGGAGAGGAGGAACATGGCCTACGTGCCCCAGACATACGCCCTGTTTGACCACATGACTGTCTACGCCAATATAGAGTTCGGCTTGAGGATGCGCGGCGTCCCGCGCGAGGAGAGGAGGAAGGCGGTCGTCGAGATAGCGGAAAGGCTTGCCATAAAGGAGCTGCTGCAGAGAACGCCTAGACAGCTGTCGGGCGGACAGAGGCAGAGGGTTGCGCTGGCCAGGGCGTTGGTGGTGAGGCCTAGGCTGCTTCTGCTCGACGAGCCCATGGCCGGGCTCGACCCAGACATCAAGGAGGCGGCCCTCCCGCTCATGAGGGGCTTGTCTCAGGAGTTCGGCATACCTGTCGTCCACGTGACGCACGATAGAGACGAGGCCTATTCGCTCGGCGACCTGGTGGCGGTCATGCACGGGGGGAAGATCGTGGAGGTGGGAGGCGTCGAGGAGATCTTCGCCAGGCCTAGACACGCCGTGACGGCTAGACTCGTCGGGTTCCAGATAATCAAGCTCGAGGGGAGGTGCTTCGGTATTAGGGCGGAGGACGTGGTTGTGGGGTCGGGCGGCATAAGGGGGCGCGTGGTGCAGACCATGAGGTCGGCCGGAGGGGTCAAGGCCCTCCTCGATATAGACGGACAACGGATATGGGCGTATATAGGCTCAGCGAGGCCCGGCGACGACGTGGAGATCGAGCTGTCCAGGCCGGTGCCCCTCGACTGCTAGAGCAGAAAGACGGCCATCAGCGCCATCAGCGCCGCTTGTGCCAGCACTATGATCGCCACGGCGACCAGCTCCTTCGCCTTGATGCATCTCAAGACCTTTCCCCTGCATCCGGGGGTTCTACCGACCAGGAAGAGATATGTCGCAATTACGGCGAGCGCGTATGCCGCCGTCGCGTAGATCAACGCCTCCAGGACCGACATAATACGGCGCCTCGGCCGCTCAAGTTTATATATTTACGACCCCGCACCCGCATGATTATTATCCACGGCCATTTTTATCAGCCCCCCAGGGAGGACCCCTGGCTCGAGGCCATACTGCCGGAGCCTTCGGCCGCGCCGTATAGGCATTGGAACGAGCGCATCGCCTATGAGTGCTACGAGCCCAACGCGCTTCTCGGCAACTACACCTGGATCAGCTTCGACTTCGGGCCGACCCTGCTCGACTGGCTGAGGCGGAGGAGGCCGCACGTTTACGGCGCCGTAATAGAGGCCGACAAAATAGGGCGGGAGAGGTGGGGCCACGGAAACGCGATAGCCCATCCCTACTACCACGCGATATTGCCGTTGCTCGACCGGAAGGATAAGGAGGTGCTGGTGGAGTGGGGGATCAAACACTTCGAGAGGCACTTCGAGAGATATCCCGAAGGCATGTGGCTCCCCGAGATGGCCGTCGACGTGGAGACTCTGGAGGTGTTGGCCCAGTACGACGTCAAGTTCACGATCCTCACGCAGAGACAGATAAAAGGCAGAGGGCCGGGAGGCCCCTACGAGGTCTTGCTGCCCTCCGGCAGGAAGATCTTGGTCTTCGTCAGAGACGAGGCGCTCTCCGACAAGATAGCATTCGGCGGACCCGACGAGCTGCCGAAGGCCATGGAGGCCGCGCCTCGCGACGGCGTGACGTTGGTGGCCCTCGACGGCGAGACCTTCGGCCACCACAAGAAGGGCGAGGAGAGGGTGTTGGCGACCGCGACGGCCAAATACGGGGCCTACATGGCGAATCTGGGGCACGCCGCAGATAGGATCAAGCCGCTGGGCGTCGTCGAGATCGTGCCGGGCACCTCCTGGAGCTGCCCACACGGCTTGGGCAGATGGACCAGAGACTGCGGATGCGGCGGCCCGGCTCCGTGGAGACAGCCTCTGAGGGAGGCCATCAACTGGCTGAACGACGCCGTAGACGAGGCGTTCGAGCGGTGGAGCAACAGTCGGGGCGTGGACGGCTGGATGCTCCTGAAGAAATACGTGGAGGTCCTCCTGGGGAAAAGGGCGGAGGACTTCGCGAGGGAGGCGGCCCCGTCGATACCTCCCCGCGAGCTGTTGAGCATGTTGGAGATGGAGCGGGCCAAACTGGCCGCGAACACCAGCGACGCTTGGTTTTTCGCCAGGCTGGGCCTCGAGGCCGGCATCTCGGTCAAGTGGGCCGTGCGCGCGCTGGAGCTGCTCGGCGATAGAGACGCCTTGGATAAATTCACTGAGATACTCAAGGACGTTAAGGGCGAGCCCGCGGGGAATGCGGCCGCTCTGATCCCCACGCTCCGCGGGCCGGTGGTCGTCGTGTCGATAGCGCTCGCCTCCACGGTGTCGGGCTACTCGGTGGAGGAGCTGGGGCCCTACCAGATAACCCTAAACGGGGCTAAGGTCAGAGTTGTCGACAGGAGGACCCTCGAGATTTGGGAGCTGGACTACTCGGAGTTCGGGGTGCCAGTACTTAGGGCGGTCAACCAGGGGGCTACAAGATAAATATAATCACGTAGCGCGCGTCTGTTTGTATAAGTTACGCATGACGGCTTATAATCACCCCAATTCTTCGGGTCCGTGAGGACCTTCTCGGAGAGGCTGGCCTACTTAAAAGAGAGCCCGACGAGGAAGATCGACGCGTTGAGGGAAAGGCTGAAGAGAGAGGGGAGGGATGTGATAATACTGTCCGCCGGACAGCCGAGCATACCGCCCCCCATCGAGGTGAGGCGGAGGATGGCCGAGCTTCTGCAGGAGGAGAGCATGGATCTCTACGGCTACACGCCGAGCCAAGGCATCTACGAGCTTAGGGAGGCCATCTCCGAGGACTTGAAGAGGCTGGGCGGCCTCGACGTGCCGCCGGACCAGATAACCATAACGGCGGGAGGCCAAGCCGCCATGTTCTCGACCCTGGCCACCATAATAGAGCCGGGCGACGAAGTGGTATTGATGGACCCCACCTACTTCGGCTACAGGCCCCTCCTGGAATACTTCGGGGCCAAGATAGTGAGGCATAGGACGTACCTAGAGGGCGACTACCAGCCGGACGTCGAGAGGCTGAAGGAGCAGATCACGCCGAAGACCAAGGCCGTGATCTTGGTCTCGCCGGACAACCCCACCGGCAGGTTGCTGAGGCCCGAGGCGGCTAAGGCCTTGGCCGAGCTGGCGATGGATCACGACATATGGATAGTTACGGACGAGGCGTACAAGACCATGATATACGAGGGCGATCACGTCTACCTATACAAGCTAGCGCCGGAACACGTGATATCCATAAACACCTTCTCCAAGGACCCCGCAATACCCGGCTGGAGGCTCGGCTACGTCTACGGGCCCAAGGACGTGGTATCCAAGGTGAAGCTTGTCAACGAGGAGATGGTCTATTGTCCCCCCTCGTTCGCCCAGAAGATGGTCGCCATATACCTCAGATCCGACGTCAGGCTTAAATATGTCAAGGAATTTGTGGCCGTCTATAGGGCCAAGAGGGATACGGCAGTCGACGCCCTCCGTCGTTATGTTCCAGAAGGCAAGTTCAAGATCCCGCAGGGCTCTATGTTCATCTTCCTCGACTTGTCCAAGTACATAGCCGACGGCGAGGCGTTCGCCCAAAAGATATTGGAGAAGTACTCCGTGGCTTTAGTGCCCGGGAGCTATTTCAGCGACGTCTACAAGGCTGCTGTGAGGATCTCGTTTGTAGCCGAAAAGCCTGAGAGACTTGTGGAGGGGATTAGACGCATCGGCGAGGCGGCCGCCGCCGGCCAGACTTAAGGCTGTTTACAGACCCCCTTGGTGAGACAGAGGAAGCGCTGCTCGTTCGCCTTTATCAGCTCTGCCTTCATCTTCAAGAGCCTTTTGAGCGCCTCCGATTTGACGAGGCGCCAGTCGTTGCCCTTCCGGACGGCTAGCCTTATCAGAACTATCACGTAGTCCTTGTCGCTCTGCTCGTTGAGGTAGATGCCCCTCACGTCTAGGTCCGACAACAGCTTCCTGATGTCGCCCTCTAGCCTGTCGAGGTCTACCACCGACAGCGGAAGCTCGACCCTCACGTTGACTATGCGTTGCTGCGACCACTGAGACGCCGATTCGTCGACTACCGCTCCCCCCAGCATTATGGAGTTGGGTATCTTCACCTCATCGCCTCGGTCCGTCACCACCACGGTGTAGAACAGATTGACCTCGACCACCTTCCCCACGAGCGCCGGGTATATATAATCCGGCGAGAAGTACTTATAGGGAGGGCTGGAGGCCCACTGGTAGGGCACTTGCGGATTGAGTATCCTCACCGCGTCGCCCACTCTGACGAAGTTCGTCGCTATTATGAGTAGGCCAGCGAATAGATTGCCCAGGGTAGGCTGAAGCGCAAGGCCGAGGACTATGCCGGCGACCGTGCCGCCGAGCAACGCTATCTGGCTCGTCGCCTCTATCTTGAAGAACCCGGCAGTTATGGCGGCGATATAGCCCAGCACCTTGAAGGTGTTGCCCACGGAGTAGGCCCTGTCGCCTATCCTCGGCCTCAGCGCCGCTATTATGAAGTAGCCCAGAGCCTTGACGCCGGCCACTCCAGCGCCGATGATGACGACCGCCTTAGCCACGTCGAAGATGTAAGGCGGCAGGCCCTTAAGCTCGACGGCGAGCAGGTCTATCAACACGTAGACCGCTGCCCCCGCCACCCCGATGAAGATGAGCTCAGATATTGTCCTCAGAAGAGCCAGAGTAATCCGCCTCATTCCTCTCCGCCCTCCTCCAAGCTCTTGGGCTCCGCCGGCATCAACCGATACAGCTCCCTCCTACGCGCCTCCAGCAGCTCGTCCTCCCTGCCCAACAAGCCCGCGTAGGTCTCGACCCTGACGCCCGACCGGGACGCGGCCTCGAAGACCGGCGCCAGCCTCGTCTTCCAGTCGAGGTCCCTCAGGGCGTGGTGGGCCACGACGAGAGTCCTCAAGCCGGACGCCGACGCCAGTCTCTCGAGGTTGCTAATGCCGGTTGCCCACTCGATGTTGTTCAAATAGGTGGGCGGCCCGCCGACAACTGCGATCGTCGGCGCCGCGTTGAGGGCGAAGCCGAGCGCCGCGTCGTTCGCGGGACCTTGCACGTCGGGCATGTACAGGAGGCGCTCCTCTCCGTCCTCCACCACGAACGCCACCACGAAGCCCGTCTTCGCGCCCTCCGGCCCGTGGGGCAACGGCGGGGAGGCCGTCAAGGTCGTGCGACCGAACCTGTAGCTCTTGCCGTCGACGTATTCTATCTCGGCTATCTTCCCCACGGCCTTCTTGAAGCCGTAGTGGCGCCTGCGTTGGCTCCAGTTTATGCCCTGCGGCGACTTCGCCAGGACCAGCTTTCCCTTATACACCTCGACGTAGGTATGGTCGTCCGTGGCCATGTAGACGCTCCTATACCACGGAGTGAAGTGGTCCCTATGGTAGTGGGAGACCGTCACGACGTCGGCGGCCGCCGCGTACTCCAGCAACTTAGCCCGTAGCTCCTGCACCCTCCTCAGCTCGAGGGGATGCGGGGGGAGCCCGAAGCGCCGGGGGGATAGGGAGACGCCGGCGTCGAACAGTATGGCCGTATCGCGGGTCCTCACGAAAAGCGCCATGGACCTCACCCCAAGGCTCTCCTCGGCTATCGGCACTATCTCCACGCCCGGGATTTGGCACGTAATATTAAGGTTGCCCGTTAAAGCCCGCCAGGCGTGCCGCAAGTCTGGTCTAACGTCAGCGGAGCTCCTCGGCGAGGGCCACCATGAGCTCCACCGCGTATTTCAGATCGTCCTTGTGAACCATTTCGACCGGCGAGTGCGAGTACTTGGTGAGTATGCCTATGGCGATTGCCGGCACCCCCGAGACGAAGAAGGCCGCGGCGTCCGTGCCTCCGCCTCCCGCGCCTATCTGGACGGGAATCCCCCTCCTCCTGGCCACCTCCAGCACCTTCTTGGCGAGCTTGTTGTTGTAGGCGCCGTAGTTGTCGAAGATCCTGACTATGGGCCCCTGTCCCGGCTTGACGTTTCCGGTGAAGTTGGGGTGGCAACAGGCGGTCGTGTCCACTATCACGGCGTTCTTGACGTTGGACCTACTGGCTAGAGCCCTCGCGCCCATGAGGCCCACCTCCTCCTGGACGGTCCACAGGAACGTGGCGTCGGCCCCCCTCCTGTAGGCCTCCAGAAGCGCCCAACACCCGGCTCTGTCGTCTATGGCGGTTGCGGAGACGAACCTGCCCATCTCGGCATAACGCCTAGAAAAGGCCGCAGGCGTCATGGGCGTAACCCCCAGCGACTCCGCCTCCTGCCTGCTCGCCGCACCTATATCTATATATAGATCCTGCCAGGAGGTCTGTTGCTGTTGCTGGAAGTGGGGAGGGGCCACGCCTATCACGCCCTCTATCCTGAAACCGTCGCCGTAGAGGGTCACCGCGGCCCCCGGCAGAATTCTGTCGTCTACGCCGCCCACCTTCCTGAACTTGAGCCTCCCGTCCTCCTCTATGGAGGTCACCAACAGCCCCACCTCGTCCATATGGGCCACGAAGGCCACGCTCGACCTCCCGCCCACGATAACGTTGCCGAAGTCGTCCACAGACGCCGAACCTACGGCGTCCAAGACCCTGCGCCTCACGTCGTCCTCGAAGCCCGAAACTCCGTAGGCCCCCGTGAGCGACGCCAGATCCATGTAGAGGGTTCCGCCAATTATTAAAAGGAATCGTCGGTTGGCCCCACGGCCCCCGAGACGTATTTTCTCTCCTGCCTCTATTTATCGTACGCCTTAAGTCTCGTGATGCGGATTTTGGAGCCGGAGCCGCGCGAGGCGGCGGCGTTCATAAACACCAACCGCAGGAGGGGGCTCATCGCCATCTTCTGCATATGCGGAGGCACATACAGGGGAAGGGCCGCGGCGGAGCTCCCGACCGCCCCCTATCTGGTCGTGATCAAGCCCGACGGGACTCTCCTGGTCCACGGCTCGGAGAAGGCCGTAGCGCCGAAAACCCCGCTGAAGACAAAGGAGGACTACAGCGCGCCGAAAACTTTCAGCGCGCCGTCCAGTTCACGCCTAATGGCAACTGGTTCACGCCGGCAAATGGCAACCCATGCAAACCCATCAAAACCACTACGCTTTACATTTGAACAAGCAGAAAGAAATACTGGTAAAATTTCACTAACTTCACTACCTCATTAACTTCATTATTGCACTAACTTCACTAATCTCACTATTGCACTATCCACACTACCTCCATTAACCTTACTCATGGCGCTCATGTCTTCACTCCGCCGTCTGTTTTCTCCAGCAAAGGCACTACCTTGAGCACCAACAGCGGCACGGAGTGGTGCTTCCGCCCAGAGGCGGCGCGCCGGCGTTGATAGATTTCGACAAGAAACTTTCCAGCCTCCCCAATGGGGTGGAGATGAAGCGGTAGGTGCGGCCCGCGCTTAACGATCGATGCCTTGAAGGTCAGCAAGAAGCCATCGATGTAAATCATGACCTCTGTATAGCGGATTCCGGCGGCCAGAAACTGACGCAGTTGCCCGTCGAGCTCATTGCTCTTGATGAAAACTATCTTGTCAGCCTCCCCGCTCCTCGTCAACACGGCGGGTACTCCGCTCACAGGCGGAGCCGCCAGTAAAATACTCTCTGTTTTGGCGGGAATTCCCGGGGTTTGAACGTCTTGCATAGCAAAGAGACTGCTATCCTTTTATATACTTTGCGCTTAGTATAAACACAGATTTATTTTAAAAATAGCGGCTGAGATTTTTGTTTTATAGACAGAAACAAACAAACGCCCTAAGAACAACATGGAAAAAAAGAACGTCCCTTTGCCGGGCGCCGGCCTGTCAGCCTTCTCCTCCCCTTGTTGCCGGTTTGCTCCTACGTAGGCCTCACGCTGAGTACCAGGAATGGCATCGGGGTGTATCTCGGCCGCCCTTGCAACCAGTCGGTACGCCAGCGCCAGTACAATTCCGCAAAGTACCGATTTGCCTCTCCCAGAGGATACAGGTAGGGCTGTCCTTTCGGCCCGCGCTGGACTATGGACGCCTTGAACTTCAGATAGGTTTCGGGGGTGTACGCTATAACCTCTACTTGGCGGATCATGTTAGTTAAATACCAATTGAGCCGCGTCGTCAGGTCGCGGCTTTTGATAAGAACGGTTCTTGTTGCCTTTCCGCCGCTCGTAACTACGGCGTAGAAGGGCCCATCACCATCGGGAGGGGGGCCCTGCATTATTTCGATGTCTTCTCCTGTTTTTTCCTTGGTTTTGATCGATGCCATGTACGGTAGATTTTACTACCTTATATACCTTGCACTTAGTTTAAATGCTGATCTGTTTTTAGAAATGAAGACTGGGATTTTTGTTTTGTGTATGGAAAACAAACAAAAACGCCTCAAAACGCCCAGGCCCGAACGCGGCGCCGCGCGCCTGCCGAATATGCCTTGATGGATGGCGGCGGCGGCGCGGCCAGCCGCACGCCACGCAAGGCTGTGCATATTCTTCGGCGGGCCTACATAGCGCCGAGGGGTTCGGCGGGCGCAATATTGCTAGATAGTAGTAGGATGTTGCGCCCCACGCGGCTTGCTCGCTGGGGCTAATGTGTCCAACCGTTGGTCACATTGGGGCGAGAGGATGGAAAGCCGTCCGGCCGCATGAAATGGACCTAAAAAGGGGAGGGTTCCCCGTCTAAGCCGCGGTCAGCCCGCCAGGAGCTTCAGGACCTCCTCGCCCTTCTCCGTCAGTTTGTTGAAGACGCAGGGCCGCGGCGAGGCGCATTTGCCCTCGAACCTCGCTACGAGGCCCCTCTTGACGGCCTCGTCGAGGACGTCCTGCCCGTAGCCCCACTCCCCCAGGTGCGCCAGCAGTTCCCTGGTGTAGGGCCAGCGCCCCTTCGCCGCCTTGACCTCCGCGATCTTCTTCAGCAGGCGGAGGACGGCGATGTCCTTGATGTTGTTCTTGCGCCTCGGCATATGTGACCAACCGTTGGTCACATTTAAGCCTTGCGGATGGAAGGCCGGCGGCCAATCCGCAGAGCCTGAGACAGGCGGACAATTCTAAGGTGGAGCCCTGACTACTTCGTTCTTTCCACCAAACTAAGGATGGATGGAAAAAAAAGATGGTTTGGCTAGATCTTTATCAGGAACTTGCGGCGCGCCAGGTCGGAGATGTGGAACTTGTCGGCGCCTCCATCGGCGTATTTCAGCATGACGTAGCGCGGGGAGGGCCTCCCGATCTCGACGACCTGCCTGTCGCGATAGACAGTCCTCACCTCCAGGCCTCTCTCGAGCGCGGCCTTCAGCCACGCGTATTTCTCCTCGACGTCTACGGGCATGGCCCCACGGCGATCTTCTCGGCGTTGTAGACCTCATTCTTTATGAACTCCAGCGCCTCCCTCTCGCTGAGGAAGGCGTAGAGCTTGCCCTCCTCGAGGTGCGACACGATCCAGAGCAACGTGCCCTCGCACGCCAGCTTGTAGATCCTCACGATGTCTATCCAGTTCTCGCCGTCGTACGCGCAGAGCGGCCTCATCTCCATATGCACTTAGAATTCTGACGCTTATAAATTTTACACGTAAATTTTAAATATCCGCGCCTGCCATCTACACATGGTGCAGGAAACGATCCAGCACGGGGAGGAAGTGCCGGATCCCAACGTCGAGGTGATGGAGGGAGTCGAAATAGTCGAGTACAACGTCGATAAGCCTCCCCGCGACATGAAGTGGGAAATCGACGACAATTACCCCGGGCAGAGGTACTACTACTACCGCGGCATGATCATCCAGATAAATCTGTACAACGACGGCGCCATTGACTCGGTTTACATCTACAAGTCCGTGGACGACTTCGCCAAGGTCGAGAGGTATACGCTCGGCGTAGAGAGGCCCTACTCCAACCTCGTCCTCGGCACCCGGAGCGCCCCTCCCTTCCGGTTGGAGATAGGAAGGAGCTGACCCCACGGGAATAAGTTACCATTTTTTAGCATTTTACCAATTTTTAGTAAGTTACCGATTTTTGGCAAGATATGTAGCAGTACATATCGCCTTTGCTCGGCCGCGTTATGTAGCAATACATATCGCCTTACTCGACTATGTCGTCCACTTCTTCGCCCCACAGCTTCAGCATCTCGAGGCCCTTCGACGTGAGGGCGTTGGCTATGCAGGGCTTCTTAGCCCCGCAGTTCGTCTTCGTCCTCTCCACGAGGCCTAGCTCCTTCGCGCGCTTCAGCGCCTTGTGGCTGTAGCCCTCGGTCTTCGCGGCCTTCAACAGCTCGCGCGTGTAGGGCCACCTCCCCCTCTCGGCCTTGAACCTGTAGATGGTTTTGAGGAGCTTCACGACCGCCTTCTCCCTCGGCTCCATGGATGCTAAAATCTGGCGAAAATATAAGGCCGACCGACGAAGCACAGCAATTCTATATTATGGGATGTTGCTCGAGGAAGGAGCTCCCCCTCGGACAAGGAAGCCCCCGGCCAGCTCGCGCCGGCAGATGACAGCGCATCGAGCCGCCGCGCTCTACATTTGAACAGGCAAGAAGAAATACTAGTAAAATTTCACTAACCTCACTACTTCATTAACTTCATTATCGCACTAACTTCACTACTGTACTAACCTCACTAACGCCGATGGGCGGCGCGCTTGAGAGAAGGAGCCCCCTCGGGCGCGGAGGCCCGGCCAGCCTCGCCGTATGGCAAGAATCTTCATGGGGGACGCCGGGGCTCGGCAGGAGGCGGCCGGCCATCGACCTCCAATGGCAAACCTTCCCCACGCCCCGGCGCCCACATCCGCCTCAGCGGCATTTATACCTTATGCCGAGGAGGCAAGGGGAAAAAGGGGCGGTTACCAGGGGACGAGCGGCTTGTCCACCTCCATGCCGACCACGCGCGCATATTCCAACAGCTCCTTGTAGCCTGAATGCTGTGTCCACCGCCTCACCAGCTCGATGGACCTCGTCTGCAGGAGGGCCTCCAGTATGAAGGCGTGGCGGAGGTCGTGGACCCTCCAGCCGTAAAGGCCGATCTCGTCCAGCGTCTTCTTGACGTCGTACTGGCCCTGGCGGAGGGTCACTGGGAAGAGCCTGTCGGAGACGCCGTTGAGCACGATGTATCTGCGGAGGACGTCCTCGACCCTCGGCGACATGGGCAGGGTTATGAAGTAGTCGGGCCTCCTCTTCTTGAGGATCCGCCAGGTTATCTGCCGCTTCTCGAAGTTCAGGTCGCGCGTAGTCAGGGCGAGGGCCTCCGAGATCCTCCTGCCCGTTGCGCCGAGGAGGTACGTCAGGGCGCGGCGCCTCAGCGGGGCCTGGAGCGCCAGCCTGTAGAGCTTCTCCATCGCCGAGCGGTACGCGTCCAGCGACAGGTACACCTCGCGCGCCCGCATGTGCTTTCGCCTTTCCTCGGCTTAAAACCTTTTACGCGAAATCGCGACCGTCCCGCCGGCGCATCCGGGCCATTTCGCCTTAGGGCCCGAAATGCGAAATCGACGCTTGACAATACCCAGACTGCAGCTACTCAACTTTGTAAAGAGCTGACGGCGAAGACGGCCGGCGAGCGGCAGAAGGCATATATCTCTAGACGTCTCTTCCTCCATGCGGAGGATTCCTGTGAGGAGTTTCGGGAGGCAGAAGAGGAGGCCGTACGCCGAGGCCGCCCTGGAGTGTCGAGGGTTAAAAGGGGAGGAGTTCAAGGAGTGTTTTAGGGCTTACCTGGCTGGGCGGACAACAGTCGGGCGATCAACGCCTCGGCCGCGGCCTTCCCCTCCTTGACGTCGCGCCACGTTGCCTGGATGCCCGCCTGCGACAGCTCGTGGAGGAGCTGGGCACGCATTACTTCGTTGACGGGGTAGGGCCTGGCGTCTATGCATGCGGCGAGTTCCCTCAGCGACTTGGCCTTTCTGCATTTGGCCCAGGCCGCGTCGACGGCCCTTCTGATCAGAGCCATCTGGCGGGCGTTCGGCTCTTGGGACGTGCGGCGGGCGGAGGCGCTGTCCGTCCTGCCGTTCCCTTTCTGCTTCGCCTCGCCGGTCGTGGCGAAGGAGACCGCGCTCACGCAGTGCCCCGCGCCCGGCGTTAAAAATCTTGCGCGCCGAGCAAGAAAAACCTAGATTTATTCCGCTCGGGCCAAAAATTGGTTCGCCTTCCCTGCCTACAGCACCAACTTCTCCCTCTGCTTACCGGGCTTGTACTTCCTTCCCCCTCCGATCTCGGCGGGGTACCAGGGCCAGCCGCCGATCAGCGTCGGCGTGGGGCCCTTCTCGGCCGGCTGGGCCGCCGCTTGTGACGCCGGGACGGGCGCCACCAAGGGCACCTCCTGCGGGGCCTCCAGCGGCGTAGTCTCCGGCGTGTTCAGCTGGGATTGCGGCGTATTCTCCGGCGAGGTCTCCGGCGTATTCTCCGGCGTGGTGACGGAGGTCTCCGGCGTGGTGGAGGGGGTCTGCCCCGGCCCGGTGCCAGTCGCCGGCACCTGCCCCGTCGTGTAGTACGGCGTGGAGGCTGTGTTGGGCACATATCCGGGCCCCGACACCGGCGAGAACTCCGGCGCTTGCCCGGGCTCGTAGTGCGGCTGGAGGACGTAGGGCACGCCGAGGAAGCCCTGCATCCGCGCCTCCCCTCCGACCATCCACGGGATGGGCACCCTCTCCGGGATCCGCCGTGTACGGTCCTCCTCCCTGGCCTCTTCCTCTGCCTTAGTCTTGAGGAGGAGCGCCCGGCCCTTCTTCGTCCTCACCTCCTTTCTGCCGGCCTCATCCTTAGGCCTCTTTCTGCTGGCCTCCTCCTTAGGCCTCTCGGCGCCTCTCTCCACGGCTTCCCCTCTCTCCACGGCTTCCCTGACCGCGCCCCTCTCGACGCCCCTCTCCTCGGCGATCCTCGGCCTCACCTCGGCCTCCTCCGCGCCGCCCCTTACAACGCCCCGCATCTTCGCCTCTAGGGCCTCCTCGACCATCGCCTGGAGGTTCTCCTCCTTGACGCCGAACGCCTTGGCGAAATCGGCGAGTTTGGCCCTGTCGGACAGGAGGCTCCTGACCTCGGCCTCGTCCATGGCCTCGACCACGTCCCGCAGGTGGAGTCCGGCCCACTCCTTGACTATGTACTCTACCTTGTCCCTCGCCACGCCCAGCTCGCCCGCCAGCCTGTCCAAGGCCTCGCGGTCTCCCAGCGCCGCCTTGGCGAGGAGGCTCCTCCCGACCTTCCCCATGTTCCTCGCCAGGGACTCCAGCTCCTCGGGCGTAAGGACGCCCCTCAGCCTGTCGACGGCGTCCCTCCCGCCCAGCTCCCCCAGCGCCTCGGCCAGCCGCTCCTCCGCCAGCCTGGCCCGCGCCGCCTCGAAGACGGACGGCCTGAGCTCCCTCAGCGCGTCGTAAATCCTGTAGTAGTTGTTGAAGGCCGCCCTCAGCCTCAGCGTCTCCAGCTCCCTCGCTTCGGCGTCCGACAGGGACTGCTTGCCCTCAAGCTCCCTGATCCTCTCCACGGCCCCCACCACGTCCAGCGCCTTGTCCACGGCGAAGTTGAAGTTGCCCCTCCGCAGGGGCTCATCTATGTTCCTGACGATCCACCGCGGAACCTCCCTGTCAGGCGCCTCTCCGCCGCGCCTCAGCGAGGCGAGCCTATTCTTCACCTCCTCGACGGCCTTGGCGGTAGGCCTCACGGCCGCTTCCTCGACCGCGCCCTTCGCGATCTTGACCGTGGTCAATATCTGTGAGGCCGCCGTCCTCGCAGTATCTAAGGCGTTGGACACGGCGTTCTTAACATCATTAACGATAGAGGAGCGCGGGGGCTCCTCGCCGCCCAGCGCGGCCAGCTTGCCCTTAAGCGAGGGGACGTTCTGCGCGAGGGTCGAGAGGTACGCCCTGTAGGCGTCGGCGAACTTCGCCGCGTCGGCCTCAGGCAGGCCGGCGTCCAGCGCCGCCCTGTAGGGATCCACCTTCGCGCCGGCCGACGCCTGGCGCATGATGTTGAGGTACACGTCCGGCGCCTTGTCGGGAGGAGCGGCGTAGTCCACGGCGTTCTTGGCTAGGGCCCGAACGACCCTGTCCGTCTCAAGGACTACGCGGATGCCGCCTCCAGGCGTCTTCTCCACCTTGCCTCCGGCCCTCTCCGCCGCCTTCTTGATCAGGTCGGTTATGTCGCGGACGGGCCTCCTCGCGGCCTTTGCGACGGCCTCGATCTCGTCCCTGCTGATGCTCACCTCGCCCTTCCCGGCGAGGCTCCCCGCCATCAGCGCCAGGAAGCCTACGTCGGCCCCGACGTCGACCGCCAGCTGTGGGCTCCCCGTGGCTAGGTACGTCAGCGCCCCTACGCCGGTGCTGGCTCCGGCGGCGGCCAGCGCGGCCTTCGGCCCTACGGCGACTCCGGCAGGGGCGAGCGCCATGCCGAGCAGGGCGGACTTGGCTACATCCCCAGGCGACGCTCCCTCGGCCGCGGCTAAAGTCCCGCTTAATGCGGCGGACGGCAGGAGGTTCCTGGCCAGCACAGACGCGGCGCCGGTTACGCTACCGGCCGATGCGGCCTCAGAGGCTAGGGAGATCCCGCCGAGGATCGCCCCAGCCGCGGCCGCGCCCCAGCCGACGGCCTGCCCCGCAGTGTATAGGGGAGTCCCCTGCGACGCCAGCTCGGCCTGAAGCACGTTGCTCTGAACCTCGGAGAGCGCCTGGCCGAAGGGCTTGCCCGTTGCGAGCGATTCTATGCCGGCGGCGGCCAGCTCGCCCACCGTCTTGCCGATGCCCCCGATCGGCGTGTTCCCAAGAGCCGAGAAGAACTGATCGATGTACTGACGCCACTTCGGCCTCAAGCTCTCCACAGACTTGGCGTGGTACTGCGCCGCCTGCTCTAGCGCCGACTCGTTTATGTTGCCCGCCGGATCCGCCACGGGCACCCACCCGTCTGCCGTCCTCACCATCAGCACGGGCGCCCCGGTGGACGTCAGGTTCTCCGTGACGTAGGCGCCGCCGACCTTCCCCGCGAAGGCGTACGACGAGCCCGGCGGAAGCAGAACCAGGCCGTACTCCACCCCGTCATCTACCCATGTGGCCACCGGAGTCCCCCCTGGCTTGGGCTCGACCTCCACCGGCGTCGCCGATCCGTAGAACCAGACCTGGGCCTTTCCTTCCGGAGTCCACGCCACGGCGACGGGCAGTGTAGGATACACGACGGGCGTCTGGCTCGACTCCGCCTCCTTCCTCATCCGCTGGACGACGGCATCAGCGAGCCTCGACACGTCGAAGATCTGCGTCGCGCCGGGCGAAGCGACGATGGACTGGCCGTTCGCCAGCGCTATCGTGTTCACCCCCTTCTGAGCGAGCAGATAGTCGGGCGGAGGCTTGGGCACGTAGTCGGGCTTCTGCGCGGGCACGTAGTCGGGCGGAGGCGCTGGCGGAGAAGGCGGGGCGGAGGGAGGAGAGCTCTGTGCGAGCACGTAGTCCGGAGGCTTGGGCAGGACAGAGGGGAGAGAGCTCTGGGGCGGCGGCTGAGGGCTCTGCGTTAGCGCGTAGTCCGGAGGCTTGAGCGGTGGAAGCGGCGCCGCAGAACCGCCGGGCGCGGCGGCCGTCGAGGGGGGAGAAGCGCCGGCGGACTTGCTCTGCGGTGCGGAAGAGGAGCTTTGGGGCGGAGGAGAGCCCTGCATGAGCACGTAGTCCGGAGGAGGTGCCGGCGGAGGAGGCGGCGGTTGCGGGGGCGCCGGCGGAGGAGAGCTCTGCGCGAGCTTGTAGTCGGGCGGAAGGGACACATGGAGGGAGGGGACCTGCTGTATCTGCTGGGCCGGCTTGCTCTGCGGCGAGGAAGAGCTCTGGGACGGCTTAGGCTGAGCGTTGACGACCGTGCCGTCGTCCCTGCGTATCTGCCCGCCAGACAGCATGGAAAAAACCGAGCGACTCGTTTAAATACCATTTCGGCATCTGTGCTTCTTTCGGCGGCTCCTCCGAAAGCCTTACGGGCAGTCTGCAGTATACTATTAGAAATTATGCATGTGGCCCCGCCCGCCGATCTCCGCGGGGCAAATGTGACCAAAAATTGGTCACATTAAAGGCGAGAAGATAGGGCGCGGGCGCAACATTTCTTAATTCAGTATATTTGCGGGCCGGGCTCGGGGAACCCTCCAGCGGCCCGAGAGGAGGGGAAGAACGGGAGTTTGCGCTGATAGAGGAGGGCCGACAGGGGATCCTTGCCCGCGCGCTCGTGCTGTACAGCTGACTTCGCTCCTCCACGCGCGCTCGTCTATATTCGCCAACTTCGTTCTCTACGCACGCTCGGCGGTCGCCGTCGACCTGTTAGCCTTACACACGCTCGGGGGCACTCGTCGGCCTCCGGAGAATACACGCGCTCCTCAAGGCTCGTTGACCTCCACCTTGAACACACGCTCCCCCGCGGCTTGGCGCTCGCATTGCGCATTTGGGGGGACCTCCGCACCGCAACACGCGTTATTTCTATGCCCGTGCGGCCTAAAAAACTTATTCCTTAAAACCGCGGCGGACGGGTCAGAGGAAAAAAAGGTTATTCTTCCTGGGGCTCCTCGTCGAAGTCGTCTTCCTCGATGGGCGCTTCGTAGCCGATGATCTCCGGCGGGTTTTCTTCGTCGTACCTGTAGACCAGCGCGATCCTTATCACGAGCCGGAGCCAGCACGCCCACGCGTCCTTGCCGCCCAGCTCGGAGCACTTCGCCGCCTCCTCCTTAAGGTCGACGCCGTAGGTCTCCCTGTAGATCTCGGCGAACGAGTCTCCGCCGGCCTGCTCCATGGCCTCCACGAAGGCCTTGGCCGAGATCAAGGCCGACTCGGAGTAGCGCGCCGCCGCCAGCCTCAGCGCCATGGCAACCGCCAAGTCCGACCTGGGGTACGTCCGCTTCTGGCGCCTCATAGGTACACCGACGGGGAGCCCTCAAGCTTCGCCAAGTCCTCCCACCCGTCGACGTCGACGCCTTTGTTTAGGAGCGCCAGCAACACCCTGTTTCTAATCACCTCGAAGGCATCTTTATCGCGCCTCGTCAGCGCCTCCACGCAGACCTTGAACGAGGCGAAGCTATTCGACGTCTTGCACTTCTCTATGACCATCTTTGCGAGGCGCTCGGAGTGCCCCGAACGCCTGGGCGGCTCCTCGACGCGCTCCTCCTCGGAGGTGGCCGGCTCATCGGCCTCCCCGCCTGCCGGCTCCTCGCCGAGCTCCCCCTTGTACTTCGCCAGCGCCTTGTCCACGACGTCGATGGCTGTCTCGGCCTTACGCGCGTTGATCTTCTTCTCCAGCCACTGGGGAAGCCCGAAAGCCGCCTTATGCGGCACGGCGTCCTCCCATTTCTTCTGTAAGCGGCGGAAGTACCAATCTCCATATTTGCTCTCGATGTTGCCGGCCGTCCACCTCTGGAACAGGATCTCGCCCATGCCCCACTTGCCGACGACGACCTCGGACGTGGCCACCGCCTCCTCCGGGAAGTATGACTTGTGTATCCCGGTCATTATGACCACGCCGCCGGCGAGCCTCACGATCCTGTACACCTCCTTGAAGGCCATATACAGGTCGCGGTACACCCCGCCGAATGCGTAGGCCTTGCGCGACACCAGGTCGTCGAGGAAGAACACGGCCTTGCTCGGCCTCTCCCCGCTCCTCACCCTGGCCGCGAGGGCCCTGTAGTCCTCGATGAAGCGGCCCAAGTCCGCTAGGCCCGTATAGTACTGCCAGCCGTACTTCTTGTCGATGTTGTCGGGCCCCTCGCAGTGCTTGGACATGCAGATCTCTCCGTAGTTCGACTCGACGTAGGAGAGACAGCCGCCCAGCTCGAGCCTCTTGGCGCTGTGGCAGAGCGACAGTATCCGCGCCGTCTTGAGCGCGTAGTAGGCGTAGGACGTCTTGCCGATTCCAGGCTGGCCCAATATCAACAAGGACGTGAAGGGCCTCTCGCCCTTCAGCACTTTGAGGATCAGCTTCGTGGCGGTGAAGCCGGCGTAGGTTTTGAAGACCCTAAAAGTCGCCTCATCCATATGAAGAGCACGTGCGGGGCTATAAAACCTTGCCCCCTAGAGAATTAACGGGTGCTCTCCTCCGTACGTTCCACCCCTCAGACTATTCACCAATGTCCTCTTCTGGGACAAAACGACGCATGTCTCTGCGCGCCCTACGCCTCCCTTTCGCGGGCTTCAGCCCGTCCAGCAGAGCCGCCACGAGCTTCTCCGCGTCCTCCTTCGCCCAGCACAGGTTGTGGCGCTTCTTGAGCGGCGCAATCCAGAAGGGCCTAATCCCGACGTTCTCCGCCACCGCCAAGGCCTTCTTGACGGCGTCCCTCGCGGCGTACCTGGGGAGGCAGAACGTCTGAAGGACGCGAGTCCCGCATGTCCAAAGCGGCCGAGCGTGGAGGCACACTACGGCTCCCAGCTCGCCTTCGAGCCGCATCTTGAGGGCCGCCGCCGCGACTAGGCGTAGCGCCCCGTCGCGCCCGCACCTATACGCAAGGGCCTCGAAGCTCAGCGTACGGTTCCTCAGCCCCTCTATAATCTCGTCAAGGCTGGGGCACCTCATACCACTATGCCTACGTAGCGCCCGTCCCTCACCAGGGCGACCCTCAGCCCCTTCTCAAGCTCCACAACGGCTTCGCCCTCCTCCAGGAACGCCTCGAGACGAGCGAACTCGTCAGGCCCCAAGGCATCTGCAACCGCGTCCGGGAGGGGGCATCCCTTCTCCTCGGCCGCGACGGACGGCAGGGCCAAAAACGGCCACTTGGGCCAATTGTGCCCCGACACGGCCTCCGCGATATACGACACGACGTCGGCCAGCGGGCCGCACTCCATCTCGAACCAGCTGTAGAGCCGCCACACCATCTCGACGGCTTGCCCGTACGCCGCCGCCTTGTCCCTCCCAGCTATGGAGGCGCCGCGGTACAGCGCCCAGGCCCTGGAGACCGCGACCTGGACGACCTTCCGCGCGAAGGCCCTCATCGCCTCCAGGGCGAACGCATAGCCGCATTTATGAGCAAGCCTGCGTAGCGCCTCCAGGTCAAATTCGTCCCTCTCCAGCGCCTCCTTGAACCCGTTGAGGAGCTCCCGGCAAGTCATGGCTCCTCTCCGCACGGCTTTCCCTTCCAGTTGGCGACGTCCAGCCCCGAGAGGTAGATGTAGTCCGTAGTCCCGTCGCCTTTGCTCCCGTCGCTTTTGGTCCCCCTCCAGTCGTAGAACTTCCGCACGGTGTCCACGTATTCGCCCACGCCGCGCTGTTGCAAATACTGAACGCACGCCCTGACGTGCGCGGCGGCCCTGGGGACGTCCGGCGCCTTGGGGTCGATCCCCAGCGCCTTCCACACCTCCGCGAGCGACTTGTCGCGGAGGAGGTCGAGCGCTATCCTCACCACGCCGGCCGAGCCCCACCTGCAGAGGTACTTCGCGACCGCCAGCGCCAGCCTGGGATCCGCGCAGGCCGTCATGGCTCCAGCAAGTGCTCCCTTATGAAACGCTCCAGCTCCTCCGCCACGGCCGATTCGGGCGGACGCTCCTCTCCAGCTTCGGCGGACTCCTCTGCGGCTTCGACAGGTTCAACGGCTTCTTTGGCCGGCTCCGCCTCTTGCGGCTCGCCCCTGCGCGCCTCCTGCGGCTGGGGAGCAGGACGGCTGAAGCGCGGCGGAATGTGCGTGAGGCACTCCTTGATTGAGTACCAGACTCCGCCCTTCTCCTCGTCCCTGTCAAGGGTCAGCGCATTTTTTATGCTGAAGTACGGGCTCTCCCTATTGGCGATGCGCCTGGCGCAAGAGCCGAACGACCGCTCCATGGCCCTCCTGTACGGCGTGCCGAGCTCCTGCATGCCAAGGGCCGCCGCGAGCTTCTCCGCGCAGGTCTCGACGTCGAGGCCGTCGTGGGCACAGGCACAGCCGAACACGGCCGAAAAGCGCTTGCGGCAGTCCTCTCTGAGTTTAGGATTCATTGCGGCGACTTGCTCCAGCCGGGGAACCCACGGCCGCCAGACGTCCCGCCGCGGCCGAACCTCTACCTTCTGCATGGCCGGCTTGGCAGATTCCGGCTGTATCAGGAAGCCTATGACCGAAGGGTCGACGGGCCTCGGCCACCTGAGCTCCCTGATCTCCTCGCCCGTTACGGGGTTGAAGATGAAGGCGAGGTTGCCCGTCTTCGAGTTGACCGTATAGGGCACCCGCAACTTGCGGTTCACGTCGAAGGCGTGGGGATCCGCGTCGGAGATGCCGAGGAATTCGGCCAAGCCTCTGGCGAGCCTCGGGCGGAGCGAGGCGTCGTAGAGCTTGGGCATGACCAGCTTGACGTGAAGGCCCTTGGCGCCGCTGTATAGGAAGAGCGCGTCGGCCCCGACGCCCGCCAGCTTCCTGTGGACGCGGCGGGCCTGCCTCAATATGTAGGCGAAGGACGGGCGCTCGCCCTCGCCCCAGTACACCGCGTCGTAGACGTCGGCCGGCTGTATCCTGAATTTGGCCGCCACCTCCCTCACGGCGTTTTCCAGCCTGCTCTCCGAGGCGCGCTTCACCACCTCCCCGCTTCTCCTGTCTCTGATGACGTACCTGCCTCCATCCCGCTCCACGGCCACGGGCGGCGGCTTGAAGTCGATGTCGAGGGTCAGCACGTCCAATTTACTGGGCTGGGCCCCCTCCTCCCTGCACCTCGCGCGGGGCCTGCCGGCGTAGAGCGCGTCGGAGGACGCGATGTCCATCCCCTTGCGCCGGGCCTCCCAGATCGGCTCGCCAAGCCACTCCTTGCTCCCGACGTCCATGAACGAGATGCAACCGCGGCCCTCCCCGATGTACACCACGGCCCGCAGAAGCCCCTCCCCGCCGCATCCCCGCGGGCCGCAGAGATATTCGACGTGATCGAACGCGCTCATAGGTCCGCGAGCCACCTGGTCCAATGTTCATCTTCGACGATCACGGCCTTCTCCCGTGCGCGCGTCAGCGCGACGTAGGTAAGGCGGCGGTGGCCCACAAACTTTTCGCTCCTCGTGAAGTTGGCGATAAAGACGACGTCCGCCTCAAGACCCTTGGCGGCGTGGACGGTGTCGACGAAGAGCCTCAGGCGCTCCAGCCGCTCGACCGCCTTCTCGGTGTCCAGCGCCGCCTTGAGTAATTGGGCCGTCTCGCTCTCCCTGCCCCTGATCGCTTCGAGGAAGCGGGCCACGTCGGGCGTGACGCCCTCCTCAGCCCCGGCTTCCCTTAGATATGAATCAAGGGAGCCTTGCTCCTTGAGGTGCCTGAGGAGGTCGCTGTAGAGCCGGCGGAGGGAGCCGGGCAGGCCCTTCAGGCCCGCGGGGAATAACGGCGCCAGCTCGAGCATCAGCATTTGCGCAACCGCGTTGTCCGCCGTGAGCACGAAGACCCTCTTACCCACGGCGAGCTCAGCCTCGACCGCCCGCGCGAGCTCGGCATGGTGGATCCGGACGATCTGCCCGGGCTCCGGCCGGCCGCGCCAAACCTTCTTGACCCTGGCCGGCACGGCCTCAATGATCCGCCTCGCCATCGCCGCGAGGGGGGTCTCTGGCACGCGAAAGCTCACCGCCAAGACGTGATACTCGCCGGGGATGTCGCCCTTTTGGATCATCTCTGTGATCCTCAAGGTCACGTCGGCCGACGCGCCGTGCAGGCTGTCGTAGATCAGCTGGTCGTCGTCGCCCGCGAGAACGACGTATTCCACGTCTGGGAATGTCCGCGAGACCAGGTTGCGGAGGGCCGGCGATAAATCTTGAAACTCATCCAGGAGGAGGACGCGGGGGGCGGCCCGCTCCTTGCCGCACTTCAGCTGATACGGTTGCCGCAGGCAACGTGCGGCCTCCAGGATCAGCGTAAAGTCGAGCTTGACCTGCCCCTCCTCTAGGGCCTTGTACAGCTCGTAGCCGCCGCCCGCCGCCTCGCAGAGCGTGGCGTGCTTTACATGTAGCGCCTGGTTGACCAGCTCCTGCGGCCACCTCAAGAGGGCGAGGTACCTCCGCCAGGCCGTCTGCGCGCGGGCGTCGAGCCGCATGTAGGCGGCCCGCAGGGCGGGCAGGCCGCCCACGTGGAGCGCGTAATCAAATAAGCTGAATACGTAATTGCCAGCCGCCAGATTGTACGGGTCGAGCGAATACGGCAGGCCGGCCGCCCTGGCCGCCGCCGCGCGGACGGCCTCTATGGCGAGCGAAACGTCGCGGACGGGCTCGGCGCCCTCGACGCGGTGCGGATAGAGGCGCCCGTCCCGCGCCCTCCACGCCGTGGGGAAGACCCGAAGCCCCAGGCCCAGCGACCTGACGGCGAAGGAGTGGATGGTCGCCACCTGCCCCTCGCACAGGCCGCCGAGGTCCCTCCCCCACCGCCTCTCGGCGTCCTGGGCCGCGGACACCGTGAAGTACCCCGCCGCCGCGGGCAGGTCCCCCTCGTAGAGGTCGACGGAGGCGCCGTGCGGCAGGTCGACGCGGCCGCGGGCCGCAAGCCTGGTCGCGTTGTACGTCTTCCCCGTCCCGGGCGGGCCGAAGAGGAAGACGGCCTTCTTCTTCGCCCTCAGCCACTCTATGAATTCGTCCTCGGCCAGCCGCGGCAACGTCGGCTTAATTTCCTCGGCCAGCTCGTCGTAGTCGACCGGCGCCAGGCGGAGCCTCGGCTCAAGCCTCGGCGGCATGGCGATCCGAGGGAGCCGTATTGACCGAGGGCCTAGGTGCATATCACCGCAGGGGGAACTTCCAGAAATTCGGCGAGCCTAGCGATGTCGAAAACGTACGCCTGGGCGCAGTTCGGTTTCTGACACTCAAGGTCATTCGGTGTATAGTACCGATAATAATCCGCGGCGAAGAGGCCGAACTTCTTGCAAAGCTTGGTGAAGGCGAATTTGTTGCCGAACTGCCGAGCGAGGGCGTCGACGACCTCGGCGGCCAAGTTCGTCGGGACGAACAGCAACCCGTCAGCGCACCACAAGCCGTGGTAGCTCTCAGGCGGGAGCTTCGGGTTCTTGAGGAGCTGGCGAAGGGCCGCTTTCAGGATGAGCTCTTCATGGAGCGTCTCTGGCTCCGCTTTCATCTCTATCAGCGCCAAGAGATCGCCGGCGCTTTTGGCCGCAATTTCTATTCCCAAGCGGGCCCTTAAAACGTCGTTCAGCGTCTCCGGCACTTTCAACTTCTTCGCCGCCTTCCCCCGGCCGCGGAACTCGCTAGGACGCAGGGCGACCTGGAGCTCCTCCTTGTCGATGCGGAGCACCAAGCGATAGATGACGCGGCCGGCCGAGTCATGGGCTAGATAGACGGCCTCAACGAACTTCTCGACGAACTCCACGGCGTCGACGACGCAGACGGCGCAGTCGGCTAGCGCCGTCGCCATCAGTGCGCGAGCTTGCTGGACATGCGCGTCGCCGAAGGGGAGGGGCTCGTCTGGCAAGCCTAGTCGGGCAATAATACGTCTTAGGACAATCTCGCTGGCGGTGGGCGCTTTGGCCTTTAGCAGGGCCGAGATCTCCGCCTTGCCGGCCGCCTTGACCTCCGGCGAGGCAGTGGCGAGCGCCTCGGCGGCCCTCTCCGCCTGGAGTAACGGCGAGCACCTTGTAAGCACGAGTTTTGCACAAAGTATGCCCCCGATCTCGACCGGCGCGCTGTCGCCGGCCAGCGCATGTTGAAGTTGGTCGACAGATAGATTTTTAGTTATAAGACTACTATTCCTCGGCGCCGGGGCGGCCGGTGGGGGGAGGGACGTTGCGGTGGTCATGTCCTCGGCGCCTCCTGCGGCTCTGATTCTATCACCTCAACAGCGAGGACGCCAAGGTATCCACCGCGCATGTAGCGTTCCAATATCGACCTGTATACGGCATCGACGTAGAACCCATGAACGCGGACGCCGCGCTGATATAGACGGGCGGTCAGGACGGCTGGGGGTTCTGAGAAGTCCGGCGGCACCACGATGAGGCGCAGGCGGCGGGCGTTGGCCGCCTCTGGAAACACGTCGGCGTTGAAGCGCAGGTAGGGATACACATACACCTTCCCGCTCTTCTTACGCACCACAGCGCGTTTGCCTACCGGTAGCAAACGCATGGCGACTCCAGGCGCCCAACTTAGGGCGGGTGTGCCGGGTTGCATGCCCACATGGAAATACTTGCATATATACCTTTCGCTGTGTAACACGGTTTTGCAATTTTTGCAGAAACTGCCGAAAAGGTCCTTTTAGACAGTTCGCTACATTTTACAAAAGCTCCTTAAATATGGGATGTGCAACCAAGAACGCGCGGGGGGAGGAATGAAGGGAGTTGTATGGCGTGGGGGCGGTAGTGAGGTTAGTGAAGTAGTGAAGTTAGTGCGTTAGTGAGGTTAGCGCAATTTTACCAATTTATTAATTTGGCTGTCAAATATCCAAGAAAGTGTACTCCTCTTAGCTAAATATCCAGCAACGCGCTGGACGTACATTGAATACTCTTCGGCGCGGGCCATAGTGTGAATAGTGAGATTTTTGAGTTATTAAGCTTTACAGACATCTGCAAAGAGTCTCGATAATAATTATAAATTGGCGGCGGAGACCCCAGTACCCGGTGCCCGATAGGTAGATATATATACCAAGCAATTGGCGACATAATTATCTCCAGGTTCGTATAACTCTTGTCGATTCGCCTTTGGAGGTATGTTGTTCGGCCGCCGATTTTTAAATCATAATTAAACAGCTCCTGCATATTTGTGAGATATATACCGTAAATCTGTCGAATACCGCCCGCCGAACCCCATCTCTATCGCAACTTATGTAAACTGGAGAAAGGCCCTTTACGGTAGGTACTTGGAGGGAGCCGGGTACAAAATACGTATTGCGTCTGCCGCCGAGGCGTAGGACAACGTATTTTGTACAACGGCTCATGTCGGCGGGCAGACTCCTAAATAATAAATATTATGAATACTACGGGAAGACCCGCGGGGCGTACCTCTCGAATACCTGCCTCAGCCGCCTTTCATAGTTCGCAATGTAGTGCTCGACCGTCACAGCGAGGCCGCCCGGCAGTGCCCTGCCCTGGAGCACCGCAATGTCGGCAAGGTCGGCCCCCGCGTCCAGCAGGTACTGCGCGTTGAACTTCCTAAGGAGGCGCGGCTCCAGCCAGGGCAGGCCGGCCTTCTCCCGCGCCTCCTTGAGCCAGTTGTAGAGGCTGTGCTCCTTGCATGGGAAAAGCCTCCCCCTATCGGCGCCGGGGAAGCTCTCCGTATGCTTCTCCCGCCAGGGCAGGTAGACCTCGGCGAAATACTTCGCCGCGCCTTCGGACAGGAAGACCAACGGCTGTCTCTTGGATCTCCCCACCTCGCCGAGGAGGAGGCGCCGCTTGTCCAGCTGGAGCCCGTCTGGCCTTGCCCGGTGCAGATGGTCGAACCTCACGCCGGTCTCCGCCATGATTCCCCATACCGCCGCGGCGCAGGGCGATATCCTGTGCGCCTCCTCCCACACCCGCCTCACCTCCTCCAGCGTCGGCAGGCGGAAGCTCCCCTGCGCCTTCACCTTCGGCAGTCTGAAGGCGTCGTAGAGGAGGGGCGCGGCCGCCGGATCCCTGGCCCTGACCACCGCCTTTATGAACTTCTTGAGCGCCATCGCGGTCTTCTGCGCGACGTTGGGGCTCTCCGCGGCGTAGACGCGCTGGAGGTTTTCGGGCGTGAGGGTCCACCCGACAGTGTTGAGGAACCTGACCAGGTACCTCACCCGCGCGGCGACCGAATACGCGCTCAGCCCCTCCGCCTTGAGCTTCCCCCTGAAGAGCTCGACGTCCTCCCGACTCACCCTGTACGCGATCTCGCGCCTGACCTGGCCGGGCAGGAGGGACTCCAGCTGGCCCAGGACGTACTCCTTGAGGGCGGGGTCGCCGAGGGCCCTCGCCACCACCGACAGGGCCAGGTCCACCTCAACCCTGGTGGGCGCCGGCTGTGGGAGGCATTTAGCCACGGCGTCCGGCATCGCGCTGTGTATCGCCGAGAGCTTGTCGACCTGGGGAGCCGCGAGGCCCTTCAGCCACTTCGACACGGCGGTCTTCGACACGCCGGCCGCTTTCGCGATTTCACTCAGGCCAACCTCGAGCCTCTCCGCGAGGCACCTCACCACCTCGATCCTCTGCGCGTCCGTCAGCCTGTAGAAGTAGGGTTCGACCTCCATGGTTGTATGAGTTGCCATGAATTATTAAACTTTGTGGCCCTCTGAAAGTTGACTCTACGGCTCGGAGAAGGCCACGCCGCTGGTGTGGAACCCGCCTGGCTCCTCCAACATGGCCGTGCTGGAGGGCGGGACGTTGTTGCTGAAGTCCCTGAGGCCTAGGCCCAGCGAGTCCGTTGTCCTCAAGATGGAGAGGGTCCTGGAGATCGCCCTCTTCGATGCGGGGAGCTCCTCCGTAAGGCTTCGCGGCACCGAGAGGGATCTCGTCGATTTCCTGGTTAAGAACATGGAGGTCGTAGAGCCGGGCCTCGACGTGGTGGGCGTAGAGGTCCCCACGGAGGCCGGCCATATAGACATCTTGGCCGTCGACGGAGCCGGCGAATATGTAGTCGTTGAGGTCAAGAGGGATGTGGCCGATCATGAGGCGGTGTTCCAGCTGCGCAGATATGTAGAGGCGGTGGCCAAGGCCCGCGGGCGGGCGCGGGGAGTCCTCGTGGCGTCCGATATAACCTCGTCGGCCTTTCACTATCTTAGAGAGTATAACCTAAAATTCGTAAAGGTGAAGCCCGGAGAGTTGGTGGAGAAACTTTTAAATAAGAGTAGCTGCGAAAGCTCATCTACCGATATGCGGAGATAATTTACTTGTAATACTGATAATATAAAAATAGTTTTCCTTATATATTCGGCTAGTTTTACCTATTTATTGATAAAATCATTATATTAATGACAACGTTAATATTTTATATATTTCAGTGACATTTTTCGGACCTCGGCAGAGGCGCTAAAGCTTTAGCTAAAAAGCTCTCTTTTAAATTAATATCGCAATATGTACAATGTACCTGGTGCTGGTCGATTGGAAGGAGGGCCGCGTCTTGGTGACCGGCGAGCCCTCCCATGTCGAGAAGCTAGAGGGCTGGGACGTGGAGTACGTGGCGGAAAGTTGGGATGAGGCCTACCAAGCGGCCTTGCTGATAGCAGACGAGGAGGACTTCGTCCTGGAGTGGTATCTAGAGGACGAGGTGGGGCGGAGGCCCGTCAAAAAACGCCTAGTGGGCCTTAAGAACGTCCAATAGTATTTCCACTCCCCTCATCGCCATACCCTCGGGTATCACCAACGGCGGCGCGATCCTCACGGTCGAGAGGCCCGCGCCTATCACGGCTAGGCCGCGTTTAAAGCTTCTGGTCAGCACCTCGTCTAGGTGTTTAGCCGGCTTCTTACCTTCGTCGAGCAGCTCGACCCCTATCATCAAGCCGAGACCCCTCACGTCGTGTCTGCCCTTGAGCTCCTCGGCCAGCGCCTTCTTTATCCCGTCGCCCAGCTTCGCCGCGTGTTCCAGAAGCCCCTCCTCCTCTATAACCTCGATGGTGGCGAGGGATGCGGCGGCGGCCACGGGATTTCCGCCGAAGGTGTTGGCGTGGGCCCCCTTGGGGAGGGACATCACGTCCGCCCTGCCGATTATGGCCCCCATGGGCAGGCCGGAGGCTATGGCCTTGGCCGTCGCGATCACGTCTGGCTCCACGCCGAAGTGCTCGACGGCGAACCAGCGGCCGGTCCTCCCGAAGCCGGTCTGGACCTCGTCGACGGCCAGAAGTATCCCGTTCTCCTTGGTCATCTTGCGGAGGCCCTGCATGAAGCCCCGCGGGGGCACCACGTAGCCGCCCTCGCCCTGTATGGGCTCTATCAACACCGCGGCGACCTCGTCGGGGCTGACGAGCCTCTTGAAGACCCACTCGTCGATGAACTCCAGCGCGTACTGCCCGCACTCCTCGGGGTCCTTGGCCTTGAAGGGACAATGGACGGGGTGGGGATACGGGACGTGTATCACGTTGGGCATAACCGGCGAGAAGTACTTTCTGTGCACGGGCTTGGACGCCGTGAGTGACATGGAGGCGTAGGTCCTGCCGTGGAAGGCCCCGTAGAACGCTATTATGTAGGGCCTCTGGCCCTTGAAATAGCCCCTAGCTATTTTGACCAGGCCCTCTATGGACTCGGTCCCGCTGTTGGTGAAGAACACCTTCTTCTGGCCGGAGATGGGGGCTATCGAGACGAGCTTCTCGGCCAGCTTGACGGCGACCTCGTAGTAGAAGTCGGTGAGCGAGTAGTGGAGGAAGAGCTCGGACTGTCGCCTGATGGCCTCAACCACCTTGGGGTGCGCATGCCCCGTCGCCGTCACGGCTATGCCGGCGTTATAGTCTATGTAGAGATTGCCGTCGACGTCCTCAACCACGGGGCCGTATCCCCTGGCAATGACGAGAGGGTACCAGCGGACGAAGGACTGCATAAGCACCGCCTCGTCCCTTCGTATTATCTCGAGGGCCTTAGGGCCGGGCGGCTCGACTCTCATCGAGGGCACCTTGTCCGGGTCCACCTGGGTCCAGTGCCATTTCGGCGGCATGATCAATATGTTCTATCTTATATTAAAGTTATATAGCCCTATTTAGTCAGCTGGCTCCTAAATCGTCACCGGGCGGACCCTCCGCAACCCAGCCCCAATCACCGCATATAAGCCTATCTGAAGTTTTTAAGCTCACATCGGGGAGCCGAATATGGCCGTGTTGGAGGTCAAGGATCTGCACGTCGCTGTGGAGGGCAAAAAGATACTTAAGGGCGTCTCTCTCGCCATAAGATCGGGCGAGATAGCGGCCTTGATGGGGCCCAACGGCTCCGGCAAATCCACGTTGTTCCAGGCCATAGCGGGCAACCCTCGCTACGAGGTCGTGGAGGGGGACATCCTTCTCGACGGCGTGTCGATAAGGGGCATGGCCCCCGAGGAGCGGTTCGCCAGAGGTCTCTTCGTCGGGTTTCAATCGCCTATAGCGGTTCCCGAGGTGCGCTTTGCCTTCTTGATACAGGCGATGCTCAACAAAAAGGCCGGCAAGAAGCTCGGCGACGCCAACCCTAGGATCGGCGAGGCCTACAAGCTCGCCGACGAGCTGGGGCTTAGGCGCGACGTGTTCAATAGAGGAACGGGGGCCGGCTTCAGCGGGGGCGAGTTCAAGCGCGCGGAGGTCCTCCTCGCCTTGATGGTAAGGCCCTCAGTGGCTATTCTCGACGAGCCGGACTCGGGCCTTGACGTGGACGGCATGGCGGCCATCAGCAAGGCCCTCGCTCGGCTCGTGGAGGGGGGAACCGGCGTCCTCATATCGACCCACTACGCGCGGATACTGCGGTTCCTAGAGCCGGACAGGGTGTACGTGATGTTCGACGGGCGGCTCGTCCTCGAGGGAGGACCCGAAATAGCCCGCAAGGTGGAGGAGAGCGGCTACGAGAGTATACTCAAGGAATCCGGCGTGATCTAACGCCGACGTTTTCTATGAGGTAGGGGCCGTCCCTGGGAGACGGGCGGCCCGTATGGGCCGCCTTGGATCGGGCCTACTCCACGCCCCATCTCCCCGCGGTCTTGTACCCCTCTACGGCCGACTCGGCGACGCGGACGGACAGAACGTACAGCACGGCTACCACCGCAGCCCCTGCGGCCAGCGCTAGGGGAGGGTCGACCAGCCACGAGCCCGTGGCGGAATACACGACAGGCGCGATGACGTACTGGAACGGCGAGAAGAGAAAGGCCTTGGCGGCCTCAGGCTGCATGGCCGTTGGCGGGATCATCCCGCCGGATAGCGGGATCGCCCACTGCACCGCGTTGGCCGCGAGGCTGGGGTTCCTCAGCCTTATGAAGACCAGCGTGAACAACGACGTTATCAGGGCCGCCGCGGTTAGGAAAATGGTCAGCCCGGCGACGAAGTAGGCGGGCTGGGCCAGGGGCGGAAGCTCGCCTTGTAGCAGATAGTAGATCCCCAGCAGAATAAACACGCCCGGCGTAGCCGCTAGAGAGGACGCCAGGGAGGCGGCGAGTAGGTACGAGCGCAACCTCGTAGGCGAGGCCGCGACGTAGTCCATCACTCCGTTCCTCGCCAGGTCGCTGAACGCGGCGGCTCCCCACGTCTGCTCGGAGAACACCAGAAAGACTACGGTGCCCCAGAATAGAAATCGGACGGTATACGCCATGTTGCCGCCGTACCACGCCACGGCGAGCAACACCACGACGAGCCACATGGCCGTAGACGCGATGCCCGCCAGGAAGAACGGCAGAGGTCTGAGGCGGAGCCGCGCAGCCAGCCAGAGCTCGCGGGGTATGTCACCAGACATGGTAGAGCCCCGACCTCCTCAGGCTCCTCATGAGCACGCCCCATACCGCTACCCCCAAGGCGAAATACGCAAGGTAGCCGACCAGCGGGCCGAGCTCCCGAAGCGGCGCCTGCAGGCCCAGCCCCACGGATCTGGCGAACTCGGCCCATGTGGCGAAGGGGAGCAGGCGGGAAAGCGCCTGCAGTGAGGCCGGGAGGATTCCCACGGGGTAGAGCACCCCGCCGAAAAACACGACGACTACGTTCAGGATCATTGAGAGAGGCGATGGGTTCCGCAGAGACGGCAGGAAGTAGGCGAGGGCTAGGGCGAGCCCCACGATGGGCAGAGAGGTGGCCGAGGCCATCGCCGTCGCCAACAGCGTCGCCAGAGCGAAGAGGGCCCCCCTCAAGGCGGCTATTATGGCGGCCGCGATCGCGGCGGCGCTCAGCCCCGCGACGGCTAGGTCGAGCAGGTAAAACGCCAGGAGGACGGCCAGAGGACTGGATGGCGATGCCGCTAGGTACTCCAGCTGGCCGCCCGACGTGAGCGCGCCGATATGCCATAAGACGTTCGACGACGCGGTCTGCGCCACGACGAGCAACACCATGCCCACCAGCTGGTAGAGGAACTTGTCGAGGTCGGACCTGCCGCCGGCCGCCGTCCAGCCCGCGAGGTAGAAGAGGGCCGCGAAGAAGGGCACAAGCACGGACACCAAGAGGAGCGCGCCGTACTGCCGCAGGTTGAGCCTCAAGGCTAGGTAGAAGCCGGCCCTCATGAGCCCCCCAGGGTCTTGACCACGGCCTCCTCCAGCGGCGGCTCTCTGACGTAGGCCTCCAGCACCTCGCAACCGGCCTCCACGGTCTCCCTCACGAGCGCGGCCAGCGCCTTCCCGTCGCCGTTTTTCGACAGGGTTTTCTCCTCGCCGCCGCACACGGCCCTGACGACGGCGACGGGCTCGAACCCCAGCTTCTGCTTGAGCGCGTCCGGAGGGCCCCTCGCGACTATGCGGCCGCCCACGATGAGGGCGACCTCGTCGGAGAGCTCCTCCACCTCGTAGAGGTTGTGGGAGGTGAAGAGTATCGTTATGCCTTCTCTCTTCAACCCCCGTATCAGCTCCCTCACCTTCCTCGCGCCCACGGGATCTATGCCCACGGTGGGCTCGTCCAACAACAGGAACTCGGGGTTGTTTATAAGCGCCTTGGCCAGGCCGAGCCTCGCCTTCATGCCCATGGAGTACTCCTCGAAGGGCCTGTGGCGGGCCTCCCAGAGGTCCACCGACTTCAGCAGCTCCTCGGCCCGCCTGTGCGCCTCCCGTCTGCCCAGCCCGTAGAGCATGCCGTAGTATATCAAGTTCTCGAGGCCCGAGAGCCTCCCGAAGAAGCCCTTGTCGGGATACAGCATCAGGCCCACCAGGCGCCTCACCCTGTCCGCGTCTCCAACCACGTCGAGCCCTCCCACGTAGGCCTTGCCCTCGTCTGGCAGGAGGAGCGTTGCGAAGATCCTCACGAGCGTCGTCTTGCCGGCTCCGTTGGGGCCCACTAGGGACAGCAGCCTCCCCCTGTCTATTGATATATCGACGCCGTTCAGCGCGTCGACGACCTTGGCTCTGGACTTGAAGAGGCCGACCCTCTCCCTAGTCACGAACCTCTTGCGCAGACCGCTGCCGACGACGAAACTCACGGCGTAGTGAACGCTGAAAGATATAAGGCTTTTCGTAAAGTCGGCTTCACATAGGCGGCTACATGGGCGGACGTTCTGTCGATGCGGCTCGACACGCCGACTTCCGGCGGAAGGCCGGAGGCGCGGAGCCCGCCGGCGCCAGGCCGCCAGAAGGCTTTGTCCATATAGCCGTCCGCGGAGCCACGGCCTAGGCAAGATCCGCCCAAGGCCCGCCTCATAGAGCCGTCGCAAAGGTGGCTCGAACAACAGTATATCGGCCAGTTCGGCTGGCATCCTTGCGGCGAGGGCTGAGGCGGGCTGGCAGCGGCTGGCGGTGTTACGAATTGGCGGAGGTTGCGCTGAGGTCGGCCTACGCCGTCGGGCGTTGATGGGGCGCGCCTCGCTACGGCGGTCTTCTGGAGGCGGGCTCGCAACTGGCAGATCCGGTCGTGGCTGCCACGTGTGGAATCGGGGCTTGGGGCTACCGCAGGCTGTAGGCCCGGCGCCTGAGCTCCAAACGCCGAGGGTCGGGCCCTGTCGGGCGGATTGGGACAACAACGATTTAACTGTCAATCGGCTTACGGCCATGGAAAACGAGCTGGCTGAGCTACGCGGCGTCGTCGCGGAGACGGAGCACGCCTCGGAGCTCCTCGGCGCCGCCAAGCCGGTGCCATATGCGGTGGAGCTGAAGGGCAGGATCACCAGGGATATGGTCGAGGAGATCAGTAGGCTCAAGGGCGAGCCCGACTGGATGAGGCGGCTCAGGCTCCGTATGTTGGAGCTCTTCGAGAAGTTGCCGACGCCTAGGTGGGTCAGAGGGGTCGGCGAGATAGACCTCGAGGCGTTGGTCCACTACGCCAAGCCGCAGACCGAGACCGCCAAGAGCTGGGACGAGCTTCCCAAGGAGATAAAGGAGTACTACGAGAAGCTGGGCCTGCCCGAGATTGAGGCCAAGGCCCTTCTGGGCCTCGCCACGCAGTTCGACAGCGAGATAGTCTACTTCAACTTCAAGAAGAAGTTGCAGGAGAAGGGCGTAATCATGCTGCCCATGGACGAGGCTGTCAAGAAATATCCTGATCTGGTCAAGCAGTACTTCATGAGGGTTTTCCCGGCCGAGCACAAATTCGCCGCGCTTCACGGCGCTCTCTGGTCCGGGGGCACGTTCATCTACGTGCCGCCGGGCGTCAAGATAGAGCAGCCCCTGGAGACCTTCTTCCTGATAGGGGGATCGATGGAGAGCCAGATGGAGCACAGCATCGTGGTTGCCGATAGGGGCGCCTACGTCCACTGGATAGAGGGTTGCTCTGCCCCCCGCCTCCTGAAGTACAGCTTCCACAACGGCATGGTCGAGGGCTACGCGCACGAGGGGGCCGGCCTCAAGATAACCACGGTACAGAACTGGTCGCGCGACATAGTGAATTTCAACAACAAGAGGGCGGTTGCCGAGGCGGGGGCCCACGTGCAGTGGGTAGAGGGCAGCATAGGCAGCAAGACGACCTACACGTTCCCGTCGACTATACTCAAGGGCGAGGGGGCCTCCACCGAGATCTACGGCATAACCGCGGCTAACGGCGGCCTATGGAAGGAAAACGGAGCCAAGGTATGGCATCTCGCGCCCGACACGAGGAGCAGAGTGGTCAACAAGAGCATATCGGCCAGGGGCGGCACCTCAGTGTATAGGGGCATGGTCTACGTGGCCAAGGGAGCCAAGAACGCCAGAAGCCACGTGCAGTGCGACGCCTTGGTTCTCGACGGAGATTCGGCCAACATCACGATACCGCACGACCAGGTGTTCGAGGACACCGCGGTCGTCACCCACGAGGCGACCGCCAGCAGGATATCCGAGGAGAAGCTCATGTACCTCAGATCTAGGGGCTTCACCGAGGACGAGGCCAAGGCCTCCATAGTGCTGGGGTTCGTGTCCGACGTAGTCAAGGATCTGCCCTTCGAGTACGCCGTGGTTCTACAGCGCGTGTTGGAGCTGGAGTTCTCCAAGCTGGGCAGAGTCGGGTGACGGCCATTGCGGGGCTAATTTTAATAGGGCGTATATATCTACATGGCCCAAAGCCTCGCGATAAAGGTCTGCGAGTCCACCGTGGTGGACATACAATGCCCCGTCCGGAACTCCTCGACGCTTTTGGAGCGCGGCGTCAAGATCATGGAGAAGTTCGGCATAAGCCGCTACGACCTAATAGGCGTCCTCATAGCGCTTGGGGCCGACCCCGCCGACGCCAAGAGGGCCCTCGGGCTGAGGATCAGCGGCAATATAAAGAGGCCGGTCCAGACCTTCTACGAGCGGTATAGGCAGAAGCTCGGCGAGGAGGGCGTCGTCAAGATCCTCCTGGAGCTCTACAGAGCCGCCGGAGGCGAGTGCCTCTGCCCCGTGGGGCCCATAGTGCCGCTGGGCCCCGATAGGTACCTGATCCAAAGGCCCTCAGGCATATATCTATGCGAGGCCGGGTCGTGCAGAGAGATAGCGCCGGAGCCCATAGCCATGTACGATCACCCGCAGGGATGTCAAATATACAACCCGGCTCTACAGGTCGTGGGTCAGCCCGTCGCGTCGGTGGCCTCCCAGATAAAGGCGCTGAAGGTCTCCAACCCAGAGCTCGTCGCCAAGTATCTGTTGCCGGCCCTCTGCCGCGATCTGCGCGGCGTCGATCTAGGCCCCTTTGAATTCTTTTAAAGCTCCTTTAAGTCCGCAATGGCCTCCCCCAGCGCTCTAAAGGCCACCGCCGCCGGGCCACCCGGCGGCTACCGGCGGCCGGTCTCCTCGAGCCACTTTGCGATGGCCTCTGCGAGCTCGGCGTAGCGGGCGAAGCCGTCGAGATGCCCTCGTAACATTTTATCACTATTGTCGCCTATGCGGTACACCCCGGCTCCTCGCCCGTAAGGGCCTTTATGAGGACGGCGAACTTCTCCGCGTAGGCCTTCCTGCTGTCGGGGGCCTTCGCGCTGACGTAGGCATAGCCTACGGCTACGTTGTTTCTCCCATATCTGCCGTATGTCATGGTGTAGTCGCCCCTGACGCCGTCCACCTCAGCCGCTATCTGAATCCTCAAGAGGGTTCCCCCTTTTCCCTCAGGTCTAAGCTTTTAACCAAGCAATCTTGAGGCCGATGTGGATATAGGCATAATCAGGCCGTACGAGGTGGAGTTCCACCCGGGAGACGTCGCCGATCTGGAGAACGCCATAGCCGAGAGAGGCCATAGGCCCGTCAGGATATATATCGACATGCTGGAGGTCAGGCTGCAGAACGGCTTGGAGGTCTGGCAAGGCGTGGGCAGAGGCGAGCCCGCCAAGGTGGAGGTGCCCGGGGCCGTCTTGAGGCATCTGGGGATATTCCGGGACTTCGAGCAGTTCTCATATAGGGTGTTCGCCGCGAGGGCCTTGGAGATGGCGGGCTCCGTGGTGTTAAACCCGGTGATGAGCTGGGTAGTCGCCAGCGATAAGCTGGCCAGCGCGGCGGCCCTCTCCAAGGCCGGCCTCCCGGTCCCGCCGACTCTCGCCAGCGAGAACATGTTCGCCGCGTATAGGGCCGTCTCGGCGTACGGCGACGTGGTCGTCAAGCCGCTCAGAGGCAGTATGGGCTACGGCGTGTTTAGGCTCAACGATCCCGACATAGCCATGCACGTATTCTCCATGATGGTCAATCTAAACAAGCCGTTCTACGTGCAGAAGTTCGTGGAGAAAAACGGAGGCGACTACCGGGTGGTCGTAGTCGGCGGGAGGGCCATAGGCGCGGAGTTCAGAAGGTCGGCCGGCTGGAAGACCAACGTGGCGCAGGGAGCGAGGCCGGAGCCCGCGAGGCTGACCAAGGAGCTGGAGGAGCTCGCCGTGAGGGCGGTCGAGGCGCTCAACCTAGAATACGGCGGAGTCGATATAGCCGAGACCAAGGAGGGCTACTACATATTCGAGGTCAATCCGACCATGTCCTGGCAGGGCTTCAAGGCCGCGACAGGGATAAACCCGGCGCCGTTCATAGTGGAGAGGCTCTTGGAGAAGATAAAGAGGTAGCCCTCAAGGAGGTAGGGATAGGTGCCGCGATCCCCCTTGTCGCCTCTCGCCAGGCCATTTCCTAACTAGGTGATCGACCCATATCCTGAATGGGGCGAGTCGATGGCGCTCTACGTAAAGCCGGTCTGTTAGCTGTCTAGCCCACAAACGCCGAAAGGCGGAAGAAGCGTAGGCGCGTGGAGAAGGCCTATGAGGCGGTCAGTCCGTCGCGAGCACGCCACGACTCGCGCGAGTTGATACCCATCATCACCTGGAGATTGGGCGGCCCGGTCTTTTAAGCGTTTGGATGTCTACGTCTTATCGACATGGCGGTCCTCCTCGCCGACTTGACGGTCCCTCTCACCTTCACAGTCCTGCAGCCGTCCAGGAGGGCCACCAGGGCTCTGGCCTTGCCGACTAGATCTCTGGGCACCCCCAGCGCTATTATGTCGTCGTAGATGCCCACTATGTTGAACTCGATCGCCTTGAACCTCAAGCCCGCGACAGCCACGAAGTATAGGTTTATCCTCTCCAGACACTCCAGCGGATCCTCCGCCCTTATCACGAGATACCTATACATGCGACAACAGCCCAGCCACGGTCTCCAGGCCCTTCTCGAACGGGATCTTCCAGGAGCTGTCGCCTGTCAGCTCTACCAACAGATTCTCCAGATCTATGGGGGACTTCACGTCTCTGGGCGATCTCACCGGCGTGGAGAACAGGGTGTTCTCGGGCTCAAGGACGTCGAGCCACCTCAGGAGGAGCCCCAGATCTTCCAAGAGCGGCTTGAGCCTCAGCTCCACGTATTTGCCCATCTTCAGCGCCGTCTTGACTTGGTCGCGGGTCAAGACCTCCCGGTGCCCTACGGACAGTATCTGTACGTCCTCCCTATATACATATACGTTGAACTTAGACCTGTTGGGCACCTCCACCGCGTTGATGTCCAGGCCTCTGACCACAGGCGCTATCCGCTCCGTCGCAACGCCCGGCCTGACCAACGCAACTCTGACGCCGACCTCCCAGAGCAAGTCCTCTGCCGCCGCGTCCGCGAGATCCCACTCCACGTAGCCTCTCCTTACCCTAATCGCCACACCGGCCGCCCTTGATGCGTATTCTGACCACGTCGTCCGAGTTCGAGGGAACAGCCTCGCCTTTCATCAGCCTCTGCTTGTCTAGGCGTATAAACCACTCGTCGCCCTGCGGCATCGGCGCCGTTGAGGCCGACTTACACAGCCTTTCTAGCAGCTTGGCGCAGTCTGTCTGGAGCGCGGTTATGAGGTAGATGGGGTTTCCGTAGTGCCCCTCCAGGCGCTCCAAGACGTAGGGGAGGTCGCCGAAGAATCTCCTCAAGGCGTCCACAAATCTGTCTAGGTCCTCAGTGGCGTGGACCAATGCGCTGATCTCCGCGACGCATCTCACTTGGACTCCCCGCCCTTGAGCTTGGGCAGAAGGGTCTCGCGGAGCTTTTCGACCAGCCTTCTCTGCCTCTGCCTCAACCTCCTGGCCTTCCATCTGCCTCTGGACTTCCTGCCGACGATACCCGCGTAGTCTGGATCACCCTTGACGGTAGGCGCGGCGGGGTCTATCATGATCACCTCAAAGTATCTGTACATGCCGTCGTCGGCGACCCAGTAGCTGCCCAGCACCTCCAGATTGGGGTAGCGCCGCGCTGCTCTCTCCTCCGCTACCTGTTGCCAGCTCTTCCATAGGGTTATGCCGTAGACGCCCATTCTCTTGGGCCTCCTGCCGGAGTCGGGCCTCCTCCTGTTGAACGGACCTCGCCTAACCCTCACTCTGACGACCACGACGCCTTGTTTCGCCTTGTAGCCCAGCGACCTCGCCCTGTCGAGACGCGTCGGCCTCTCCAGCCTCACTATCGCCGGCTCCCTGCGCCACCGTATGAGCCTCGCCCTCATCACAGCCTCTTCGACCTCCCGCCCCTCCTTCGAGCGCCACATGGACATGTACGCATACGCCGATTTGGCCATCGCCCCCTCCCTAGCTGGCGTTTTTATATTTTATCGCCACCGCCGCTCCTCTCGTATCTCGTCAAGTGGCCCAACGCCGCCACGTTGACGGCGCCCCTGTCGGGAGCCACGTCGTAGAGATAGAAGAGACTGTCGAGCCTCAGCCCGTTGTACATATAGAGCGCCGTCTTGAAGTCGCGCGCGTGGCCTCTTATCAACAGATGCTTGACGGCGCCCTCCTCCCCATAGGCCCATACGGTCAAGCCGCCCACGGTGACGCGCGACAGCTTGCCGGCCTTCTCCTGGCCCACCGCCATGAAGAAGAGGTCCCGGCCTACGGCGTATTCCAGCTTGAGGTTGCTGGGCCTTCCGCCCAGCCCCTTCAATTCCTTGAACAGATCCGCCGCTATGTAGATCCGCTCGAGAGTCCTCAGAGGGATGTAGGGCTTCCCCGAGGTTGCGTCCAGCGCGCTGCACAGAGAATACGGCGCTCCCGTGTATACGCGCATCTCTAGGTCCGCCTCCTCGTATCTATCGGTCCTATCTACGGGGAGGTCGACGACGTTTGGGACTGGGAGCCCGCGGGAGAGCGAGAGGGTGGACGACAGCCAGGGGTCCTGCCTTATGAGGACCACATCGCCGCGCCCGTAGAGCTCCAGCAACGGGCCTTGCTCCACGTCGCACGAGTCCACCACGGCGTCGAACTTCCCCGGATCGGCCGAGTCGACGAAGTCCACGAGCAGTAAGTCGCGCAGAAAACCCGCCTTGAGGAAGAGGTTGGGCGGCGGCAGATCGTAGAGATACACGTCGGCAGGTCTCGCGGTTTGTATCGTCACGAGGTCTCCCGATTTGGCGAGCAGATAGGCGAGGTAGGCGGAGCCGGCCTCCAGACCTCTTATCAAGACCTTAATGCGGCCTGCTCCAGCCACGGCTTCTCGGGGAGGGGGCCGTGGACCTTCTCGGCGTCCTCTATGGCGTATAGGCGGCAGTCCTGCCCCTCGGGGACCTTCGTGCAGAAGTCGCGGTGTA
>Ga0334722_10000129_pt1 | contig 110081 bp, 173 predicted proteins | sample C3_bottom_MG_FD_207210 | JGI IMG/M metagenome (GOLD analysis project Ga0334722, IMG submission 207210) | Sediment microbial communities from Yellowstone Lake, YNP, Wyoming, USA - C3_bottom | ecosystem: Environmental > Aquatic > Freshwater > Lake > Sediment | place: USA: Wyoming | collected...
TACCTGCGGGATGAAGAGATTCGGAGCTGCAACGAGCATCGCGTACGGATTCACGGGTGCGTTCGACAAGGGCAAATACACAGCGAAGTGCACCACCCTCATCTTGCTCATCTGCCCGATGATCTCGCCGACGTGAACTTGTCGATCCTTCACTCCATGGAGCGGACCGTAATCGTAGGTCGTGCCATCGAACGCGTGGAGACGAACCGTTCGCGTGAGCGCATCGTTGTACACGTGGCCCTCGTCGACCGCGACGACGGGTGCACCTTCGTCGGCGCAGATAGCGATCCACTTGCCATTCCACTCGTCGGAGAAGCCGGGCACGGTCTCGGTGGAGGTCGTTGCGACGGGAAAAACGCGGAGCACTCGTCGAGCTTACCCGAGTGGCGTAGCGATCTCGACTACGCGTTGCCCGACACGGATGTCGTACATGCGAACGAAGCCGGCGTTCACCTCGAGCGCGTAACGCGATGGTCGCTCGATGCGTCGGAGCATCATGTCGTGCGGTTGCATGTTCTCGAGGATGCCAACGATGACGAAGTCCTTGTCTAGGAAGATGATGTCGAGCGGGATGTACGTCTCGTACATCCAGAATGCGCGATCGGTGTCCGAGTTGAACACGAAGAGCATCCCGTGGTTCCACGGTAGTGAGGATCGATGTGAGAGACCTTTCGCATGCTCAACTGGTGTGCGTGCGAGCTCGGCGGTGATCTCGAACGCGTTGAGGAGAAGATGCACGATCACGAGAAGAGACTCGGATCGCCGAGGTACTCAAAATGCATCGTATCTCTCAAGCTTGAATCGCGACCGAGCCAGTAGAAACCGTATCGTTCGAAGGCGTGCACCCAGCACTCCGGCATCGCCATGCGTGAGTACGGGCCGGTGTCCGGCTGAGCACAAATCGGATCTTGTGCCCAGTGCCCGACGCATCCGCAACACGGGTTCAACGCCGGATCGATGTCGATCGCGATGCCGTAGACGTGATTGGAGACCTCGAAGTTGTGGTACGTGTTCGCCATGCGCAAGCCGGAGTACGCCTTGGGCTGGTACGGCGTCGCTGTGCAGTCTCTCTTGATGGCAGCTTCGACGCACTTGAGCGCGGGAATGATCCGACGGTTGAGCGTCACCGGAAGTCCGAAGAACGTGGTCTGCACCGCGTAGTACGAGGGCGGGTGTGCGTTGAGTGCCGAATCTCCAAAGCCGGGGAAGTACCCGTAGTTCTGTGTCCGGTAGTTCACGGCCTGCGTGAACATCGCTGGGTCCTTCAAGTAGTTCGCTCGGATGAGGAACGGTTGGGGAGATTGCTCAGGACATCCAGCCAACGATGACGATGCAGCAGAAGCCTTCTTCGACGAGAAGAGTGCAAGGGCCACCGTCGCCAACGCAACACCACCGCCAACAAGGAGTGCTGTCTTGGACGGTTTCGAGAGTGGGTTGCGTGCGAGCGCGAGATCAGGTTGGAGCTTGTAGCCTTCGTACTTGAGCGCATGCTCGACGCTGTAGCTGTGGTTGGCGTGGATGTACACCCACACCTCTTGCTCTGTGCCACGCAGCACAATCTTGCCGTCTCGCGACAGCACGTATCTGCCGGTCGGAGAAGAAATGTACGGGTAGCGCATCACAACATCCTTGCTGCGATACCGACGGCCAGAAGACCGACGCCGGTGATGATCGCGGCCACGGCTGCTGCACGCGCGGAGTTTCGGCTCAAAGGATTGGGCGTAGCTTCGAGCCACTGCCGGCCTTCTGGTGTCAAAGCAAAGACGTTGACGAAGCCTCTGCCGATAGAGAGCACTTGATGGCGAACGAACACGACGTAGCCGAACTTCTGTAGACGCATGATGGTTTGCTGCGCGCGTCGTCTCGTTGTGTCGGACACCTCGGTGCCGCGTTGTGCCGCCAACTGTTGTGCGAGGTCTGTTGTCGTGAACTCGCTCACAGGACCCATCATCTTGATGGCTTCACGCCACGCTTGCATCGTGCGTTCGAACTGCGGCATCACTTGTACAACCGACGGAAGTGCTTCGAGCTCTACCCAGCGACGACCTTCTGCCGTCAACTTGAAGTACCCGCGCCGACCTTGGCCGAGTCCGCTCGGACGCGTGGCGACGAATCGAATGTAGCCGCGACGCTCGAGGTCGCGCACAACACGTCCGGCTTGCATGACGCTCATCGAGAGCTTCTGTGCGAGCTGCTTCGTGGTGAAATGAGGTTTCTGCGAAAGCTCTCGAATCGCTCGATGCACTGCTTCGAGCTTGCCGCGAAGCATGCCCTTGAACTGCGACCTCAACCCGGATGGCAGAGCGAGCACTGTAGGTCCAGCAGGAAGAGCGAGCACAGGCTTGGGTGCAGGAAGTTGCGGCGCCATCCGCGAAGATCGCCAGATGTCCTCGATGATCTTCTTGCCGATGAGCACCGCTTGCGCTGGACCAGGCAGGTTGCAGATGATCTTGCCTTGAGCGTCAGGGTAGACGCGCGCGATCTCTCGCACGTCAAGACACCAAGAGATGCGTTCGCGGTCAAACCAGATCGCGAACGGGACGTCCCGATGTTTGTAGTTGGCCAGCGTCCCCGGAACCGCAGACATGGATCAACCAGGGAAGTAGCGTGCGATGACGTTCGCTGTCTTCACAGCCGGAACCATCGGCGCGTGGTTGTAGTACGCGTGGATGTCCTTTCGATACACGTCGAGCGCTCGATTGGCTTTCGCATCCGTGAAGTTGTGGCGGTAGACGAGCGCATCGAAGACGTCGTCGAAGTAGTGACGACGGCCGTAGTAGCTGCGTCCGGCGCTTGAACGAGGATTCTTACTCGTGCCGAGCGCCGTCCTCACGAGTTCACCACCACTCGCGATGTTGAGTGCTTCGGTGATCTCATCGTCAGGCATATTCATGCTCTTGAGGAACGCGATCTTGCTTCCGATGGCACCTGGTGCGTCACGCAGAATGAAGACTGCACGCTCGATACGACCCTCGCGCGTCGTGGCTGGGTGCTTGTACTCCGGCTTCTGAAGACGCGGATTCGGATCTCCTCGATGGTGCTTGTCCATCCACCCGCGAGGATGGAATCGAGCGGGAGCTCCGCAGATGCCACAAATGCGTTGCTGGTTGGTACCTGGGCGCACCGTCTGTTGATAGACGTGCTGTCGGTACCGCGTGCACTCGACGTCGTACTCACCCGGAGGAACGAGTCCGCGAGGGTTCTCCGTCATCTTGCGCGGGTGATCGATGGTGTGGGTGTGAGGTGCCAGATCGTGAACGAACTCGAGATCGGCGCCGATGTGCCAGTTGCCGCGCTTTTGAAAGAGCTTGCTGACGTAGTACCCACCGCTCACGGGCCCCTGGTAGATGCGAAATGTTGGACCGCCGCCCGAGATGTACGTGAACCCTCTCGATTTTGCTTCTTGGATCGCAGCGTCGTACGAATCCCAATCGCGCACCATCGGGTTCTCCTGAAGACCCTCGTAAGGGTCTGCCCAACTACATCCCGAGCAGGTCCACGGGTTCGCGTTCATTCGCACGCCTCTTCTTCCTCTTCGTCCTCCTCGTCTTCGAACTCTTCTTCCTCGTCTTCGTATTCTTCTTCCTCGGGCGCAGAGCATGGACCGACCTCGGCGCACTCGATCTCGAGATCGTAGCGATCCTCGGCCATGCCCGCGATCTCTTCCATGCAGCCGAGCATGTCCGAGACGTAGATCTGAACCTGATGCGGGTTGTTGGCGGTGAGGGCCTTGTTCAAGCCCACCAAGTCCTCACGGACACGCCGCATGAACGCACGAATTTCGCCCTTGGTCGGCTTGCTCATCGTGAACCATCCTACCCCTGTTTGAATCGAGCGTCAGCCTACGTAAACTCGACGAAACCCGCGCGATCCACGATGTAGAACCGACCGCCTTTTTGGACGATGTCTCCGACGCTCATGCTTGTGTGCTGAAGCCCGCGTGACGAGATGAAACCACGAGCCTCGCCGTGAGGGCTCCAGTTCTCACCCTGCATCATGCCAAAAATGGCTTCGAGATACGTTTCGGCGACTCGACCGATGCACACATGTGTCTTCTCGAGTGCTGCCGGGTCCGGCATCAGGTTCTTCTTCTTGAGCCACTCGACGCCCATGTTGCCGTCGCCAAAGAACTCAGTACGCGCATACCAGATGCGCGTCGAACCAAGTGCGTAGGCGCCGACAGGTGTAGTTGCCCCGAATTGAGTTTGGCCGTGGCCAGCCCACGCAGAACTCACGATCCTTTGAAGCTCTCCGTCTGCGCAGTCAGGAACTAGCCGCAAGACACCACCTTTCCCACGAATCACGCGACGTGGGTTGGGTGAACGTCCTGGAAAGTCGGGCGGCGGCGCGTACTCCTGTTCGTGAATCAACCGTTGGCGTTCGTGCTTCGCGATCTGAAGTGCAAGCTCTTCGCGGATGGCCAGCGGGATGTACTGCTGAACGACGTCCTGCGCCGGCGACTGGCGATAGAACGTCGAGAGTGGCTTCCCCAAGATGAGCTCGTGCACGTACATTGCTGCGCCAAGATTCACCCACTCGATCCACAAATACGGCGCGAGGCGTGCGTCGTACGCGCGAGGATCAGCGAGGACGCGCTTCTTCAGATCGTAGAGCTCGCGGGTGTTGTCGATGTAGATCCAGAGATCATCGATCGCGTGCTCCTTGTCCCCGCCCCACCAATCCGACGGGTTCCGCGCCATCCGGTACTCAGCAGGGAAGCTCCGGTAGCAGCCCTCGCAGACCGGCCCGATGTAAAGAATGCGGAAGTCGTCGAGCGCGTCGTTCGGACACGGTTTCCATGCACGCGTATCGAGCGTGTCGCGCGAGCCGTCCGCGTGCGGCATCTTGCAAACAAGGCTCTCACAGTTGCAGCGCATCCTTCGTGGCTCCCTTGTCGGTCACGACCAGTGTACGCTAACCCACACGCCGATGAACCCGTTCCTTCCTTCGTGGATCTTCCAACAGCAGTACAAAGAAAGGGAAGCAGCACGCAAGCGAATGCTTGCGACGCCGTCGGAGCCGTGGACACCGGACATCAAGTGGAAGCCGGTCTTGCACATCCAGGTCGAGAGCTACCGCTGGTTCGTGCGTGATCTTTTCCCCGAAGCCACTGAGGTGCTGCCGGGTGAAGATTTCGCTCGTCATAAGTGCATGGTGCTCTCGCCGTCCGGTCGCTTCTGCTACGCGAAGAAGATCCTGCCTCCGAACGGCATGCTCGCAACGTTGTCGGGTCGCAAGCATGGGCACGTATTCTTCGACGCACCGGTGATGATCCCGATGCTCTTCGAACGCAAGCAATCAGGAGAACGGTTCTACGATTTCCCGGAAGAGCCGTGGATGAGCCTCACACCGATGGAGCTCTTCTCGCTTCGTCCCGGCACGAAGCTGACGAAGGGCCACACGGTTATCGCTGGGCTCGGGCTCGGTCACCAGCTCATCGAAGTCAGCCATCGCCCAACTGTTCGCGCGATCACGCTCGTCGAGAAAAATCCTGAGCTTGTGAGTTGGCTTCTTCCGCGAATCCGAACGCACATGGACCCGCGTGTGCCGCTTCGTGTGATCGTAGGAAGCGCTTACGACATCGTGCCGCAGCTCACCGCTGACGTTGCACTCATCGACATCTTCCCGCGCTACGGTGGCAACCGAGAGACCTGGCGTTACAAGACGCGCGGATGTCCCGCCATCGGCCGAGTTTGGGTGTGGGGTGGGTGAGGACAGCAGGGCCGTGACCAGGTAGAGTCGTTCGTATGGTCGGTCCGCATACCTATCGCGTGCAGCCAGGGGATACTCCGACGCGCATCGCGATCCAGTTCACGCGCTGCCCGAAGTGCGCACGCGATCTCGTGCTCGTGAACCCGCAGAAGCGACATGTCATGCTGCCGAACGGCTTTCTCACGTTCACCGATCTTCGGGTCGGTGAGGAATTGAGGCTGCCGAACAAGTGGTTCGACGGCACGAACAAGCTCGAAGACAAGAGCGCGTGGCCGTGGCCGCCAGGCTGGGACGAACATTGGATCGATCAGCCGTTGGTTGGTCTTGGAGACGTCGCCTCCGATCTCGCTGCTTCACCGGAGTGGGCTGACATCCTGAAACAGCTCAAGGCGGAAGGTGTTGATCCTGCGACTCCTGCTGGAAAACTCATCGTCGACACAGCGCAACAGACCTTCGTCACGCAGTTCACCAGCCTGACTTCCAACTCGCTCGGCGTGGATATCGGAACAGCTAAAGTTGCTGCGAAGCAATTCGTTCTCGCCGGACAGACCATTGCTGGAGCAGTGACGAACATCAACGGCATCATCGAAGCGTCGAAGAGCGGTGTACCTCCGCAACAAGTTGCTCTGATGTTCACAGGAACGCTCATCGGACTCGCAGCAGCCGGAGGTTTGATCGTGCCCGGTGTCGGCGCTGCGATCATGCTTGGCGTCGGGTTCCTGCTCAAGGCGTTGCCTTGGGGCGATAAGCCAGCAGGCACACTCATCTGCGGGACAGATGAGAACGGGATGCACGTCGTCGATCCGAAATTCGTCATCGGATGTGTCGCAGTAACAGGCTGCGACGGCCAGCACCCTACGCCTTGTCAGATTCAACCTGGCAGCTCACTGTGGCGACATTTTCCGGTTCCGAGTTCTGACCCAAATTCCCCCGATGCCGGTTGGTTTGAACCCTTCGGTGCACCATCGGTGTTCTGGCCACCCGCCGCTCCAATTTATTGGTCTGCGTGGACGAACAAATCTGTGTTTGCGCGTCCGATCGATGTCGCGTTTCCAGAGTACCGACAGCTCGAGTGCGAGCTTGCAAACTCGTACGCGTTGCCGGGCATCTCGCTCAAAGACATCGGCTTTCTTCGAGGCGCAGCCGTCATCGCGTTCCTGTCGGCGTTCTTCGCCGCGTGGAGAATGAACAAAGAGTACGCGCTCAACGGCCTCAAACCGCGAGAAGACTGGGAAGTTCTTCTTCACACGTTGCGTGTGTGGAATCGAGCACACGAGCCTGGTGACGGATTCGATTTCGAGCAGTCAACATCAACGCCGATCGGAGCAACATCCCGTGACGATTGTACGTACGTGCAGAGCACGTACGCGTCGATGCTCGTCAACAAAGCTGTGGGCGGTGCTAGCGGTACGGCTTACCAAGACGATGTCGTAGGTGGAAAGCTGCATCTCAACACGGGGAATCAAAAGACGACGAAGTTCATCGTCCCTCCAGGTCCGACCCTCGCACGCTCGCGTATCGATCTTGTTGCAGCACAAAGCGCGTCAACGTCGATGAGCACGACGAGCAAAGTGCTCATCGGTACCGCCATCGCAGTCGGACTCGGCGCACTCTCGCTCGAAGCGTACGCGCGCATGCACCACATGACCTTCGGTCAGAGCGCGAAGCATGTCTGGTCAGGTGTCACGAGCAAGTTCCACCGCACTCCTCGCATGGGTGGGCGTCCAATGCGTGCGCTTCCGCGTTCGCGTCGTCGGTAGCGGACCGACAAGGGAGCCACGAAGGTGAACGTTGTTCCGCTCTTCAGGAACCCGAAGCGTGACCCTTTCAAGGTGCTCGAGGCGCTGGCGCGCGTTTCGTGGGACGTCTTCAGTCAGTGCTACAAGCCGGACTGCTGCATCGCTGCGACCAAAGTAGGGATCGAAGCGCTCAAACCGTTCGGGATCGCAGGCAGACCGATGCCGACACGCACGATGGCAGCCAACGCGGCGTACTGGCTCTACGTGGAAGGCAAGGTTCCTGAACCCGACTCGACTGCACGCGTCCTCATTATCGATGACACGTGCGACGACGGTACGGGGTACCCGGGCCACCTCGTCATCGTCGGCAAGGTGAAGGGCATCCCATTTCTCTTGGATCTGTCGGCTGTGCAGCTCGATCGACCTCACAAGGAGATCCACGTCCCGCCCGAAGGACTCCTCATCTTTTTGCCGCCGACGTTCGAGTTCAAGGGCACGTGGGCTGTTCCCGTCATCAATCCCCGAGGCGGTGCGATCCTCTACGCTCCTCATCCGAACCCACCGGATTACACGACGGCGTCGGACTGGTATCTTCGAACACCGTGGCACCACGCGACTTTTACGCGAATGCGTGATGAGCTGATCGAAGCCACGCGACAGGAGCTCGGTGAGTAACGTGGAAACTGCAACCATTCTCGAGACCCACCAGGATGCATCCGAAGCCAAGCCAGGGCTCTACGTCGTGCACTCGGGAAGCCCGGCTTACTTTCCGGTGATGGGGTTCATCGAGGAGGGTCACGCGAAGCTTGTCGGCGAGTTCTACGACGATCGAGGACGTGTTGTGACCGTGGATGTTACGTCCAAGCCGGCGGTGTACATCGCGAACCCCGAGCCGACGAAGCACATGATCTCGATCGGGCCGGAGTTCTTCATCACGGCCCTCAAGGACTACACCGATTGGCCCATCAAGTGGTGGCGCGAAGCCGTGCAGAACGCTGTCGACGCCGGCGGGACGAACATCACGCTCGGATCGGTCAAGCACGAGGACGGTACCGTCACAGTCTTCTGTGACGACGACGGCAGTGGCATGGACGAGGACACCATCATCAACAAGTTCCTCGTCCTCGGTGCGACGACCAAGATTGGAGCGAGTGGAGCTGCGGGCGGGTTCGGCAAAGCCAAGGAGCTCCTCCTCTTGCCTTGGGTTGCGTGGCGTATTCACTCACGCGACACGCTCATCCAAGGCGCAGGCATCGACTACACGCTCATTCGCACAGCATTTCGCCAAGGAACACGGCTCGAAGTCGTGATGCCGCCCGACAAGACCACCGACGGCGCCATCGCGCTCGGTTTTCTCCAGAAGTGCTACCTGCCGAACGTGAACTTCACGGTCAACGGTGTACCAGCTCGAGCTGATCTCGCGGGTGGCAACGTCATCGACAGCGTACCGGACAAGGCAGAGATCTACTTCATCCCCGCGAACGACAAGCAGTCGTATCTCTACGTTCGTACGCGTGGTCTCTACATGTTCTCGAGCTACGTCGGACCCATCCCGGGATTTCTTGTCGCAGAGCTTCTCGCGCCTTCGATCGAGATCCTGACGGCCAACCGTGACGGGTTCCGTGATCGGTACGTGGCCATGGCGGTGGATCGCCTCGGTGAGCGCATCGCGAAGGACAACATAAGCGCTCTTCGCGCCGGTAAGGGCCTTATCCGCAAGAAGTACGAAGGCACGGGCAAGTTTCGCTCGCGTGAACGAGCTTCTGAACTTCTCGAGCGCATCGGGCCCTACAGCTCGGGGCTTCTCAAGGAGCAGGACGCGCAGACCATCGTGGCTACGATCGGTGACTACGCGCGTCGGGAAGAAGCAACACTAGCGTCACTTCCGTCGGCGCCTGTTGCAGCGGCCATGCTCGATCAGAAATTCCTTGGCCCGAACCACCTCGAAGCTGCGATCAAGCAGCTCGTGTGGGAGCCAGACTTCTACCTGATGAACGACATCGAGGGCTACTTCGTCCCGAAGAAGTTTTTCCCGGAGACGATGACGCCAACTGTTCTCAAGCTCGCCAAGGTGTGGGCCGAGCTCTGTCGCTACGTCCTCATGCAGCTCGGCACCGATCGTCGCTTCGGTGTGGGCTTCATCTTCTCTGAGGAGGTGGCTGCCGCAGCCGTGGAAGAGGAAGGACGTGATGAACGTGTCGAGCCATGGCTAATGGTCAACCCGTTCAAGGACATGCACAAGCGTGATGAGATGTGGCGCACAACCGATGCCGATCTCAAGTGGCTCTACGCGGCTGCGATCCACGAATCAACACACATCGCCGATCGCATCAGCTACCACGACGAGAGCTTTGCTGCGGCGCTCACGCGCAACGTGGCCAAGTGTGCGGACGGGTATCGCAAGATCAAGCAGATCGCTGGAGGCATCCGCATGCGTGGCGCACCGGAGCTCGACTGATGGGCTGGGCGCTCACCAACACTGTCAGTAGCGGGCATCGCTACCGCTTCGTTGTTCAGCAGCCGACAACGGTGGGCGGTGCGTGGGGCGATGTTCAGAGTGCGCTGCAAACGGACTGGGGCTTCGGCTACGTCGGCAACGATGTCACTCTCCAGCAAGTCGGTTCGAGCAATCTGTGGGTAGGAGAAGCCATCCCGAACTCCGGGGTGGGATGGACACCAGCAACGGTTGCTGCGCAGTCGCAGAGCGTGAAGAACGGCTTCACGTACCTCGCGATAGCCGTGCAAGCGCGCGACGACCTCACGAGGCTTGTTCACAAGGGATCGACCTACAGCTTCGACGTTCGTGTGCCTTCGGCGTGGACCGTCAGCCAGGTGATGACCTACTTGCAAGGCAAAGGCTGGAACGTCGCGTCGGTCGTTCCAACCTCTGATGCCGTCAGCCTTCTTGCGGGTAGGGTCAACAGCATCGCGAAGACGATCGCGTTTGCGATCACGGGCACGTGGAACGGCGCCGACAAGACGTCTATCGCGGATTCGGATGGAACGATCAGCTACGGGATCTTCTCGAGCCAAGCGCCGGTCTCCATCGCGGGTACGACACCGGCGGTAGGAGCAGCATCCTCTAGCAATGCGACGCCGTGGCTCATCGCTCTCGGGCTCGTAGGCGTAGCGGGGCTTGGTCTCTTCGCCTTCACTCGTAGCAAGGCGAAACAGAATCCGTCTTCGCCGATCTACTTCGACGATCTGCCACTCGAGGAGCGTCAACGACACGCACAATTGTGGCGCGCGTCGATCGCGAAACTTCGCGAGTTGTCGTACCCGTTCCAAGCAACGTTCGACGGCGAGCGCGTCACTGTGCTCGGTCGCGTACGAGATTTCGAGCCCTACACAAGTCATCCATGCCAGCAAGCTGAAGCTACCGACGAATCGATGATGGTTCGTGGATCGGATGGCAATAAGTTCATCGTCTTCGGCCACAGCTTGTTTGTCGGCGACCAACGCCTCGTGTACCAATCCGGCTACCGTCGCCGTCCTGTAGTTGATCCTTTGGGACTAGGGTGGAAAGAGAATCCTATCGGCGTCTTCATCTACGACCTCGACGCGCTCGACAAGCTCGCGGAGCTCGAAGGTGCACACTGGCTCGAAGACGACCGTCGCATGTGGCAGCAGTACCGCAGCGGAAACACGGCGCACGCGTTTCAATTCGCGTGGTGGCACACGCACAAGCCAGGTGTCCTCGAGCCACAAGATCTTCCGTACTGGAAAGAGTATTTCGCTGGTGACATGGGCATCGAGCTCGGCGTCATCTACGGCGACGGTGGCTACGCGCGCTTCGCAGTGACCGACGAAGGTGAAATCGTGCTCGAAGGCAACACGACGCGTGCGGAGAAGATCGAACGCGCTGCCCAGCTTGGGTTTCGAGTTGTGCGATGAGCGATTCCAGTTCTTCCGGCTTTGGTGAGGTCATCGCGCTCACTCTCGGCGTCTCGGCAGCCGGACTCGCTGCGTGGTGGCTCGTCATGAAGGCTCCGCGCATCCTGGCTGCGCGTCGCGCAGAGCTCAACTCGCCGCCGCGAGGAACAGTTCGAACGTTCGCCGAGGACACTATATTCAAGAAGTGCTCGTGCGGTCGCGCGTACACGAAGGCACAGTGGAAAAAGCTGCCGTTCGTCGGGTACCAGAAGTACGAATGGGGCGAGGTTCAGGAGCTACGCAACTGCGTCTGCGGCTCAACGATGGTCGTCGTGATCATCGAGGGCGACCGTGACTTGATGTAGGCTTGGCGCATGACCGCCGATCAGGCTTCCATCCTCGCAGCAGGTCTCGGTCACGGCCGCCTTCACGCGTACGTCAAGAGCGGACGGATCGTGTTTACGGGCGGTCAGAGTGATCACTCGCTAGACATCGCAGCTTCTACCGAAGCACGCGTCCGTGCGCATTGGGACGGCTACGTCGAAAATAACGCTAAGTTTCTAGCCTCATCGGCAGCCATCGAACGGTTGCGTGCACGCGTCGAGCGTGAAGCCAAACGCTTGCGGGACAAAGAGTGGAGCTTGCCCGATGCCATGCGTGCGGCGCGTGTGAAGGCAGCTTTCGACACGTTCGACGATGTGTACTGGCGGCTTGAGGCCGTTCCAGACGAGGATCTATACGACGACAGCCACATCGACGATCCGCAAGAGAAGAAAAACTTGTGGAATCGCATCGAGAGCGAAGGTGTGTGGGGTATCAAATCGTCTTGGCGTCTGAGCGAAGACCCTGTTTACGATCCACCGAGCTCGAAGCACCACGGGAAGCTCATCATGAGCGCGAAGTGGGAGGAAGCAGACGCTACGTGGGGCTTCGTTGGAGATGAATGGAAGGACTCAGGTTACGACACCGATCTCAGACGTGCTGCAATGCACGCGTTTCTGGAAGCAGCCGGCGCTATTCCACTCACTCAAGTACCCGAAGATGCACTCGCTGATTTTTGGTTCGCTGTCGAGATCGCGCGCTTCGCGACGCGTTCAGATGCAGCGGTTCAAGAAGCGGACGCCAAGGGCATTATCCTTCTGTCTGTCGGCGGCGCTGTGCCCAAGTCTTCGTCTGTGCCGCCACCGATAGTTCCAACACGTGCGCCGCACTTCGCATCGAAGCACACGTTTCAGATCCGCCAGGACGTGTACGCTGGATGGAACGTCCTGCGCTTCGAGCAACCTCCGTTTGGGCCGGCTCAAGTAGAGAGGATGACGTCGCAGCTCGAGCCTCGCAAAGAAGCGCTCAACGTCGCCAAGAGCTACGCGCTCGATCTCGCGCAACGCATGCAACCGAACCCGAACGCGATCCGTGTGCTCGATGAGCAAGGTGTGTGCGTCTACGCCGTGAAATCGACGGCTGCCGGACCACTCGAAGTGCCATGCCCTCCATCCGATCTCGATCGACCGGCTGTGCCGCGTCAGTACAACCCTCGATCGAATCCGCTCTCGCGCAACGCACAGACTGCTATCACGATCAGTCTAGTGTTGGGAGGTTTCGGTGCTGTCGTGTGGCTGCTTCGCAGGCATTACAATGCGCCAGTAGCATCGGCGTCGATTCCATCGACTCCATCAGCACTGCCAAAGCACACAAGCAACGATTGCAGGCCCGACGACTGGTTGAGCGGTGCGTGGCAAGCTCTTGATTCTGACATCGTGACGCTGCAACACGGCAAGCTTTACTGGTTTGAAGTCTTCGATCGTAACGGCACACTCTCACAAGCCACCATCCGAAATGTTCTCACCGCAGGTGGTTGGAACATCCGAACAGGACCAACCTCACGCCCCGGTTTCCTGACCAAGCTCGAGTGGGTGGTCACAGCATTCTGGACCGGACCCACAACAACGACAGCGCGATACACGGACCTGACAAACTTGGGCTTGGAGACCAACTACGGCAGCTTCTACCTCTGCATCTACTCCTGAGAGGAATCCATGCGCCAACATCGCGTTCGAGCCGGTGACTCTCCCGTCGAGATCGCCATCCAGTACACAGGCTGTCCGAAGTGCGCACGTGATCTCGTGCTTGTGAACCCGCAGAAGGCTCGCGTGACGTATCCGAACGGCTTCATCACGTTCCGTGAGCTCTACGATGGCGAAGTGCTCAACCTGCCGAACAAGTGGTTCGACGGCACGAACTTCGACGAGGACAAGAGTTCATGGCCATGGCCACCGGGTTGGGATGAAAACTGGCAGCAGCACCGTCGCTAGCGTGCGCCCTTGGGACGTCCTTGGATCTACTGTGCGGCTCTACCACGGGTCGTACCTCGGCAACGCTTCGTCGCTGCTCGAGAAAGGCGTCGTCCCACGCCGACAACTCATCGACTGCGACAGGTTCGTCGACGGTGTGCTCAACGATTACGGTGTCACGCGCGCTGATCTGCCGGCCTGGACGTGGGGCTACGCACTCGAGCGCTGCCAAGACACGGCCAAGGTGGTGTACCTCTCCGCCGACTACACATACGCGCTCGGCAACAGCTTGGCTGGCTTCGAAGCCGAGGACAGCCTTCGTCACATCATCGCGAAGGAGCTCGGACTACCAGGCTACATCCCACCCGACAGAGACAGCGTGATGTGCGCCGTCGATGTCCCAACGCGCGTTCTCTTCAGTCCTGATGTCGAAACCGGATCGTACGGCATCGAGCGAGAGGAGATCTTCTTCCACTGCCTCACGGAGACGCCGCGCATCTTCAAGGATACCGATCACATTCTTCGCACGATGTTCCGCGTCGTGACCTTCCACAAGATCCCAGCGAACTGGATCAAATCTTGTTGGTCCGCGAAGCGACCTGAGTTCTTCAGGCCGAAGCGCTAGATCACGTGCACGGGATCTCGGTCCACCACGGTACGGATCGACCGGCGAGTTTGCCCCATCGAGGATCGCTGGAACCTGTTCTCCATGTGGGCTGCACAGCATAGAGACACGCTCCACGTTCATCGAGCACACGCACCGCGTTCGGATTGTTCAACTGCCGACTGGCGATGTACTGCGCGTGGTGCATTGCCCACTCAAGTGCCTGCCCGCGTGATCCGAACGCGAACTGCACCTTCGAGTGTGCAGGTTTTCCTGTGTAGAACGGATCATCGATCGTCGAGTTGCGCACGAGCTCGACAACGAGCCATCGACCAGAGCGTTTGTCCTGCACGAGCTTGTACTCGTAGACAGGGAAGCTTGCACTCGTCGGCGTGTATGGATTGCGTACCGGACGCGTGCGGATCGTCGGCTTGTTTCTGTCGACTTGTGCTTCTACGTAGCCACGCCGATAGCCTTCGTACCAGATGGTCACGAGTCGCAGATCAGGTGATGACCGTTCGATCTGGAAATCAGCGGGGTTCTCGTTGAGGCGTCCGTTGCGCCCAGCTTCGTATCCACGATGATAGGCGTGCTGGATGACGTCGAGAGCGATGGGTGTACTGTTCCACGTGTAGATCCACGAACCGCGTCGACGTTGTGCATCTCCGAGCCACGTCACGAACCGCACGTTCGACGAGTTCGTTGGGTTCTTGTGCTGGAGCTTGTCGAAAGCGTTGGCCGCAACCCACACCACAGCCACTCCAGCAGCGAACGATCCGGTAACAGCAAGCAGAACTGTCCAAGCAGGCCACGGATCACTCGGCGGCAGCGTCAAGTCGCTCATGATCACCCCTCGTGGAGCGCGATACCTGCTGCAAGCCGTCGATTCATCACGCCGAGGCGTCGTGCAGCCACACGCGGCGAGACCATCGGGAACCATCCGACGACGGCTTCGTCGAAGTCATCCACGATGATGAGTGCGTCCTCGATGTCGAACCCGAAGTTCACGAGATCGCTGACGATGAACGCAACGTAGCGACTCAATTTGAAGAGCGACCGCGTCGGCTTCTGCATCGGTACGCGCGACTGGAACATCTTGAGGAACTCTTGCGCGAGCTGTTTACTCGGCGTGCCCTCGATCCATTCGTCGAAGATGAATTGTCCGTAGCCGTCGATGATCTGCTGAACCTGAGTGGTAGGCAGTCCTTGGCTCTCGAGCTGTCTCACGACTTTGTTCACGTACTCCACGATGTCCGTGAGCGTGTATTCCTCGTCACCAAAGACCGACATGGACAACTCCCTCACCAGGTCAGGTGCAACGAAGGCTAAAGCTACACCTTCGTGGCTCCCTTGTCGTTCCTAGCGTCAGCTTCGAATAGCCTGCCAGATTTGCTGTGCCCAGCCGCTATACGACGATGGGTGAACTCCATCACTCGACAGCGGCACTGTTGCTGCCGGTACAACATCGACGCCAAGTGATTCGATGAGTGCGCGCACGCCAATCATCGGGTGCGCAGGCATGATCGGCGGTTGTACCCACACGATGCGTGCGCCGGTTGCGCGCAGACGATCGCGGAACTGCTCGTACGGACCACGTGGCGGCGCTGGTGAGTAGCCAAGATCGTTGGTGCCGAGCACGACGATTATGAGGGTTGGCGCGTAGGCTTCGAGCCAATCGGCCCACCTGTTGTCCACCCACTGCTTGACGGTAGTTCCTGCTTTTGCTTCGTAGCGAAAGCGCGCCAACATGCCGCTGTCACTCTGCGTAACGAGCTTCTGGAGATGCGGTGCGAGACCCACGGCGAGACTGTCGCCGATGAGCGCGACACGCATGGGAACAACAGTTGTACTCGTTGAAGGCTCACCGCTCTTTCGTGCGAGTAGGTAGCCGAGAAAGATGACGATCCCGCTTGCCGTACCGAGAAGCGCTGCGCGGCGAACGGTTCGCGACATCATGGCTTGCGTTGCTTGTAGAAATTCTTGACCGACTCGACGACAGCGTGCGGGTTGATGCCGTTGACGAAGATCTCCCAGCGATCTTCCACTTCGTCCTTGTCGTTACGCGGTACCCACACTTGATCGGTGAAATTGAACGGCGCAAACCCGCCAATGATGGCGCCACTGTAGTGAGCGGTGTCGAGCAGGAATGACACGCCGCCCTTTTCACCGTCACGGTGCTCCGAAAGCGCGATGTGGATCGAGACGTCGACGAGATCCGTGTCACCTGTCGTGCGTGCACCCGCCTCTGCGGCTGGCGGATAGACGTTGAGCTCCCAAGTAGGCTCTGCGTCATGATGATCGAACGGTCCTTCGACCATGAAGTCTTGTGCTTGGAACGCTTCGCCGATGCTTGTGAGCAGCCGAACGATCTTGGGCTCGTACTTGTGTACCAGCTTGTCGACGCGGTCCTTGTCTTCGATGTACGTCATGGTGCCTCGTGCTTCGTGGAGAGTATCATCGAGTTCGACAAGGGAGCCACGAATGGACGCCCTGCATCTAGTTGAGGAACTTGTCACCCGTGAGGCTCGCGGTAGTGCAAAGCTGCCTCATATTTTCTGCGATACGCGCGCAGCGTACGAGAGCGAAGAAGAGTTTCAAGCATTCATCGCGAGCATGTGTGAAGCCGCGACGGAGCGCGGCTTTTATGCACGCATCGTTGCATCGTACATCTGCGACGATGGTGATCTATGGGATGTCGCGATCCATCTCGATCGACTTCTCGCTTGACTTACCAAACTTGGTGATAGGCTCGTTGCATGCACAGCGCTCTCGCTCACGTCGCGCACGATCCGATCAGCCCCTTCACCTTCGACTACCGAGGCACCAAGACGGTGATCTCGAAGGCTAGAGGACGCTGGTGTTACGGGCACAGTGGCGGTCGTGGGAAACGATGCGCACCGACGTTTCGCCAAGCCGTCATCTTGGCCAAGCATGCCGTCGATGCACGTCACCAGTACGGCCACGAGAATCCTGCCACTCCAGCCACGGAGAACTCGGGCGGAGGAGGCGTCCTTCTCGCTCTCGTCGCAGCAGCTCTCGCCGGTGGCGGCGTGTACCTCTACATGAGGCACAACGCGAACACGGCAGCCATCACCGATCCCGCGCAGATCATCATGGCGAAGATCAACCTCGAGCAGGTAGCCGGGAACCCCAGTCTTCACTTCACGTACAAGCGCGATCAACCGATGACGTCTGCGACGCCGGCGTTCGCACAGGGCCTCTCACAATTTCAGGTCGCATTCAATCGCTTGGTGACGCCGGACAAGCTTGCTGATCTTCAGAAAGATTTGGGCCAGGCGAAGTTGCCTGCGTTTCCGCTTCGCACTGACGGCGTGCTCGATCGACCGACGTTCGACTGGCTCATCTACGCGCAGGGCTAGTTCGTGAAGTCGTCACCGACAGCGAGCTTCGCGGCAGCTACCTATCCGCTTCCTCCTAACCGTGCCGGCATTGCCGGCAACCATCAGGAGGGATCGCTTATTATCGGTGGGCAACCGACGATTCAGATTGCAGTAGCCGATCCCCCTTTCGACCTCATGGGCGTTGTCATTTCTCCCTTGGGGCTTGGCGATTTTTTCGCCGAGGTCGCCGCGTATTTCTACGCGAACTTCGGCCAGGCGTCGGCAGCTCGGTTTCAGCTCATCGGGATTCAGGGCGGGCTCACAATCAATGGCGCCGATCCGGCCGTCGGATTTTACCAGGCGCAACCGGATGGTGGGAATCCGCCGATTCAGCCCATCGTTCTTGGCGCAACGACGCGGATTTTGCTCGATACGGGTGGGCATCTTCCCGCCCCGACCTTCCCGCTCGTAGAGTCGATCAGCATGGCGGCGCTTCCGGCTTTCAACGAGACACGCAGTTTCGCTCCCGTAGGTTCGCCGCCTGTTGCCAACCAAAATAACTTCCCCGTCGCAAACGGCAAGGTGTGGTTCGGGCTTCGAATCGTCTCCGTTACTGGAACGGACATCGTATTTGGGCCCAGCCCCATCGACGGTCCCATCGGGACGATCTTCGCGCAGGAGATTGGTTAGATGGTCGACACGACAGACACTCCCGCGTAACGGTTGATGGCAGCTCATCGAACTTCCATGGAGCACACGAGCACTGCTCTACTTCTCCTCGAGTGGGACAACAACCAATGTCGTCTCTGCGGCGGAACGCGTCCGAACCACGAGATCGGTTGCGTCATCGATCACGCGCTCGCTGAACGTGGTCTCGACACGCAGAAGAACCGCGACAGCGCGCGAAAACTCATCGAGCTGACGCCGCCAATCGTTCGCTGATACCATCAAGGCACACGAAGGCGAGTCATGAGCAAGAAGAAGAAATACAACCCGGAGAAGAGAACCTGGCGCGGTAAGTCCTACAAGAAGGGTGGGAAGCGTGTGCGGGACATCCGTACGAAGCTTCAAGCCAAAAGCATCAGCGAGGACTTCCACCATCGCGAAACACTCTCATTCAACTCGCTCGAGCTCTTCGAGAACCCGATCCTCTTCGAGAACCCCATCTCGGATGGAGCCAAGATGGCGATCGGAGCGGGTGTAGTCGCAGCGCTCGGTCTCGGAGCGTACTTTCTGTTCAAGCCCGCGACGGCTGCATCACCTTCGACTTCGGCGTCAACGACACCCTCATCGAGGCCGCTTGCCGAACCTGTGCATGATCGCGCTGAGCCACCGCCTCCTCCTTCTATCGTTGGTGGTTCGATCAACGATCGGTACATCTACGCCGCTGTGCAGATGTGGAACGGTACTACTTGGCAGCCCGTCGAAGAGGGTTGGATGCTGACATCGCACGCCCGCGCGATTCAGAGCAGCGTCGGCCATGCATTCTGGTTGTACTGGGACTTCTGGCGACCAGCACCCGTCAACGATTGGCACAGCGTCAAGACGCCGCCGGATGGACAACTCGACATCGCCATCTAGTTCACTTCTCCGTGCTTATGAGCGTGCCGTAGCAGCGTACGCATGTACTGCGAAGCAGTGACACCGGCTGCTTCCGACAGGTCGCGTAGCCACGACACCTCGTCAGGCGTCATCCGAATACGGAGCGTGAACGTCTTAGGTGCAGGACGCACAAAGAGTCCGTTCTTTTTCTTCACGACGGTTCCTCTGCATCAGGCGGAATGCTTCCCGGTGCATCGAAGATCGATTTGCGGTCGAGCCAACGATGTCCAATCCACTCGCCTTCTTTCGACATCCATTTTTGTAGGCACGATCCTTCATGCCCGTGCGTTCGATCGCAGCGCGCACCGCTGTAGCGCTTGAGGCACTGCACCTCTGGACTTTCTGCCCACCGATCGCAACCGTCTTCGCCGTCTTTCACGCCAAAGAGACCGCAGTTGCGACACGCGATCTGAACATCGGGGTCCACACCGTTCGGTGGGCGGACACGCGCCTCTTCAGGCGTCGGAACAGAGTGCTTTTTCACGGAGCACTCCGCCCAGCATCGGCGTGGAGGATGCGGTCGCGCACGAACCGAAGCGCAATGGCCGTCGCTTGTGCCGCCGGCGTATCGGGGTTCTCGAGGATGAACGACCGCGCCTCCGCATCACACCACTTCGCGATGGCCTCGCGCTCGCGCTCCACGCGGTGCTTCGCGAACAGTTGGACGCAATTCTGGCCTGGATTCTCCATGACGAGCGCTTCGAGGTTCATTCCCGCTTCGCGGGCGCGCTTGAAGAGTGGCAGGATGTACTCGCGTTCGTAGGTCTTCCATTTCTCGGTGGCTTCGCGCAGAGACAATTCGAGCTTGTCGCGCTGATCGAGCAGGCACCACCCACACACGGAGATCGTTCCTCCGTTCACCGAGTCGCTGTCGACGACGACTTGCGGTCTCTTGCACGTCCGACACGGCTCGAGCGACGGATTCACGCGCTCTCCTCGGACTTGACGAGCTCGAACATGACGAAGCCGTCGTGGATTTTGTCGTCGTCCTTGAGCTCGAGGCCGTGTTTCTTCAACTCTGCGTTCACCTTCTCGATGATGTCTTCGGGGTGATCGTCGTATTCGATGCGGATCATGTGACGATGGTCTCTTTCTCGGCCTTCTTCGCGGTCTTCTCAGCATTCCGCCACGGTCATCCCGTCGTACGGATACTCCGAGCCTCGGTCGCGATCCTGTTGAAGCCAGAGCTCCAAACGGATCGCGCGCTCGCGGGCTCGAAAGGAGGTGCCGCGAACTTTCGTCGCGACGTCGAAGTGTTTGGATCCCATGCCCCATGAACCATCGGCAGCGGATCGCTCTGACAGTTTGCCCATACCCCGACGACGCCCGTCCGACCCCTTTCTGATCGGAAATCGTCGAAATCGACATCCGACGGCGAGCGGGGATGCACATCTCCCCCGCATCCGTCCGTACGTCTGTCGCGTACGGTTCGGCGGCGTAGATGCATATGTCACCGCATCCATTCACTCGTGACAATCGTCTTCACCTGAGTCTCCCGAGCTCGTCGCACCATCGCGCGATCGTCGTTTCGGTGCTCTCGTCCTTGCCCGCTCGCAGGACGACGTGCGCGATGCTCCACTCGATGCACCATGCCTGCCACGCGAACTGCTCGTCGGACAGACGCCCCGTCGCGGTCTTCAGTTCGATCTCGATGTGTCGGCCGCCGCGGCAGATGCCCCAAAGATCGCATTGGCCAGCCACGCCGAACGTCACCTTTCGCTTTCCGAAGCGCGCGACACCGACGTTGCGGCGGAACAATCTGAGATCGGGTAGCAGGCGAGGGGCGGCGAGAAGGAGCGCTGCTTGAAGTTGAGATTCAAGAGACATGCTTCCACGTCTTTCGCGAGCACATGACGCTGATGACTGGCGGAGCCACTCCGTATTCGTCGGCGATCGATGTTTGCAGTTCTCCCGCTTCGACGCGCGCGCGAATCGAACGCACGGCGCCGTCGTTGATCAGCTTCTTGATCCGGTTGCCAGAGATGAGACGCACGAGAGTCGATCGGACGTAGCCTCTGCACGATCTCGACTTCGATGCCATGTCCTTCATGTTGTCATCGTTCGTCCCGAGGAAGAGGTGTCGAGGACTGAAGCACGGACGTACGTCGCATTTGTGCAGAACGAAGAGTCCGTCGGGGACGTCACCGTGCACAACCTGCCACGCGAATCGGTGAAGGAGGATCTTCTTTCCGCCGATCGTGACTCTCGTGTGCCCGGTTCGTAACGGGCTAAACGGTGAGAGGAGGCATTCGTCGCTATCGTGCGCCAGGATGATCGACTTCAGGAGATCGATTCGCGATCGGTTTCTGAAGATCGCGGAGCACGACATGGAGCAGAAGATCCGATCGCCGCGAACGCGAACGCTGTCGAAGAAATAGCAGCCGCACTCCTTGCACATGAACTGCGTCATCGGCGTGGATCGACCTCTCATCGGAAGATGACCAACTTGTCGGAGCTGCGCGTCACGGCCGTGTAGATCCATCGCGTTCGTTTCTCGACGGGCATCCGATGTACCCCGTCGAGCACGACGGCGACCTTCTCGGCCTGGCTCCCCTGCATCTTGTGGCACGTGAGCGCGTAGCCGTAGTCGTAGAGATCACCGAGAGACGCCAGCGGCGCGACGCCGAGCTCGCTCGCGCGGTCGAAGTCGATCGTCTTCTCGGCGTAGAACTGAAGACCGCTCATCTCGACGTCTCTCGTCAGGCCGTCTTCGGGGAAGCTCACTTGGCATGTCCACTTCGGGCGCTTCTCGTTGTCGTCGTGACCGACGTCGCTCGCGATGATGCCGCGCATGCCGTTGAAGATGGGCGGCTTGTTCTTGAGACAGATGACGGCGTCGCCCTTCTGCGGCGGTAGATCGCTCGAGCCGAAGATCGCGTGACGCGCGCTGCGGTTGATCGTCGCTCGAGTTCGGTTCGTCCAGCAAATGACGACCATCGAGAGCATGTCATCGCGACCCGGCACGAAGCTCTTCGCCACGAAGTCGCCGAGCCCTCGATCGCTCACCATCCACACGTGCTTGTCGTCGCAGAAGCGCGTGTGCACGTCGCCGTTCTCTCGGACGTACTTGCTGAGCGCGATGATGGGGTTCGACTCGGCCTGCCGATGAATCTTCTCGAGGCGGATATCGGGGTGGCGCATGAGAGATCCCGATCCGCGTACGGGCTCTAGCTGGCCGTGATCGCCGACCGCCAAGATCGGCACGTCGTAGCGAAGCATCGACTCGAGCATCTCGTCGCTCACCATCGACGCCTCGTCGACGACGATGAGCTTGTACTGTCTGTCGAGCTCCTGACGACGGATGAACCTCGCGTTGTCACACACGCGGCAGCGACCCTCCTTGCGCGGCTTCGGAGGAGGAGGATCGCAGCCGAGGCAGGGACCGAGGTCGACGCGATCGGCGAGTTCCGCGGAGTTCTCGTCAAGCCGATCGATCGCGGGAAGCGCGCGGCAGTTGAGGTTGATCCTGCGGTGTCCGTAGATCACTTCCTTCGGCATGCACTCGGGGCACGGCCTGTAGATGAGCCCATGGATCGTGCCGCAGTAGGGGAGCGACACGGGGAGTCGTTCGCCCGCCTCGTCGTAGACGGCGATGTCCGTAGTCGTCGTGACGCCGTGCTCCTTCAACTTGCGGCCGAGCACGCTCGACGCCTTGCCCGTGAACGCGCAGAACGCGAGCGGCTGCGGCAGCTCGTGCGCCAGCACCGACACTACGGTCGTCTTGCCCGTGTTGTGAACGATGATGCCGTTGGCGACGAAGTTGTTGGCCGGTGGCTCCATCTGAACGTCGTAGGTCGCCTCTTCGCCCATCTTGCGAACGCGAATCACCTTCACGGCGCGGGTAAATTCTTTGTGGAAGTGTTTGTGGGATTCCTTTCCGTGGATGCGTGCGTGTTCGGCGTGTGGCAGCACCGACAGGTTGCTGATGTCGTCGTTGAGCGTGTCTTCGTCGATGTGATGAACGTTCATGCCCTTAGGCAGATACTTGAACGACTTCGATGCCCCCGCGTTGTGCTTGAGCGCGTGCACGAACTCTTCGTAAGAGACGTTGTTCATGGTCGCCTCCACGACCAATTTGGCGCGAGCGACACGCACGTAGTCGTACGCGACGCCGTTACACAAGACGCGCTTGCGTGATCCGATGGGGTGGTAGCGAGTGTTGATGATCACGCGCGGCGGACGCATGTCTAGCGACCGTCGACCCGCCCCATTTCCGGCGAGCATTGCTCCTTGCGCGAGCACCTTGTCCCCCACGCTGAGCGATTCGGCCTGCACGAATTCTCCGCCAGGCGTCGCGACAGGGTGGTCTCCCGTCAGTACCAGATGCCTGCCGTTGCTGAAGTCGACGCGCATCACTGGTTTCACGCCGGAGGCCAACACCGCTACGACTCTATTGCGCGAGATGGTTCCGTCGGACCAGAGAGAGTGAAGATGCGTCGGCATCGTCAGATCGATCCATCGACCAGCGCCGCGTTGCCCGTCCACCCTGAATCCGTTGAACTTCAAGTAGAGGTCGCGGAGGCTGATAGGACGACTGCTTACGCGAGACCCGCGGCTGTACCGAACGACCGTGTCTCCAGACAGGCACCCCGCATAGCCCGCGAACGTGAGCGCCTGCTTCGTCTCCGTGCCTCGATGGAGCCACGTCAGGATGCCCGAGTACGCTTCGCGCTGGTCAGGGCTGAGGTCGTTCTTGTTCATCGCGGCGACGTGATCGGAACGAAGATGTCGCACGCGCACGGTTTGCCGTCGTCACGGGTGCCGGAGCACGACGGCTTGGACAAATCCTCGATCTGAGGCGATGGAGGATTCGAGAACACCAGTGATCGGTGAACATCTCGCATGTGACCGCATCGACACCTATCGTCTTTTTTCATTTCGTTCCTCCGTGCGGTGACGATCCGACGACGTCGACGACGTTCCACGCAAGGCCGCTCGGTGTGAGTTCTAGATCGGGCGCGCACCTCGGGCAGTGCCAAGCGACAGTGGGGATTCGAGACGCAGCGAGATCGGACTCGATGCGCTCGAGATCGCGCGCGTCGGGATCGCATCCGCAGGTCTCGCAGGTCCACTTCTTGTGATTCATCGGTATGTCCTCCCCTGCTTCCCGCTGACGTGAACGCATCCGTGCCTAAGCCACGAGAGCCACGCCCCCATGATCGACATCGCTTCGCGCTGCGCGGCCTCGATCAAATGCTGCTGGAGGCGCTTCGGCGCGCAGCCGCAGACACGAATCGTGCGACCCAGGATGGTCGTCGACACGATCGGTGAACCGTCGGGTTGCAAGTGCATGTCGATCACGAACCGATGCCGACGATGCCGACGTTGTCCTTGATCTCCAGGCTCTCGAACGCGAGGTCGCTGATCGCGTGTCCCCACACGCCATACTGCTTGTGCTTCTTGTAGACAGCCTTGTACGCGCGCGCGAGCTGCCAGAGCAGGTAGCCGACAGACATCTGCTCGCGCTTGTTGCACGTGTACGGCTTGATCGTCACGCGAGCCACCTTGCTCAGCGGGTACGTGAGATCGAACGTGTACGTCCTCGTCGGGAGATAGCTCTCGGTCGTCGCGAACGCTCCGCGACGGCGGCGACGGCTCTTGCCGAGCCGCGCTCCGCTAATGAGAGACCACTGCTCGGGCTTGAGCGTCGCAGCCGTCTCGACGTCTACGAAGAGCGAGAGATCGACCTCGCGCTGCGCGTCGTGCGAGGCACGCATGTCGGAGATGCGAAACATGCCGCGAGGCAGTTTTCGCTTGTGTTTGACGCTCGGTGGTGGCGGCGTCGGGATGCGTTTGATCTCCGTCGCGGGCTTCCTGCGACGGAACGTCATCGGCGGAGGAGTCGCCTTCGCAGGCAGGCCCTTGTGGACGACACGAATCGGCTTGCCGACCTCGACGAGCTCCACCATCTCGATCTCGGGTTCGGGGATCGTGTATGTCGGTTTCGCGCGCATCCACGCCGGCATTGGTCCGCGCGACGGCGGCCAGTTCATGAGACCGATCACCCTCTTCTTCGCTTTTTTTTTCATGTCGATTCCTCCATCCGCTTCATCCGCCTCGCCTCGTGCCCTCGCCTCCCGTTCGCTCTCGAGTCCACGCAGTACGTGCAGAACATCGGGTGATTGCACCCGACGCGCCACTCGCGAGGTCGTCCGCACGTGCTGCACATCGCGATGCCGATCGCGTCATCCACCGCAGCGCCGACGAAGGCCGCAGCGGAGGTGATCAGCGGAACACCGCCAGCGGTCCACTTCGGCGCGAGCCGAACAGGGCTCTTCCTCCCTCGGTAGACGCTCCACGCGCGAGCTTCGGGGGCGCGGCTCTCATACAGGAAGGAGAGGGGGCTACCCTTCGCTCCGAGGTGCTGCGCCTCTTCGAAGAGCTCGAGGATCTCGTCACGGAGGTGGCTCACAAGAAGATGACGACGCGCCCGCGCATCGCCCTCGCGAAGAGGCATGCATCGTCGTGCATGCGATACGGCATCGAGCAGAACGCGCAGCGGCGAAACCACCTCATCACGACCTCTTTTTCTGATCGGCGACCCACGCGACAACGGATCGATGAAGGTTCTCTCTGTGCGAGCTCGTCAGGTGCCAGGCGATCTGGCCTCCGATGTGCCACTCGAAGACGAAGAGCGCGATGGCGGTCGCGCGCTGTTCGATCTTCTCGCCTAGCGTCACGCACGCGGAGAAGATCGGGTTCGGATCGCGGAAGATCGCACTCGCGCGTGCGCGCGTCTCGCCACGCAGCATCGACGCCGACGTAACGGTGGAACCCCACTCCTCGAGCAGCTTGCAGACGTCGGGACGCTGGCCGTTCGAGGCGTACATCGCTTCGTTCTGACCTCGAAGGACGATGAAGAAGGCGAAGCCGAGACCGCCGAGCGATTCGTCGAGGGTCTTGGCGAGATCGCGTAGCGCGCTTTCGGTGGTGTCGCTCATCGCAAGAGGAAGCCTTCACCGTGGAGCTTGAAGAGGATGCGTCCCGCTTCGAGATCGTGGCGCTCCTTCACGGGGCGGACGACGAAGCCCTCGCGCACGTGCGGCGCGAGCGTCGACTTGCCTTCAGCATGCAGGCGCAGTTCTCCGTCCCACGGACCACGGAAGAGAACAGGGACAGTGGGGACGCCGAGTTTCTCCGCCAACGCGAAGAAGTCGTCCGCGTCAAGCCAGCATCGCGTCTTCACATCGATCGCATCGAAGAGGCGCAAGCCGACATCGCCCGTCGAGACACCGTACGGAAATCCGCCGGTGTACCCGTGCGTCTCGCCGTAGATACCGATGTTGGGATGCTCAGCGAGCTTCTCCGTCAAGCTGTACTTGCGCGCCGCCATCCACCACTTCGACGAGGGCACGTCGAGCTTGAAGCGCGTGCGAGATCCGACCCACAAGCGTGTACCGTCGTGAACGTAGCGCGCGTTCTCGCCGTGGAGTTTCTCGGTGAGCACGACCTCCTCACCGAGGACGAGCTTGTCGGGGTAGCGACGCAGGCCCTCGACGTCGTACACCGGCAGCAGCCCCGGATCGCGTTCGTCGCCGCCGCCTTCCTTCTCCTCGGGCGGTTCGTACTTCGTGATCGATAGCGCGGCGGCAACGTCGTCGCCCTCGGACATGCCGACGTCAGCCCTCGTGAGGAGCCCCATCGAGAAGACGCCGCGGAGTCTCTTCGCGCGGATGCGGCGGTGATCGCCGAGGAACGCGAAGCGAAGATCGTTCGGCGCCACAACGGCGTCGACTGGCACGTACACCGCGAGATCGCCTTCGGCGAAGTCGCCGGTGCGGATGATGATCGGGTAACCGCGCACGCTTGTTATCGATAGACTGTCGGCGTTCGGATGCTTCGTCAGTGCGCCAACGCGCACCACTTCAACGTGAAATTCGCTCATGTCGATGCCTCCTTCAAGACCCACGTCTCGCCGGTTACTTCTGCCTGGTACTTCGCGCACTCCTCGCAGAGCTCCGCGTTGACGACGCCGAAGATGACATCGCGCTTGGCGTGCGTCGCCTTACGAAAGCAGCCGGCCTTGCACGGGTGGAGCCTCGCTTCGAGGCTCTCGATGCGCGACTGAAGGGTCGCAGAGCGAAGCGCCTCTGCGTCAAGCTGCGCGCGTAGGCGCACGATGCAGAATTGATCACCGCCGCGCTGGCCGTGCGGGCACGGAGGTATCGCGTCTTCGGTCATAGGTGCCCCCATGTCCTGCCGGAGTGGATCGACTTGATGCACGACTTGCTGACGCCGAACTTCTTCGCAATCGAGATTTTCGTGTCGCCCCGAGCGAGAGCCTCTCTGATTCGCTCGACCTGGAGATCCGTCAGCTTGGATGTCGGGCAACGCTCACCGGGCGGTGTCTTCCAGGTCTTGCCGCGACCCTTGGTCCACATGTCCTTGTTGTTGTCGTCTAGCGTCCCGAGAAACAAATGCTTCGGGTTGGTGCACCTCCGATTGTCGCACTTGTGCAGGACGCACATCCCGTCAGGAATTGGACCCACGAAGACGGTGTACGAAAAACGGTGCGCCAGCATCTTCTTCCAGCCGAACGACACGCATGCGTAGCCGTTCGCCTGAAGGCTGCCGATCCAATCCCAACATCCGCTTGGATGCTTGACGGCCCTGCGCTCAAACGCTTCGAGTCTCGACCGGGGCTTTGGCAGCGGGCGACCGCAGGCTCCGCAAAGGATCTTGAGTTTTTTCACCCGATGCCCTCTTTCTTCAAATACGAAGAGAAGCCGTTATCGTCGGTCTCTTCGGACGGCTCCTCGTATGCGTCCCCTCGAGCAGCCTCGAGCGCACCCTGGACGAGCTCCGCAGCCCTGGTGAGTGCGACCTCGCGCTCCTCTGCCTCAACGGCCTTTGCGTCTTGCGCTTCCTTGCGCGTGATGCGCGACTCGTACGCCGCGATCCACTTCGCGTCGCTGGCGAACGACGCCTTGGTCTCTTCGCTCCACGCCCACGGAGGCCACGCGCCGTAGTGATCCTTGAATTTTGCGCCCGCAAAGCCGGGACGAAATCCCTTGCGCCGAGCGAGCTTCACCATGTCGTCGAAGAACGCTCGGCGCATGTCTTCGGTCGCGGTGCTGCGTTTGACGAGCTCGGCGCTAGTCTCTGCGACGCGCTTCTCTTCGTGGACGTGCTTGAACTCGAAACCGCAGTACGGGCAGATCGTGCGGCTCGGCTCGACGTACGCGAAGCACCCTTTGCAGATTTTCATCTTCATCGGTGAGGGCCGACGGGGACGGTCGGTCAACTCCCAATGCAAATCTTCGTGCGGGAATCCATGCTTGTCGATGTTTTGGGCATGATCTAGCAAGAGCGGAGCGACGCTAGGGTGCTTGAGGCACCCCGACGGGCAGCCCGGATGCCAGGGACGAAGAACTCGCCCGACGCTCTGGCGGTAGAGCACTAGCGACTGCGTCGGCCGCGCGTGGACGACACACTTTGCCGATGGAACGTCCACGCCTTCCAAAAAAATATTGCAATTGCTCACCGCTTCGAGCTCGCCCTCGCCGAGCGCCTTGACGATTCGGCGCCGCTCGCCTTCGGCGGTCGTGCCGTCCACGTGCGCGACGCGCACACCGGCCGCCCCGAAGCGCGCGCAGATGTCGAGCGAGTGCGCGATGCTCGTCGCGAAGATGAACGTGCGCCGACGCGCTCCCTCGGTGTACCCGCCGCCCGCCTTCGGATAGAGGTGCGCCAGCTTCAGCCAATGCTCGACGAGATTTCCGACGAGCTCCTGCTTGCGCATCACCTCGCCGAGCTCGCCCTCGTCGTAGTCGCCAGCGATGACGCGAACGCTCGAGAGATCGGGTGAGACAGGTGTGGAGTAGCAGTCGGGAACGGCAATGAAGCCACCGCGGATCAGTTCCGAGTACGTCGAAACGACTTCGAGGCAGTCGAAGACGCTGCCTAATGGCTTGCCGTCGAGGCGCGCGGGCGTCGCGGTGAAGCCGATGATGATGGCGTCTTTGAAATGCTCAAGCAGGGCCAGGTACGAGTCCGACAGAGATCGATGAGCTTCGTCGATCAGGACGAGTCCGGCGTTGGGCTTCTTGCGGCGCGCGAGCGTCTGGATCGAAGCGATCTGCGTCGAGGCGTCGGGGTTCGTGCGATCGTCGTCGCCGCGCATGACACCGATGTTCGTGATGCCGAGCCGAGTCAGTTGATCGGCGCACTGATCGATGAGCTCTAGACGGTGGCAGACGAAGAGTACGGGCACCGACGACGTGCGGATGATGCTGGCCGCCAGCAACATCTTTCCGGATCCGGTGGGCGAGACTAGAAGAATTTTTTTCTTGCCGTCGCGCACGAGATTACGAAGCGACTGGATGGCGCGCGACTGGTAGGGCCGAAGATCGGTCGGCTTCACGTCCAGCAACGCGGATCGATCAAAGAGCGGCATGGTCATGCGTGACGCTCCAGGTATAAGACCGCAGCGCGAACCAACCCGAGGTCGTCCTTCAGAAATCCGATCGCAGAATTGCACTGACCGCAGAGCGCACCGCGCACCTTCCCTGAGAGGTGGCAGTGATCGATGTGAAGCGGCTTCGATTTCGTTCCGTGTTTGCCGCAGATGCCGCATTCGCTAGCCCGAAGCGAAACGACCAATTCTCGGCTTATCCCGTGCTGCCAAGCGACCTGGCTTTCTGGATATTTGCGCTTGTATTCGAGACTGGCCTTCCTCTTTTTTGATGGGTCTCGTGCGTACTTGATCCGATCCAGTTCGCGGTACTTCTCTGCGTTCTTTGCTCGAAATTTGCGAGCGTACTCCTTCACGTGTTCTCGGTTCTTGTTGCGCCATTCGCGCATGTACGCTGAGTGCGACCGCTTCTCTTCTTCGGATCTCATCGACGACCCCACCGCGCCCGCGCCGCCTTGCGCGCGATGCGACGACGCTGGCGACGTTTCGCCTGGTCGTAGTTCGCGAGAACGATGGCGGCGTCGATCATGTCGGTGGACGACGGACCGAGGAATCCCAAGAAGAAGTTGAAGGCGATGTTCGTCTCTTCTTCGGCACGCTTCTTCTTCAGCGCGCGCATCGCGCGTTTGGCGTCTCGGAGTCTCATTCTTTCGCCTCCCGCGCGAGCTGCGCGCGCGTGACTTCGTCGCGAAGCGCCGTGACCAGTCGGGCGCGAAGCGAGCGGTGGGTGCGACTCTCGTATTCGAGCGCGTATCCGTCGATCAGCGAAATCAGTTCTTGCGCCTCAGCGTAGTCGAGCGCGAACGTGAACTCTCTTCGCGGAGATGGCGTGTCGCACACGCGGCAGTGCGTGAGCCACTCCTTCGCGGCGCCGTTGAAGATGCCGCAGGCGCAGGTCCATCCGGGGATGTCGAGGCTCATGTGGGGTCGACCGATCTCGATAGATCCACATCCATCACACTGCACACACTGAGGTGACGACCATCTCTCGATAGTACGATCCACCGAGCGTGCGGCGAGGAAGGGGGTTGACTCACCCGATCGATTACCTGCTGAATCAGATCGTTCGGATCATCTCGAAGTGTAGTTCTAAGATCGGAGATGAATTGGTCGCGCGGTATGGCGTACACCCTTGACTCGTCTCCTTCTCGAGTAGCGGAGATGAGGTAGTCCAATTTTGGAGAACTGAGACGCAGCCCTCGCATCAGCGCGATCAGCGCGGGAGATATCTCTTCCAGATAGACGTTGTCTTCGGCGCTCATCGCGGCTTCGCTTTCTTGAGCGCGGTGATCGCCTGTTCGTGGATCTCGAAATGAGCCGCGGACGCCGCGCTCAGCGTGTCGCCACGCACGTACCGCTCGAGCGCGCGATAGAGCTCGGGAGCAGCCCTCATGAGGTCGGCGCGATCCTTCGACACGCTCATCGACATCCAGTCTTCAGGCTGCGGGCCGAATCGAAGAACCACGATGTTGTCGCTCTCGCACTGCTGCGAGAGCGTCCACGTCTCTTCGGTCGGATGCTTCACGGAGACCTCCGCAGCGCTTCTTCCACCTCTTCATCCGAAACCGGCGCGGACAAGTACCCCTGGCCGTCGAACACGCAGACGACCTCCCACGGGATCCACGATTCGTCTTCTTGCCTGACCTCGATGAAGACGCGGTCCCCCGTCTTCATGCGCACGAACTCGTGCGCGTACGCATCGGGCGCGACCCATCGATCGTCCGCATCGACGATCTCCTCGGTCTCTGGCTCGCGCCATTTTCGGCACACGATCGTCATTGGAGAGCCCCCTCACGATCGTCGACGATGTTGGCCTGCTGCCACTCGTGCGCGCACGTCGCCGAGCAGCAGGTGACGATGATCGTTCGATCGCTCGTGCGGCCAACAGCGAAGAGCCACGCGCCAGGGAGGCAGAGGAAGTTCGGCTTGACGCCAGTCGAGACGCCGCCGTCCCTTTGGCACTGCGCGCACGTCATGGTGTGACCGATCGGCATCGGCACGACGATGCTGCTCGCCTTTTTCTTGGCCTTCATGCTTCGGGTGCCTCCCCGACATCGGTTGCCAAGAGCAGCGTGCGGACGTCGTCGCGCAGGAGTTCGACCATCCCAAGGCACGCGCGCGCGACGCGACGACGCGGGTGCCCGTCGGGCAGTTCGTGGATCTCCCGCAGCAGCGACTCGGTGCGACGCTCGAAGATCGCGAGCAAGTCGGCTTCGGTGATCGTCGAGCGTCTCACTTTGAGCTCACTTTTGAAGTGAGCGCCTGAACCTCCGAGCCCCATGTCGAGAATGTGGAGCTCTCGATCCGTGAACTCGGGCGTCTCGATGTTTCCCGAGCTCGGGGGTGAATCGTTGATCTCCTGCTCGATGATCTCGACGCGCCCGTCGGGCCACCGTATGGCAGGGAGCATCGTCGATGTGCCGTCGTCCTCGGTGCGCAGGACCTCGCCGCGTTCGCCGTGTTCGCCGCGAAGGTAAGTAAGATTCGTGATCGGTAGAAAAACCTCTTTCATCGCGCACGCCGAGACTTGAGGACCAAGGGCGGATCGGCCTGCTTCGTCTGCTCTCTGAGTCGCCTCGCCTGCTCCTCGTTCGCGGTGCGAAGAACATGGATCTCGGACTTCAACCGATCCACCGACGATGATTTCATCATCTCGTCGGTCAACTTCTGCTCGAGTTCTTCCGCCTGCTTCTCGCTGCGTTGGAGCTGCTCGCAGAGCACCTCGATGAGAGCGACGGCCGCGCGTTCGAGCTTCGTCATTTCGGATCCGATTCGGGTTCGCCGCCGTAGTAGACGCGCGTACTGGCCAACGCTTCGTGGTCCTGCCACATGACTTCCTCAAGCTCGCTGCGCGAGTTGCCGATCTCGTGAAGCGCGCGCGAGAGCGCCTTTTCTGCACGTTTCTGCCGTTTGCTTCGGCTTGAGTTCGCCACCTCGATGAAGAGGGTTTGGATCTCGTTCCGCATGGTCCGCAACAGTCGACCGATCTGCTCATGTCGCTCGAACGGTATCGTCGGATGCTTCATCTTTCTGGTGGCCATCAGCGTTTTCTCTTCCCGTTCGAGTCGAGCCCGCGCTCGACGAGCAGCCGAACGACGTCGCTCATGCTCGGCTCGATGCCCGTCAGGCTCAGGATTTCCTGCTGACGTTTGAGAATCCGATCGTGGAGCGTTTTGGAGATGCGGGCGGCGATTTGCACGTCTTGGTTTTCGGTTGTCACGCATTCGATACTAGCGGATCGTTTCAAAGTTGACAACAGGAACAGAGAGCGTAGTGTCGCGCGTTAGAGAGTTGGTTGGTGGCTGAGGAGGAGGATGTTCATGAGCGATGCGATTCGCATTCGTAGGGCGTGTATTCTCGACACGGAGACGACGGCGCTGGATCCCGCCCAAGCGCAGTGCATCGAGGTGGCCGTCTGCCTCTACGACCTCGAGCACGCGCAACCGATCTCGAGTTTCGCGAGTCTGATCCGCATCGACGGGAACGACGAGTGGGGCATGCCCGCGAATCCCGCTGAGCACATCAACGGCATCAAGCCCGCGATGTTGAAGGATGCGCGACCCGCCGACGAGGTATGGCGTGCGGTGAAGTGGATGATCGCGTCGGCGGACGTCATCGTCGCGCATCGCGCGGAGTTCGATCGCAAGTTCGTCCCCGATTTTCAGAAGCCTTGGGCTTGTTCGAAGATCGACATCCAGTGGCCCGACCGCGCGCGTGGCGACTCACTCGTGCAGCTTGCGCTCGGCCTCGGACTCGGCGTTGCGAGCGCGCATCGGGCGATGGCCGACGTCGACACGCTCGCGCGCATCTTCACGCGCGTCGCCGAGAAGGGGCACTCGCTCGAGGCGATGCTCGTGCGAGCCATGCGTCCGAAGGTGAAGTACGTCTCGCTCGCGCCGTTCGAGGAGCGAGAGATCGTCAAGTCGCACGGCTTCCTTTGGGAACCGTCTGCGAAGGAGTGGTATCGCTTCATGCCGCCCGAAGACGTCGGCGAGCTCCCGTTCAAGGTGCGGACGTGAGCGCGCATATTGGAACGGTCGGCACGCAGGGTTATCGCTTCAGCGTGCGCGTCTCGGCATCGACGGGCGGCGTCGAGGTGGCGGAGGTGTTCGGCGACGATCGCGATCGGGATGACGTTCGCCTCGATCCGATCCAGGCCCGAAACCTCGCCGCGCTTCTCGTGCGGGCGTCGGAAGAGGTTGAGCGGATGCGTGCTCCTGCGGATCGGGAACGGTCACGGATAAGAGTCGGCGATGCTCTGCTCGGAATGCGCGTGCGTTTGGACGGGGAGAAAGGCGAGGGCGAGATCGTTCAAATTCACTTCGGCGCCGTCGAAGTCGATTGGGGAGATGGCCGCATCACCACGGTGAAGCAAAATTCGGTAGGGAACCTTGGGGGACTGCTGCGCTCAGCGGTGAGGTCGCGCCAATGATCTCGCCCAAGTGCGCGAATCCATCGACGTGCGAGATTCATGGACCGCACTGCGAGTGCGGCCATCCGTACGCGCGCCACGGGTTGTCACCCGTCGGGCGGCGTGACGTGCACTCCAAGTGCGCCGACTGCGACTGCGTGAAGGTTCTTCCCGTTTCCGTGGTCGTCGTCGAGACCGACGAAAGCCGCGCGCGTCGTCAAGCCTTCCTCGACGCGCAGCCACCGATTCACGTCGAAGAACTCGATGTCGATCACGCAGCGCATCTCGTTACGAAGGCCGAGAAACTCGCGAAGACATTCCTGAACGCGCTCTCGCCGTCTTTCGACACAAGCGACAACAGGCTCGCGCTCGTTCGACTTCTGCTCGAGTTCGCGCGCGACGAGCGCGTCCGCATGGCCGATCTGCTCGACGCTCGCGCCGCTCGAGAGCGAGCGAGCGGAGATGACATGAGTGACCCGCAGGGCATTGCGAATTGGATTCGCGACGGAGGGAACCCGTGAAGCGCGAGACCGTCACGTACGAGTGCGATGCCTGCAAGAAGGCGATCGAGTGCTCCCCTGGAAAACTGGAAGAGCAGACCGGGGGAGAGTGGCGCATCTTGCGCGTTCACGTCTCTAGGATGAACGGACAGACGGTGTCTGAGGGACACGGCCACGCCTGCTCGAGCGTGTGCGCCGAAAAAGTGGTCGCGTCGCTGGCGATGGCGAAAAGAGGGAAGAGCACCCCTGACAAGCAGACGCCGGCGTCCATCAAGCAGTGGATCACCGATCAGAGGGTGGCTCAGGAGAAGCGATCGAATCGACGGACGCGCACGAAGAAGGGGGCCGCACGATGAGCGATTGGGAACCAGAAGAGTACGCGGACGATCCGAAGGTCAACGCGATGCTCAACATTGCTGCTGGCATTTTCGCCCTTGCGCGCGCGACCGACGGTCTTCTGTACGCGCTGAAATACAGCAAGGGAGAAGGCATGAGTGTCGCGGAAGCGATCGAGGTCGGCGCGAAAAACATCGCAGAAGCGATTCAACTCAGCGATCCCGAACCTGTCGAACCCGTAGACGTCGATCCAATCGTTGAGGCGATTTCTGACATGAAGATCGAACTGTCGACGGAACTGTCGCGCCTGTCGGCGGAACTGTCGGAAGCGATCTCCAAGTCATCGGACGAGCGATGACCTCGCGCGTCTATCTTTGGGAGACAAAAACTACGTCTGAGGACATTTCGAACGGGTCGACGTTTTTTCTGAGAACCATTCTCGATCCGCAGCTCTCTCTCTACATACCCGCGCTGCGCACGATGGGATTCGACCCGATCGGCGCCATCTACGACGTGCTACGCAAGCCGGGACAGTTGCCGTCGAACATTCCGCTCAAGGATGCGGACGGAGTGAAGATCGTCTTCGACGCAGCAGGCCGGCGCGCGCGCACCAAGGACGGCAAGAAGTGGCGTGAGACGGGCGGCGACGGTCTCTTCTTGCAGACGCGACCCGAGACTCCTGAGGAGTACGGCAAGCGTTGTCTCGGCGCCATCGCTGAGGATCCGAATAGGTACTACGCGCGGGCGAAGGTCGTGCGGCTCGAGGCCGACGAGCGCGAGGCTGCGGCGGACGTGTGGAACACGGCCACGCAGATGCGCGACGCGCGAAGACTGAAGGTGTTTGCGCGGAATCCTGATGCGTGCATGTCTTGGTCTCGTGAGTGCGACTACTTGCGCGTCTGCGCTGGGCAGGCCGACATCATGGATCCGATTCTGTTCAGGAACGAGGAGGCGCACGTCGAGTTGAAGTTGGAGAACGAAGAGAGCGGAACCAATCTGCTCACGCAGAGCGCGATGCGTTCGTACCGTTCGTGCCCGCGCAAGTTCTACTATCGCTACGAGCTTCGTCAGCGACCGCTCAGCAAAGCGGAGGCGCTGACCACTGGCAACTCGGTACACGAGGCGCTCGACGTCTTCCGTCGCACCTGTTCGCTCGATGCGGCGCTGGTGGCGCTCACGACCGACGATCTCTACGTGCGCGCGAAGGAGGCGGCGATGCTCGTCGGCTACGCCGCGCGCTGGCCGACTCCGCGAGGCGTCATCGCAATCGAAAAGCAGTTCCGCATCCCGCTCATCAACCCCGCTACCTGCGCACCGAGCAAGACGTTCGAACTTGGCGGAAAGGTCGACGCGATCGTTGAGGAGGAGGCCGCGCTCGCGTCGCTTGAACCGAGTTTGGAGTACGTGCTCGAAGGTTCGTTGAAGGAGGAGGCTGTTCCGTGAGCTACGGCGGAACGCATCGACGCAACGATCTGACTGGCGAAGTCTTTGGACGCTGGACTGTCGTTCGTCGCGTTGAGAATCGCCAGAGGCCGAGCGGAGTGATGGCGATGTACGAATGCCTATGTGTCTGCGGCGTCGTGAAGACGGTCCTCGCTCAAACGCTTCGATCCAGCAGTTCGCGCTCGTGCGGGTGTTTGCTGAAAGACGTCGCGGCGGAAATGTGCCGCGCACGATCGACGCACGGTCATTCGCGCGGTGGAAAATTGACGCCGACGTTTCGTTCGTGGATTTCAATGCATGACCGCGTCCGATCAAATAATCCGAACAGCAAGCCGTATTACAAGGATCTTGGCATTCGCGTCTGCGACCGTTGGTCCGACTTCGAGAATTTCTTGAAAGACATGGGCGACAGGCCGTCGCTTCTCCATTCGCTCGATCGGTTCCCGAATGGCGATGGCAACTACGAGCCAGGCAATGTGCGTTGGGCGACCAGCGTGGAGCAGACCTTCAATCGCAAGAAGAGGAAACTTCCGAAAGGATCAACATGATCGATCTGAAACGAATCACCGAAGGCAAGCAACAGCGCGAGCCGCGCGTCCTGATCTACTCCGCCGACGGCGTCGGTAAGACGCGATTCGCGGCGGGTGCGCCCGATCCGTTCTTCATTGACGTCAATCGAGGCAGCTTCCAGTACGACGTCAAGCGCGTCGTGCCGGAGACGTGGAGCGAAGTGCTCGAATGGGTCGGCGCCGTCGAGCGCGGCGACATCAAGTGCAAGACGCTCGTCATCGACTCGATCAGTGACCTCGAGCACATCGGCAACGCGGAATTTTTTCCAAACACGACCATCGACAAATGGGACGGCGGATATGGACGCGGAACGGGCTACGCGGTGACGCGCTGGCGCGAGTTCGTCTCCGCCCTTGAGCGCGTTTGGAACGCCGGCAAGTCGATAGTCCTGATCGGCCACATGCAGGTGAAGCGGTTCGACGACCCGACCGGAGTCGGTTACGAGCGGTATCAGATCGCTGCTCGCGAACAACTCGCAGGTCTCCTTCGTCAATGGGTAGACTTCGTTCTCTTCGCGAATCTCGAGGTCGCGCAGCAGAAGGTCGGCGGCGACGTCAAGATGGTGACGAACGGCACGCGATGGATCCACACGCAGCGATCCCCCGCCTTCGACGCCAAGAGTCGAGGCACGACGCTCTTCCCCGAGAAGGTGCTCCTGTCGTGGGACGAGTTCGCCAAGGCGCGCGCGGCCGACACTGCGCGCGCGGAGGAGTTGAAGCGAGAGATCGAGTCGATGCTCAAAGAGATCGGCGACAAGAAGCTCGACGAGATCGTCAAGGAGTACCTGCGCGCGAACCCCGGCATGGTGGTCGAGGCGCGCAACCGCGTGGCGTCGAAGTTGGAAGAGAAGAGAGCGAGTTCGAAGGAGAACGACAAATGATCAGTCCGGGGAATTACAAGGCCAAGGCAGTCAAGAGCAGCGTGCAGTTCGGCGAGACCGAGCGAGGCAATCTCCAGATCGCGGTCGATCTGGACATCAAGAACGAGAAGGGGGAGTCGCTCGGCACGATGACGACGTTCCTCTTCTTCACCGACGCCTCGCAGAGCTACTCGTACGAGCGACTGCGCGCGCTCGGGTGGCAGGGCAAAGGTCCCGAAGAGGTCGACAACATGGAGGGCATCGACGCGAACGAGGTCGAAGTTCGCGTCACGCAGCCAGAGTCGTACAAGGCGCCCGACGGCACGATGAAGATGGGACAGAGCAAGGTCGAGATCACGACGGGTGCCGGAAAGGTCGTGCTCGCGAAGACGGTCGACGCCTCGACGTTCAAGGCTCGATTGAAAGCGCTCGGCGGCGGCGGTGCAGCTCCGTCGGGCGGCAGCAGCGGCGGAGCAGCGGCGCCGCCGTTCATCTTCAACACGATCGAGGCGGACGAGCCGTGGTGGAGGGGCTGAAGCAGTGCTTCAAGTGCGGCAAGCATTTGCCGAGACAGGCGTTCTACCGTCATTCAAAGATGGCGGACGGCCTTCTCGGCAAATGCAAGTCGTGCACGAAAAACGACGCAATCAACCATCGGATGAAGAATCCGGAGCGTATGCGTGAATCCGAACGTGCCCGAAGACAGACGCCGAAGCGACGCGCGTGGGCGAAGCAATACGAGAACACTCCGGCTAGAAAACGAATCTCGTTTGCCCACCACAAGGTGTGTCAGGCGATCATCGACGGAAAACTGGTCAAGAAGCCCTGCGAAGTATGCGGAGACAAGGCCAATGCTCATCACGATGACTACAGCAAGCCGCTCGACGTTCGATGGTTGTGCACCACTCACCACGTAGAGCATCACCGAATGATGAGGAAAAAGGCAGAGGACGCAGGGTAGGGATCGGCGGTTGAGGGCCGCGCATCGGGTGAAGCAAAGGAGAAGCGCAGGATCGAGGAGGTCGATTCGTTTTTCGATAAGACCTCGGTAGGCCGCGCGCTTCGAGGAACGTACGGAGATCAAATCTCCCGCAGAGACCCAAGGTAGCCACTCGGGCTCACGCATCCAGAGGCGCGCAAGCCTCGAACGCCCGGTGCTCGGCTGCTCAGCCGCCGATCCCAACACGACACGGAGGAAGACATGGACGAGATCGAATTGAAGAAGGTCTGCGACGAAATCTTGGTGATCTCGGACTTCCTGAACGCGACGACCGAGGAGACTAACGAGCGCAACGAGGACAACTCGTACGTCGCCGAGAAGAATCCGACCGATCCGATCCGAGAGCCCGGTGAGCAGTTCGACATCCGTGTTCAGCGCGAACACGGCAAGGCGTGGCAGGCACGGGTGACGCGATCGGTTCGCCAACGGAACGCCGTAGTTGTCACCGTCGCACGCGGTCTTGTGTCCCTCAGTCCAGCAGCGGCGCTCCTGTCGCTGCTCGACGTACTGAAGGTGGATCTTCGTCACCGTCGGGATGCGGCGGCGAGGTTCATCTAAGAGTCTCGGGGAGCGTCTTCCTTTCGTTCCTTTCGGAAGTCGCTACGAGCATCGACGCGCGGCCGATGCCCCGATGATCCGTGCACCTGTCGCCGTGGCGTGGCACGGCAATTTCGACTTCGGAGAGGGCGATGTCAAAGAAACGCGCGTACTGCTCCCACTGCAAGCACGATGATCACAAGGGCCGCAAGTGCGGCTACGGTGAGGGCATCGGTACGACCGTCGCGGTGTGCGTCTGCGAGACCGACAAGCGAGGCCGAGTCGTCACGCCCGCGAGCGTGGAGTTCGTGAATCGCGAGACGCTCTTCGCGAAGGCGCTCGACGATGCGGCGAAGGCCGCCCACGCGATGGGCGACGCGCTTGCGCGCGCGCACGAGGATGCTCGTCGCGAAGGGATCGAACGAGCTGTCTTCGGAGATCGCGAATGCACTGGCGGGGGGATCGTGAAGACCAGCGACCGTAAAACGCAGCGAGATCATCAGATCGAGATCAAGCTCAGCGCCAGTGAACGCCTTCTCTTCAAGGCGGTCACGAAACGACGCGGCTTCCGAAACATTTCGGAGATGGTTCGATACGTCGTACGCGCGTACGAGGAGGACACCCGCGAGGGGCGACCAGTCTGCACGGGGCAACTCGTTCACGACGCATTCAATTCTTGCCCGGTGCACGACGCATGACGACGATGCCTCTCTTGCCCGGCGTCAGCGGCACCGCTCGCTTCAGCGAGGACGGTCGCTACCGCTACATGCTCCGTCGCTGGTGGCAGGGCGGTGGCCGTGCCGCCATCTTCATCGGTCTCAACCCGAGCAAGGCGGGCTCGGACGTAGACGATCTCACGATCCGCAAGTGCATCGGCTTCGCGACCACTTGGGGATGCAGCGAGATCGTCATGCTGAACCTCTTCGGTCTCATCGCGACGGATCCCGAGGAGCTCTTCACCTCGCTCGATCCGGTCGGTCGAGAGAACGAGTATTGGGTCGACCAGACGCTCGCGCTGTACGGCGACGACGCCAAATTGATCGCCGCGTGGGGCGCGCATCCGATGGCGGAGACGCGCGGCTGCAAGCTCGAGTACGCGCTTCGGCCGCGCAAGATGATGTGCCTCGGTAAGACCAAGGACGGATCACCGCGGCACCCGTCACGAATCGCGTACGCGACTGCGCTCGAGCCGTTTCGCGGAGGTTCGCTTTGAGTCGCAGAAAGCAGTGCGCGAAGTGCCCGTGGCGCGTGGATGTCGATCCGAACGACATCCCGAACGGCTACTCGCGCGAGCTTCACGCGGGGCTCGCGTGCACGATCGCGGAGCCAGGCGCGATTCGCGTCGGTGCTCTTCGCATGATGGCGTGCCACGAGTCGAAGGTCGGCAAAGAGAAACCGTGCGTCGGATGGCTCGCGAACCAACTCGGTCCAGGGAACAACATCGCGCTTCGCATCTGCGCGCTGCGCGACAAGAGCCTTGCGAACTTCCGTCTCGTGGGTGAGCAGCACGAGCGGTTCGAGGACACGTTGCCATGAGCGTCAGCGACGAGAAGAAGACATACGCCGCCGACATCCTCGACGAACTTCGGAGTGGGGGTCGGGACGTCGCGGGCGTTGTCGTCATCGTGGTCACCGAGCACGGCAGCGATCTGCGTGTGTCGGTTGCCGACGGGTTTTCTAAGAATCTTGTGCTCGACAGCGCGCAGGAGACGATCGCTTCGATTCCGCGCGAGCGCTGGAAGATCGAAGTGGAGATCAAGGGGTACGGGGTATGAAAATATCGACCGTTGGGAATGGCCAAGCAAGATGGATGTCCACGCGAACCGCTGTACGCGAGACGCTCTACGAGGCGAAACGATCCATGACGATCGAGGAGTTGGTGGAAGAGACGGAGGGAGCAGCATCGACCATTCGTAGTCACCTCGCTGATCTCGTATGGGACGGGCGTGTTGTTCGGATCGAAGATCACCCCGTTCGTTACATTCATTCGTTTTGGGCCAAACAACGCACATGAAAGCCCTATCCCTCCGCCAGCCGTGGGCCGCGCTCGTCGTGCACTTCGGCAAGCACATCGAGAATCGGCGCTGGAACACCTCGTTCCGTGGCGAGTTCCTCATCCACGCGGCCAAGGGCATGACGAATCGCGAGTTCGAGGAAGCGATGGACTTCGCGTTTGAGTTGATCGGCGACAAGTGCCCGACCGAAGCGCAGCTCCGATCGATGCTCATGTTCGGTGGCATCGTCGGTCGCGCGAATCTTGTCGATGTGATTCCCCCGCGATCGATGTTCTATCCGTCGGGCGTCGAGCGCGGGTGGCACATGCCCGAGCAGTACGGCTTCGTCCTCGAGAGCGTCGCGCCGCTGACGTTCGAACCGATGCGCGGCGAGCTCGGGTTCTTCGAGGTTCGGAAGGTGGCCAATGTCTGACTACCGCATCCTCCAAGGCGACGCGCTCGAGCGTCTTCGCGAACTGCCGTCCGACTCGTTCGACGCGATGCTCTGCGATCCGCCGGCCGGAATTTCGTTCATGAACAAAAAGTGGGATGGCGATAAGGGCGGACGCGATCAGTGGATCGCGTGGCTCGCCGACGTCATGCGCGAGGCGAGGCGATGTTTGAAGCCTGGCGCGTACGCGCTCGTGTGGGCGCTTCCCCGCACGTCGCACTGGACCGCGATGGCGATCGAGAACGCGGGCTTCGAGGTGCGCGATGTCGTCACGCATGTCTTCGGGTGTCTGAGCGATGACACCGAAATACTGCTCGATTCAGGGTGGACCCGCTACCGTAATATCGACGAAGGTGATCTCGCACTTTGCTACGATGCGGAGCATGACGAGTTCCGATGGCAGCGCGTCGAGGAAGTCGTCTCCTACGCCTACGCGGATACCGCCTTCCGTATTCGCTCGGATCGTACAGACCAGCTCGTCTCCCGCGAGCACCGCTGCCTCGTTGAACGAGATGGAGGCTACGCTTTCGCGCGAGCAGACTCACTGGAACGCGAAGCGCGTGTACCCGTTCTGGAAGACGTGCACGAACTGCTCGCAGCCCTTCCCGTGCCATACGAGGGAACAGGCGGTTCGGAACGCATCGTGTGCGGGGTGTCACGGATCGCTCATCTCGAAGGCGAAAAAGGGTGTCTACCGAACGCCCGCAGCGACATGCCTGCATTGTCGCAAGACGTTCCGTCGTCATCGAGGTCAGCCGACATCGCGCGCGAAATACTGCACCAAAAAATGTTGGGGAGCTGCACGGTCAGCGGACCCGAAGTTCGCGGCGAAGATGCGGAAGATCGGGGCATTGGGTCGGTCGGGATGGACGGCCGCGAGCGCGGACTCGTATCGGGAGAAGATGAGCGGAGCGAAGAATCCGGCCTGGCGGGGCGGAGTCACTTTCAAGCGGAACAAGGGGAACTACATCGGGCCGAAGTACGTGAGATGTCCGAAGGTGTTCGCCAAGATGTCGCGCAAGGACGGCTACGTGATGGAGCATCGACTAGTCGTCGCTCAGCAGATCGGTCGCTCGCTGACGCGCACGGAGTCAGTGCACCACGAAGACCACAACACGCGGAACAACTCACCATCGAACCTTCTGCTCTTCGCGACGAACCGAGATCACAAGCTGTACGAGGCGCACGGTTCACCCGCACCGATCTGGCGACTGTAGAGCCCGTTCTGTACGAGGGCATCGTCTGGTGCGTTCGGGTGCCGACGGGGGCGTTCGTCGCGCGTCGTAACGGCAAGGCGTTCGTCACGGGTAATTCTGGTTTCCCGAAGTCGCTCGATCTGTCGAAAGCGATCGACGCGCACTTCGGCGCCGAGCGCGAGGTCGTCGGCACGCGAACGCTGACGGGCAACGCAGCGGTCTCGACGAAGGAGAAGGGCGGCACGTACGGTGTGCAAGTCGGCACCGCGCCGGCGAAAGAGGTCGATGTGACGACGGCGGCGACGCCAGAGGCCGCTGCGTACGACGGCTACGGCACGGCGCTGAAGCCCGCCTCCGAGCACTGGATCCTCGCGCGCAAGCCGCTCGAGGGGACGTACGCGGAGAACGCGTTGAAGTGGGGGACGGGAGGGATCGCGATCGATGCGTGCCGCATCGGATACGCCAGCGAGGGCGATCAAGCAGCAGCAGCGCAACGAGCGTGCCACGATCAGAACGCGGGTCGCACGGCCTACGGCGACTTCAACAACGGCGCAGCGTCGCTGCCTGGCTACTTCGAGAAGCAGGCGCTCGGCCGATGGCCCGCGAACCTCATGCTGTCGCACGCGGACGGGTGCGAGCGGACCGGCTCGTCGACGTCGATACGATCCGTACCGCGCGGCGTCTCGGTGCGAAATAACAAGAACGCGATCTACGGCCCTGGCCTCGGCGGTCGGCCGGAAAAGGTCGAAGAGGTCGAAGAGGTCGAAGAGGTCGAAGAGGTCTTCTCGTGCGTCTCGGGATGCCCTGTCAAGCTCCTCGACGAACAGAGCGGCGATCGTCCCGGCATGTCCGGCGGCGGCGCGCACCACTCGGAGTACGAGGGCGGCATGTTCGGCGCGATCGACTCGACGTCGACGGCGCGCGCGGACACGGGCGGCGCGTCGCGCTTCTTCTACGTCGCCAAGGCCAGCCGCTTCGAGCGCGAGCTCGGATGCGAACATCTTCCGAAGAAGTCGGCGGGCGAGATGGTCGATCGCGAGGACGAGAGCGACGGTATGAAGAGCCCACGCGCTGGCGCGGGCCGCACGGGCGGAGCGCGCAACCATCACCCCACGATCAAGAGCGTCGCGCTCGCGACGTACCTGGCAAAGCTCATCAAGCCGCCGAAGTCCGCGAGGCTGCTCAATCCGTTTGCCGGATCGGGCACCGAGGGCATCGGCGCGATGCGCGCGGGCTTCGACGAGATCGTCTGCATCGAACTAGAGCCCGAGTACGTCGCCATCGCCGAAGCTCGCTTCGCGCGATGGTCGGAGATCCCCACGCACGTCAACCCGCAGGAGTCCAAACCCGCGAAGGTGGACGAGCGGCAGGCGTCGCTCTTCGGAGGTTCGCGATGACCGACCAGCGCCCCAAAGTGGTGACCGACCAGCCCGCCACCCGCACCTACAACGAGATCACTCCGTCGATGCGCGCGTTCATCGGGACGCGCGAGGTGCTTCGCCGCATCGGCTACAGAGCCGACGATCTCTACTGCATGACGGCGCGCAGCGCGAAGCTGCGCGGCGCGATCAGCGCGTTCTGCGTTCTGAGGACGCAGGGCAAGGAGTTCTCGGTCGAGCTCGGAGCCATCGACAGCGAGCCGAAGTTCGCCGACGAGTACAAGATCATCGCGTACGTCGTCAACGCGGGCGGGATCCCGAAGCCCGATCTCGATCGCATGTATAACGAGTGCGAGGCGCGACAGAACGTCGTCGATCTGGTGATGGCGATTCAGGCAAAGGGGATCCTTCTCCCGAGCGAGATGCTTCGATGAAGTCGCCGTGGACCATCTCGTGGAGAGCGGACCCGCGCGCGCGTGCGATCGCCGACCGCCACTACAACAGACAGAACCCTGGCTCACCGCAGTTCGTGCCGCCTGGAAAGCCGCTCGTTCTTCTGACCGACGACGCGCGCGCGCTCTGGATCTCGCACTGGCCGATCGCCGAGTACGTGAAGCACGAGTGGGCGGGCGCGTGGATGTGCACCTGCTTCCGAAACGAAGCGCGCGAGGTCTACCTGTCGAGCGATCTCATTCGCGCTGCGGTGGCGGCGACGATCGCGGAGTGGGGCACACCTCCCGAGCTCGGGATGGTGACGTTCGTCGATCCCGAGAAGACGCACAAGAAGCGCGATCCGGGTCGCTGCTTTCGGAAAGCGGGCTTCCGCGTCGTCGGCCGCACCAAGGACAAGAACCTCGTCGCGTTGCAACTCTTGCCGTCGGAGATGCCCGAACCACTCGCGCCTCTCTCGACGCAGATCGGACTATTCGCATGATGACGCCCGAACAGAACCGAGATCGAATCCTGGCGCGGATCGACGCGATCATGAACCAACCGTACAAGGCTCCCGAGCGCATCAAGTCGGAGCTCTACGCCTTCATGATCGAAGAGTTCCGCGCGTGCTCGGAAGCGACGCTGCGGGCGGTTCGTGACGGGAAGGTCAAGCCGTGAACAATCCGAACGCGGTCGTTCTTCTCTCGGGAGGCATGGACTCGGTGGCGGCGCTCTATTGGGCGCGGACGCGGTACGACCGCGTCTTCGCCGTGTCGTTCGACTATGGTCAGCCGAACCGCGACGCCGAACTGTACGTAGCGGGGACGTGCGCGAAGGGGCTCGACATCAAGTGGGATCGGCTCGTCCTGGCGGGGCTTCCTCGAGCGGGGCTCCTCGATCACATCGAGCCGCACAACGACGCGAAACCGATCAACGCCGCGTTCGTGCCCGGCCGGAACCTCGTCTTCCTCACGCTGGCGGCGGGCCGTGCGACGTCTCTCTGCCCGAACGGCAACATCGATCTCGTCATCGGAGCGTGCGTCGACGACGCGCGCGGGTTCCCCGACTGCCGCGCGACGACGCTGGCGAAGCTCGGCGAGGCGCTGCGTGCGGGCATGGCGAGGGAGATCCAAATCGTCTCGCCGTGGATCGATCGCACCAAGACGCAGATCCTCGACTCGCTCGACGGAGCTGCGCGTATCGCCGTCGCACGATCGTGGTCGTGCTACCGAGGCACGGGGCCGTGCGGCGAATGCTCGGCCTGCGTCGCACGCGCACGCGCGTTCGCCGCTGCGCATCTTCGCGATGAATCCTCGATGCCCATCATGACGGGCGGGGACGGTGCGCGATGAAGGCGTTCTTCGCGATCGGTGATGCGCACACGGGGATCAAGTTCCTGTCGGACAAGCGCGTCCTCTTCAGTTTCGCGTACGTCGGAACCAACTGGCTCCCGAATCACAAGCTCGCGGAGGTCTGCGCGGGCTCGCCTGAGGTGATGATCGATTCTGGCGTGTTCACGGCCTGGAAGCAGGGGAAGACCATCGAGCTCGAAACGTACGTCGATTGGCTCAAGAACACCGCGCCAGCGTTTCGGTGGTGCATGGCGCTCGACGTCATCACGGACGCGAAGGCGTCGCTCGCGCAGTGGCGCAAGATGATCTCCTCGGCGCCGACGCTCGCCTCCAGCATCGTGCCGGTGTGGCACGAAGGCGATCCGCTCGACATCCTCGACGAGTACGTCTCGCTCTCGGAGCTCGTCGCTCTCGGCCGCATCGAGGGTCGCCGATCGGAGCAGAAGACGTACGAGTTCTACGACGCGGCGTTCAATGCCTACCCTGAGGGCAGGTTTCACGCGCTCGGTCAAGCGAACCCCGTGCACCTAGAGCCGTATCCGTTCGCGTCGTTCGACTCGACGGGATGGCAGCGCGACGCAGCGTACTCGAACGCGGCGAGGTGGCCGTTCAACCGCTGCTCGAAGGAGACGCGGCTTCGCGCGTACATCGAGGCCATCGAAACGATCGAGCACAAGCCGCCGAAGCAGTTGAGCCTCGCGATGGGGAGGAGGACGGCGTGAGCAAGCACGAAGAACGCGCGCGGCGGGTGAACGCATCGACTTGTCCCGCTCAGGAGAGCAACGATCCGAAGGATTGCAACTGCGTCGAAACACTCGTTGCCGAGTTCGACGCGGTAGAGGCGGAGGCGAAGTCCGCCGAGCCTGGCGGAGTAGATCGCATCGTGCCGCTGTCGAACGGCGACATCGAAGTATGGAGCGACGGGCACGCGCATACTTACTCGCCGACCTCACGACTCGTCGCTGCTGAGGATGATGTAGCGCGGTTGCGAACTGCGCTGACGAACATGCTGGAGACGCAACTCTCGAAGTCGAGCGAGGGTGATCGGCATCGGGACCAGGCGCGCGACGTGATGAGGAGGACCGCGTGAAAGATCGAGTGAGAGGCGCGCTCGTCATCGCTCTCGTGGTCGCGTACTGCATCGCGATCATGCACGACTTCTACTATCTGCGCACCGCGCGTCCGCACGAGATCGGGTGGTGTCTGCAATGATGATCATTGGCATCGGGGGCTTGACATCGTCGACCGTTCCGTGGCATTGGTGGTTGGTGCCGCGCGGAGCGAAGCCAAAAATCTACGACAAGGGTCTCGTTGCGCGCGTAACCGATTTGTACGCGGGTGGGATGACGCAGACCGAAGTGGCCGCTGCGGTCGGGCTCACGCAGAAGGTCGTGTGGAAGTTGATGCTTCGTCACGGAATCAAGGCGCGCGTCGCGGCGAAACGAGATCAGCGAGGTCCGAAAAATTCCACATGGAAAGGTGGGCAGGCTCGATATGCAGCCCTGCATCTTCGGGTCGCGACCGTTCGCGGTAAGCCGAAGCGATGCGGGGACTGCGGGACCACGAAGGCGAAACGATACGAGTGGGCAAACCTGACGGGTCGCTACGACGACGTGAACGATTACAGACGGCTATGCGTTTCCTGTCATCACAAGATGGACGGAACCGTCCGCAACCTTGGGGCGCACACCAAGAGAAAGGGTACTCGCCCGAGATGATGACGATTGGTTCATTGTTCTCGGGCATAAGTAGGCGGCCTCGAGTTGGGGCTTGAGCGCTCGGGCTTCGGCCCCGTCGTCTTCCAGTGCGAGATCGATCCGTTCTGCCGCAGCGTGCTCGCAAAGCACTGGCCCGACGCAAAGAGGTATGAGGATGTCCGATCCATTGACGAGTCCGCTCCACGAGTCGACGTCCTCTGCGGAGGATTCCCTTGCACGGACATCAGCGTCGCTGGAAGGGGAGCGGGACTCGAGGGAGAGCACTCCGGGCTCTGGTTCGAGTTCGCTCGCATCATTCGCGTTCTACGACCGCGGATCGTTGTTGCCGAAAACGTGGCAGCTCTCCTTGGTAGGGGAATCGATCGTATACTCGGAGACCTTTCCTCGCTCGGGTACGATGCGGAGTGGTCGACTCTACGAGCGAGCGACTTGGGCGCGCCGCACCTCAGGGATCGCGTCTTCATCATCGCGTGGAGGGTGGCCGACGCCGACGGCGAACGACTGGAAGGGGCCGAACCTCAGCGGGAGCGGGACGGCGAGCTCGAACTCGCTGTCGACGAAGGTAGCGTTGTGGCCGACGCCGAACGCAGCGAGGGGGCAGACGCTCCCCGAGGAAGCGTCGGACACGGGAGCGATGCCCGACGGCTCGAAGCGTCAGTTCGGTCTTCGCGAAGCGGTGAAGCGATCGACATGGCCGACGCCACGAGCTCACGATGCGGAGTCGCCGGGCGGATTCGATCGAGCGACGGAGGGCGGCCCGAGCTTGGCGACGGCGGTGCGATTGTGGCCGACGCCCGACGCTTCGATGGTGACGGGCGGTCGGACGCTGCCGTCGGACTGCTCGGATACGGGGCGCATGCCCGACGGGACGAAGAGACAGATGGGGCTGCGCGAGGCGGTGAAGCGCTCGACGTGGCCGACGCCGACAGCGGGCGATGCGAAATCATCGGGATCGAGGAACCTCGAAGGCTCGGATGCACATCAGGGGATCTCGCTGACGGATCTGGTGCTGCACGGAGGCTCGACGATCGGCCGCCGTGGGACGACGACGTGGCCGACACCGAGCGCGACGCCGTACGGATCGAGTCAGAACGGGGTGAACAGCGACAGACCGAGTGCGGGGACTCCGTCGCTCGAGACGAGCGCGAAGAAGGAGGGCGGCGTCCTGAATCCGTCGTGGGTCGAGTGCCTGATGGGATTTCCGATCGGGTACACCGATGGCCTGCCGGTCCCGACGAAGAGCAGTACGAGTGGGAGCCGCCGCGCGCGCTCCCCAAAGGCCGACACCCCAACCGAGCCGCACGACTGAAGGCGCTCGGCAACGCGGTCGTGCCGCAGCAGGGCGAGGTTGTCGGTCGAGAGGTGCATCGGATTCTTGCTGAGCGAGGTGTGATGTGATCGCGCTGTTCAGGCGGGGCACCCTCAAGCTCGAAATGTATCTCGTGGACGCCTTCGGAAATAGGCTTCCAACGAACCAAGGAATCGCCGTCGCTGGCTATTTCCCGAGTCTTCCGCCGACACCAGCGCCGACGGGGATCCCCGTCTTGTCGCCAGGCAGGCGTCTCTGCTCTGGCTGCCAGCAGGTTCGACCCCTCGCCGAGTTCGGTTACGGCGGTCACGACGGCCACGCGCGCGCCGCGCGATGCGCGTCGTGTCGCCGCGCGAATCCGTACGCTCGCATGGGTGAACGCGAGTGCGAACGATGTGGATGTCGAACCGACGCCGCTGGTGGCGTCTGTCGATTCTGTCAGGAACGAGAAGGTCAGAAGGAGAACGATCATGGATAAGAAAGAGTTGTGGCTCAGGTTTGCGTGTGCGGCTTTGGCGAACCTCGAGACGGGAGACGACATCGACGACGACGCGGAAGACGTCGCGAAGCTCGCCGACGCGATGGTCGAGGAGTACGAAGAGCGGTTCGCCACCCCCCGTCGGCGCCGCGGCAAAGAAGGAGACTGATCGATGGCTCAGTTCTTCGTGCCGATCGACGTCGCGATCGAAGCTCGTGATCGCGAAGACGCCTTTCGTCAGGCGAGCAGCGTCCAAGCGCTCGTGAAGAACCCCTTCGTCCGAGGTCAACTCGAGAACGAGGGGGTTCAGGTCAAGAAGATCACCGTCTTCATGCCGCAAGAGAAACCGAGGGTGTGACCATGGGAACGAAAGATACTCGCGCGGCACACGGGGCTTCGGGCAAGAGGGACGTCCTCTTGTTCGATCCCGACGACTTGGTGCTCGTCACCGATCCGAGCCACCCGCTCTACCAGCCGTCGGTCAACGCTCCGCCCGAAGAGGCCGACGTGCTCAACATCATGCACTACGGCATCATCGAACCGATCGTCGTGCGCAAGAATCCCGAGACGGGCGAGACCGAGGTCGTCGCGGGACGGACGCGAACCAAGGCGCTTCGCGAGGCGAACCGCCGCCTCAAGGCGCGAGGCGACAAGCCGCACATGATGCCAGCCATCGCCAAGCGCGGTGAGATTTCGATGCTCGCGGGCGTCATGGTGAGCGAGAACGCCATCCGACGCACGTACTCCCCCATGGAGCGCGCGAACGAGATGAAGAAGCTCGCCGACATGAACTTCTCGGACGAGGACATCGCCGTCACGTTCGGGCTGAAATCGGTCACGAGCGTCAAGACGGCGATGGCGGTCCTCGACGCGACCAAGACGGTGCGTGACGCCGTCGACTCGGGCAAGGTCACGTTCGCGCAGGCCGCGAAGCTGGCGTCACTGCCGCCCGACGATCAGCGCGCGAAGATCGAGGAGATCGACAAGATCGGCGCCGTCAACGGCAAGCGCAACGGCAGCGCGCGACAGCGAGCTCAGTTCGTCAACGATGGCCCCGTCGCTCGCGGCAAGCGAGAAGTCGAGAAGAAACTCGAAGCGCTCAAGGGAGAAGACGTTCCCGCGAAACTCGACGCTCACCGAGTTCGGCACTGGCGAGAGGCGCTTGAGTGGTATCTCGGCGAGGAGAACGCGCTCTGTTCGGTGGTGGCGAGCGATGGCGACTAGGCGCAAACCGTACGTCGCGCCGAAGATCGTCATCCTGCCGACGACGATGGTGGTTTCTCGTCCGCGCTGGAAGGAGTTCCTCTCTCGCATGGAGGGGAAAGAGGGCTGCAACTTCCGCGAGGATCCGAAGAAGCTAGAGACCCGCAAGGAGAGCGCGCGGTTCGGCAAGCCTCGGATCGTTTGGAACTGCGAGCACACCCTGAATATCGCCTCGCGACTGCTTCGAAAGATGGGCTTCGATGTCGAATCGTCGCTCACTTACTTCCGCAGCCGCGGCGGCTACTGCGACTGCGAAGTGCTCTTCAACGTGCCGCGTCGACGTCGTCGCGGGCGACAGCGACGGCGCATTCGGAAGAAGGGATCACCGTCATGACGCGGCACTTTTCGTTCTGGTGCGAGTCATGCCCGACGCGCGTTCTGGTGGAGACGGAGGTGTCCGCAGCTTCCTGCTATCCCGATCCTGAGTACGTGGGCGCGATGGACGGAGTGGCCACCGCACGTATCCGTCCGCCTGTAGAACACGATGACGGGCTTGAGATCGCTGATCTCTGCCCCGCGGACGGCGGGCAGCTGCACTGCCTCGACGAACTGATCGGTCGAGGCCTCATCCCGCATCACGACGACATCGACTCTCCGAATCTGCACGCAGGTTGGATCGAGAAAAGAAAGGCGAGTGCGTGAACTCGCGTCGCCCGTGCCCCGACTGCGGCGAACCGGTCGAGGTTCGCCGCTCGGAGTCGGAGGGGAACTATCCAGGCGCGATGGTGATCTTGGGCTTCGAGATCAAGTGCGGTCCCGAACACGAACGACGATGCCGATACTACAAGGAGAAGACATCATGAGCGCTCGAGGCAAGGCAAGGAAGTTGGTCCGTCTCGCTACGGACAAGGGGACACCGGACAACGAAGCGATGGCCGCCGCGATGACGGCATGCAGGATCATCAACGAGAACGATCTGCTCGACGACGAAGGCGAGGGTGGTATCGGATCGATCATCAGCGGCGCTGGTCTCGACGAAGATCAGGTCGAAGCCGCCACATCGATCTTCAAGAAGCTCTCCGATCCCGAGTTCGTCTCGTCGGTGAAGAAGATCGCGCGTTCGCTCATGCGGGGGAGGCGGAGGTGAACCGCGACACGCGACGACGTGCCGAGCGTCGCGCTGAAGGCGTCTGTATTCGGTGCGGCAAATGGGAGATCGCGCGCGAGCGATCACGATCACGGTGCGGCGACTGCCTCGAATACCAACGGACACGAAACGAGCGAGCGAGGAGACGATGAGCTGGCACGCGCGATGGGGAAAACCCGATCCGTTCAAGAAGCCGGTCAAGGTCGGCGAGCGAATCGGACCATGGGAGGTGCTCGGCGAAGTTCGCGCGCACGCGCACTACGGTGTTCAAATCAAGGCGCGATGCATCGTCTGCGGGGTCACGCGCATCCACGTTCAGACGCGCTTGCGGTACGCGGCGAAGAAGGCGAAGCGCGGTGGCGTCGCGCTCGGTCACAAGGGATGCGGAAAGACGAAGCGATGATCTCCACCACATGCATCGTGTGCGGCGGGTTCGCGACCGAGTGGTGTGCTCGGCTCGAGCATCGCGCGTTCGCGTCGAGCATCACGCCGAAGATGGAGCCGCACTGCCGCGAGCACGGGATGGTGAGATTCTTAGACGACTCGAAGCGTGTCGATTGGGCCGCGCGTCTCGCCGTCGTCAAGAGCGACTGGTATCGCGTGCTCAAGTTCTGCAGCATCGAGCCCGCCTTCAACGACTCGATGACGGATTCGCTCGCGGTCGAACGGTACATCAAGGAGCTTCAGATCGCCCTCGACCTCGCGGGCACCGTCATGTGTCTCATGTGCACGCGCACCGATCACACGACAGCCGAGCACGAGCGGCTCGCGGAGATGAGCCCGCAGCCCTCTGGCGGCATCGAGGCGATGCGCAAGGGCGAGTTGAAGAAACTTCGCAAGATCGCAGAGGCGGCCCGAGACGTCGTCGATTCGACGGAGGACGTCTTCGCCGAGCTCAACGAACTGCTCCGAGAGGCTGGCTACTAGTGGGCGCCGTAGATATCTTCTCCGCGACGGAGCCGTGCGAGTATGAGGGCTCGCGCAAGGTGATCTCGCGCGACGGACACGCTTCACCGCTGCTCTGCGTCGCGCATGCGGAGGAGTGGTTCAAGAACGTGCCCGGCTGCACGCACATCGCGCGTCCGAGGCTCCTTCCGGGCGAGGGAGAATCGCACCCCTGCCAAGCGAACTGGCCGTTCACGGGGGCTGTACCAGGATGAAGAAAGGATCGGATCATGACGCCTAGAGAATTGGGTGGAGCAATCACGCGCGCGGAGGACGTGTTCGTTTGGGTGGGGTACACCCGAGACAAGGGGGTGTTCATTCGCGTCCCGAAGCCGGCGGCGAGAGAGATTGTGGACGAGGCGAAAGCCGAAGAGGTGACGAACGTCGAGGCGCACGCCTCCGGCAACGAAGTCTTCATTGGCCATTCGCCGCCGTACTGATGCTCTCCCTACCTTCCGAACTCGCAGGTCTTCCGCTCGTCGCGTCCGTGAGCGGAGGCAAGGATTCGACGGCGCTCATCCTCGCGCTGCTCGAGGCGGGGCTCGTGACGCGCTACGTCTTCGCCGACACGGGATGGGAAGCGCCAGAGACGTACACGTACCTCGACACGCTCCGCACGAAGCTCGGGATCGTGATCGACGTAGTGGGCGTGCCAGGAGGGATGCTCGCCATCGCGACGAAGAAGGCGGGCTTCCCTCAGCGCAAGGGGCGGTGGTGCACCGAGAAGCTCAAGATGATTCCGATCCGCGAATACCACCGCGCGATCGGCGCCGACGTCGTCAACGTGGTCGGCGTCCGCGCGGAAGAGAGCGCGAAGCGGGCGGCGATGTCGGAACTCGAGGACGACGCCGAATGGGGCGGGTGGGTGTGGAGACCGCTGCTTCGATGGAGCGTCGCGGAGGTGCTGGCGATCCACCATCGACACGGCGTCCCCGTGAACCCGCTCTACAAGCGCGGTCACAACCGCGTCGGCTGCTACCCGTGCATCAACGCCGACAAGGAAGAGATCCGCCTCGTCGCCGAACACTCGCCCGAGCGCATCGACGAGATTCGGGCGCACGAGCTGGCGCAGAGCACCGAGCGCGCGCGCCGCAACACGAGCGGCGAAGGAAACTTCAAGCATCTGACCTCGACGTACTTCAGTGCGCGTGAGTCGCTCGGACCGCGCGGCATCGACGAGGTCGTGGAGTGGTCGCGCACCGACCACGGCGGCAAGCAGCTGCCGCTCCTCGCTTCCGTTCCGAGCGGCGGATGTATGCGATGGGGTCTCTGCGAACCGCCGACGACGGAAGGAGAAGGAGAAGACGATGCAGCACAAGGAAATTGACTCGATGCCTACGGGGGTGGCTCACCCCGACGGCCGCACGTACAGCAACGCGACGCCCGACGACAAGAAGCCGATCGACAAGGACACCCCAAAGTGCGTCGGCTGCGGAAGCTGGCATGGGGGTGTAGGGGCAGAGCATCTCTGCATGCAGGCGGAGATCCTCCGCCTACGAACGGAGAACCACGCACTGAGGCTGCGATGACAGACGACGATCCGTTTTTCCCTACGACGATGACCACCGCAGCGAAGGCCGATCTCGAGCTGCTCGATCGCATCCTCGATCCGCGAAACGATCCCGAACTGTCACCCGCCGAGCGGCGCGCGTTCCACGACATGCGGTGCACGATTCGCGCGGGAGACCAGGGCAGGCTCACCGCGAAACAAGCGGCGTGGGCGAACGAGGTCAATGCGCGGCTCAGGCCGATCGATCTCAGTACGGTGCCTGGGCTGACGGGTCGCGTTCCAACGATGTCCGTGCTCGCGGCGCCGCTACCGAAAAGGCCACCCGGACGATGAAAACGTGCGAGGTGTGCGGGTGCCAGGTTCCCGATCGCAGTCACCAGGACGCGACCGCGCGGACTTGCTCTCCGACGTGCGCGTCGACGCTGTTCAAGCGCGAACATCCCGACTGGTCTCGTCGTCTTCTCGTTGCGGACGAGGATCACCCGATGCTCGGGCTTCGGATAGTACGGCGCGAGCGTCCACTTCCCACCGAAGTAGGAGAAGAACGGCCTGAGCGGCGCGCTGAATCCGAAGCCGAGCTGTCGGGTTGGCTCTCTCATTGGTCGTCCTGCTTGCGGGACGAGTACGACGGACGTGGCGGCCGGCGGAGAGGCGAGGACGGCATGAACGAATGGGAAAAATTGCCAGCGGACACGTCTAAGACGTGCGGGTATTCCGAACTGCCGTTTCACGGCGGGACCATCGTGGTGTGGACCTCGAACGAAGATGCTTCAGGTCGATGCGGTAAGAAGGCAACGACGGCACGCATCTCTAGATGCGGATGCGGCAGGCGCGACATGTCCACCTTCTGTTGCGACAAGCATCGGAAACACGCGGGTTCGTGATCCGATGAGCAGGGGCGCCCAACGCGACGAGACGATCCTTCTCCAGCAGATGGTCGACGCCATCCGCGAGTCGCGAGGCCAACCTCCTCTCTACGCGACCGATCGCGAGACGTACCACGTGTACCCCGATCCAACCGCGAGCCGAGATTTTCTTCCGTCCGGCATGAAGCGCAGTCGCGTCTATCAGTGACGAGCCCACACCCACGCGAGCGCGATGACGACCGCGATCGATCCCAAGATGACGATCGCGACGAGGACCACGCCCTCCTTCACGAGAAGGCTCGGCGGAAGAAGTCGACGACACCGCCCACGACAGCGCCAACGAGGGCGCCGACGGGACCTCCGATCGCAGCTCCGACCGCTACGCCTCCCGCGATGATCGCCACGTCGCTAGCGCCCGATCCTTTCGTAGCGACCATCGGCGAACGAAGACCTGCCGTGCACATCATGCCGACCTTCGTCTGCACAGCGACGCAGTTGTACGGCGCGATTCCTGGCTGACGACCGACGAGCAGTGGCTTGCCGTCATGAACCATGAGACCGCAGAGCTCGGGATCGCTCATCACATCGACCGTGTCTCTTGGGGTGCCGTCCACGATGCAGTAGCGACTGAGGAGTCCCTGCGCGATCCCCACATAGTCGTCCTGATCGGTGCCGTGAAACGGGGGCCACCAGTAGCCTTGGATGACTCCGATGCTCGGTTCGCTCACCGTCTTCGCGACCTTGACCCCGAGCCAGGTCGTCCCTCCGGGCTGCGGCACGTACTGGCCGTAGTTCTCGGCCTTGCCAGGATAGCTGGCGAGCTGGTTGTCGATGATCCACGGCTTGCCGGGACCGAAGAAGAGCCCACCCGAGTAGCCCGCCTTCACGAGCGCGTCGTCGAGCATCTTCGAGTTCGTTCGCATCGTCGAAACGAACATCATCTCGTTCGTCGTGAGATGCATCATTCCGAGCGTGATCGGCGTCACCGTCACCGCGCGTTGCATGTACGCGAGGTCCGAGAGACGCGCGGTGAGGAACGTGCACTCAAGGATGTCCGCCACCCGCTGCATGATGCGTGCGCCCATGCCCGGATAGAAGCCGTCGATCTTGATCGGCGTCGAGGTCACGTAGAACGTCGCGGTGTGGTTCTTGTACGAGCTCGTGATGGGCGTGAACGTGACCTGAGCCTGCCCGTTCTTCACGGCGTCGAGGACGAGAGCTTCGTAGGCGGGATCGCTTGCTGACTTGGGCCAGTTCATTTTTGCATCAACTCCCATCCCGTAAACGCGAGGCCAGCACTGAGCGACACGATGGTGAGCACCGCAGCGGTCTTCGACAAGCTCGACATCTGCTGTACGGGCGGCGTCGGTTCTACGCCGCCCGTCGGAACGTACGCGCCGCACGCGTGGAAGCATCCCTCAAGGGGGTTGCCCTGCCGATCGCGCGTCCATGTGTGCGGCTCGACGAGGAGAAGCGCGGTCACTCCGGGCAGAGGGAAGCTCTCGGTTACGCCGAGCGGAATCGCCAGATCGTTCGCCAGGGCGTTCGCTCGAGCGACGAGCGCTGCAGGGATGGGGCCGTCTTCGCCCTCATTCCAGTAGCGGTATCCGCTCGGAATGACTCCGCGCGGGCACTTGGCGGCGTAGCCCGCTCCTGCTCCGTACGAGACAGACATCGCTCAGGAGCGTAACATGCGGGGCATGTACGTGCGCGACGGCTTCGAGGACGTGGCCTTCAACGGAAGGCGAGTCACGAGTCTCGGATACGGTCTCGGGTTCGATCTCAGCGACGTGGGCGACGCGGTTATGGATGTTGTTGACGCCGCCATCGATGCGGTCGCGTACTTTGGAAAGCACCTCGACTCGGTTGCCGAAATTGCGATCGTGGCCGGTCTCGTGATGGCGACTGGCGGCGGGGTCTTGCTCGCGAAGGGCGCGGTAGGTGCCGCAACACTCATCGCGGTGGGTGGTGCGCTGAGTTCTGCGGGGTACGCGATCGATCGGTTGGAAAAACAGTACGGACCGCAAATCAAGGCCGCGATCGATTGGGCTCAGACGGGAACTCACTCCGCGACCGACGCGCTCCGCAAAGCGATGCACGACATGCCTCCGAAGGAGCAGGCCGATCTCATCGCGTCGCAGGACTACCGTATCGCGATCAATCTGCTCAACGACTACGGGGCTCACCCCGAACGCACTGCGGGAATGCCTGAGCCGACGTTTCGCGATCCGGATGTTGATGTGGCTGCGATCTTGAAGAAGGTCAGCGCGAACGAGCTGACGGGACGCGAAGCGTACGAAGCGTTCGCGAACAGCGGTCGCATGGCCGAGAGCGCGATCGAGCGTGCGAAGTGGGAGAACAGCCTTCGCTATTCACCGATCGGGGCGCTCATCCTCGCTGGCATCGCCGAGAACAGCAAGTCGGCTGTCGTGATGCTCGGCACGGCTCGAGATTTGGAGAACGCGGCAGCCGCACATCCATCCAACGAGTCGGAGCTCCTCGGTCTCGCGAAGACGTTGAGGGAACGTGCGAAGCAGACGGCTCGCGCTGCCGCTGGAGCGGGGGTCGCGAGCGCGGGGGTCGCGAGCACGAGCGGCAAGAAAAAACTCGTCGTCGGCACCGTCGTCGCGGGCGGCGCTGCGGCGGGCGGGCTCGCGTGGTACGCGAGCAAGCACGGCCTCACGATGATGCAGGCGCTTCGTCGGATCTTCGGTCATTGACGAGCGAGCGACTCACGCTTAGGCTACTTCCGTGATCCCGAAGCTCACCGAGGTTTTCCACTTCAAGGCCACTCCCGAGCAGGCTCGCGCGATCAAGAGGATGGCCAAAGCCCGACGCATGCATGTCGGAGCGTGGCTCCGATCGGTCGTCGTCGCTGCGTCTGCTCCTCTCTCAAGCAACGGGTCGATGAATCTCGACACGCCGAGGCTACCGAAATGAGCTCGCCCCAGGATCAGATTCTCGGCTTCCAGCCGGAATCCAAGGTTTCGATCGACGCCCGGCATTGGGAGTCTCTCAAGCGCATCGTGTGGCGCATGAAGACGTCGTGGGGCTTCGTCGAGAGCGAGTGCCGCGACCTCATCGCTTCGTGCCAGCACGCTGAGGGATGTTTGGGAGCCGACGACATTCGAGAGCCGTGCCTGTCGTCGTGTCCCGACAGGCAGACCCGCCTCTCGGCGCTCGTCATCTACGCCAACGCGCGCGAGTTCATCTCCGTGAACGCGCCCAAGCCCACCTCGATCGAGGGCGGCGGATACATCCCGCCGACGCGTGAGTTCTTCGATCTCGTTCTGAGCGAGCTCGTCGTCGCGCACGCCGAGCTCGACGACATGAAGAAGTTGATTCAGGAATCGGGCGCGACTCTTCCGCCCACCGTCAGTCCGCCCGTCCTCCCCCCAAAATCGGAGCCTCAACCGTGAACATCGAGCTCGATCCGCAAGCCAACATCATCATCGCCCGCCTCATCGACATGCAGCGCACCGAGAGCGGCATCATCATGCCCGACACGCAGATCAAGGGCGTCACCGTCTTCGCGCTCGTCGAGCGAATCGGTCCCGACGTCAAGCGATGCAAGCCCGGCGATGTCATCCTTCCTCGAGCGGTGGAGCACTGCTGGCTTCGGGGTGGTACATTCCATCGCGCGCTCATTCAGGACGAGCACGTCGTCGCGATCGTCAAGAACGGCTTCAACCGCGAGCACATGAAGTTCGTGGACGAGCGCATCGCGGCGGGCGACGACGGCGGTGGTAAAGAAAAGAGGCTGGTCACGTGAAACTCGAAGCGGTGTACGAACGTCGCAGAGAAGTTCGCCGGCCACGCCGCGCAGCGTCGCCGTGCGGATGTGGATGCGCAGCGTCACCGCGAGGAGTCGTTCCGCCGCCAGCGCCGCGCGCGCGCGAGGTCCGACGAGAGGTTCGCGATTTCGGTTCGATGCTCGACGCGCTCGAGGCTGCGAAGGCTCAGGGCGCGACACATGCGCTGCAGAGCGGATACGCCGTCTACTTCCCGATCTCCGCTGCGGCGGGGTACGACCACTGCGCCATCTATCAGAGACTCGGCAAGTGGCACATCGAAGCGCCAGGCAAGAAGAGCAGAGGTCCGCTTCCCACGCTTGCGGTCCCGATCGGTGATCTGATCTTCTCTCTTCAAGGGCGCGGCGCGAGAGAGGCCGATCCGCCAGGCGGTCCAGTTCTGCGAGTCGGATCGACCATCGTTCTGCCCGCTGGACATCGCGTCGGTATGGGTCGTCTTCGCAAGGACACGACGGTTCGGATCGATCGAATCGAGAACGACTCCGAGGGAGCCCCGATCTACGGGTTCTCTTGGATGGATGAGAGAGGCAAGGCCCGAAGCGGGTGGCTCTCGCAGAGCGAAGCGCTTCAATACGTTCGACGTGGCGGTTTCTCTCACGAGTCACCCTCGCGCGAGATCGAGTCGGAGTGCCGTCCGTACCTGAAGATCGAGCGCGACGAGAAGCGTTTCCGTGCGTGCCAAGCGATCGCCGATCGCATCGGGCCAATCGACTCGACCGAGAAGTCGTACGAGGTGCTTCGGCAGGCGGTTGGTCACGAACTCGCCGAGCGGTTCGGTGTGATGACGATGGACACGCACTTGAAGCTCCGCGACATCGCCGAGACCGGGGCAGGCGAGACGGACGCCGTGATGGCGCCGAAGGTGCCGACGCTTCAGGCCGCTCTCCTCTCGTCGCCGACGTACGCGATCATCTATCACGTGCATCCCGCCGCGAGCGAGAGGCCGAGCGATGCGGATGTCGAAGTGACCAAGGACTTCGCGAAAGCGTTCGCGGAGGTCGGTGTGCCGCTACTCGATCACATCATCATCTCGACGGGATCGAAGAAGGGGCACTACTCGTTCGCCGAGTCGAAACCGAAGACGCTTCAAGTGGAGTGATCGATGTCGAACCAACAGCAGCAGCAGACCAAGACGCTCGAGATTCCGAAGGCCGAGTATCCGATCGTCAACAGGGTTATCACCGATCATCCGTTTCCGACGGAACCCGTACAGGGAGTGCCCGTCGATCCTCATCGCCCGGCAGCGCTGATCTGGAATCTAGGGTCACCGCATCCGATCGTGAACAACCTCAAGATCGTGCGCATGTACGTGGTGCCCGGAATCAGTGCAGAGATTTACAGCGCGAGCGAGGACGGGAAAATGGGCGTGCGCAACGCGATCCCGTGGCCGCAAATTCGCGTCGTAGAAGAGGTGTGCGACGCCGAGTCGTTCGTCGCGGAGATTGTCGCGGCCGAGCGGGACGACGACGACGACGACGATCCCGATCCCGAGCCTGCGCCCACTCCGCTCGTGGCTCTTCAACCAATGCCGAACGGTGGAGTTTCCTGATGCCTCCCACGACCGCGACGCTCGTCTATAGAGTGACGCCGACGAACGTCCTTCCGACCGCGACGATGCAGGCGAAGATGGCGGCAGTTCCGCTCTACGCAAGCGCGCTGACCGACCCGGTGCTCAAGACGCTGTTCGACTGCACGGTGGCATCCGATGCGACCGCGCCCGCAGGACCGAACATCGATCGCACCATCGTGCTCAACTTGGGCGCGGGGTTCTTCTCTCTCTTCCCGACCGCTGCCGATTGGGCAACGGCGTTCAACGATCTCTTCGGCAGAACGCTCGCTCTTCTTCTTCCGGCGCAGGTGAAGAGCCTTCCGGTGGTGTTCGCATGAGCGGTGACGGCAGACGTGACGGCAGACGACACCGCGGCGTGGCCGCTCCTCCCGAGCACGAAATCGTCGACGAACTCTCCGAAGAGATCGAGGACAACGGAGAGACGCGCGCGGTCGCAAACGAGGAGACCGTCAAGCGCGAAGGTGCGCTCAACGCGGAAGCGGTGCAAAGCAACCGCCGGCGGAAGTCCATCGAGAACAAGAAGAGGGGTGGTGCCGGGACAGTTCCCTGGAACGAGTCTCGAGCGCCGCTTCTCTACGACGACATCATCGCGCTCTACCCGCCGAACACGTTGATGATCTACGTCGAGCGTCTCTCGGGCACGCTCGCGAGCTGGTACTTGTACGGACAGCCGAAGAGCGGTCACGAGCTCTATCAGGCGATCCTCAAGCAGTGTCACGGGCGAAAAGAGGAGACCGAGTACCGCGTCGTCTTCCGCGATGCGCAGCGGAAGTTCGAACGAGGCATCGGTCGGCTCACGCTTCCGTCGACGCTCGACGACGCTACGCTCCCCGTGCAGCCTCAGGGAATGGGGATGCCGAACGGCGTGCCGCCCGCGAACTACGGGCAGCAAAACGGCTACGGTCAGCCGAACGGATATCCGCCGCAACAGCCGCCGCAGAACAACGGCTACCCGCAACAGCAGCAGCCTCCGCCGCAGAACTATCCGCAGCAAGCACCGCAGTTCGCGCAGCAACCGATGCAGCCGATGCAGCCGCAGTACGCGGGTCACTCACCGCAGGAGACGCAGGTGCTCCTCGACATGCAGCGGCAGATCGCCGAGATGAGCGGGCGAGTGACCGCGTACCTGACGCAGCAACCGATGCAGACGCCGCCTCAGCAAGATCAGCATCGACCGATCTACGATCGGCCGTCGCCGCGCTACAACGGAAGCGTCGTACCGCCCGCTCCTCAGCCTCCGCCGCAACAGGCCATGCAGCCTCCGCCGGGGATGTACCACGTCCCCGGATTCGGCTTCGTCCCCACCGCGAAGCTCATGGAAGCGATGGGAGTCGTCGGGCCTCAGCAGCAGCAGGCTCCAGCAGCTCCTCCGCAGCCCCCGAGGAACGCTGCCGACGAGTTCCGAAGCGCGATCGGTCTCATGACCACGGTCGCCGATGCCGCGCGCACCGTGCAGTCGATTTTCCCTAGCGCAGCAAGCGCGCCCGCGGCGCCGGCCGCTAGAGAAGACGACGATCTGCCGATGAAGACGATCAAGTACGGCGACTTCAACACGGTCGTGAACAAGGAAGACGGCAGCCTGCGGATTCCAGACACGATCGCCGCGAACGGCGAGAAGATCCTCGGTTGGATCGAGAAGCAGCGCAAAGACATCCAAGCCCAACGCCAGCAACCTCAGTCGATACCCGAGCAACCGCCTCAGAACGGCATGATGCCGATGCCGCAGTATCCCGGAGAACAGCAGCGATGAAGGCGAACGTCACGATCGAATTTACCGACGAGGAGTTGAAGGACTACGGGTGGGGTCTTCTCGTCCGCGGGATCCAGTCTCTCGGCAAGATCAAGGTGTTCGACGATCCGCAGTCGGTGAGCATGATCCAAGGCATGATCAACCAGCTCATCAACGGTGCGAACGCCGCGAGATCGGGTACGCGCGTCCCGCCCGCGTGGGGTCCTCAGCCACCGATCGGATACGGACCGATGCCCACGCAACAAGCGCGCGTCGTTCCGATTCAACCGCAGATCGTTCACGACAAGTGCTTCGTGATCGAGGAGACGCGTGCGAACGAAGCAGGAATCGGGTGTCACGTCTGCGCGTCGTTCAACGCTGCGGGACGAACCGTGTGTCGTCACTGCGGTCACGAGCTCTGCTGCGATATCCCCGGTCCCGTGATCACTCCGCCACCGAAAACACAAATGTGACGACCGCGCGCGCATCGCGTACGATGCGCTCATGCGGGTCTACAACGTGCAGCCCGGCGACAGCCCGGCGTCGATCGCAATTTCGTACGCTGGATGCCCAAAATGTTCGATCGATCTCGTCTCCGTGAATCCGCACAAGCCGACCGTTCGCTATCCGAACGGCTACGTGACGTTCAAGGATCTGCGCGCGGGTGAGCGGCTCTGGCTCCCCGACAAGTGGTTCAGCGGCGCGCTCGATGATTTGCCGAGCGAATATTTCGCATCGCTGCCGAGCGCCGACGGATTTCTGGCCGATCCACGGCCGAACCTGCCGCCGCCGCAAAAGGGGCCGTCCGGTCCTCCGGACTATCCGAAACCTCCTCCTCTGATCATCTCGCCCGTGGCACCGTATCGGCCGCCGCCCTTGGCGCCGGTGCCCGATCCGTCCAAGCAGAAGCCGCCGAACGCTGGTGGCGGAGGATCGGCGGGCGGCGGAACCCCAGGAGAGACGACGCCGTCGGAGTCGGGCATGAGCACCGGAGCGAAGGTCGCCATCGGATTCGCAGTCGCCGCAGCAGGAGGGTTCGCACTATGGACTTTGGCGAAGTAAGCATCCACGGTCGTTCGGTCGCCGAGCTCGGAATGCTCGGTGCTGACGTCAACGTCACGAACTGCCCCGCCTGCTCGTGCAGCGGGTATTTTTGGGCGGGCATGTTCCTCGGAGCGGGCACGCTCTACATCACGACCGCAGTGCTCGGCGCTGCTGCGATCTTCGGATCGACGGTCGCGTACAAGCGGATGAATCCGTGAGCTCGTGATGGACTTCGGGAGCGAACTCTCTTTCGGTGGTCGTTCCGTCGAAGGATTCGGGCTCGGCACGTTTCTTCGCCAGCCGTCCGTCGAGGATCTTCGCAACCTCATCAACGCCAAAGACTACGAGCTGAATCAAATCTACAAGCACTACATGGCCTTCTGGCAGATGTGGGAGACCGTAGATTTGCCGGCCAAGCTCGATTGGGCCAACGACTGGAACGCGCTTCTCGCAAGATACAAGAAGGCAAAGGAGACCGCGCAGTGGGCGTTCGACAAGGCGGCGGGGCAGCCGTGGCCGGACTCGGTCATCCTGGCTCCCGACGAATGGAACACCGTGCTTCGAGCGCTGAGAAAAAATTGGGACGGCAAGACGGGGGGTACGCTGGAGAAGGGTGATGAGGCCGATCTCGAATTTCGCCTTTCGGCTGCGAGCCACAAGAGCAGCGACTTCTCGCACGAGCCGCAACCGACGGGCGACGTCGATCTCGAGATTTTCAAAGCCGCCGACAAGGCGACCAAGGGGATCGAAACCGTCGCGGGTAAAATCGCCAACTACGTCCCGATCGGACTCGCCATCGGGGCAGGCATCTTGGTGCTCGTAGCGGGGGCCTACGTCATCGCTCTCTTGCCCAAGTCGAGATCATGAAGTCCAGCACGAAGACCCTCATCGCGGCCGGCGCGGGCGCGGCGATCGTCGGATTGATCGCGGTGATCGCTTCTCCGAAGTCGAACGCCAGCTCGGGACAGGTTCAAGTCCTGCACGGTCACCGATACCGACTCTCGCACGTGTACCCATCGGGAACGCAGCCTCCGAGCGTCGCGGTGATGCAGCAGAAGATCGATGTTCTGATGCCGAACACGTGGAGAGTTGTCTCCTCGTCGTTCGACATAGACAGATCGGTCGGGACGTTCATCGCCGACATGATCGGTCAGACGCACTACGAAATGACGGTCGGCGGATCGATCGAAGACATGGGGCCGACGCCATGACCATTTTTTTCGGAGGTAGACCCGTACGCGGCTTCGGTCTCGAGGATTCGGGACCGACACCGATCCCTCTCTGCGGTTTTCCGAACACGCCCGACTGCGACAGGTTCACGCTCAAGACGGGCCACCGCTACGTCGCTGGAGGCATCTTCCTCTATCGCTACAAGCCCGACTTCCCGATGGCGGAGGAAGAGAAGCAGGATTTCATCTCGAGCTTCGGCGGCGCGATGATGGTCGATTGGGTGAAAGCGCTTGGGCCGCCGAACGATCTCGGTGCAGCAGCGCCTCAGGGATTTCAGTGGGCTCTTTCGGTGATCTTCCAGGGCTACGCCAAGCGCGATCAGATCCTCATCAACGGACAGACGGAGACGTGGCTCGTTGCTGCGCAGGTGCCCGACAACGTCACGCCTCCGCCCGAACCTCCTGCGCCGACACCGCCGAGCGTCACGGAGCACCGAGGCGTGAAGATCATCTACCAGCTGGTGCCTGGTGGCGGATGCGTCGCTGCGTTCGTTACGCAGCAGGGGAGCTTCGACGTGCAAGACGTCGACTGCGACGGTGCCATCGCGAAGGCGAAGGCGAAACTCGACTCGATGATGGGCGGCGGCGCGAGCCCCTCTTCCTCGAGCCACACCGGCATCATCGTCGGCATCGCGGCGGGCGTCGTCCTCGCGGGAGCTGCCCTGATCGCAACATCGAGATGAAGCGTGCATGGATCGTCGCCGGCGGAGCGGGAATCGCCATCGCGACGGTAGCGATCGTGAGGTCTCGACACGCGCGCGCGCAGTCGAGACCAGACTTCAATCGCTCCGTGCTTGCTCGAGCCGAAAGCGATCTCGGTGTCATCGAGACGTCACCCAACAGCGGGCCACGCGTGGACGAGATGCTGAGATCGGTCGGGATCAACGTACCCGCCAACTGGTGCGCGGCGGCCGTGTCGACATGGGTTCGGGAAGCAGCGCGCGAGCTCGGCGTTGGCGTGCCCATCGCGGGGTCTGCGAGCGTGCTTTCGATCGTTCAAGAGATGCGCGATCCGAACAACCCAAAGGTCGGATGGATCGAAACAACAGACCTGCGCGCGCATCCTGAGCGCGTGCGGCCAGGGATGATCGTGGCGTGGACGCGCGGTCTGCCTGGCAGCGGCTTGGGACACATCGGTATCGTCGAGAGCAGCGACAGCCGAGGCGCGTTCGTACACATCGACGGCAACGCGGGCGCTAACGCTGATCGCGTCGCCAAAGGCACAAGCGATCTCTCGAGCGCGTCGCTGATCGGGATGGGGTTCTTCCGCGACATCGCTGTCGGACTCGGCGACTACAACTTCGCGCTCGGCTACTACAACGATCCGCCGGGGGCTCTCCTTTTTCCGCTATCCTGAAGATCATGATCGAGAAGCCCGTACCTGGCGTCCTCGCGAGACCTCACCCCGGCGGCAAACGCGGAGCGATGATCTCGCTCGACGAGACCGCGAAAGGCGCGTGGCGCGATCGGATGTCGCCGCGGCTTCGCGCGTGGGCTACGCAGCAGCTCGACAAGTGTGGCCGTCCCACGGGGAAACGCGCACGCGTGCAGTGCCTCCTCGACGCCTTCCGCAAGAAGGTGCCCTATCTGGCCGATCCGAAGTGGGGTGAGTTCATCGCGAGCTCCGACCAGCTTCTCTGCGTGGACGAAGACAAGAACCTCTGCTTCATCGGCGCCGACTGCGAAGAGCACGCTCGAGCGATGGCGGCCCTCTGTCTCTGCATCGGGATTGACGCGATGATCGTGGGCCAGTCGTCACGAGATCCCGCCGACGTCCCCACGCACGTCTACTTCGCGTTCAAAGACGATCTCGATTCGTGGGTCCGAGGCGACTCGACGACGACGTATCCGGTGGGCAGGGTCGCTCCGTACCTTCGCGAGTGGTGGGTCGATCCGTCCGAGGGTGTCGCTGAGGCGGGGCTCGGCGACATCGTCGTGATGGGCGCCACGGATGGTTTGCAGGATGCACCTAAAAATGGTGCGGTCTACACGGGTCGATACGCGGGGCTGTTCTCGAAATGAGCCGTTCGCGGCGAAGAGTGAAAATTCTCGGTGACGACGTCGCTCTGTCGATTGTCGATCGTGAGCCGTTGGTGTTCCCTAAGGATCACGTACTCATCTTCGATCCGAGTGGGCGATCGATCGGGAAATGCTGCCTCGTCATCGGCCCCGCGCGCTTCACCAACGATCCGATTTCTAATTTTTCCAAATTCGATCGCGGTTGGTACGGCGACGACTACGAACGTCGATTGGCTTTCGTTGACGTTCCCGAAGATCACTGGCACTCTTTCGATCGCGTGGACGAGATCACCTACTTCCGATACGGAGAGCTCGAGGGAGATTTCACGCATCCCTTCCGCGAACCGCAGCAGCTCTTGAAGAGCAGGAAGTGGCACATGCTCGTCCTCTCGTCCGATTGCAGAATCACTCGTCGCGGGATCGAGGAACCGTGAATGGCGTCCTACGCGGATTGGCTCTCAGAGATGTCTCGACGGCGACCTCGCCGTCGTCGCGCTCGACGATCCGCCGCGCCCGTCGCCTCTTCCCGATCCTCTACATCCCGAACGTCGCCGAAGCGTCCTGCGAAAAAAAAGAAGACCAAGCAAACCGCCGGCTCCGGCGGACGTAAAACGAAACAAGGAGTGACCATGGCCCGTCGCCGTCGCCGAAAGCACGCCAAGAGCCCCGTCGCAGAGACCCGTCGTCGTCGCCGGCGAGCCGCAGCCCCGAAACGTCGTCGCCGTCGGGCGCGAGAAGCGGCGGTGGCGCAAGCTCCGCGTCGGCGTCGTCGCGCGCGTCGTCGCGCGGCACGGTCGTGGTTCGGCAACGCCCCCGGACATCGTCGAGCCGCGAAGAAGGGCTGGCGTAAGAAACGCAGCAGCGGTCGTCGGCGTCGAAGCCGCGAGGTGAGCGAGGCTCCGCGCCGCCGCCGCCCGAGCCGTCGTCGGGGTCGTCACTACCGAGAGGCCGCGCACGAGGCGCGTCGCGGCGGGTACTCCCGACGTCGGCGCCACGCGCGCAACAACCCGGCGATGAACGGAGGCGAGCTCGCCATCGCGTTCATCGCGGGCGGTCTCGGCTTCACGCTCGCCGACTTCGCCGATCGGTACTTCGCCACGTACGATCCGTCGGCGACGGGCGAACTGCCGAAGGACAAGTTCACGGGCGGCAACGGCACGATGGCGAACACGCTCAACATCGCCGCGCCGCCAGGCTTCCTTCGAATCGGCGTCGGCGTCGCGCTGACGGCTCTTCCGGGGGTCGGCGCGTACCTCGTCAAGAACTCGATGGCGAAGGCCGCGCTCCACGGCATGATGATCGGCGCGGGCATCAAGCTCTTCTCGACGCTCTTCAATGCGTTCGTGATGGGCAACCTGCTCAAGCCGGGACCGCAGGACGATCCGAAGAAGTCGCTCGGAGCGCGCCTCTACCCGGCCGAGATCACCGCGGCGCAGAACATGTCGAACAGCCCCGCGACGATGGCCTCGCCGTTCAACCCCGGCCTCGCGGCTCGTCCTCAGCAACGCGACGTCGGACCCTTCGCACTCGCGCAGGATCCGAGCGCGTTCGCTCCCGCACCGAGCGCGCCGCCCGTGAACGTCGCGCCGAGCCCTCCGCCCGTGAACGTGGACAGACCGCCATCGAACGGCGGCGGTCCGCCCGTGAACGTGGACAGACCGCCATCGAACGGCGGCGGTCCGCCCGTCGTCATGAGCCCGCCCATGGGTCCGCCGCCCTCGAGCGGACCGCCCGCGCGATCGGGCGGATCCTGCCCCGCCTGCAAAGGCGAGAGCGGGGCGTGCGGCTGCCTCGGATCGCAACCTCAAGCGCAGACGAACTACGCCTACCTCGGCGTCATCAACGAATCGTGATGGAGAGAGCCTGCGGCTGACCGACTGAAACGGCAGGCTCGGAAAGAAAGACGACCATGGAAGCTCAAGTGAAGAAGTCGATGACGAAAGCTCGGTTCGGCCAGGACCGCGATCGGGTGAAGCGCGTTCCCTTCGGTCTCGGCGACGCGCCAAGCTCCGACGCGCTCAACAAGACGCTCCGTTGCTCCTTCGGCAACGTGCCCGTCATCGAGGAGGTCGTTTGGACGATTCCTCTCCCGCTCTCCGAAGCGGAAGCGCAGAGCACGTTCGGCGACATCATCAACGTGCTCACCTCGCAGGCGAACGTGCCGGGTGTCGCGTCGATCGACTCGACGTTCCTGCTCAACGGCATCCTGCAGACGGACCTCTACACGCAGGGCGTCGGCGTGCACGTCTTCTGCGAGCCGATGCAGCTCGCGACGATCGGCAACGCTTGGACGTCGCCGCCCACGGCCGGCGCCGTTCCGCCGCCGTCCCCCGACGTCTTCACGCTGAACGATGTCGCCGGCGGCGCGCTCGGTCTCGCGCAAGGCACCACGATGGTGCCCGCCGCCTTCGATTGGGGCGGCGAGGTGTGGCGCGCGGGCTGGAACTTCATCAACGCGTACCAGTTCCAGTGGAAGACGAGCCAGCGCGAGCTCGTCTTGAACGAGCTGGCGGCCGACGTCTCGTACTTCGGCAGCTTCGCGGACGCGGAGGCGGCGGGCACCAGCGAGTTCCCGATCGCGGAGCTCGTCGCGCGCACGAACGCCGTCTACCGCTCGAAGGCGTCGGGGTTCACCTTCCTCCCCGTGAACTTCCGCCGCGTCGGAAGCGTCACGGTGGCGGCGGCCAACGTCGGCATCTTCCACCCGACGCGCGACTTCGACCTCGCGCCCGTCACCTGGGGCGGTCTCCGCTGGCAGGGGTACGGCTGCAAGGGTCAGATGTACCGGATGATCGAGAACCCGTGCTTCCTCGAGCGCGCGATTCCGATCGGCATGCAGTTCATCGTGCAGGATCCGGTGCACCAGGCCGCGATGCTCGAAGCGCTCACGATGGACAACTCGCTGCTCGGGACGAACATCAGCCCCGACACGAACATCAGCTGCGCGAACACGACGACGGGCGCGAACGTCATGCTCGAGCAGACGCTCGACTCGCCGCCCGTGAACACGCCGCAGCAGGTGACGCTCTGCCGTCAGGTCTTCAAGGGCGGCATCCTCAAGATCGGCATCAAGCTCAAGGGGTGGGAGTTCCCCGCTCCGTGGCGTCTCTGGTGCCAGCAGAACGCGCCGCAGCTCGTCTCCTGCCCCGCGCAGAGCTGAGCCAAGCAGCGTGACTAGACCGCGACGGGCGGCGCGGATTTCTGCGCCGCCCGTTGCCGTTTCAGGAGAGCCCGATGCTGCCGCGTGACCTCCAGATAAAGAATCTCGCTTGGATCTCCCCCAAGATCGCCTACGGTCTCGTGGCGCAGGTTCCCCGTGTGCCGTTCGTCGGTCCCATCACGACGAACCCCGGCGTTCCGTCGCCCGTCGTACCGATTCAGTTCACCGCGAACTGGCTCGCTCCGCCCGCGCTGCCTCCGGGCAATCCGCCGAACAACATCGGCATCAACCCGATCATCCAAGGCACGCTTCAGAACAACGTGACGCAGGACACGCTGATCGAGCGCATCGTGTACTCGCTCTGGCAACCGAACGCGTTCTCGACGCCGCCGTCTCCGTTCCAGACGCTATACCTGTCGCAGCTCAAGAGCTCCACGGGCGTCGATGTCCTGCTCGATGTCTACGGAAGCCCGAAGTACCGCGTGTGCGACTTCTTGCCGCTCGAGAACCTCGCTGACGTGCTCGCCGTCACGTGGCCCAACGGATGGCCGCTGCGCAAGCAGGAGAACGTCAAAGTGCAGGCCGTGCTCACCAGACCGCAGCCCGGAACGGTCGAAGCCCCCGTCGGCATCCCGTACTTCGTGAACATGGCGCTCGTCGGATGGCAGTTCGTCGGGAAGGAGATCGACGACATGTCCGACGACGAGGCGCGTCGGCGTCTCAAAGCGATGGGGATCGAAGTCCCTGAGGTGCCGCGATGATCGACCGCGACTACAACGTGAAGAACTTGGCGCTCTACGCGCCGCGCGTCGCGTGGGCGATGATCGCGGGCATTCCGCGCGTCGCGTTCGCGGTGGACGTGCCGATTCAGTTCTCGTCGGCGACCGTCAACGCTCCCCCCGTCGTCGGGAGCTTTCAGAACTCGCTCACGCAGGACACCGTCATCGAACGTGTCTCGTTCTCGCTCTTCCAGCAGAACACGTTTCCGGGCTCTCCCTTCCAGACGCTCTACTTCGCGATGGCGAAGGCGATCAGTGGCGTCGGCGTGCAGATGAGCGTCTACGGGGGGCCGAAGTACAACGTGAACGACACGTTCACGGCGCTAGAGAACATGGCCGACGTGCTCGCGATCACGTGGCCGAGCGGATGGCCGCTCTACAAGGGCAGCAACGTCAAGGTGACGGCGGCGCTCCTCCAGACGCCGTTCTCGACGCCGTACGACGTGAACCTCACGTTCCTTGGCTGGCAGTTTCTCGACGCCGAGCTCGACGCGATGAGCGACTCGGAAGCTCGTCGTCGTTTGCGGGCGCTCGGACTCGAGTCACCCGATCTCGCATCGCTCATCGGATCAGGGGGCGCGACGGCGCCACACAAGGAGTGAGTCATGGCATTTCGAATCGGTAGAAAGCACGCGCAGCACACGTACCCGGAGCCGAACAGGGGCAGCCAGGCGTTGTCGCTGGCACATGGGTGGGCGGACAACCCGACCGACGTAGCGATCGGGGTGGGAAATACCACCGTCGCGAGCGTGCCCGTAACCCCCAAAGTCACCGGCAAGTTTCGTGTGACGGCGACGTTCACGCCGACGAACACGGACACGGGCGTGCCGCACAACATCGTGCCGCTTCTGCGCCACGCGGGAGCACCGCCCGTCACCGACTACACGCCGGGGACGCCTACGCGCCTCGAAGTGGCGGCCGCGGGCAACGAGGCCATCGCGACGGGCGCGTTCACGTTCGAGTACACCGTCGCGTTTCCGGTAGGTCAACCGGTCACGCTTCTCCTCACGCTCTCGGACGCGGCCTCGCCTGGGGTGACGGTCTTCGCGCACTCCGCGCAGCTCCTCGTCGAAGAAGTGGGGAACTGAGGTCCACGCTCGCATGAACAACGTCATTCGCCTTCAAGACAAGCGCGGCGGTGTGGGGACGAACCTCCCCGGCGCGGCGGTGTGTCGAGGGCGATACGAAATCGTGTCCGCGTCGCTCGATCCCGATCTCGCGTTCATCGGAAGCGATCCGTACAACACGAGCGACTTCACGGGCGTCATCGTTCCTGCGGTGCCGTCGTCCTTTCTTGGCACCGGTCAGCGCTATCTCTTCATGCTCGCGCGCGCGCAGTTCAGTTCGGGACAAGAGGGGGTTCATCTAGTTGGTGTCCGCCTCTACGCTGATCTCGTCGCGCGCGTTCCGCAAGAGGACGCTCCCACGCTCGTCTTTCACAAGGAGATCACGCACCCGATGTTCCATCCACCCGATGGCAACATCTCGTTCCATGTGATGGTCCTCGACAAGACGTGGCGCGACAGAAGGAACGCGTTCAACGCAGACACGAGGACGTTCCAAGACAGCTTCTCTCCATCGCTGCTCTTTCAGACGCCCGAAGCTGCGGGCTACACGCCGCCGAACGGCGGACGAGCCTGGGGAACTCCGCTCGACGCCTCACTCGGCAACATCCACGAGCTCCGATGGCCGTGGCGAGACAGCAAGATCGAGCACACCCTGCGCGTGCCCATCCCCATCCCGAGCGACATCGCCATCTTCGCGTCGGTCAGGCAGAACGATCCCGCTATGAACCCGAGCGCGGCCGGGTTGTCCGCGCAGCAGTTCGCGGCGCTCGATCCTGAGGAGCAGTTCCTCACTTCGTTCTTTACGGTCGCGCAGTACGGGCGCATCTCCGCATCGCTCGTCTTCGAGGGGGATTCGTTTTTGTACGGCAGCGAGGGATGCAAGTCCGAGGACTCGCGGGAGAAGTGCCGATGAGGTGCCCGTACGTGCAGAACATGGTGACGGGGCAGGTCGAGAGCGAACCTGCTGGACCCAATGATGCGGGCATCGAGCGTTCGCTCCGATGTTTCGCCGAGTACATCAACAGCATGGGGCTCGGAGACGGAGGAAACATGATTTCGTACGGTGGACGCCCCGTAGCGGGCTTCGGTGTGCTCGACAACCTCGGCCTCTCGGGTGCCGACATCTACAACGCTCTGTCCAGCGATCAGCGGACGTGGCTCGCCTCGGCGATGCAGACGTTCGAAGGAGCTCGCAGGGACGCTGGCGCGTCGGCGTGCCCGGAGTGGCCGCAGACGTTTCAGACGGTCGCGGACTTCCAGGCAGCCGTCGCGTGCACGCAGGCGTGGATCAACGCCGGCAACCCCGGCCTTCTTCGCACCGACGGCGTCATGGACGAATCCACGCTCTGCGCGATCCAGTTCGAGGCGTACAAGATGCCCCCCTACGCGCAGAACAGATTCCCCGATCCGTCGGGCAAGTTCTGCAAGTCGATGACGACGACGGAGAAGAAGTCGAACACCGTCTACTACGTCGCTGGCGGCGTCGCGGCGGCGCTGGCCGTCGGCGCGGCGATCGTCTACTCGAGAAAGCGAGCTGCGTGATGCTCGACTACAAGGTCCGTCATGGCGACTCGCCCGCCGCCATCGCGCGCCGCTACGGCGTGTCGGTGACCTCGCTCGTCGGGGCGAACCCGCAGAAGCACACGACCGTCGTCGCGGGTCAGCAGACGTGGCGCTCCTTGCACATCGGAGAGGTCGTGCGCGTTCCGTCGGCTCGAGTCGGGCTCGCGGGACAGACTTCGGTGGACGTCGGTGCGTCACCCATCGGATCGAAGACGCCGACGATCACCGCGTTCATTACGAACTCGGATCAAGCAACCATCGGCGGCGACGTGCAGTTCTTCGTGGACGGGAACTTCGTTGGCGCCGCTTCGGTCATCCCTCAAGGCGGCGGCAGTTCGACCGCAAGCGTGACCCTCGCCGACGAGCTCTCGCCCGGTAACCACACGTTCGATGCCGCGTACTCGGGAGATCCTTCGAACGACGCGGGCCGAGGATCGGTGACGTTCTCGGTCGCAGGCGGCGGTGGCGGAGGCGGCGGAGGTCGCTACTCGAGCACGATCGTCGCTGCCGCGCAGGCGCTCGACGCGCAACTCGTCGCGAAAGGCTGCTGCGGCTGCGGCGATGCGGCGTCTGCCCTCAGCGCAGTGGTCATGGCCTTCAAGAGATCGATCCTCACGAACCCCTCGCAGTGGGGCGTCCCTGGCATCGGAAACGCTGCCACCGTGACGGGCAGCACGATCGACGTCTCGAACGATCAGTGTCAGCACGCGTTCGGCAACGGCACGATCAACGATCTGCGTGCCGTGCTCGGATCGGGCATGCGGTACTCAGGCGGTCCGTGCGCGACGTGGAACGGAGCAGGTAACTGCCCGTGCACGAACACGGGCTCGAACTGCGGACAGCAGCCGCCTTCGCAGACGTTCCCGTGTCCGGCAGGAACCGTCAAAGAGGGTCAGCAGGTCGCGAACATCCTCACCGACTGCGGCGGCCCGAAGCAGCCTCCGCGCGGCTGCTCGACGAACAACCCCTGCCCGTCAGGTCAGCAGTGCCAAAGCGGCCAGTGCATCACGCCTCCGAGCTCGGGCGGAGGCGGCGGAAGCGCGGGCGCGCTTCTCGCTGGCGTCCTGCTCGTTGGCGGCGGCATCGCAGCCACCACGATCGCCATGAAGAGAAAGAAGCGTCACCCGTGAAGAAGACCGTTCACGAAGAGACGATCTGCTGCAACTCGAAGCGTTGCCCAACGCTTCGCGTCTTCGAAGATGGATCGATCGAGATCCGCGACAACGACGCAGAGAACGAGTCAGTCGGCGTGGTGAAGTTTGATCGCGAGCAGGCGCTTCTGCTCGCGAAACGGATCGTGGAGAAGAGCGGATGACGTACGAAGTAAGGAGATCCTGAGATGACGTACGTCGCGCTCATCGGTCTCGTGCTCGTCCTCGTGCGGAGCTCGATCTTCAATCGGCTCAGGCCGAAGCTGAAGATTCTCGCATGCGCGCAATGCACCGGATGGTGGGTGGGCCTCTTCGCGTGGAAACTGGTCCCGTCCGTCTCGGACATCTCGTTCATGGGTGTGCGTTACGTCGACGCCCTCGTGAGCGCGTTCTCGATGAGCGCGATGGCCTTCCTAGCGAACTCGGTTCTCACGCATCTCGTGGGTGAGGTGCTGACCGTCTCAGAAGCGGAGAAGAAACATGCGACGCAAGCTGACAACGCTCAGAAGTAAGCAGGGGCACTCGCAGAACGGAGCTCCGCGGACGCTCATCGACCTCGCGCTCTACCGAGAGCATCGCGCGGCGATCAATTTTTTGATCTTCCCCCCGAGGCGTTACGACTCGGAGTATTCGGGGTGGAGCAACGCCTCACGTCCTCGAGATCAGGCGATCAGTCTTCGGGGCACGTTCCCGAACCAAGGGTGAGGCATAGGCCATGAGGGGAAACGCGGTCCCGTTCGCGGCGCAGACATATCCTCAAGCGAGACCGGGATCTCCGCTCACGCCCAACATCCTTTCGCAGCCGTCGATCTTCATCGATCGCGTCAATGGCAGCGACTCGAACGGAGGCACAACAGCGCTCACGCCGTTGAAGACGTGGCGCGAATACTGGAAGCGGATGTCGCTTGCAGCGGTGCCATTTCTAGCGATCTTCTTGCAAGCCGATCAGGCGGTGCAGTACCTCGACACGCTCACTGCCGCCGACGCGCGCGTGACGTCCGATCCTGTCTTTCTATCTGGCTACTGCATCAACAATCAGCGCTTGCTCACGATTCGTGGGACGTTCAAGGAAGAGCGCGCGAGCACGTTCACCGCAGCGACGCAGCACGTGCTCGGTGGCAACGTCCCCTTCCAAGCAACGGATCCGACCGTCGTCAGTTGGGCTACGGACGTCGGAAAGATCGTGCTCCAAGCAGGGCCTAAAGCCTTCCTCGTCGACAAGGATCTCGGGGCGGGTGCTGCACGCTTCTCGCAACCGATGACCGACGCCGACGTCTTCTTCGCGGCGCTCACCACGATCACGGTCGGCGCCTACCAGATGGGCACGTACACGTCGATCATCACGAGCGATCTTTGCGTCAGCGGTGGCGGCCAAGCGTTCGCAGGTGAAGTGCGCTTCGACAAGTTCGCGTTCGGCGACGGCTCCAACGAGGTCGCGCCGACTGTAAACGCGCCACTGTCGGGCGTCATCACGTTCACGCAATGCATCTTTCACGACTACGTGTCCGCGGGTCACGACGTATGGATGCAGAACTGTTGGTTCGGGCTTGGTTTCGGCTCCGTGTTCGCAGCCTCGTCCGACAATGCGATCATCCTTGGCGGCTCGCACGATCCGGCCGGCTTCTTCACGCTCTCGGGCGGCATCATCGTGGACGGCAACTTCTATCTGAAGAGCCCCACCAGTGTGTTCACGATCATCCCGGCGCGCATTGGCCTCCTCGCGCTGCTCGACAACGCGGCGCTCAATCTTCAGTTCGGCACCACGATGCTCTTCAAAATCTACGCCTTCGGTGCGCGATCGATTTGGGGCAACACCGCTGCTGCGAGCGTGTTCATCAGTAACAACGGATCGTCGTTCATTTGGGGTGGCGCCGGCTTCGTGGTCGCCGACTGCCCGATCGTTGGCGCGCAGGTGTCGAACGACAAGTTCGGCGCGACGTCGTTTCCGTTCGATCCGGCTGGTCCGGGGTTCGCGGCGGCAGCAGCGACGACGCTCGCGAACATCGCCGCCGCTCCTCCGGGGGGCTACGGCGGCACGCTCGCGGACCCTCGTCTGAACAGCAGCTTCGGAGACTGATCGATGAACCCCGACAAGCGATTTCAACTCGTGTGCCGCGGCCATATCGTCGACAGCGAAGACGAGCTCGAGGTCGCGGAATCGAATCTCGCGCACCGCAAGGAGTTCGGCTGCACCGCAGTGGAAGCGGAAGCGCGGGCCGAGCGCATTGCCTCACGGTCGCAAGACCCCGAAGATCACGAGGTCATCCTCGCACGACTTCTCGAACAGCTCCGCGAAGAGACTAAGTTCGACGAGCGCCGCATTAGTCGTTTACGCAAGGATGATCCGTGGACGATCGTGGACGCGATGACCAACGAGATCGTTTTTCCCGCAAGCCTTCAGGAGTAACGAACCATGGGATCCATCATCGGTCGAGGCAGATACGCACGCGAGACGTACCCCCAGGTGCCCACGTCGGGGTCTCCGCTGACGCCGAGCATCCTGACGCAAGCGGCCCTCTTCTTGAAGCCGCAGACAGGGAGCGACGCGGCAGACGGCCTCACGCCCGCTACGGCGATCAAGACCTGGCGCGAATACTGGCGCCGCATGTGCGTCGCGCCGAACGCCATCACGGTGCCTGGTAGTTGAGTTACAATCAGGGAGAACGCGCATGAAGTCGAGCCTCGAAGAAGCGCACTACAGCGAACTGCTCTATCTCGTTCAGATGGCGCTCGCGCGCGCGTCATCCGCCAGCGGGCTCTTGCTGGCCGGCAACGTCGTCGGGCCGCTCGGAGCAAACCGCGTCGTCGAGCTGAGTGGCGACTCGATCACGAAGCTCGTCGCGCTCGATTCGGGAGCTACGATCAGGCAAATGCAAACCGGGACAGCGGCAGCCCCCTCGACGGAAGTGCCACTCGTCCTTCAGCCGCGCCTGACGACGGACGGCTTAGCGAAGTCGCCGTTCGTGATGGAGATGGCTTCGTATCTGTTCGCGACAACCTACGATGAGGTCGTCGACTTCGGCTGGAACATGAACAGCGCAGAGCCGACGCTCCCAACGATCCGTGATAGCTGGGAAACCGACTACGAGATTTTCCCCGGCATTCATCAAGCCGAGATGCACAAGCAGTTCAGTCGGCTCGGTGGTGGTGGTGGCGACACGTACCGCTGGATCACCTCCGGTTTTCGATACGCCTCGCATCGTGGAACGTCTGCTCTTCAGTGGCGCGACGGTACGGGCGGCACCGATCCCGATGGCGGCGACGCTGGCTACACCAACATTGGTGAAGTCACCGGCAACCCGACGATGACGTTCGCGACCGCTGGAATCACGACGAACACGAAGAACATCAACTTCCTCGCGGTAGGGACGTGGCTGCTCGACGGCGGGACGAAGACCGACAACATCGCCGCCCCCAACAGCATGGTCTTCAAGCCGCAAGCCCCGTTCGCGGGCGCCACGCTCGGGAATCGGAATCCAGGCAACTACGAGATCGACCTGGCCGTTCCCATCGCGGGAGGGAGCGAAGCGAACGTCATCGTCCGGCGAGGCGTCAACATCATCTACGAGCTGTCAGCGGGATCGACGACGTGGGCGGACGCGACCGGAGCGTCTTACTTCGAGATCGTTCTTTCTGGCGTCTCGACTCAACTCGTCGGCCTTTCGCCAGGCACGATGTACGTGTCAAACAATGCTGGCGCTCTGCAACTCACGGCGACGACCGGCGTCTATCTCCTCGCGGGCGCGGGGGACCAGTGTCACTTTTACGTAGCCGGTGTAGAGCTGGCGCAAGTGGCCGCTAACGGCGTCGCGAATCAGACGTCGCTCGTCGTGGCATGCGACGCTGCAAACACGTTGAGCCGAGTGACACTGGGTGCGGCCAACTCGGGCGGCGCTGGGTTCCGCGTACTTCGTGTCCCGAACTGAGGAGAGATCGGTGTCTAGCAAAAAGTCTGCGGCGCAAATCGAACACGAGAAGGCTTCAGCGAGGCTCGCGCAAGCGCACGGGGCGACCAGCAAGGCGCACAAGGCTTGGCAAGATGCCGTGAGTGCCGAGCAAGCGGCCGATCACGCGCTCCGCGACGCGAAAAAAGCTGCGTCCGACGAGAGGCGCCGACAGATGCCGAAAGATCACGCCGCCGAGATCGAGATCAAGTCGTGACCGACATCAAGCTCACGCAGAAAGAAGCCGACGAACTTCGTACGCGCCAGCAGATGCTCAACGAAGCAACGCTGCGCGTGGGCCAGATCGACCTCGCGATGGCCGAGCTCGAAGGGCAGCGTCATCAGGCGCGCACGGAAGCGATGCGCCAGACGCAGGAACTTCGATCAGCAGCCGAGCGCGCGGGGACGGCACACGGCATCGTCAACCCGATTGGGTGGAAGCTGGACATTCAAGAGGGCGTCCTGCGCTCAAACGCGCCGTCGTCTTCGGCGACCGTCACGCCCATTCGTCCCAACGGGAAGAAGAACGGGCATCCGCAACCAAGGTGAAGTTCACCGCCGCGGCGGATCGCTCGTCGGCGACGTCACGCGCGGGATGCCTCCAGACGGATACCGCTGCATCGCTTGAAGGATCTGCGCGAGCTGCGCGCGCACGCTCTGCATCGCAGCGTCGAACAGATCGCGCGTCACGACCGTGCGCTTGATCTCGGCCACGTCTTCCGAGAGCGCATCGTGGTTCGCCTTGACGCCGTTCACTTCGCCCTGAAGCCGCGTCGTTGCCACTTCGTCGGCGTGGAGTTGCTCTCGCAAGATGTCGCGACTCGCCTCGAGAAGCGCGATGCGTCGCTCGAGCTCGCGCTTGTCGTTGCCGTAGGCGTACCGAGAAACCACGAAGAGCACGCCGAGGAGCGCCGAGAGGATCGCCGTTCCCACCGATACGACCAGCGACAGCGGCACCTGCGTCTCCACGGCTACAACTCGTCGAGGTGTTCAGCGTGAAGCGGAATCGACCACCCATCCTCTTCGTCGACGGTCGGCGGCCACTCTTCGGGCACGTCGTAGTCCACCTGCGTCACATCGGAGAAGAACGGGGAAGGGGCGGGGATCGTGTCGCGGGGATGCACTCGGCAAGCATACCACCGTGAGGTAGACTGATCCCGATGATCGATGAGGCGGAATTGAAGGAGCGCGCGAACGCGGCCCTCGCCGGCAAGAGCAAGAACTACGTCGACGATGTGACGTACTTCGCTCGCGCCATCGAAGAACTTCTCGGAGAGCGTGCTTCTCTGAATCTGGAAAACAAGACGCTCAATGACAACGTGACCGCGTTGCAGATCGCCGGCACCGCGCTCGTGCGCGAGAACCGTCGCCTGAAGGGAATCGAGGACACATGATCGCAAAGACCGTCGGGCCCGGCTTGTGGGCTGATACGAGTGAAACGCTCACGCTCGCGCACTACCAGTTTCTCGCGAAGGCGGGCTACCGCGGCGTCTTCCGCTACGTGCCGCTTGCTGGAGGAGGCGGAGGCATCAAGCTCGCCGAGCTCCAACTCGCGCTCAGCGTGACGTGCCCCGACGGATCTCCGTTCGGGATTCAGTTCGTGCAGTTCGCGCGATCGAACGGCATCAACGCCGCGAACGGCGCTGCCGACGGGCAAGCCGCAGCCGACTACGTGCTCAAGACGCTCGGCGTTCCGAACAACGTGTGCGTGTGGCAAGACCTTGCGCCCGGTCCGAAACAAGCGTGCATCGACTACTCGAACGCGAACTACGCCGCGATGCAGGCACACGGCATCGCCTCGAGCGCACCAGGCATGTACGCCGAGCCCGGCTACCCGCTCACGGCTGACGAACGCTACGCGCTGCTCCACCTCCACCGCTATTGGGCGACGGCCGCGAACGATCCGCAGAAGTTTCCCGCTCACCGCGGTTGCCAAGTGATCCAGCTTTGGGAGAGCTCGCAGGGGCAGTTCTTCCCCGAGCCTGGATTGGTGATCGATGCTGACGCGATCCAGCGCGATTACTTCGGCGACTTCCCTGTCGCGGTCGTGGCGGGATGAGCGACGACACCCCCAGGCAGTCAGGCAGCCTCGCCGTCTTCGAGACGACGTGCGAGGAAGCCATCTCGAGGCTCTCGGGACGCGATTCCGTCGAAGCCGACGAGCTCCGTCACGAAGCGCGCGAACTGATTTCGACCTTGCGCTCATGGAAGATCATCCCTCCGTCGACTGATGACAGATCGCTCGTCGCGGCGCGTGTGCTTGCTCTGCATCGGGCGTCGCTCGAGTTGGTGTCCTCCTCATGAAGCCCTGGCTGAAAGCGGCATCCGCGCTCTTCGGCGTCGGCGCCGTCGCGCTCACGCTGACCGCAGCGTCGCGCGCGTCGAAGTCCTCAGCAGCTCCACGCCACTCGCGCATCGCTCTCATCGGTGACTCGTACGCGGTAGGTCTTGGTCCCGAGCTCGCCAAACTCCTGCCTGACTTCAAGGCTGAGGGCCACGTCGGAACGAACACATCGCAGTGGGCTCATCACGATCGTGCGTGCGGAACGTGCGGAGACTGGCTGACGGCGTTCGCGCCCACCCTCGTGCTCGTATCGCTCGGCGTCAACGACGACGGATCCCCACACATCGAGAACTACCAAGCCATCGTGCGCGCGCTGCACGGAATCGGTGCGCGTGTCGTGTGGATCGAGCCGCCGGCGAACGTGACGGTGAACGTGGCAGCGGTACGGAGGATCATCGCGTCGCTCGGCGTCGAGACGGTGCCGGCGACGCAGACCGCGCTGAGCTCGGATGGAGTGCATCCTCAGAGCTACGCTCCGTGGGCGCGGGAGGTGGCGGGGCATGTTGTGGCCTGACAAGCGAGAGAAGAAGATCCGCTTCACCATCTACCTCCATCGCAACCGAGTCACCGGCAAGCCGTACGTCGGGCAGACGAAGAAGACGATGCAGAGACGATGGAGCGACCACGTAAGCGACGCCAAAAAGAATCGCGGTTGCCGTCTTCTCGGCGCCGCCATTCGCAAGTACGGATCCGACGCATTCGATCACGAAGTCCTCGACGTCGTGACCTCGCAGAGCGGAGCTGACATCGCTGAGGCGGTGTGGATCAAGCAGCGGCGGGCGCTCACTCCGGACGGGTACAACCTGGACTCAGGTCGCTACCAGGGCGCAGAGAGATCGTTTTCGCATAGCGAAGAGACGAAGCGGCTGATGAGCGAGAAGGCGAAGGCGCGCGAGGTGCGGATGACGCCTGAAGAGAGAAGCGCGCGAAGGCTCGGGACGTCCACGCAGGAAGATCGAAACGAAGTCGCGCGAAATAGATGGGCGTCGTACACACCCGAGAAGCGGGCAGACATTGCGAAGAGGGTGAGCGAATCTCTGTCTGCTTCGGAGAAGAACACTGCTGCGATTCGGGCTCGATGGGCGAAGACGACGCCAGAGCAGCGGAGCGACATCGCGCGCAAAGTTCATGAAGCGCAGACACCTGAGCAGCGAAGCGAACGGCAGCGCAAATCGTGGAACTCGATACCGATCGATCGACGCATCGAGATGATCGCGACCCTCGCAGCAGCAAGGCGAAAACCTCGTGGCCCGAACGGAAGGAAGATCGGGTGCTCAAGGTGCGGAGCCGACGTGGAGGTATCATCGGGATCTTGGTGTAAAAACTGTCGTCGCGAATACAGCAGGAATTGTCGCCATGGCACTTGATTGGCCCGCATTCGGCGATGCGCTCTGGAAGGTCTACGACCAGACGGGCATTCGTCCCGAGTGGCAGATCCCCGTGATGTCGCTCGAGACGGGCGGCACGTTCGATCCGGCGATCTGCAATCCATCGAATTGTTGCGGACTTAACCAGTTCTGCGGCTCCACGTACACGCACTACGTCCACGTCCCCATCAGCGAGTACCGCACGTGGCTGGCGAGTCAGCAGCTCGCCGGTCCGGTGCTCGCGTACTGGAAGGACGCGCTCAACTTCGGCAAGATCCGCTCGAGCGCCCGCCTCATGGTCGCGCAGCTCGGTCAAGGGCTCCTCCGAACCCCCGCGAGCCTCGAGCGCGTCGTCTTCCGATCGCCTAGCATCGAGTACAAGAGCAACTCGGGCTTCGACACGCAGAAGAAAGGGACCATCACCGAGCAGGACATCGCGAACTCGATGGCGCGGCAGGTGCCGCGCGCTTCGGTGAAGGACGCCATCGCGAAGGCGTACGCGATGCGTCCTGGCGAAGTGGTGCGCGATCCCGTGTACGGCGAAGACTACGGAGGAGGCGGCGTCACACCCCCCGTGCGTCGCGCCGCGAGCTCGACGTCGTGGATCGCTCCCGTGCTCGTCGTCGGGACGCTTCTTGGCGGCGGCGCGGCCCTCGCGTACGTTTGGAAATAGATGTCGGCCGCGCTCCGATACCAAGACTTCGATCACCTCGCAGTATCGGTGCGCGAACTCCTCGAGCAAACCGATGCGTTCACAAGAACGATGTCGGCTCGCGATCAGATGCTCGTGCATCTCGGCCTCGAGAGCGCGCACGCGGAGGAAGCCATCTCTCAAGGTGATCTCTCACGCGCGGAGATCCACCTGACGACGCTCTCGAAAATCGTAGACGCACTCGGAGGTTCGAGATGAATAAGATGATCTTGCTGGCCGCTATCGCGGCGTGCGGCGCCGCGCTCGTGGGGGAGGACGGAACCGCGCGCGCGATCTGCACGCACTGCTTCATCGCGCAGGTCGCTTCGTGAACTGGCTCACGAACAACCGAGCCGTCGGGCTCGTGCTCATTCTCGCGACGCTGGCCGTCGACGTCGTGCTCACCCTATACGGACACGCGATCCCCGCGACCATCGCGTCGATCACGGTGGCTGGCGTTGGCCTCGTCACGAGGTCGATTGTAAAGTCCAAACCGAAGGGGTAGGCTGAATCGTGTCCAGCGACGTCCTGCCCGAGTGTCGCGCGCGAGATCGCAAAGGCGCGATCCACACGCCGAACGGATGGTTCGTCCCCGTCTACTGCGCCAACTGCGGCAAGATCGCTGGCATGGTGCCCGAGAGCCACATCACGCACGTATTCGCGCTCTGCGACAACGGATGCGCGGGGAAATACGGCGACACTGCGCATGAGTACGTAGACCCCGATGCCATCTACCGCGAACGCGCGACCGCGGAAGCGTTGAAGAAGTACGGTCGCGCGCTCACGCCTGCGGAGGTCGAGCGCGAGCTCGACAACGTGTCGTCACCCATCGCCAAGATCGCCAAGGAATGGCAGGATCGCGTTCGCAAGGAGAGTCGATAGATGCCCGCTCCGAAACTCGTTCCCGCTCAATGCGACGTCCCCGGATGCGGGATGCCCGCGATCATGTCCACCGACGGCACCGAGAAGGACATCGCCAAGAAGCGCGTCACCAACAAGGACGGTGACACGCGCGATGAGCTCCTCAACCGACCCGCCGCCAAAGACGTCAACGTGTGCGACCGCCATCGCAACTGGCCGCACTCCGACGACGCGCACCGATTCGTCGCGAGCGACGACTTCAAGAAGCAGAAGCGAGGCTAAGCCGTGCTCTACTACACCGACGTCCCCGGCGCGACGATCACCACGAACGCGGCGATCAATACCGCCAACGACTGCACCTTCATCAAGTCGGGATCTGCGCGCACCTGCTGGCTCAACGCGATCTATCCCCAAGGACGCGGCGCGCTCCTCACGTCGATCAGCGGCATCAGCTACCGACTCGAGAAGTGGACGACGACAGCGAGCTCTGGCGGAAGCGCGATCACGCCGAGCCCTGACGATCCTGGTTTTCAGGCCGCGAAGCACACGGCGGGATTCTCGGCCACCACCGTCACAAGCGGTACGGGCGGCCCCACGCTGATGATCTCGATCGGATCGGGGACCACGAGCCCCGGCAACTGGCTCGCTGCTGACAGCAACGGTCCGAACAGCATGGGGTACTCGCTCGAAGCGGGTGCCAACCAATCGCTCGACATCTTCAACATCGCGAGCGCGACGGCGCTCACGTTCGAAATCAGCTGGGGCGTCGCCGAGTGATGATCAAGCAGAACCCGAAAGATCCAATCTGGCTCGTCGTCTTGCAGGTTCGTTGCTCCAACGAGCCAAGCCGCATCGTCGGCGCGGACGGTCGCTCAGCGATGCTGAGCGCGACGTACGAAGAGCCGAGTGAGATCACGGTTCACGCGCCCGATGAATCGACCGCGAAGGCGTACGTCGAACAGCAAAACCCCGGCGCGAAAGTCGCCTCCGCGGAGATGGTCAAGTGACCCAACCGGCCGAGAGCTTCATCCCCGTATCGCCGAGCGTCGATACGACGGCGCCGAAGGTGCGGCAGCTTCTCGTCTTCGAGTTTCAGCCAGCAACGCAGACGTACGTGCAGGTCCAGACAGAGGTCGTGGCGCTAGCCGATCCGCTCACCGGACTAACCGTGCGCGCCGCGAGCGAAGAGTCGTTGGATAGCATCGCTCTTCTTTTGCGTGCGAATCTACGAGCGCTAACGGCCATCGCCAACGAGCTTGGCGGACGCGAGCGCAGCTACGACGTGGACGAGTTTTACACCGACGCGCAAGAGGACTAGCCGATGGCCGATCTCGTTCTCAAAGGCGGAGCCCCCAACTCCACAACGATCGGTGTCCCGTTCACGCCCTTGATGGTGGACGCGACATACAACGCCGCTCGCGTCACGTTGAAGCCGGACGAGTACAACTTCGGATCGTTCAACGGGGGTCACTACCGTACCGCGCAAGTATCAGGCGCGCTGACTGGCGTAGGCGCAGCGGGTGCCGTCTTCTCGATGCGGTGGGCGAACACGAACGGTCTCTTTCTTCTGAAGCGCCTCCTCGTCGGCTACGCGATCACGACCGCGTTTACCGCGGGGCAGCTCGTAGACTTCGATGTCGTGCGCGACAGCGCGTTCACTGCGGCCGACACGGGCGGAACGGCGCTCACGCCGTTCATCGGAAACAACGCGAAGAAGCGCTCCTCCACCATGGCTACGAGCCAGGTAGCTGACATGCGTATCTCTTCAACCGCAGCGCTCGGAGCGGGCACGAAGACCGCGGACACGAATCCGTTCGGATACGCGACGACCGCTCCGACCAATCTCGCTGTCCCTACAGCCACCGTCGCTGGCGGCTTCATGCAGCTCACGGAGATGTACGTTCAGGACGCGAACGCGGCCCACCCTGAGATGTTCGGCGCGAACGAGGGCTTCAACATCCGTAACGTGACCGCGATGGGTGCTGCAGGTGTCATCAAGCTCTACGTCGTCTGCGATTGGGCCGAGGTGCCGGGCCTGTAGTCGGCTCGGCGTAGCGCGCCGTGCTCGACAATCTACTCGGCGGAATAGGACTCGAAGAAGTCGGCCAACCGCCGACGACGCTTCGATCGCAAAGACCCGTAGCGCCGTCGAGCGGTGAGGACTTCGTAGGATCTCTCCCGCCGCTTGAGGAGCAGTCGACACCGACGCGCGTGTGGAAATCGCGCGCGCAGCTGCCGGCAAATCGTGACGAAGACTTCGTCTCCACGACTGTCGTTGCTCTCGACGAGGATCCCGCACTGGCCCGATCCAGGGCTCGAGCGATCGTCTCGATCGTCACAAGAGGAGAAGACTTCGCAGGATCGCTTCCGCTAGAGGAAGATCCCTCTCGAGTCACGCAGCGCCGTCGACAACCGGTGATCGCTTTCGCTCGAGAGGAGGAGTTCGGGCTTCCGCACCCCGTCGATGAGTCGGCGCTCATCGCGCGCGCGCGCCCTCGTTCGCCAGCCCCGATCACTTCTCGTGGAGAGGACTTCGCAGGCAGCCTCCCGCTCGAGGAGATCGGCACGCTCGCGGCAGTTCGGCGTCGATCGGCATCGATCGCGGTATCGCGTGACGAGGAGTTCGGCGCGACGCATCCATCGGAAGACTCTCCACTGCTCGCGCGGTTGGCCCGCCGAGCGCTGCGATGGGTGCTTGGTCAGAGCGAAGACTTCGCGGGCAGTTTGCCCCTGGAGGAGCTCGCCCCGCCTGTTCAGATCACGGCTCGCAAGCGATCGATCGTCTGGACGGTCGGCGAAGACTTCGCGGGAAGCCTGCCGCTCGAAGAGGACGCAGCGAGATCGCTGATCACGCCGCGCAAGCGCTGGATCAGCTGGACGGTCGGTGAAGATTTCGCCGGATCGTTGCCTCTCGAAGAGTTCTCACCGATCGTTCGCGGAGGCTCTCCGCGTCGCCACGCGACGACGATCGTCGCAGAGGATTTCGCGGGATCTCTTCCGCTAGAAGAGCTCAGTTCGTTCTCATCGACACCGACGACGAAGCGCACGCACTCGCCGACCTTCGGGCACGAAGACTTCGCGGGATCGCTTCCGTTCGAGGAATCGTCTTCCGTCGTTCGTCGGGAGACGTTGCGTCGATTTTCGCTACCGACCTTCGGGGAGGACTTCGCCGGCGCGTTGCCGACAGAAGATCCCGTACCTGGGGCGGTAGTTCGAGCTCGACAACGGATTCCGCCGATCTCTACGGACGAAGAGTTTGGGGCTTCGCACCCAATAGAGGATCAGCCATCGAGCGCGATTGTTCTGTCGCTCGCGCGCGCAAGGGGCCGTGCACCTATCGTCGAGGATTTCGCAGGATCGCTTCCGCTAGAGGAAGAGACCACGAGCGCGCGAGTGATCGCCAGGGTGAGGATTTCGACCGTAGAGTCGATCGGCGAAGAGTTCGGCTCCGCTCATCCGATCGAAGAAGAGGCCGCGCCGCCCATCTCCCGCCGCATCCGTCGGTGGTTCACGATCACGGTCGAGGAGCATTTCGCTCCCGCGCCCCCACCACCGCCTCCGCCACCGCCTCCGCCCCCGACACCATCTCAACTGAGCGGCGGAGGTACGGGATGGTTTGGGCCGCGCGAGCTCCCTCCGATTCCGTACTGCCCTCCCGGATGGCTGCCGAAGCCCATCAACGAGTACGAGTACGAGTGCGAGGCTGATCTCGCGATCCTGCACGAACAAGGGGCCATCGTCCGCGCGTTCGCGGACGGCATCGTCGAATCGTTCGTCGATGACAAGGGCCGCACTACGATGGTGCTCACGGACGACGGAGGCACCCGCTACTGGTACGCCGACATCGGGGAGAAGATCGCCAAAGATGGCGCGCGCGTGAAGAGCGGGCAGATCATCGCTCGCGTCAGGCCGAACGCGGCAACCGCGCCAGCGATCACTCCGCGCACTGCATCGCGCGCGCTGCCTTCTGCCACGTCGATCTCGGAGCCTGAACCAAAGCCGAAGCCCGTTCAGATCGTGTTCGTAGAGCCGCCGCATCCGCCGATTTCAAACTTCGTGATTCGGATGCCATCGACACCGCCGCCTCTACCGATTCCGCCACCAGCGCCGCCTAGACCGAACGAGTGGGGCGTGCAGTCGCCGACGCTGCGCCGCGGTCAAGAGACCGAGATCGTTCGGGCGGTCGTTTACATCGGAGGGGTGGCCGCTCTTCTCTACGCGCTCACGCTGCTCGATCCATCGAGACGGAAGTAAGGCTTCTTCTCCCTCCGTAATATTTCTTCTCCTCGATCGCGTGCTAACCGCGCGACTTCGCATGCGTGCGCGATGGCCGCGCTCTTGCGATGAGGCCAGGCATGCTGCGCGAATACGAGTGGGAGCCGAACGGTCGCTGCGACGGGTGCCGCAAGAAGATCGAGGTCGTCCTCGGTCCGATGTTCAACCGCACCGCGCGCGGGTGGGACAACTGGATCCCACGCGTTCGCGCTCAGGAGCTCGCGCGCGAGGGCGTCTGTCCGTGGTGCGGACAGCGAACGACTACGCCGTCGCGCACGCTGCTCGGACGGTTCGAGCGCATCTTGCGTGCGTACGAGAGGGAGTCCTGCTCATGATCCAGGCCGAGTACGACTGGCTAGTCAATGTGATCGCCGAGTGGAACGGCTTCGACGCGCGTGCTGTCCGTGAGCGCATCGAGCGCGCTCTTTGGGAGGGCGACGTCGACACGCTCTTCGATTTGGCGCCGTGTCGATGTTGCTGCCACGAGCACACGTTCGAAGACTGCTTCGCGCGGATCTGGAACGACTGCCGCGGCCAGTACACGATGACGCGCGCTGAGATCGAATCGTGGGCGTCGCACTACGAACGGTTCCACGGAATGACGCGCGACGAGTTCTACGGGTGAGGGTAGAATCGCAAGCATGTTCGGGAACTACACGAGACCCCCGTATCGTCGATGACGAACCTGAGTCCCTATTACGACGATTACGTCGACCACGATCACTCCTTCTACCGCACGCGCAAATCCGCGCCATCGCTGTCACCGTGGCCTCAATTCGAACGCTTGGCACCCGACGAAGGGTACGTCCCGAAGCTCGGCAGTCGTCCGCAGCCGCCGCCGTGTCCCATCGAGCTCGCGATGATCGACGTCTTGCGTGAGCGCATCGCCGTGTCCGACGTGCAGCCGTCGTCGACGTTTCTCGCGTGGGCGCAGAGCGGAGCTCGGGAGCGCAAGTCGCGTCGACGTCGCGCGCGGCCGAGCGGGTTCGAGGAGCGCAACTATCGCCCCTCGTCGATCTCGATCTCGCGCTTGTTGCGCCCGCATCCGAGGCAGCGCCCTCTGAGCTTGCCGTGACGACTGCAATCGTACTGCCGCGTGATGCTCAGACCGTCGCTCACGCCGCCGCCAGTGCCGAGCAGCTCCTCGACTTGCACGAACGCTCCGTCACCCGATCGTCTCGCGAACTTCGGGCCGTTCCTCCAAAGCTGATCTCGCTTCACGTCGTCGTCCATCACGCCACCTTCCTCTTGAGATCGTCGATGAACGCCAGGAGATCGGGCGTCGCACGGAACCATTCGCCCCTGATGCGCGCGTGGGCGAAGCGCTTGTGCAGCGCGCTCTCTACTTCTCGGTTGCCCTCGATGATTGCTAGCACCGACAGAAGATGCGGGGTGCCGACCACCATGGCTTTCACGCGCCTGTCGACGTTCTTCGCGGTGCCGATCTTGATCGCGTGCATGCCGCTCTCTTGAACGAAGTAGACCTTGTGAACGCCGAATGCCCGAAGCGTGAGCTGGCGACATGGCGCCACCGAAATCGGACGCGACCGAACCGAGCGCGAATCGGTGCGCCCCGTGTTCGGATCAACCTCGTGAAGAAAGCACCAATCCCTCGCGCATTCGAAGACCGAGTCTTCGCGCGGTGACCAGAGTCCCCACGCGGGATCCAGCCAGACCTGCCCCTGACGATCGCTGCCAATCGCAATTTGGCGACGCATCATTAGATCGTTGATGATGCTGACGCGCGCAGCGCAAGCGGCGACGGGACCACCGAGAAGGGCGGCTCGCTGCGCTTTGAGCCATGCGAGGGTCTTCGTTTCTTGATTCACCGAAAATCTCCTTGCAGCACCTTCAGCCAGTCGTCGAACGTACGCTCCGAGCTCTCAGCCTTCGGTGTCGCGGGTCGCGCGGGCCGCATCGCGAGCGCTTCGTCGATCGCGCCCTTCGCGACAGACTCTTCGACCAACTCCGCACGACGGATGTACCCCAACACCTCGCGCGCATTGCGATGCCCGGACGCTTCCATGATGTCGGGGATCTTGCGGCCCATCTTGTACATCGTGGTGATGAACCCGCTTCTCAGGGAGTGGCCCCCGAAGTCGCTTGGATCGAGGCTTGGATCGATCTTCGCGAGCTTCGCGACGTAGTGCTGGATGCGCAGCGAGACCCCTTTCGCCATCAGCGCCCCGTCCATGACGGCGAGTCCGTTGGGGGAGATGCCTCGGAAGACGGGTCCGCTCGAGATGTGCGAAGCCGAGAGCCACGCGCGCAGCGCGCGCACGGGGCAGTAGCGCACGTCTTCACCGAGCGTGATGGGGACGTCGAGTCCCTTGCCCGTCTGATCGGCTTTGCTGCGCGGGATCTTCCACCGAAAGTGGCCGCCAGCCAGAGGCGCAAAGTGTTCGACGCGAGCAGCGACGATCTCGCTGCGGCGCCGACCACCCCCCTGCCATCCGACGAGGAGCATCGCGCGGTCGCGTACGCCGCGCAGATCGTCCTCTATCGCGTCGCACACGCGGAACAGCAGCGATTCCGCCGCGCCAAGGTCGCGCTTCTGCTTTTTCGGTCCCGTCCCCTTCTCCCGAGCGAGCGTGTCGCGATCGACAATGATAAGTGGATGATTCCAGACGCTTGCGCGCCCTGAGGTGATTTCGCTCGTACAGATGGCCGCGAGAGCGCGCATGAGCGCACTGAACCCGAGCGGCCCCTTAGGTCGGCCGCTTGGGACATCGTCGGTGTGACGTCCCGAGTCGGCGAGCTCGCGCAGGTACAAGCGGACGAGCTTTGGTTCTACAGGCGCGGCTCGAGCCCCGTGGCGGGTGCACCAAGAGGCAAAGCAGGCCAATTCGAACTCGTACGCCCGCCGCGTGTTCGGCGGTACGGCCGCGTCCGCTGCTTTCTCCGCGCGCGCGTTGAGCGCAAGCAGCTCCGTGCGCGCGGTCTCGATGGCGACGGGCAATGTAGGCATAGGTAGTAGAGAACGCATTGGCCGATAACGACACCTTATCACCCACGCTCTGGACTTGTCCAGAAGTCGTCGATCGCGACGCGCGGCGCCGGCCGCGCGCGCGTCGAGTTCGCGAAATCGCGAAAATCGCGCTGCGCACCCATGTTTCCCCGCTGCGCGCGGCCTCTGCGCAGGGGGTTCCTGGGCGGTTCGCGCGGCGGGTACGCCCCCACCCACTGGATCGCGCCGTTCGTTACGATTTCGCTCGAAATTCGCTCCGCGTTCGCTCCCGACCGTGTAGCGCGTCGATTTTTTGCCCCGAGCGGCATCGATGGCTACGCTCTCCACCTTCAACGGAGGTCCGGTCCAATGGCAACGACGCAAAAGTGGGTGCTCCTCAACATCGATGGCGTTCCGCTCGACCCGAGCGACGCGCAGAAGCTCGTCGACGCGCTCAACGAGGACAACGGCGAGTGCGGTCCGTTCGCTCAGGCGACAGGTCGATCGGCCAGCGTGCGACTCGGCGCGAGCTCCGACGATCGGCAGGTGGACGAGTACGCGATGAACATCCGCCACTCGATCCCTGAAGCGCCCGGCGCGCTCGCTTACCACTACGTCACCAACGGCGTCCCCGACATCGAGCTCGGATGGGACCTATTCGACGGCGTGATCGACGGCCCCGACCCGTTCAGCGTCGGCGTGGACCATGAGCTGAAAGAGGCTCTGCGCGATCCCGGTGCGAACGGGTGGAAGGACGGCGTCAACTCGAACGGCAAAGCGAGCGCCGACGAAGCCTGCGACAAGGTGCAGAACACCTTCCGCAAGGCGAGCAACGGCGTCACGCTGTCGAACTTCCTCCTCGAGTCGGCGTTCATTCCGGGAGCTGCCGCGCCGTACGACGCGCTCGGCGTGATGACATCGCAGGACGATCTCTCGAACGGCTACGACATCGAGGCCGACGTCGAGAACGTGACGCAGGTGCATAGCGACGCGGATACGGACGGATCACGGGCGCTGATCGCGATCGAGAAGCACGCGACGAAGCGCAAGGTCACGATGCGCAACGCGACGAACCTCACACCGAAGCAGCTCAAGAGGAAGACGCACCCATGGAGCCGCGCGCACCGTCGCGGGTTTCGGCACTTTCACGAATCCGCCAGCGAAGGCGGTGAGGTGTGATGACGCGCGAGCACTGGCGCCGCGCGACGATCGGAGAATGGTTTCAGATCGTTCTGCTCACCGTCGTCTTCGCGGTCGCGGCGGTGCAATACTCGCCGATCGCTACCGCGCTCGACAGCGTTGCGGCGTCCGCGTCGGTCGCTGCTGCGGCACTGCCCGAGCCAAGCGCGTCTGCGACAGCAGATCCTCCTCCCGCACCTCGGGTGGCGGTATCCGCCAACCTCGCGGCGTACGTGCTCGAGGCGTTCACCGCATGGAAGAAGCCGGGACGCGACGCGGTGTCGTACATCGATGTCGCGAACGACATCGCTGAAGCGTGCCTCGCGACCGAACCGCTATGGCCGAACGACGCGAGGGGCGCGCGTTGCGCGATCTTGCTCGCATCGCTCGCCTACTACGAAGGCGCTCTACTCGCGTACGTCGACGACGGCCGCGTGAACGACGGCAAGTGGCGCGAGCGGGAGTTCAAGAAGGGCCTCATCTGGAGCCCGAACATCTCCGACGACGGAGAGGCGTACTCGCTCTGGCAGATCCACCCCGAGAAGGGGATCGTGCTCACGAGCGATGGCGAGTGGAAGCACTCCGAGGGTGCCGTCACCGACACGCAGGGCAATCGAAAGTCGGGCGTCATCATCGGCTCGGACCTCACGAAGAATCGGAAGCTCGCCGTGCGCGTCGCCATCGCGTTCATCCGCAAGAGCCTGCGCGTGACACACTCGCTCGTCGGTTACACGGGCGAGACGGCGGCAACGGGCTACGGCAAGGCGCGCTCGCGCGAGCTCTTCGCGTCGAATTGGGTGAAGCGTCACCCGCTCTAGGGATCGAGCGCGGCGGCTCGGTCCGCTCGGATCTCGTTCAGCAGATCGGTGCATCGCTTCTGCACGCTGGTGAGGTTCTCGTTGAGAAGTCGTCGATCCTCTACGAGCTCGACGACCGCTTTCGCAAGCGTCTTGGCGTCGTCCACGTAGCTTCGGCTCTTTCCGTCGAGACACGCTTGTGCGCGTTGGAGCAACCCCGCTTCGTCGGACGCTGTGATCATAGCTGGAGTATACTTCAGGCGTCAGAAGATGAGCCGCGAGGGCGTTTCGAGATGGTGAACACCTACCACTGGCTGATGCACCAAGACCCGAGCTCGGGCGCGTGGGACACGCTCTACCAGGGATGGGAGACGTGGCGAGTTCTCGCGATCACCGAAGAGCGCAAGTACCGCAACGAGAACATCGGCGAGTTCACGATCACCGATGAGCCAGGCGCGCACTGGCAACCGTTTCACTTTCTCGTCATGCGAGGCGGCACCAACGACTATGGCGACGTGACGCCACCGCAGCCGACCTCTTCTCCGGGCTCAGGGAGTCACGGCGGCGCGATCATGTTGGGCGTCGCGGCGGTCGCTGCGGTCGGTCTCGTCTTCGTAGCGGTATCGCGATGAGCCGTCGCGATCGCCGAGCTGCCGCGGCGCGGAAGCGCCGCGAGAAGCATCCGAAGATCGACTTCAAGTGCCCGTTCTGCGGTCTCGCCGTCAGCGCTGATGCGGGCCGCATGTCCGTCGCGCACGCCGAGCCGACCTGCGAGACGTTCAAGGGCCTCAATCCGCTTGCGTTTATGCAGGCCGTCCGCGAGAGAGTTGCGCCCGAAGCCGAAGGCTAGGACAATGCTCGCGATGGATGAGGCCGACGAGGCGGAGGAAGCGGAGGACGCGGCGATGGACGACGACGAGACGAGCGAAGAGATCCACCCCGATGTCGAGTTCGCGGTCGACGACGCCTCTGGTCGAGAACGCATCTTCAAGACCTTCGACGAGGCGGCGGGGTTCGCGGTTTCCCTCGCAGCATCAGGTCGCGAGTCGGCGATCGACGTGCTCATCTGGAGCGAAGAGGGAGCCGAAGCGTACGGCGGCGACGATGCGGTGGAGCAGTATCTCGAAGATCCCGACGCGAGCGTCTTCGAACGGCTCGAGATCAAGGTCAACAACGCGGGGAGCGTGCCGTGAAGCGGCGTCACCCGAACCGATCGCACGGAGAAGTCCAGGGGACAGTCCGCTCGAACGAGCACAAGCAGATCGGCACGATCGGCGACGTGAACTTCCCTGAGTACGATGGCGGTCCCGTCTACGATCGGGGCGACGGCACGTACTACATGGAGTACGTCGAGATCCCGTCCGACGATCTCGACTTCGGTGATCCGAACGCACGCTGGACCGTATACGGCGTCGAACTCGACCCCGGCGTTCCCTCGTGGGGCAGCCTGAAGGACGTTGCGCGCACCGTCGGCGCCGATCCGAAGGAGTTGAAGGCCGCCTTCGAGAGCGACGATCCGATGGCGCGCGCGGGCGCGTACATGGATTGGGCTGGTCACTACGGCTGGCACGAGTTCGACTCCTATCCGCTCACGCTCACGTGCGCGGAGACCGCGAAGCGGTACGACACCGATCTCGGCTGCTTCAACAAGATTCACGAAGCGATCGAGGAGATCGTTCAGGAGGAAAGCATGCGACGACGACCGACGATGGCTGCTCGACGACGAATCCCCGCACCGCCTCCACCCCCTCCTCCTCCGCCCGAACCCGCACGCGTTCGCAAGCCGATCGCGGACATGATCGAGGAGCTGCGCTCTTGGATCCCCAACTACGATCGCGGCGAGAAGGAGTTCCCGACGCTGCTCTTCCGCGTGATCGCGAGCCTGCCGGGCGGCGATCGCCTCGAAGACATGGGGTACGAGACGTTCAATCTCGGATGGCAGGAGGCCGACATGCTCGGCCGCACGCTCGAGGCGATTCAGGACACGCGCGACGTCGAAGACCTCGTGAACGGCCTGATGGACGAGGAGGAAGAGGGCGCGGGCGAGGCGAGGAGAGCACACGCGAACGCTCCGCTCGACCGCAACGCGCAACCGATGCGTCGCAACGTCGCCACGCCGCCGAGGCGACGCTCAAGGAAACGCTGATGGCTCGCCGTCGCGCTCTCGACGTGATGAAGCTCGCGGCCGATCTGTCGAAGGCCGTCGGCGGAACAACGCCCGCGGCGATCGCCGGTGGCTTTCGATGGAGTGATCGAAACGAGGCCGCGAAGTTCACTACGTACAGCCCTGAGCACAATCAGAAGGTCGTCGTCGTCGTCGCTGTCTTCGAAGACGGGAATGTGTCGGTCGACTTCTTCTCCGACGAGCACCTGTCGGGCAGGTTCGAGAACATCGGGAACTTCCTCTACGGACCCGACGGATACACGTCGCGAAAGATCGACGTGAACGAGATGAAGGGTGACGTCGAGTGGGTCTGGAAGACCGTCGACGGGTACGCCGCTAGCTGGCAGCAGGATGATGATCAGGTCGACGAACGCGCCCACGAAGCGCGCGGCGGATCGATCCGCGAACGGTTCGATCGATTGCGCGCTTCCTGCCTGAAGACCTACGAAGAGAGATCGCAGATCAGGCGCGACATGCACGTGAAGTACGGTCCCGAGTTTCAAACGCGATGGGCCTCACGAGGTGAACAGACGAAGTTGGAGAAGGCTCGGGCGCGGCAAAACAAGGCCGACGACGCCATGTTTGCCTTCATCCAAGAGATTTCCCCTCGCGATTGGAGCGGCGGTGTTCCCGTGGGTTGGGTGGTGCGGGAACTGACGTTCGAGGATGCCGTGCGCCCCAAGGGCGAACCACTGTCGGTCGTCCCTCCGCTGTCGTACGGCGCCACACGCCCTCTCGCGGCGCCGCGCGAATCTCGCGTCGTGCACTCGACCGCGATGGACCACTTCATCAACGGCTACTTTGACGCAGCTCTTTGGGCCGAGACCGACGACAACGATCAACCGTTCGACAAGAACTACAGTTCGGACGACATCGACGAAGCCACCGCCGACAAGATGCAGAAGGACTGCGAAGACTTCGTTCGCCGCTTCGGCAGTCTGATCGACGACGACGAGCCCACGCACGGCGGCGGATTCGACAGGTGGGAGGTCGCTGGCCACGACTTCTGGCTTACGCGCAACGGTCACGGCGCTGGATTTTGGGACGGCGACTGGCCGAAGCACGGTGACGAGCTCACGAAGGCGTCGAAGGAGTACGGCGAGTTCTACCTCTACGTCGGCGACGACGGGAAAATTCACGGACCGCCGCCCGGCGCATACGGTGTACGCGAGCGGCGCCGACCTCGACGCAGGACTCCACGCCGATGAGCCGCGCCGAATGGGAAGACCTCGAGACGCTGACCGACGCCGAGCTCGAAGCGGAAGTGCGCGCGATGTCGCGCGACGCCATCCTGCAGATGCTCTGGTGGAACGATCCGAACGGCGACTACGAGCCTGAGCGTCACGGGGATGAAGATCCCGTCGACACCGCGGATCTCGCCGACATGCTGATCGATCAGGTCAAGGACAACCGGCCGGCGAACCCGCCTCCGCGTCCGCCGCCCACGCCCGCCAAGCCGACGGGGCTCGCGACGCTCTCTCGAGCCGAAGTCGAACGTACAGCTCGTAACGTCGAGGCCATCCACGCATGGGAGACCGCGCGCGTGGTCGCCAAAGCGTTCGCCAAGGTCTTCAGATCACCGATCGAGAAGGTCGCGCGCGTCGTCATCAGCGAGTATTGGGAGGGCGAGAGCCGCAGGTGGTCGAGCGCCACGATGAAGCCCACGACGGTGCTCATCATGACCGAGCCGCCGTCGCCCATCGAGGATCCCTACAGCGAGTACCAGGGTGACGACGGGGACAGCGCGAGCGATCTTTGGGAGCGAACGCTCGACATGATTCGCAAGGATCCGTTCATCGAGGACGCGGGGTGGGAGAGCATCAACCCCGCGGTGCAGTACGTGTGGATCGTGCCGAAGATCGTTGGCTAGCGTCGCTAGTGCGCGGTCATCGAGCGCCTCTCGTCTCGGCGCAAGGGCATAGCGGAATCCTCGGCCAGTACGTGAGCGCGACGTTCTCCGCTCGCCCGGCAACGTTCGTGTAGACGAAGCTGAGCGCGGGCTCGCGGGTAGCCACGGCAAGCTCGGAGAAGCCGACGAGGACGACGGTAAGGCCGATCCCCGTGATTGCGACGCTGTAACCCCGCGTGTTCATCGCCGTTTGCTCATCTTCTTCGTGGCGCGCTTGATGCGCTCCTCGACCTCTAGGATCGCGTGGACGAACGCCGGTATGTGCTCGGCGCTGATCGCTAACTCCTGGACGGCGAACCGCCCGCGCTCCTCTGCGGTGATCAAAACGTCGCCGTCTTCGGCATCGACTGTGATGGTCACCGCCTTGTCGGTCGACACGAGAAGGAACGGGCCGCGCGAACGCGGGCGCTTTTTCCGGTTCTGGTCACCGGACGGCGGGCTCACGGCTCCCTCTGCACGAGGTTTGCGCATTCATCGCAGAGCGCCGGGGTGTCATCGAAAGCGCCGATGCACCATCCGAACGAACGATCGCAGCGATTGCAGACGTACACGCCGCCGCACTCGTAGGCCGGCTTGTCGCCGATGAGGACGCGCGCGCAGTCCGGTGTGTGAGCCACCGCCGTCAGTCTGGTTTTCGGCGTTCATCGGTACCCCATGAGGTCGTCGACGATGCCCTTCATCGTCCCTTCGATGACGGGACTTTCGAGTCCGCTCAGCACGTCCGCGGTCTCCTCCTCGCCGAGCCGCGCGAGCAGGCATGCACGGGCGCGCGTGTAGTAGCGAGGTCGCGCACTCAATGACGCCGCGACCGGCACGGAGATCGTCAGAAACGAGAGCACGGTCGCCGTGTCTGCCAGGCGCGTGACGTCGATCGAGTCGATGATCGCGTCAGCTGTTGCCCAATCTTTCGCAGCGAACAATTCGTGCATCCGCGCGTAGACGAGATCGATCGCCGCGTCGACGTCCTCGCCGTCGAGGCGATAGACGTCCGCCACCCAAATTGAAGACCCGGCGTTCACGGCTCCTCCTTTTGAAAGGAGTGCTCGACGCGAAACGGGAGCGCAGCGAATGCTTCGCGAGCGCGTGTGGTTTGCCCGTTGCGCCAGTCACGGATCCCCAACAGCGTTTCCCCAATGCGACGATCTACTTCGCGATCGTCGGCCGAGAGCTGCTCCCACGGCAGAAGATGATGCGGCTTGCCACCGTCGCGATCGTGCGCCCACACGACCCACACCTCCCTGACAAGCCGACCCAATGCTTCGCGAACGAGCGTCGAGCGCGGATTGTAGTGACCGTGTTTGCAGCGCCACGATGTGTCCGCCCATTCGTCCAACGGCTCATCGCAAACGTTCGTGACGTCCGCGGCGGAGTGAGGGAGCAAGCATCGTTTCCAGATCGGAAGGTTCATCGCGCACTCCGGGTGTTTGAACTTGGTGTTCACTTCGGTTCTCCCTCGGTCGCTGGGGTTACAGACCGTTGCTCCAGTGCCGCGAGGAAGCCGCAATCGCACGGCCCGGCCTCGCCCCATGCGCTCCTCGGCAACCAAGTTTCGTGCGCACTCGACGGCGCGGCAGTCCGACATCGGACAGAGCTTCATCGTAGCAATCTTCATCAGCGCCTCGCGTAGCCGCGCGCTCTCCGCTTCGAGCCAATCGATCCGCCGTAGCCTGCGAAGGATCTCCGCCTCTATCTCGGTGACGGTCGGGTGATTCATTGCTTCTCCGTTCCTCGCTGCGCGCCGAACTTGAGATCCGTTTGAAGCCGCGCGTTCTCTGCCTCAGCCGCTTCGGCGCGCGTGCGAAGCAGCGCCCCCATTGCCGTCAACACGCGCGACTCTTCCTGAGCCTCTTCGGCCCGACGCAGGAGCCGCGCGTTCTCCACTTCGAGATCCGTCCTCTGACCAACCAACAACAAGACTTCTTCGTCGCGCCTACAGACGGCCTCGCGAAATTTAGCGTTCTCTGCTTCGAGCGCGGCGACACGATCAAGCAGATCGGGGACCACCGCGCGTGCAGCGGCCGTGAATCGCGCGTTCGCGATCGTGAACGTCTCGTCGTTGTAGGTGACCCATGTGCGGCCGTCACCGCAGTAGAACTTGCCGTCCAACAAGCCTTGTCGCCAAGATGCGGATCGTCGATGTCTGCCGTCCATGGCGCTGGCTGCGCTGCGTCGCAGAGTGCTCGAATCTCTTCGTTCGTCATCGCTTTCGATCCTCGGTAGCAAGTTCGTCGAACTCTTGAATCGCGTGCGCCGCCTCTTGGATCGCGCTGCACGCTGGATTCAACGAGAAACCGGCGCGCGGACGAAGTTCTCTCAGCGCCTCGACGCATCTGGCCATCTTCGTGTTCTGTAGCCGAGCCTCTTGTCGCTGCGCGATGATCTTCGTGCGTTCTTCTCGGATGCGTTGGAGTTTCACGTTCTGCGCCTGAACCTGCGCGCGCAGTTTCGAGATCAATGCGTCATCAGCCTTCGCCGCCGAACGGATCCCCACAACCAACACGACGAGCGCTTTGGCGTCGTCGGCGAGAGCGTTCAAGCCGTGTTCGCTGCACGCGACCGACACTTTGCCGCCCTTCCAGTGGATCTCCTCGACCGCGATCGACTCGCAGGCCCGCCCTCTCGGCGCAAGCGTCACCGGATCGTGATCGTATCGGAACGAGCAGACCTCCTCTTTCGTCGCCATCACTTGCCCTTCTTTCCGCGCCGCAGCCAGTCGCCCCTCGGATCGTTGTGCCTGTCGAGCGCCAAGCGGACGAGCGAGCGCACCATCTCGCTCTTGTTCTGATAGCCGAGCGCGACGCACGCCTCCTTGAAGAGACGCGACTCGTGAGAGTTGAGGTGAACCACGAACACGTCGTTCCGACCGTCTTTGCGCAGCATTCTCATCGTCGATCCTTTCACGGAAACGGACACTCCACGACGAGCAGCGTTCCAACCCACGAGCAGCCCGTCGGCACGTTGTCCGACGGGCACGCCGTTGTAGATCCCGAACTGACGAAGTTAGCAAGCAGGCACACGCACGTGTACGTCGCGGCGCACTGGCACGAGATCGGCGTCGCGCGCGTCACGCACGTACCCGAGTTGTTCATGTGCTGGCGGAAGTTCATCGGCACGTCGGCGTTGCCGCACGATGTCGAGCTCACGCGGCCGCCGTCGAACGCGCACGTGTTCGAGTCGGGCGGCGGCGATGCGTCGTGCAGCTCCGCGTCGAGGCCGACGTCGACGAGAGGATTGGCGTCCGCGCGCGCGTCGCTCGAGGAGTCGCCTTCGGTGTCGGCGCCGCTGTCGGGGGCGACGCGCTCCTCGAGCGCGGTGAACTCCGCGCCGCAGCCGATGATCATCTGCGCGCAGACGATCACGCGCCACCTGGAATCAGGCCACTGCCGATGTGACAGACCGCCGAGCGAAATCAGATACCCGATCATCATTTTCGACCTCGCTTTCGACGCGGCGTGGGCGCGTTGTACTCGTAACGCTTGGCGCACTTCGTACAGATCCACGCGCCGCCACTGAATAGCTTTCGTGGCGTCTCCTCAGTCGAAACCTGGATCCGCACCGCTCTCCATCCCTCGCCCGTCAGGTGTCCACACCATCCACCCCTGCCGCTCGGGCAGTTTTCTCCGGTAACGGGATGAAGGAACCTCGCACCGCACCCGACGCAGACGAACTCCTCGCGTTCTTCGGCCGACTCGTGTTCTCCAGTCAGTTCGCCCGCCGCGAGCATGAAGGCGGAACCGATCTGCACCGCAAATCCGCGTGTGAGCTCGAATCGCTCGTCGACCACGACCTCGCGCATGCCGCTCTCGTGCTGAACACGAATCTCGACACGATCTCCGAGGTGAAACCGCATACCGCGCGCGACACGCTCGAGATCGGCGAGATCCGTGGCAAGTGCCGAGATGGGCACATCGCCCGTCAATGCCTCGCGCAGTGTCTCCCTCGATCGCTTTGCGTTCGTCTTCGTCCAGGGCTCGCCGTCTTGGCAACTTTCTGAGACATCGCGCCACCACACCTCGCCCTCGTCATCGAGTGCGTAGAGGCACTCGCTGGTGTCGTCTTTGACGGCGACGATCTGGATGAACTTGCTCATCGATTGCTCGTGCGTACGGGGATCTTTCCGCTGCGTGTCGTGACGTCACGAATCTTGGCGAACTCGGGCTCTCCGAACGTAGCGATCGATCGGCGAAGCGCATTCGCATACGACTTGTTGTCCGAGTCGAGCTCGCGCTGGAACGCTGCGCGCCACTTCTCGGGGATCGCGCGGCCGGCCTCGATGTAGAGGCGAGCCCACCCTGCGTAGTTCGGGCCGTCGTCGTCACCATGCGTGAGCTGGCACTTGCCGCAGTTGTCGACCTCGAGACGACTGCGATGCGCGCAGCGCTCGGCGAAGATCGCGAGCGCGATGCTCTTCCAGCGCCGAGCTTCGTCGGGGGACCACTTCTCGACGGCAACAGGAAAACCGCCCGTCACGTCAGCCTGATCAATTTCCGTCATGACTTCCTGCCTCTCTTCTTCTTCTTCAAGTGCTCTCACTCCTCCGCGTCGGCTTCGTTCTCAATCCGAAGAAACATTTCTTCGTCGAGGAGCTCGCGAGCCTTCCTCTTGAAGCGCTCGAGCCGAGACTCGCCGTCGGCGATGTTGCGCGCTTTTTCGATCTTCCTCAGTTCCCCAAGTCGAGACTGAATCGCTTGGGATTCTTGCTTCAACTCCTCGAGGCTCGCCTCTTTCTGCCTGAACCGATGAGGGTCTTCGTACTCACCGTGAGAGACCACCCTCGCCTTCGCGTTGCCGATCCATTCCTTCAAGTCGCGGATCTGGCCATCGACATTTTGCTTGTGCAGCAGGAGTACCGATCGTTCACGGACATCGGCATGAGATGCGCCACGAAGCATCGCGGCTTGAGTCGCCTCAGCTTGGTTCTGCTGCGATCGGCGTGCGGCACGCTCCGAGTTCATCGCCTTCGACATCGCTTGCGTCCATCGACCGGGGACCGTTTCGAAGACGTCGACACGCGGTATCCCCTGAGCGCGCAGGGCTTCAGAGATCATCGACTTCGTAAAAGGCGGTCGCATCTCGGGCAACTGAATGCACTCGTCTTCGGGGACGAAGAAGAGAACGCACTCCGGACGATCCGGAAAGACGGCGACACGAATCATTGCGTCTCCTCTTCGCTGCGCGCGTCGATCTCGTCGAACTGCCGAGCGACGTCCTCGATGGTCCTGAACGTGTACGGCTTCTCGTTGTCCCGTACGACGAGGCCGCGCTCCCAAAGACTGAGGAGCATCGGCGTCGGCTCGAACGACGTCAGACCGATGCCGCGTGCGTAGCGGAGCGTCTCGATCTCGGTGTCGGTGAGTTCCATCACTTCTTCTTTCCCTCCGTCTCGTACGCAACGAGCCCTCGGTGCGCCGCCAACCGAAGAGCCTCCGCTCTGGTGACGCGCATACCCGGTTGCGACAGACGGTCAGCGAGCCCGTCGAGCCGCTCTAGCCACGATTCGGGGATGCGAACGGCCGTCTGAACCTGATTCTCTTGTTTTTCGGTCATTTCGTTGGTCTCCAGGCGATAGACGACCGTATCACTGCGGTATTCATTACGCCATGAAAAAAGATTCTTGGTTGACGATGAATACCATAGTGCTAGGGTACGTCTTACGAACATGAAGACGAAGCGCCTCCCCCGCGGGTTCCGAAAAGGCCACGACGGCTCCCTCGCCTGCCCGCATCGAGACATCTCGTGCTGCGGCGAGTGCGCGAAGGCGCACGAAGAGATCGTGGACGTGGTGGGTTGTCACTTTTGGGTGCCGAACCCTGCCGATCGCGCGCAGCTGCTCGCGGAGTGCAAGAGCAAGAGCGAGTCGGACACGCCGCACGATTTCCAACCCTCGACCGCGAAGGGCTACGATCCCAACATCTGCGGCGAGTGCGGCGAGACCGAAGCGAACGGCGAGCACACGGCCGCTGTCGAGATCGAGGTCGTCAGCGATCTCGACTACGCCGTCGGCGCCGCCGTCGTGCAGTTCGAAGACCTCGACGAGAAGGATCAGATCGAGGCTGCGGTGCGGGTACTCGCATCGATCTCGGGCGTCGATGCGAACCTCATCAAGAAGTCGATCGCCGCTTCGACCCCTCCCGATGTGTCGGCGTTGATGAAGGAGGCGCATCGCCAACTCGACCAGCGCACCGAGTCGTCCACACTCGTGCGTCCGCTGCTCGACGCGCTCGAACGCCAGGTGCTCCGATGATCGCGCCCTGGACCGACGTGGACGACGCGGAGGGAGCCTTCCCGTCCGACTGGCGCGCGCAGTGCGACATCGCGGAGGAGGCCGCGATCGATGGTTGGCCCGCGTCCTCGCACGATGGTCTTCGCGAGAAGGCGACGATCCCCCTCTGGCTCGGCGTGATGGAGCGCGCGGAGATCCCCGAGACGCGCACGATCAAGATCACCGCGCGCCGCAGCATCAAGTGCGACACGGCGTTCAGCGACGGCGGCTCGTACGCCACGCGGTCCGACGGCACTGAGGTGCCCGCGCTGGACGTCTACGTGATCGTGAAGTGCTCGCAGCTTCGCAAAATGATCGGGAGCGCACGATGATCGCGGCGTGGCTCTCGGTGCTCGTCGTCGGATGCGCGCCGTTCGTGTGGATCGCTTGCTCGAGGGGGTGGCGATGAAGGCGCGCGATCCCCGCGAGGACGCCCCCGTCGTCGGGATGGATCTCTCGCGATCTACCGAAGACATCCACCGAGACCTCCGCAAGCGGTACCCGCAGTACCCGTTCCTCTGGTGGGAGTTGGAGACCGACGAGAAGAGCGGTTGGGTCTACCAGGCCCGTACGAAGATCGTCTGCAAGATCGTCCACGTGAAGGAGTGAGGATGGATACGCCGACCGAGGTGTGCTGCTTCATCGTGTCCGACCACGGCGAATACGAATCGTTGTGGTTCTACTTGTGCGCGGCGTTTTGCCTGGATCACGCTGCGAAGCTCGCGCGCATCAAGGGCATCGTGTCCGTCGAACTGTTCGCCGAGCGGTACGCATCGTCACGCGCTATTTGTTGGCGTTGGGAGAGACCGAGACCCATTCGTCGCGCGCGCTTGAGGAGGACCGCATGAAAGAAGTCACCGTCACGCTGACGCCCGAGCAGGTGAAGATGCTTCTGCTCGTCGTCGAGCGCGGCATGTCGATTCCATGCTTATCCGGTTCATGCACTTTCACGGATCTCCCCGGCGTGCTCGGGGTGTCCCGAGTACAGGCCCGCGTATGTATGCGCCTCCGAATCTGCCGCAATGCCGAGCAGCGAACGGAAGCTGTTGAAAGGATAGAAACGCCTGTTGAAGCGAAACGTGAACTCGTTGCAGTACGCCTGCAAATGCTGGGGGTCGACGCCGTGGTGAACGCCGTTGATCCAAGTCTTCAAGTTGGAGAACACCAAGTGAATCATGGGCAAATACTCTTCGGCGATCCGCGCCTCGTCGCGCTCGGCGACCGGCAAGTGATCGAAGCCGCGCTCAGCGAGGCTCGCGTATCCGGACCAGGCGTCGGTCACGACGAACGTGCCGCTCTCCACGGAGTCCTCGACGAAGCGGCAGAGGCTCTTCGCGGTGCGGTTCGGCACGACGGAGAGGCGAAGACGACCGGCGTAGCGACCGCCGCGACGCGGCACGGCTTTGGACTGCGGGCTCACGTTGAGCACCTTCGCTTGTCGGTTCCGCACTTCGACCGCGCCCGCGACGACGATGCCGTGGTGAACGCCTTTGCCCTCTCCGCGAGTCTTTCCGCCGACGTAGGTCTCGTCAACCTCGACGGGAAGCGCGCCGCCGATGCGGTCGCGGCCGGGGCGCACCATACCGGCGCGGAGCTTGTGGAGGATCTGGAAGGCCGTCTCGTAGCGCGTGAGCCCGAGCTGCCTCTGGAACTGGACGGCGCTCATGCCAGGCGTGAGGCTCGTGAGCAGGTACGCGCCCCAAAACCAAACGCTCATCGGTGTGTGCGAGTCCTGCATGACGGTGCCGGACATCAATCGCGTTTCCTTCCGGCAACTTCGACACCGGAGGACGTGCGGTCGCGTGGCGATGCGGCCAGGCTCGCCCTTGGCTTTGCATGTCGGGCACTCGAAGCCGGTACGAAAGCGGATCTGCTCCAAGTAACTGGCGCACGCGGCATCGTCGGGGAAGAGACGCTGGAAGTCGGGGAGCGACTTCGGGAAGGGGAGATCGGCCATCTATGCACCCTCCTGAGGTCCGGCAGACTCGCGACCGGAAGGCGTGATCGTGACTACGGTGCCGCCTTGAATGACGTCCTGATCGGCCTTCACGAGGCCGTAGCGATGCAGCGCGCGCAGCGTGGGGAGACTCGCGAAGCGCTTCAAGTTTCCGGCGTACGCCGATCCCGAAGCCGTCTCGCGAAGAGCGCGCAGAGCTTTTCTCTGCGCTGGCGAGATGTCGTCCCAATCTCCGCGCGGCATCTACGCCCCCTCACGAATGAGGAGGGCAGCGAGACGCTCGCGAATGTGATCAGCCGTTACGTGTGTCGCCGAAGCGCGCTCGCACGCATCGAGCGAATCGCACGCCTCTCTGAGCATATCGAGCAACTCGGGCGCGGCGGCGATGAGATAACCGTCAGCGGCGTTGATCTGGTAGGTAGCCACGTGGCGCCCACGCCCGCCGTCCGCTCGGATCTGCACACCACGGAGTCCCCACGGACCGCTCGTGCGCTTGCCCTCGAACGCGGTCTCTTGCGCCGGACGAGCGTCACCAGGTCCGCCCAGGCGCGTCAAGTGCGCTTCCAGTTTCACGAGGTGCTCCGCGTCGGCCGCGTAGATTGCCTCACCGCCATCGCCCGAGTGCTTCTCGTCGTCTCGCGACCCGTAGTTCGCGACGTACCCAGCGAGGTCGCCGCCGCACCGCTCGATCCAACGCTTCTGCTGGTCAATCTCGCTGACCAACCACGCGACTTTGCTGTCCCTGCTAGCCTTGTCCATGTTCGTAGCTCCTTTCAGTTACGGACCACGGCCGGGGCGGCGCCAACCGCGCCCGGCTACTTCATCCAATGTAGCACCGGGCTCTGGTGTGTCAACCGGATAAGCATGGTCGATTCATCCCGCCGACGCCGACATCATCGCGAGGCGGCTCCGAAAGTCTCTCCCTGACTTCGATCCGTGCGACGAGTCTCTCGTCGCGACACCGTTCACGAGAGGAAGAAAATGAGGCTCGTCGTCATCGAATCTCCGTACGCCTCACCGCTCAACGGTGGTGTTGCGGCGAACATCCACTACGCGCGCCGATGCCTGCGCGACTGCCTTCGTCGTGGCGAAGCTCCGCTTGCGAGCCATCTCCTCTACACGCAGGACGACGTGCTTGACGACTCGAAACCCGAAGAACGAGCGATCGGCATCCGCGCGGGACACGCGTGGTATGTCGCTGCAAAAGCATGCATCGTCTACGTCGATCAGGGGATCTCGAACGGCATGCGCGCAGGCGTCGCGGCTGCGAAGGGGGCAGGTGTCGTCGTGGAGTTCCGATCGCTGCACGGCGATCGCGAGAAGGTGACAGCGGCGATGGGGGAATTTTCGTGGTGACGGAGACGATCACTTCCGAATCTTGACGTGACCATCGCGCCTCGGTAGAGTCGTCGTTGAGGCAACGGGGTGTAGCAGCCCTGACGTCTCCACCGTCCCGCGAGAAGTCGCGCGGCACGCGCTCGTCGGGCCGGGCTCTCCCTTTCCGGCGACTGCTACCGCGCGAGCAGCGCCGAGCGGCCTCTCGCGGGGCGGTGCGGATGAAAACTCAAAGGGAGAACGGGACCATGCTCGGTCGCGTACAGGGATGATGTCGCTTTCGTTGCCCGCAACGCTCGGCATCATCGACACCGTAGAACACGCCATCGAGACCTACCTCGCGTCTGGTCTGAGGCCGATCCTCATCCACGCGCCCGTCGAAGGCGGCGGATGCACGTGCGGACGATCGAACTGCGGCAAGAGCGCCGGCAAGCACCCGATCGCCAAGAACTGGCAGAGCCGCGCCGCGACGCGCGACGAGCTCTACGATCAACTCGCCCGTCTGAAGTTCATCCCGAACGTGGGCACCGTGCTCGGAGACCAACCGGGCGGCCAGTACCTCATCGCGGTCGACATCGACGACGCGGATCGCTTCAAGATGCTCGAGGACGAGCTCGGCACGCTTCCCGAGACGCCGCAGTGCGATTCGGGACGCGGAACGCGCCTCTTCTTCGAATCTCCACCCGAGGTCGACGCGAGCACGTTCGTCAACGTCACGGGGCTACGCGACGAGCCCGGTGTCGACGTCAAGATCAAGGGCGGTCAAGTCGTCGTCGCGCCGAGCCGTCACCAAAGCGGACGAACGTACAAGTGGTCGCGCGTCGGTCCGATCGCGACGCTCCCCGTCGCGTGGGCGCTCGAGCTCGTTCGAACGCCGACGCCGAAGTGGGTGCAGAGCTTCACGCCGCAGACGATGAACGCGGACAAGCGCGCGAAGAAGCGCGCCGAGGCATACCTCGAGACCGCCGTCATCCGCGACACGGCCGCGCTCGCGGCGTGCGGCGAGGGCATGCGCAACACGACGCTCCATAACCGCACCGTGTCGCTCCTATCGCTCTGCGCGGGGATGCACCTCGGAGCGAGCTGGTCGTACGTCATCGATCAACTCCACAAGGCCGCGCGCGCGTGCGGACTTCAAGAGACTGAGGTTCAGCGAACAATCGCGAGCGCGGAGAAGTACGTGCGCGAGTCGGGCGCAGTGCGCATGCCCGTGGGGCTCGCCGAGCCTCCGCCCGTCGAGCGACCGACCGAGGCGTCCGCCGTTTCGACGACGGCACCGACCGAGCCTCCGCCCGCCGCCTCAACGCCTCAGCGTCCCGTCATCCTGGTCACGTCGGAGCTGCACGAAAACGTCGACGCCTCCGTCATCGCGATCAAGTCGGACCCGAACCTCTACCAGCGCGACGGCAAGCTCGTGTTCGTCACGCGCGTCTCGCGCGAGGAGAGCGACTCCTCACCCGTCATAAAGACCGATGACGGCGAAGTGCATCGCCAGCTCGTCGAGGGCAGTCCGCAGATCCGCGAGATGGGGATCTCCACGCTTCGCGAGCGGCTCACGCGCGTGGCTGTCTTTCAGAAGTTCGTCGGATCGACGGGCAAGTGCAAACCGATCCTCCCGACCGACGCCATCGTGGGCGCCGTGCGCGAGCGCGGCGAGTGGCCAAGCATTCGTCACATCGTCGGCGTGGTGGAGACGCCGATGCTGCGATCGGACGGAACGGTGATGCAGACGCCTGGTTATGATCCGCACACGAACTACCTCTATCTGCCTGGCGAGAGCTTCCCCGCGATCCTTGATGAAGCGGCGACGCAGGATCACGCGAAGTGGGCTTTCAAATACTTGTGCGAGGTCTTCCACGATTTTCCGTACGTGAACGCGGCGCATCGATCGGTTCCCATCGCCGCGATCCTGACGCTCGTGGCGCGGCCGGCAATCATCGGTTCCGTGCCGGCGTTCCTCTTCGACGCCTCAACACGCGGGAGCGGCAAGACGCTCCAGACCGATGCCATCGCGACGATCGCGACGGGGCGCGGAGCGCCGCGCATGAACTACACGACGAACGAGGAGGAGCTCGAGAAGATCCTCGGCGGCTACGCGCTCATGGGCTCGCCGTTCATCTGCCTGGACAACGTGCCCGCCATGCGTCCGTTCGGCGGCGGTCCGCTCGATCGCGTCATCACCGCGCGCGACAAGGTGCACCTGCGCGTGCTCGGCAGAACGCAGGTTCTCGAGCTCGTATGGCGCGCGATCGTCATGGCGACGGGCAACAACCTCACCTGCTTCGGCGACACCGCGCGGCGCGTGATCATGGCTCGCCTCGAGCCCGCGGAAGAGAATCCAGAGCGACGAACGAACTTCCTTCACCATCCACTGCTACCGTGGGTGAGCTCGCAGCGCACGCGGCTCGTCAGTGCAGCGCTCCTCCTCCTGCGCGCGTACTTCCGTGCGGGTCGACCCGACATGGGCTGCGCGCAGTGGGGCAGCTTCGAGGAATGGGCGCGGATCATTCCGCACGCGATCGTGTTCGCCGGCGGAACCGATCCGATGCTCGCGCGTCCCGAGAGCGACGAGGAGGTCGACGTCGAAACGCAGGCGCTCGCGTGTCTGCTCGAGCAGCTTCCGAAGCTGCACACGAAGCTCCACGACCTGGCTCCCGAAAGCGTCAACGGGATCGGCGTCGCGGCTCGCACCATCATCGCGGCGCTCTACGAGCAGTCGCCCGAGTGGCCCGAGTTCGAACCGATGAGGGATGCGGTCGAGACGCTCTGCAAGCCCAAAGGGAACAACAGCCCCGACGCCAACGCGCTCGGCTACAAGCTCCGCGCGCTACGCGCGCGCCCCATCGCGGGTCGAAAGCTCGTCGGGACCATGAGCCGCACCCACGTGATGATGTGGAAGGTGGACAGCGCATCGGCGCCGTCGTGAACAAGTCGTCGGCTCGCACGTGCGGAGCGACGAAATCTTCACGCGAAGATCCCCATCCTGAAAAACTCAATGATTCTATGATCTGATGATGGGGATGATGGGGATGATGGGGATCGTACCGCCGTGGTTCTTGAAAAATCTTGGAGATGGGGATTGCACAACGGGCTATCTGCGCTGCGTGTGCGCGCGCCACGCTCCCGATTTCTCGGTAACTGCTGCGGCAGGATCCCCATCATCGCCATCATCCCCTGCACCTCTACCGAACGGGAGGAAACGATGGCTAGGGTGAAAATCGGTCTCTGCCCGGCGTGCGCCATCCTGCTGCGCCGAGCCCGCGACGACGCGCGCGCGGCGGGCCGCGACGCCAACGCCGCCATCGCGGCGGCGACCAAAGACCTCTGCGCGACGTGCCTGTCGGCGCTCCCGCCGCCGGCCGCAGCGGCGGTCCGCGCGCGAGGGTCGTGGTGGAGAGGACGATGACGGAGGCGGAAGCGCTCGAGCGATGGGAGAGCGAATGCGCGGAGTGGAGCGCGATCGGTCGCGAGCTCGTACTGCGAAGCAGTGACACCGGCTGCTTCCGACAGGTCGCGTAGCCACGACACCTCGTCAGGCGTCATCCGAACACGGAGCGTGAACGTCTTAGGTGCAGGACGCACGAAGAGTCCGTTCTTTTTCTTCACGACGGTTCTTCTGCATCAGGCGGAATGCTTCCCGGTGCATCGAAGATCGATTTGCGGTCGAGCCAACGATGTCCAATCCACTCGCCTTCTTTCGACATCCATTTTTGT
>Ga0334722_10000130_pt1 | contig 109379 bp, 90 predicted proteins | sample C3_bottom_MG_FD_207210 | JGI IMG/M metagenome (GOLD analysis project Ga0334722, IMG submission 207210) | Sediment microbial communities from Yellowstone Lake, YNP, Wyoming, USA - C3_bottom | ecosystem: Environmental > Aquatic > Freshwater > Lake > Sediment | place: USA: Wyoming | collected...
AGCGTGGACCGGTCTGCCACGCGATCCGGGCGGATGCGCGTCTGGTAGATGACGTCCACCTCGCCCGCGATCGGATCCACGTCGTGGAGCAGGTCGTACCAGACGTCGTGCTCGTCGAGGTGCGACAGGATGTCCTGGCGCATCTGCATTTCGGGCGGGCTCACGAAGTGAATCTTGACGCGCTCGAACTTGCTCAGCAGGTACGCGAGGGACCGCGCGGTGCGCCCGCCGTCGAGCTCCCCGACGATCGCGATCGTCAGGCCGTCGAGCGTGCGGCGTTCGCGGTAGATCGTGTACAGGTCGAGCAGGGCCTGCGTCGGGTGCTGGCCGCTGCTGCCGTCACCCGCGTTGATGACGGGGACGCGCGAGACCCTGGCCGCCCGCCGGGCCCCGCCTTCCTCGGTGGGCCGCAGGACGATGAGGTCGGAGAACGACGAGATGATCCGGATCGTGTCCTCGAGCTGCTCGCCTTCCACTTCCGACGAGAAGACGCGCGCGTGCTCCGTGGAGAGGACCCGGCCGCCCAGGCGGTACATGGCCGCCTCGAAGGAGAACCGCGTGCGGGTGGACGGCTCGTAGAACAGCGAGGCCATGATGGTGCCCGCGTAGTCGCGCGTGCCGCCGCGCGCCACGACGCGCTCCATCAGGCGCGTGCGCTCGAACAGCTCCATCAGGAGCGGCACGGTGAACTGCTGCGACTCGATGATGTGATTCAATCGCATGTCGAACCGTCCTTCTCGAACAACCCGGCGCCGTGCCACGGGTACACGGACCTGAAGGTCCGTGGCTACGCACGTTCGCAGCGGTAGCCGCGGGTCTTCAGACCCGCGCTCATGGCACGACGTGCGTGCCCGCATCTCCCCGAACGGCATCGGCCAGCCGGTCGTACGACGTGATGATCACTTCGCGTCCGCCATCCCGCAGAAACCGCAGCGCGGACTCGACCTTCGGCCCCATGTTGCCGGGCGGAAAGTGCCCGGCCGCGTAGTAGCGCTCCAGGTCGCCCGCTGTCACGCGGGCGAGCGGCTGCTGGTCCGGCTTGCGGTAGTTCAGGCACACGCGCTCGGCATCGGTCGAAATGATGAACAGATCCGACCTCAATCGTGCGGCGAGCAACGCCGACGCCCGATCCTTGTCGATCACCGCCTCCACACCCTTCAGGCCGCGGCCCGCCTTCACCACGGGGATACCGCCGCCGCCCACCGCGATGACGAGCACGCCCGTGTCCGTCAGCCGCCGGATGACGTCTTCCTCGACGATCTCCAGCGGCTCCGGGGACGGCACGACGCGCCGGTACCCGCGCGCGGCATCCTCGACCACCTGCCAGCCGAACTGCTGGCGCCGGCTCTCCGCTTCCCGCGCCGAGTAGAACGGGCCGATCGGCTTCGTCGGGCGTTCCATCGCGGGATCGGTTGGCGACACCACCACCTGGGTCAGGACCGTGGCCACCGGCGTATTGAGGCCGGCGTCCGCCAGCGCCCCGCGCAGGGACTGCTGCAGCAGGTACCCGATCTCGCCCTGCGTCGTGGCATCGCACACGTCGAGCGGGTGCGTGTAGACGTGATCCGCCGCCCGCTCTGAGCGGAGCAGCGCGGCGCCCACCTGCGGCCCGTTGCCGTGCGTCACCACCGCGTGGAAGCCGAGGCGGATGATCTGGACGATGGCCTCGGCCGTCCGCCGCGTGTTGGCGATCTGCTCGAGAATCGTCCCCTTCTCACCCGCGCGGATGAGAGAGTTCCCGCCGACCGCGATCACCGCCGTCTGCGACACGTCACACCTTCTTCATCAGTTCCAGCATGACGGCCTTCTGCGCGTGGAGCCGGTTCTCCGCCTCCTGGAAGACCACCGAGCGCGGGCCGTCGATCACCTCATCGGTGACTTCGTCATTCCGGTGCGCTGGCAGGCAATGCATGAAGATCGCGTCGGGCTTCGCCTTCGAGAACAGCGACATGTTCACCTGGTACGGCCGGAAGATCGCCTTGCGGGCGTACGCCTCGCTCTCCTGGCCCATGCTCGCCCAGGTGTCCGTGTACACGACGTCCGCACCGGCCACGGCTTCCACCGGGTCCTCGGTCACCGTGCATGTCGAGCCGGTCTTGGCGCCCTCGGCCGTCGTCCACGCCACCACGTCGGCCTTCGGCTGGTAGCCCGCCGGCGACCCGATTGCGACGTGGACGCCGAACCGTGCGGCCGCGAACATCAGCGAGTTCGACACGTTGTTGCTGTCGCCCACGTAGGCCAGCTTCAGACCGGCGAGCTTGCCCTTGTGCTCGGTGATCGTCAGGAAGTCGGCCATCGCCTGGCACGGATGGCTGAAGTCGGTCAGGCCGTTGATGATCGGGATGCCGGCGTACTCGGCCATCTTCTCCACGATGTCGTGGCCGAACGTGCGGATCATGATGCCCTGCACCATGCGCTCGAGGTTCTTGGCCACGTCGTAGATCGACTCACGCTTGCCGAGGTTGATCTCGGCCGGCGACAGGTACACCGAGTAACCGCCCAGTTGCTGGATGCCGACGTCGAACGAGACGCGCGTCCGCAGGGACGGCTTCTCGAAGATCAGGGCCAGCGTCTGGCCCTTGAGGGACGCGGCGAAACGATCGGGATGGGCCTTGATCTCACCGGCGACCGAGAGCAGGCGCAGCAGCTCGTCACTGGTGAAATCGCGAATCGTCAGGAAGTCCGTCATGCGCATGGCATGCCTCCACGAATGCGAACACAAACGTCTTGTTCAGGTAGCCAGCATGTCGGGCCGACAAGCCGTCTCGTCTCAAGAACGGCGACGGGGGCGGGCGAGGCGAGAGGAACCGGGGTCAACCCGGCGAGAGGATTCTATCGCGAGCACGGCCTGAAAGGGAAGCCGTGCAGGTCACGAGGCCTTGCCCGATTCCCGAGCGCCCAGCCCCTGTCGCCTACTGCGTCACCGGCCCCCGGTTCCCGGATGGCCCCCCGCGCCCGCGCCGGCGTCCGCGCCGGCGTCTGCGGATTGGAGGCGGCGCGTCCGGCGCCGGCTGCCCGGCTTCGTCGCGCCAGTAGGTGAGCGTGTCGGGCGTGTCCCCGTGGACTTCGAGCCACGTCAGGGCATCGCCGAACGCGGGTCGCAGCGTCAGCGAGCGGCGGGCGTTGGGTGAGCGGCTCGGATCGACAAGACGTTTCTGCAGCACCAGGACCTGGTGCATGCGCTCGATGTCCTTCCGGGCAAGCGGCAACAACCCGAGGCCCAGGCCGGGCCGGCCACCCTGTTCCAGCCAGGCGGGCCAGGCCCCTTGCGAGAAGCCAAGCGGCACGACGAGGCAGCCAAGCAGGATCGCGTTGGTCAGGGCATCGGGGCTGGCGGGAAACTTCCGGCGATACGTGTCGAGCCGATCGAGCGAGGCCCACAACTCACCGCCCGCGCCCTTGTGCAGGACCGCGCTGAGCGGCTCGATCAGCCCCGCACGATGCAGCGTTTCGAAGGTGGCCCGCGCCGATCCGGACCGGAGAATCTTGTAGTACTCGTCCATCAGCCGCGGCGGGGCCGCCTTTGCGATCTCGCCGCGGTGCGTGGCGATGGCGTCCGCGATGGCCGGGTCCAGGCGGAATCCCAGGCGCGAGCCGAACGAGATGGCCCGCTGCATCCGCACCGGGTCTTCGCGGAACCGGACCTCGGGATCGCCAATGCACCGAATGATGCCGTCGCGCAGGTCCTGCAGGCCGCCCACGTAGTCGATGATCGAGAAGGTCGCGATGTCGTAGAACAGCGCGTTGATCGTGAAGTCCCGCCGGAACGCGTCTTCCTCGGCCGTGCCAAACGTGTTCTCGCGGTGGATCAGGTGCGCCGATGCGCCGGACCCCGCATCGGGCCCGGCCGCCCGGGCTGCGGCTTCCATCTCCGCGCGTTCGGCCTCGGCCTTGGCTTCGGCTTCCGCCGCTTCCTCCTCGGTGACCTGGCGTCGGAACGTGGCGACCTCGATCACCTTCTTGCCGAACACCACGTGCGCCAGCCGGAAGCGCCGGCCGATAATCCAGCAATTCCGGAAGAGGCGTTTGACCTGGTACGGATGCGCGTCGGTGCCGAGGTCGAAGTCCTTCGGCCGCCGCCCGAGCAGGAGGTCCCGCACGCCGCCGCCCACCAGGTAGGCAGCGTGCCCCGCCTCCTTCAGGCGGTACATGACTTTCAGCGCGTCAGGGTCAACGTCCCGCCGCGAAAGCGAATGCTGGTCGCGCGGGACGACGAGAGGGTCCACGTCAGGGATCTTACTAGGTTTTGGCGCGATTCCAGTTGTCGCCCACGCCGACGTCCACGGTCAGCGGCACCGCCAGGGCTGCCGCGCCCTCCATCACGGTCTTGACGAGGGCCGCCACTTCGTCGGCTTCGTCGCGAAGGACCTCGAAGAGCAGCTCGTCGTGCACCGTGAGAATCATCCGGGCGCGCGGGCGACCCGGCACCGCCGGGCGCCGGGCCAGCGCGGCCTGCATGTCGATCATGGCCCGCTTGAGGATGTCGGCCGCGGTGCCCTGGATCGGCATGTTGACGGCCACGCGTTCGGCGGCGTTGCGTACCTGGACGTTCGAACTCGTGAGTTCCGGCACGGGCCGCTTGCGGCCGAACAGCGTGCGGACCACGCCGGACGTGCGGGCGTCCGCCAGCGTCTGGTCGATGAATCTCCGCACCCCGGGGAATCCGCCGAAGTATGCGTCGATGAACGCCTGCGCCGCCTGCGGCGTCACGCCGATGTCCTTCGCCAGCGTGAAGGCCGTCTTGCCGTAGAGCAGGGCGTAGTTGATCATCTTGGCCGTCGACCGCTGCTGCTTCGGATCGACGGCGCTGTCGCTGCCGAAAATCGCGAGCGCCGTCCGGTCGTGGATGTCCTCGCCGTCCCGGAAAGCCTGGACGAGCGCCTCGTCTTCCGACAGGTGGGCCAGGACCCTGAGCTCGATCTGCGAGTAGTCGGCCGAGATGAGCACGCAACCAGGATCGGCGATGAAGGCCTCCCGGATCTCGCGTCCCAGCCCGGTGCGGACCGGAATGTTCTGGAGGTTCGGGTCGCTGCTGCTGAGGCGCCCCGTGGCCGCCACGGCCTGATTGAAACTCGTGTGCACGCGGCCGGTCTCCGGGTTCACGAGCAGGGGCAGGGCATCGACGTACGTGCCCTTCAGCTTCTGCAGGCTCCGCCAGTCCAGGATGAGGCGCGGCAGTTCGTGCGTGTCCGCCAGGTCTTCGAGCACGTCCACCGCCGTCGACGCGGTCTTCGTCTTGCCCGTCTTCTTCGAAACGGGCAGCTTCAAGCGTTCGAACAGCACTTCGGCCAACTGCTTCGGGGAGTTGATGTTGAACTCGCCGCCGCCGAGATCGAAGATGCGGGCATCGAGCGCCCGCAGGTCCGTGTTGAGTCTCGCCGACAGCCTCGCCAGCGCCGCCACGTCGATCCGGACGCCGGCCGCTTCGATCTCGGCCAGGATCGGCACGAGCGGCAGCTCCATGTCGTCGAACACGGCGTCGAGCGCTTCGGTCCGCAGCGCCGTGCCCAGCGGTTCGAGCAGGCGCACCGGCAGATCCGCCCGTTCGCACGCGAACGCCAGCGTCGCCGCCACGGGCATCTCGGCCGCCGGCATGGCCTTCGCGCCCTTTCCGTAGACCTGTTCGGCGGTCAGCGCCTGCGCCTGGAGATACTCGGCGGCCAGTGTTTCAAGCGCGTGGGGCGCGCGGGTGGAATCCAGCAGGTAGCTGGCGAGCATCGTGTCGAACGCCGGCCGGCGGATACCGACGCCGCATCTCGCGAGGCGGAGAAGGTCCACCTTCACGTCGTGGCCGGCGACCCGGACATGCGGATCTTCGAGCAGCGGCCGGAGGCGTTCCAGCACGTCGCGGGGCGGCAGGTTCGAGAACTCGCCAAGGGATCGATGCCCGAGCGGCACGTACCAGGCGCGCCCGCCCGGAACGGCGAAGGCCACGCCTACGAGGTGGCCGCGCATCGGCGCGGGGTTGTCAGCGATGACGCAGAGGCCCAGGGTGCCGGCCTGGCGCGCGAGGCCCAGGGCCGACGCCAGGGCATCCATCGACTCAACGACCGTGTAGTCCCGGGCCGGAGGTTCGGGCGGGGCCGCGAAGGGCAGTCCCGCTGGTGCGGCGGAGCGTGCCGGCGCCGCCGCCGCTGCGGGCCGGCGGCGTTCCTCTTCCGCCGGATCAGGCTGCACCCGGGCACCGCTCGGGTCCGGCGCGAATTCCCGCATCAGCGATCGGAAACCCAGGTCCGAGAAGAGGGCAAAGCACGCGTCGCGCGCCGGTCCGCCGTACCGGAACGACTCCAGTTTGATCGCCAGCGGGACATCCGTGCGGATGGTGACGAGTTCACGGCTCAACCGCGCGGCGTCCGCGTGGGTGAGCAGGGCTTCCCGGTAGCTCTTGCGCGTCACGGCGGATGCGCCTGCGAGCAGGGCGTCGAGCGATCCGAACTGCGCGATCAGGTCCCGCGCGCCCTTCTCGCCGATACCCGGCACACCTTTCACGTTGTCGACGGCGTCGCCCATCAGCGCCAGGACGTCGATGACGAGGCCGGGCACCACGCCGAACTTGGTGACGACGCCCGATTCGTCGTACCACGTGCCGTCGTCGCGCGGGTTGAAGACGCGGATCGGGCCGCCGACCAGTTGAAAGAAGTCCTTGTCGCCCGTGACGACGACCACGTCCATCCCGGCCGCGGCGCCCTGCACGGCGAGCGTGCCGATCACGTCATCGGCCTCGAACCCTTCCGACGTCAGCGCCGGGACGCCGAGCGCTTCGCACGCGCGGTGCACGAGCGGGACCTGTTCCTCCAGGTCGGCCGGCATCGGGGGTCGGTGTGCCTTGTAATCACCGGCCAGTTCACTCCGGAACGTGGGTCCCGCCAGGTCGAACGCGGCGCAGACGTAGTCGGGGCGGTGATCGACGATGAGCTTGCGGAGCATCGAGACGAAGCCGAACACCGCGTTGGTCGCACGGCCGTCCGGCGCCGTCAGGCCGCGGATGGCGTGGTACGCGCGGTACATCTGCGAACTGCCGTCGATCAGGTAGAGCGTGGCCATCGCTGCGGTTCCTCGGTTCCTGAATCCTATATCATTGCTGGGACATGGCACCTGCGCTCCGCACGTTTCTCCGCACGGGCTGCGTCCTCGCCGTGGTCGTCATCGCGCTTTTCGGAGTCTCTGGCTGCACCGGCGATCTCCTGCGCTTCTACGAGTACGAGGAAGAGGTCTACATCGACGTGGACGGCGGCGCCGTCGTCAACGTGAACGCGTCGGTGGCGTCGCTCGTGAACCTGCGGGGCGTTGAGCTCGATACCAACCCGACGGCGCAGATTGACCGGGACGTGCTGCGACGGGCGTACACGTCTCCAGTGACGCGCGTGAGCAAGGTCGGCGTGTGGCGCCGCGCCGGACGCCGCTTCGTGCAGGTCCGCGTCGAGGTAGACGACATCGCGAAGCTCAGCCAATCGCCGATGTTCGCGTGGTCGACGTACGGGTTCGCGTCGTCCGGCGGCGAACTCATCTTCAAGCAGCACCTTGGCGCCGCGCAGGTGAAGGGCGTCGGCAACGTCGGGTGGGATGGCGGCGAAGTCGTGGCCGTCCGCGTCCACGTGCCGAGCCGCATCCTCTATCACAACGCGGGCGCCGCCAACCTGAAGCGCGGCAACATCCTCGTCTGGGAACAGACCCTGGCCGACCGTCAGGCGGGCAAGCCGCTCGAGATCGAAGTGCGGATGGCGCGCACGTCGATCCTCTACTCGACGCTCAAGCTGTTCGCCGTGAGTGGGGCGCTGGCCCTGCTCGTGATGGCGGCCATCGTCTACTGGGTCGTCACGAGGGCGAAGGGCCGCAATCGGCCAGGCGCGTAAGCCCGGCGCTCAGTTGTGTCGATGATGCGCCGGGAATGTAGCGCGCGGGCTGGCGCCAGCCCCGGGCGCATCCACCAGGAGCGGACGTATGAAGGTCGCGATCGTCGGGTGCGGCCAGTTTGCCGACGCACACATCCAGGAAGTCCGTCGCATTCCCGGCGCCACAGTCGTCGCGGTCTGCGATCTCAATCCCCACATGGCCGAGCAGGCCGCCACGCGCCTGCAGGTGCCCGGGCGCTACACCGACCTGTCGAACATGCTCGACGAGGCGCGCCCGGATGTCGTGCACGTCACGACACCGCCGGCCAGCCATCTCGCGATCGGCCGGATGCTCGCCGCCCGTGGCGTTCACGCGTACATCGAGAAACCGTTCACCTCGACGCTGGCCGAGGCGGAGGAACTGGTCGATCTCGCCATGCGGGCCGGCGTCCTCCTGTGCGTGGGTCACAGCTACGCCTTCGACAGTGCCTTCCTGCGGCTGCGCGAGCAGCACGCGGCCGGGGCGCTCGGGGACGTCGTCGATGTGCAGGCGTCCATGGGATACAACTTGGCGGGGCCCTTCGGCGCCGCGATGATGGGCGACCCGACGCATTGGGTGCATCAGCTGCCTGGCGGGCTGCCGCACAATAACATCTCGCACCCGGTGTCGCTGGTGATGCCGTTCCTCGTCGATGAGCACCCGGCCGTGGTGTCGAGGGGCATGCGCCTGCGGCGGGAGCGCTACCACGACATCCGCGACGCGTTCTTCGACGAACTGCGGGTCACGATCGCCGGCGCGCGCACAACGGCGTCGATCCGGTTCACGTGCGCCGCGCGGCCGGTGCAGCTGTTCTGCACGGTTACCGGGTCCGCGGCCCAGGCCACGGCATCGCTCGACGGGCGGTCGCTTCACCTGACGACCGGCGCGCCCCTGCCCGGCCCGTTCGCCAGGGTCCAGTGGACGTACCGGGCCCACCAGCAGACGCGCCGGGAACTGTGGCGCCATGTAAAGGGCCTGGCGCAGGCGCGCCTGCACTTCTTCGAAGGGCTCCACGAACTCGTGAGCCGCTTCTACCTGGCGATCGACGGCCGGGGCGAGATGCCGATCCCGATGCCCGAGGCTGTGCGCGCCGCGCGGCTGATCGAACAGATCTTCAGCGCGTGCCAGGCCACTGGAGCGACGTCGTGACGGATGCCACGGGAGGCCGCCTGCTGGTCACCGGGGCCACCGGGTTCCTGGGCCGCCGGCAGGTCCGCCGTCTGCTCGACGGCGGCTGGTCCGTCCGGGCGTTATTGCGGCCCGGCACCGATCCGGCGAGTGTGCCGGAGTGGGCCGAGGATCTCGCATCCGGCCGCCTCGAGGTGGCGCACGCGAGTTTCAGCGATGCCGGTCAGCTCCGCAGCGCGCTTGACGGCATCCGGGTGGTGCTCCACCTGGCCGCGTCGAAGTCGGGGTCGGCTGCCGCCCAGGTCGCCAATACCGTCGTCGGCTCCGAGCAGCTCTACCAGGCGAGCCTGGCCGCCGGCACGTCGCGATTCGTGCTGGTGAGCTCGTTCGGTGTGATTGGCGCGTCGCAGGTGGCGCGCGGAGGCCTGATCGACGAGCAGGTCCCGATGGAGGCCCAGGCGGAGCGGCGCGACCCCTACTCGTTTGCCAAGCACCGCCAGGAGGCCCTCGCCTGGAAGTACCACCGGGAACGCGGCCTGCCCCTGGTCGTCGTGCGTCCGGGCGCCGTCTTCGGACCCGGCGGGTCGATCATGGGTCCGAGGATCGGGCTTCGGCTGTTCGGGCTCTTTCTCCACCTCGGCGGCGGCTGCACGCTCCCGCTGACCTACGTGGACAACTGCGCGGACGCGATCGTGCAGGCGGGCGTGGTCCCCGGGATCGAAGGCGAGACCTTCTGCGTCGTCGACGATGACCTGCCAACCAGTCGTCAGGTGTTGAGACGCTACCGGCGGGAAGTCGCGCCGATAGGGTTCGTGCCCGTGCCGTTCTTTGCGCTGCGTCAACTCGCAGGTGTGAATGAGTGGTACAGCGCGAAGACGTCGAACCATCTGCCTGCCGTGTTCACGCCCTACAAGGTGGATGCGATGTGGAAGGGTCACCGCTATTCGAATGCCAAGGCGAAGGCCCGCCTGCAGTGGTCGCCCAGGATCCCGATGGATGATGCGATTGGGATCGCGCTCCGCGCGCTCGCAGCATCGTCCGGAGGTCGACACGGGGCGTGATCGGTCAGGCGGATCGGCGCGGCGAAGCTGACCGCCGTGCGTCGATCGCCTGCTGAAGCACGGCCGCCATGGCCTCGCCGTGTTCGTCCCAGGTGCACAGCCTCCGCGGCATCCCGGGCGGCTGCCTGTTGGACAACTTCTCCGAGAGGGCCCGCGTGAGCGCCTGCGTGTCACCAGCCGGCACGAGGACGTCGAGCCTCGGATCGGCGATCTCGGGGATCCCTCCCACGTTGCTGGCAATGAACGGCGTGCCGCACGCGATCGATTCCAGTAGCGCGTTTGGCGATCCTTCCGAGTGGCTGGGCAACACGGACAGGTCGGCGGCGCGGTACCAGTCGGCCAGACCGTCGTGCGTGACGTTGCCCACGAAGCGCACGCGGTCGGCGATGCCGAGGCGGGCGGCCTGGGCCGCAAGATCGCCGCGAACCGGCCCGTCACCCACGAGGCAGAGCGTGGCGGGTCCACCCGGTGATCGGGCTGCCGCCAACGCGGGCAGCAGGACGTCCAGGCCCTTGAGCGCCACCATCCGGCCGACCCACACGACAACGGGGCGCGCGGCGTCGAGTTTCAGGCGTGACCTGGCCGCCGCACGATCGCCCGGATTGAACACGTGCGTATCGATGCCGTTGTGCACCACGTGAACGCGATGGCCCGGGACGCCCAGATCCTCAACGGCGCCTTTGAGGTGCGCGCTGACGCATACCACCGCGTCGGCGCGGCTGAGCGTCTCCGTTACGTGCTGCCGACGGCGCGGATTGCGGCCCAGCACGAGCACGTCCGATCCGCCCGCGATGATGACGCCAGGGATTCCGCGCTCGGCTGCGGCGCGGAGCGCGGCATCACCATCCGGGTGAACCCAGAAGCTCAGCACGATCTCGGGGTGACACCGATCCATGACGCGCCGGACGGTTCCCTGGACCGATCGCCACAGACACCAGCCGTACGTTTCTCTCATCACGCCAGGCGGATACCAGTACGTCGGGTGATGGACCTCGAGGCCGCGGTCCGCGCGCTCGGCGGGCGGGTTCACCCCCCGCGCGATGAATCGCGAGCGATTCACCCACGGGATGTGCGAGACAACCACGACCTCGTGGCGGTTCGCGAGCGCATGCGCGGTGTACGAGTTGTACGTCCCACGGGTCGGCTCCGCCGGATTCGGGAAGCTGTTCGTGAGGAACAGGATGCGCATCCGTTCATCCTACCAGCGGGAGAATCCGCCGCCTGACTTGATTCGGATCGTCAGCGTCTTGGTCTCGCCGTCGCCAATCGTCAACTGAGACGCGGACGGCTTGAGTTCCTCGAGGAACGACGGCTCGTACCACTCGCCCTCGTCCACGTCCGGCGTGGCGGCCAGGAGGTACGTGCCCGCAGGCAGTCCCTCGATCGTGAAACGGCCTGCCGTGTCGGTGCGCACGACGCGGATCCGCCGCGACTGCGGCCGCCAGTGAGACGCGTCGGCCGAGAACGCGACGACGGCGTAGTCGTTGAGGCCCGTGCCCGACGAGGATTCCACCGTGCCCGTCACCTGCGACGGGCTGGCGGTCATCAGCACCTTGAGGTCTTCGACGCCCTCACCCGGCCTCGCCTCGATGCCGGTGTCCGTGACGTCGCGGCCGCCAAGAAACACGCCAGCCACCGTCCACGGTGCGGGCACGCCAGTGACGGAGAGCGTCCACAGGCCCGGTGGAACATCGTTGCAGAGGAAGGTGCCGTCTCCTGGATCGAAGGACGTCCCGCCCGGGCCGCCGCCGCGCCCGCCGAACTGCACGGGCGTCAAGGCAATCGCCTGGACCCGCACGCGCCCGAGATTCAACGGCGGAGCGGTGTCCGGGGTGGATTCAAACGCCACCGTGCCGCCGAGCCAGCCGCCCGCGCGGGCCGTGACCGTGACGCCGGCAAGATCCTGATCGCCGAGCGACAGCGGCTGCCTGGCAAACATGGGATCCGTCTCGTCGGAGGCCACGCGGGCCGTCAGCAGGTATCGCCCGGTGGCGACCGTGCTGATGCTGAAGGCACCGTTGGAGCCGACGCGCGCGCTGTAGCTCGTCGCCGTCAGCCCTCCTCTCGAGTCTTCGGCCGAGAGGAAGACCTGGCCACCGGTGATCGGTTCCCCGTTCGCGCTGACGACAGTTCCGCTCACCCGGACCGCCCGGTACAGCTGGAGCGGGAAGTCGATGCCCGATACTTCCTGGCCAGGCCCGACGGTGATCGTGACACCGTCGACGGCACTCGGCACCCCGGGGTAGTACGTGGGCACGTACGTCGTGATCTCCGGCTCTTGCTGCGTGTCCGGGGGTGCCATGCCGCGCCCAGGGCCGCCGCCACGACCCCCCCCGCCTCTGCCGCCACCCCCGCGCCCGCCCGCCGCGTCGCCAGCGGTGCTGGCCTGCGGCACCACGGCGCTGACGACGTAGCTGCCCGGCGGGAGCCCATAGACCCGGAACTCGCCGCGGTCGTCGGTTTGATCCGTCCCGATGACCGTCTGCATGCGCTGGCCAGCCGCATATTGATAGCGGGCCACGCGGACCGTGACGCGTGCCTGCGGCTCGCTCATGTCATCGAGCACGTGGCCCGTAATGACGCCGCCGGGCACCAGAGTGATGTCGATGTTCTTCCGGGCCTGGTTGACGGCGAGATCGATCGGCGTGCCGGGCGCAAGCGGTCTGCGCTGCCCGTACGCGCTGTTCACGTAGCCGGTCTTCGACGCGGTGATCGTGTAACGACCGGCGGGAAGTTCCGTGATCTCGAACCCGCCGTCCTCACCCGTCGTGGTCGAGCGGCCGCTGGGGAGTTCGGACGACCTGACCAGGACGCGCGCGCGCCGCACCGGTCTGCCGCTGTCGCCGGCGTAGACGCGGCCGGTGATGGAGGCTGTCGAGGCGGCGGGGGTCGATGATTGCTGCCGTTGGCGGGACTGTTGGCGCCCCGGATCGCCCGGGTCCTGAGATGCCATCGCGGAGCCCGGCAGCGCCCGCGAGAGCAGCAGGAGAAGGAGCACCCGGACTGCGATAAGGAGGAGGTCTCTTTCCGTCGTCACGGCCCTGCCTGCCGTTGGCGAACAGAATATCGCAGCCCGGGTGAAGTCGTGCGCGTTACCGGAGACTACAGCCAGCCGAGGAACCCGCCCCGGCCCGGCCCGCGTCCACGGCCACCGCGTCCCATCATGCCCCGGCCCTGTCCGCCCCGCGACTTCGCGTCAGCGCGGAACTGCTTGGCCTGGGCCTGCTGGTCGGGCGTCAACAGCGCGAACACCTTCGTATGAATCTGCGACCGGAGCACGGCCAGGTCTCCCTGGAGCTTCCCGACGGCGGCCGCTGCGTCACGGATGGCCTGTTCGTTCGGCTGGTCTGCCGTGGCCGCATCGCCGAGCGCCACCTGCGCCTCCTGCATCTGTTTTCCGATGGCCTGGAGCGCGTCCTTGTTGGCGTCCATCACGGCCTTGACCTGTGTCTTCTGCTCCTCGGTGAGGTTCAGCTGGCGCAAGCCCTGCATGATCATGCCGCCCATCGGTCCGCCTGGGCCGCGGCCCATCATGCCGAATCCCGGTCCGCCGTGTCCGCCCTGGCCCCCTGGTCCACGACCGGGCGGCGGTCCCTGCTGCGCGCCCAGCGCCACTGCGGTCAGGGCCGCAACCATCGCCACTCCCGCCACGACTCCCAGCACACCAACGTACTTGTTCTTCATCAGGCTCATTTCAGCCCTCCTTGTTTCCTGTCTACTTCATTTGACGTGACCGAAGTGACATCCGAACGGCAACTATGTGACAGTTCCATGACACCCGACCGCTGGAGGCCCTTTCGAGCCCGGTCCCTGACAGGGAGATCGTTTACACTGAAGCCGCCCGGGCGACGTGCATGGCTCGCCGGGGTTGATACCGGGAGGTCCGATGGCCAGTCCGTTTTCGTACAGCGCCAAACCCGTGGTGCTGCGCTGCGGGCGGTGCGGGAAGTCGGTCGATTGGGAGGATGCGCGGCTGCAGGTCGTCTGCGAATGCCGTCCGCACATCGAGCTCCCGCCCGTGATGGTTCGCGAGGCCAGCGACGACGATCGGCCGGCCGTCATGGAACTGTTCCGGCGCGATTTCGGCGGCTCGAAGATCGTCGCGTTTGGCAGCCTGATGGTGCTCGACGACGCTCCGGCGCTGGTGGCCGAGATGAAGGGCGAACTCGCTGGCGCGCTTGCGTACCGGCTCCGCGGGGATGCGCTGCAGATCGTGGCATTGGCCACCGAGCCCATCTGGCAGCGCACCGGAGTCGGCGGCCATCTGGTCGCCGAGGCCGAGCTGCTGGCGACCCGGCTGAACCTGCAGAAGGTGCTGTTCTGCACCACCAACGACAACCTGCCGTCGCTCTACTTCTACCAGCGCCGCGGCTACCGGATCACCGAGGTCGTGGTCGGCGCTCTCGTCCCCCACAATCCACCCGAGCACGCCGGGTTTGCCGGGATCGACGTGCGGGACGAGATTCGCCTGGAGAAAGTGCTCAGCCGCCCAGTTTCTCGAGCGCGGTCCTGACTTCCGCGTCAGTCCGCAGCTCGTTCGTCAACGAGAACTCCAGGAACCCGGACGCCAGCGTTCGCGCCAGCACCCGCTCCACCTCGTTGTTGACGACGCCGGTCAAAGTGACCTTCCCGTGCTCGACCACGATGTGGATCGGGGGATTGGCCATCGACGCGTACTGCACGAACGCGCCATTGCCGTAGATCGCCCGCGCAATTCCCCACCGCAGGTCGTCGTCGAACTGCGACACAGGCAGTACCGTGATGCGGTTCTCGACGCTGCGCACGCCGGCGATCTTCGCCACGCGCTGTTCGATGTCGGTGCGCTTGAAGGGCATCGTCACCTTGCCGGTCAGCGTCACCGCGCCCTTCTCTACGGACACACCGATGTCGTCGAAGACCGTGAAGCGCACGTACGTCAGCACGCTGTCGGATATGTCCTTGAAGATCTGGAGGTCCTTGCGTTCCTCCTGTGCGGCGGCCGGCGTCGCCATCGTGGCCGCTAACACCAGTCCTAGAAACAGTCGCCCAAGGGGGGTCATGGCTGCATCTCCTTTCCCGGGTCGAGCGGCGACCCGATTATCGATGTATCAAATCGCGTACCAATGGCTCCCTGTGCAGAAACCCCACAATTCGCTCGAGGGGTTGCCGGACAACGTGACAGGGTGACCGCTTCGGAAGACGCGGCCTCGGCAAGTGGAGCGTGCGGGCTACAGCAAGCTGACGGTGAGGATTCCGGCGCCGACGAGCAGGACCTGGCGAATGGCTCCGCCTTCCCTCGGGTTGTGATGGAGGCTCGGAATCAGGTCCGACATCGCGATGTAGAGAAAGCTGGCGGCCGCCACGGGAAGGAAGAACGGAAGGATGTGGGGCAGTCGATCGATCGCCAGCGCCGCGATCAGGACGCCCACCGCCGCCGACAACCCCGAGAGGATGTTCAACCAGAGCGCCTTCGCGCGGGAGTACCCCGCGTGCAGCAGCACGGCGAAGTCGCCCACCTCCTGCGGAATCTCATGTGCCGCCACCGCCAGCGCCGTCGTCACGCCGAGCGGGACGGACACGAACGTCGCGGCGGCAATCATCGCGCCGTCGATCAGGTTGTGCACGCTGTGGCCGATCAGGATGAGGGGCGCCGCCGCCTCGTGGGATTCGCAGTGATCGTCGTGGCAGTGATGCCACAGCACGACCTTCTCGAGCACGAAGAACACGAGGATGCCGCCGAGCAGCGTGCCGAACACCGTTGCCGGCTTCAGGGAGGCCAGGGCCTCGGGCAGGACGTCGAGCAGCGCCACGCCGAGCAGCGTGCCTACGGCATAAGACACGAGCCACGGCACCAGCTTCGAGCGGATGGACGCGTTGAAGAGCAGCAGGACCGCGCCGAGCAGGATCCCGCCGACGCTGCCAAGGATGGCCAGCCCGAAGGCTATGAGTACGAACGGCACGATCAGGATTCTATCGCGGAAGTTACGAAATCAGGCTCGTTGACCTCGACTGCGGCGCCCGTTCGTTGCCCCGAACGTCTCCGCGCGGAGCGGGCGGGGGCGCGACGGGCACAGGCCGGCGATCGACGTATGGCACCGGCGCCGTGGCGATGCGGAAGCTGACCCGGTACTGGCTCACATCCAGGCCCGCGGCCAGCGGCACCTCAAACGCTCGCTCAGTGCCGGGCGCCAACGTTCCGTCGGCAACCGGCGCGTGGGTGGTTCCGACGTACGCGCCGCGGCGGTCGAACAGGATGATGACCGCCTCAAGTTGCTGCACCCTGGACCCGCCCTCCGGGTTGCGCACCTGTCCGCGGATCGAGGCCTGCGCCCCGTCGCGCTTGTAGTCGAGCGCCACCAGTTCCAGCGGAGAAGCGACCTGGGCGGCGGCGGGCGACGTCGCCAGCGCCTCCCGGCGGCTGCTCGCGATCGACCAACTGGCTCCCAGTGCGAACAGGATGAGCGCGGCGCACACGCCGGCCGCCGTCAGCAGGCGTCGTGATGTTTGACTCCCCGCGGCTACGCGCCGTCCCAGGTGTAGCCCCGGGTCTTCAGACCCGGGCCATACTCTCACCGATCGTTCGGGCGTGCTGCCCACAGCTTGTGCGGCTCGCTGGGCAGGCATCGGCTGGAGTTCAGCGGTGCGCCGGAGGGGCGTGCGAGCCCACGCCGGCTCTGCCGCCTCGGCCTGGCCGGTCGGGAATCCTGCCGATGCGCGCGCGACACCGGGCGCTCGCTCCGGCGCGGTTCGGGCCGGGAGACTGGGCCGACGTTCCGGCGCCGTCGCGCGGGCCGCCGGGGCCGCCGGCTGCGACCGTAGCTGGCGGAAGACGCGCCACGTCATGACGGCCATTGCCGCCGCCAGCACCAGGGAGAACGCCGTGACTGCAACGAGGACGCCATCGACCATCATGTTCGTGTACCCCACCCGCAGATCGTCTTTTCGGTCGATCGCTTCCCAAACTTGCGCACCGTTGCCAAAATACTTCCGGCCGCCGCCGCCGGCAGGATGGGTTTCGGTCGGACCGGTGTCTAAGGGATACTGAGACCGCATGTCTTCAATGTTCCGCTTTCGACGTTCGAGAGGTCCGCTCGACCTGGCCGTGGAGATGGCCGGCGTCCGAATGGGTGAGCGCGTCATTCAAGCTGGCGTTGGCAACCCGCGCGTCTTCGCCAAGGTCGCATCGCTGGTGGGCCTGACGGGACGGGCGTGCGCCGTGGTGGACACCCCGGCCGGCGCAGCGCGGCTGGAGGAGGCCGCGGCTGACCAGGGCGTGCTGGTCGAGGTGTCGTTCACACCCGTTGTGCCCTGGAATCATGCCGACGGGTCCTTCGATGTGGCGCTGCTCGACGGCAACGCGCTCGTGGCTGGCCTGCCCGCCGAGCGCGATGCGCGCCTGATCGAGACATTGCGCGTCGTACGTCCCGGCGGCCGGCTGCTGGCGATCTTCGAACGCCCGCGCGGCCTCGCCGGGCGGCTGGGATTCGAACCCGAACACCGCGACCCGACACCTGAAGCGAGAGTGCTGCTTCAGGCGCTCGAGTTGGCCGGGTGCCGGCCGGTGCGCGTGCTGGCCGAGCGCGAGGGGCTGGCCTTCGTAGAAGGGTTCTGCGCGGCCACGGAACGAGCGCGACGTGGGGGATAGCGGGAGGCGCGCCTCCGACGGCTCGATCACCTAATGCCGTCGCGGTCGTGGGGTGCCTACCGGAAACGGTACTGCGGCTTCTTCTGGTAGAGGACGATTCTGGTTTGTACCTGGTTGGTGCACACCGTGTACTCTTCAAGCGGGATGGTAATCTCGAACTTCGCCTCGAAGACGCTGAGAAGGTCCGACTGGGCGAACAAGCCTGGAAACACCGCCACCCAGTCGGTTCGAGCAACGACTTCACCCGGTGAGATCCGTTTGAACGCGAAATCCGCGTAGTTCAGTCCGAGCAAGTCAACGGTCGTGCGTTGCCCGAAGTACTTGATGGCGCCGGCATCGTTCACAGCCACGGTGGCCTTCAGCGGGACGAGGCTGTTGACCTGCAAGCCTGCTTCGACGTTCATCAGACGTATGGCGCGCGAATCCGACCACAGATGAAAGCGGCGGTCCTCGAACGTGCGAGCGAAAGCGGGCAGACTAAGGATTGCGAGGATGCAGCCGACGAGAGCTATAACCGAAAGTTGTGGATGAGCCGTTGAGAAGAGGCGGCGTACCATGGGTGTGTCTAAGCATCCATTTCGGCCCCGAGGGGCCAGGAGGTACGCCACCGTGGACCAGCCTACTGCAAAGGTACTCGCCTTCCCACAGGAAACCGGCGAGGACGTGTTGACGACCGTGTTGCGCGAGGGCGCCCGCAAGATGTTGGCGACGGCGATCGAGGCCGAGATTCAGGTGTACGTCGCGGCCCGCGCCGGTCTGGTCGACGAGGTCGGCCATCGCCTCGTGGTTCGCAACGGCCATCTGCCGGCGCGGACGATTCAGACCCCGGTGGGGGAGGTCGCCATTAAGCAGCCGCGTCTCCGCGACCGGCGCCCCGACGAAACGCGTGAGACCTTCCGGTCGGCGATCTTGCCGCCGTACCTGCGAAAGACGAAGGCCTTGGAAGACCTGCTGCCGTGGTTGTATCTGAAGGGCGTGAGCACGGGCGGCTTCAGCGAGGCGTTGGCGGCGCTGCTGGGGCCGGATGCGCCGGGCTTGTCGGCCTCGACGATCACGCGGCTGAAGACGATCTGGGAACAGGAGTTCGCCACCTGGCAGCGACGGTCGTTGGCGGATCGCCGGTATGTGTACCTCTGGGCGGACGGGATCCACTTCAATGTCCGGCTCGAAGACACGGCCAACGCTCGCCAGTGCATCTTGGTGTTGATGGGCGCGACCGCCGACGGCAAGAAAGAGCTCATCACGGTCCAGGACGGCTACCGCGAGAGCGAGCAATCGTGGCGCGAGCTGCTGCTCGATGTGCAGGCCCGCGGCCTCACCGTGGATCCGGCGCTCGCCACGGGCGACGGCGCCCTGGGCTTCTGGGCGGCCCTCGGGGTGGTGTATCCCGGCACGCGAGCGCAGCGGTGTTGGGTGCATAAGACCGCCAACGTGCTGAACAAGTTGCCGAAGAGCGTGCAGCCGAAGGCGACGCAAATGCTGCACGCGATCTGGATGGCGGAGACCCGCGCCGACGCGCAGCGGGCCTTTGCGCTCTTCCTCGACACCTTCAACGCGAAATGCGAGGGCGCGGTCACGTGTCTCGAGAAAGACCGCGACGCCCTGCTCGCGTTCTACGATTCCCCAGCCGAGCATTGGCGGCACCTGCGCACCACGAATCCTATCGAGTCGACCTTTGCCTCGGTGCGGTTGCGGACCGCGAAGACTAAGGGCGCCGGGAGCCGCATCGCCTGCTTGACCATGGTGTTCAAGCTCGCGCTGTCCGCCCAGCAACGCTGGCGCGTGCTGAATGGAGCGACGTTGTTAGCCGATGTGATCAAGGGTGAAACGTTCGAGGATGGAATCAAGAAACACGCCGCCTAACTCAGGCGCTCAAACACAACATTTGACAATAGCTCGCCGACGACCGCAGTGGCCCTGAGCGTGCGCCACCGGCGTTGCAGTTCCGCGAGCGGGCCCGGGCCGAACCAGCCGAGCGCGATCACCATCATGGTTGCGGTGCCGGCGCACAACGCGCCGGTCAGCACCAGCGAGGCCGGGTCGATCCATCTGGTCCAGTAGTATCCGTCCAGCACAACTTTCGGGGATCCGCCGACCCCCGCCGCAAACACGACTGGAGACGCAACCAGCATCGCGAGCGCGATCCGGGATTCAGACCGAGGCCGCCGCCACGCGGCCAGGGCAAAGAACACCGTGCCGACCCTGACAAGGGGCGTGGAGGCGAATCCCCGGTGCGTCAGCACTTCCCACGCCGCCCGAAGACCACTCAGTGTCACTTGGGCGGGCTGAGACTTGACGTAGTACGTGGTCGGCAGCGGATGACCATTAACCAGCAGACAGAAACCGATCCACGCCGCAAACGGCAGCAGAGCGAGCGCGATCACAAGGTGCTTTCCGCTGACGGCCTTTCAGTTCAGGTAGACGATCACCAGGAAGACACCCAGGGTACTCAGCGCCTCCGGTCGCGTGACCGTTGTCAATCCGATCAGGAGCGACGCGGCGGTCCATCTCCCTCGCAGCATTGCGCAGGTCGAAGCCAGTGCGAGGAACAGCAGCAGGGTGTTCTCCATGCCCGACAACGCCGAGAACAGCAGCCTCGGTTCCCATGCATACAGCGCGGCCGCCAGCGCCGACCCGGTCAGCCTGCGCGTGATATCACCGAGGCACCACAGGCTGAGCAGTCCGAGCGCGGTGCCAATCCCCTTCACCGTCAGCACCACCACATCGGTACCGAGGGCTCCGAGCCAGTGTGCGGGAGCCGTCAGCACGACCCAGAGCGGGCTGGTCGCCCCGGCTTCCTGCTGACCTGCGTTGTAGGCAAAGCCGTGGCCCGTGGCGAACGACTGTGCATACACCCGGTGAATCCACGCGTCATCCAGCGGGAAGTCCGTCAGGCCATACGCGGACGCAGAACACACGAACGCCATCGCGGCGGCAAACGCGACTGCCGGAATTGCCCAGGGCCCGATGTCGCGAATCAACTGGGCTGCCGTCCGGGCCGTCATTTGAATTCGTGCCTCCTGATGCGTAGGGTATATTAGGGAGGAAACGTCCGGCCAGCGGTTGTTTTCAGCGGTCGGCCAAGGACCGGGACGCGAGACGCATGAGCTGTGTGCCCTCCGTGTGCGGGGCTGCCGCCCGATGGCGGGCGGTGCGCGTTGGGTTCAGCGGTTGACCACGAGGGCCTCCCAGCATGCTCATGACCTTCCTCAGGACTCGCGGCCGCGTCCTGTGGGCGCTGTTTGCGGTCGCTGTTTCTGTCCTGCCCGTTGCGGGCGGTCTCTCCTTGACGCGCGTCTTTCACAATCGGGATCTCGTGGTCTTCTGGGGACGCTACCTTTGGCTTCGCCGAACATTGTGGTCGGGCGAGTCGTTGCTGTGGGATCCATACGTAAACGGGGGGCAGGCAGTCTTCACTGATGCGATGCATCAGATGTTTCTGCTGCCAGCGCTGGCCATCCGACTACTGGGCACCGAGGTGCTGGGATTCAATCTCTGGGTGGCGGTGCCCTTTCCACTAGCCGCGCTGGGTGCGTGGCTGTTCTTCGCACGCCGCTTCTCGGCGTCTTCCTCCACGCTTGGTGCCTTGGCGTTCACGCTGTCCGGCCCTGTGATTTCAACCGGGAACATGCCGAATCTATCCTGGTCGGTTGCGGCCATTCCGTGGGTGCTCTGGGCGACCGATCGCTATCTCGGTGTCCCGACGCCTCGACGGATCGCGCTGCTGGCGTTCGTGTTGTCGTGCCAGGTGCTCACGGGAGAACCGATTACGATGACCGCCACCGTCGTCTTGGCGGTCGGCATGGCCCTGCTGGTGGGGACTCCCGGCGTGGATACAGATTGGCGTGTTCGGACGAGAGCGTCGGCAGTGGTCGCCGTCGGCCTCGCCCTCGGCCTGATGGCAGCGGCCATACAACTTGTTCCGCTGGCATGGGCTGTTGAGGGATCGGCCCGTTCGCAGACAGGGGTATTCGGCAAGAACTTCTGGGCTCTGCATCCGCTCGCCTTGGCGGAAACCGTATCCATCCACCTGTTTGGGGACGCGTCGGCCCACTCAACGGCGGGTACCCACTACCCCTGGATGACCGCCCTCAACAGCGGCCGAGAACCGTTCTTCTACTCGCTGTACTTGGGCCCCGCGCTTCTATCGCTGGCGGTATTCGGGGCGGTTCTCGGCTGGCGCCAGCGATGGTCGATCTTCTGGATTGGCGTCATCGCTCTCTCCCTGCTATTGGCGTTCGGCGCGTACACACCGGTGTATCCCACGCTGCAGAAATGGCTTCCCGTCCTGAAGTCATTCCGATACCCCGTGAAGTACCTTGTGTTTGCGTCGATGGGCGTTGCCGCGCTGGCGGCGTTTGCATGGGAGGCGATGAGCGTCCCACTGGGTCGAACGGACGGTGGGGCATCCTGGAAGTGCGCGAGATGGACGACGATCGCCGTTCCGGCATCTCTCGCGGCGGCGGCCTACCTTCTGTCGGCCGGGGCGCAGTACTTCAGGCTATTGGTCGCCGGAGGCTACCAGTGGGCGGCGTCGGTTGTAGGCGTGAGCGATCCGGCCGCTGCCACCGTGTATCTGATGTTCGAAGTTCCCGGCGCCGCGAATCGTCTCATGGTACTTGCCTGCGCCGCGGCGTTCCTGGTTGGAGTGTGCACCTCGCGCAAACGAGAAGCTCGGCTGGCTGCGATCGTGCTTTATGCGTTCGTGATCGCGGACGTGACCGTCCAGTCCTTCGGCATCCACACAACGCTCGACGCTAAGGGGTTCATTCAGCCGAGCTGGATGTCTGGGGTGATGGCAGATCCACACAGCCGTTTCTACTTCGGAGGAAAGGTCCCTGGGGGCTTCGAGCCCAAGGATCTCGACGCTTCGAAAGAATGGAGACCGCCAGGGGACTTCACTGATACCGGTCAGCGCGATGCGTGCATGGCACAGATGGCGTGGTACCCTTCGGGCTGGCGTCTACGGGAAGCGTTTTCGGAAGACCTGTCAGTCGTGTGGCCGAACTGGACCCTTGCCGTCCATCAGCGTTTCATTCGGGGAGACAGACAACAGCGCGACCGGTTGCTCGATCGCACCGGCGTGCGCTTTCGGGTGTTGCCCGAGCGACAGGCGGGCAAGCGAGTGCCGATCTGCCGCGTCGATTATGCCGGCGACTTGCGGCTTTACGACTGGGGTGAATCGGTTTCTCGTGTGAAGGTTCTCCCGAAGGCAGTAGTCATGTCGGGGTATCAGCAGCAGTACGAAACCCTGTTTTCGGAGTCCTTTCCGGCTCAAGACACCGTGCTCCTGGAACGGTGGCTGGCGCCGGCCGGATCACCGGACGCTCCCACGCCTGCGGCCGCCCGGTTCGTCACCGACACGCCCACCCGCGTGGTGGTTGAAGCCGGTGCTGGAGAGGGCGGCGGCTATCTCGTGCTGTTCGATTCGTATTCGCCTGCATGGAGCGCGACGGTCGATGGTGTGGCAGCGGAAATCGGCCAGGCCAATGGTGTGTTCCGTGCAGTGCACCTGAACCCCGGGACCCACACTGTGGATTTTCGCTATCACCCGCCGCCGGCGTTCTTTGCCGGCGCGGCCGTTTCGGCGCTGACGCTAGTGGTCCTTGGGTTCATGGCCTTCCGGCGACCGCGTTCAGCCGCGCCGCTCGCCGCAGCCAGTCGAGGGTGATATAGTCATTTGTTGTGAAAAAGCCACTCGAAATCACTCCAGCCACAGGAAGACTTGGAATCATGCTGGTGGGCCTCGGGGCCGTCAGCACGACCTTCATTGCCGGCGTGCTCGCGGTCCGCAAGGGCATCGCGAAACCCATCGGGTCCATGACCCAGATGGGGACGATCCGCCTCGGCAAGCGCACGGACGGACGGACCCCGCTCGTCAAGGACTTCGTGCCGCTGGCTGACATCAACGACCTCGTCTTTGGCGGTTGGGACATCTTCGAGGACAACTGCTACGAATCCGCCAAGAACGCGGGCGTGCTCGAAGACAAGCTGCTCGACGCCCTCAAGCCCGAACTAGAGGCCATCAAGCCCTGGAAGGCCGTATTCGACCGCCAGTACGTGAAGCGGCTCGACGGCCCGAACGTGAAGAAGGGCAAGAACAAGCTGGACCTCGCCGAGCAGGTGCGCGAAGACATCAGGAACTTCAAGAAGGTCAACCGCCTCGATCGGCTCGTGATGATCTGGTGCGGCAGCACGGAGATTTTCGCGACCGAAGCGCCGGCGCACGCGACCATCGAGGCGTTCGAGAAGGGCCTCGAAGCGAGCGACGTGGCGATCCCGTCGTCGATGGTCTACGCGTATGCGGCGCTCAAGGAGAAGGTGCCGTACGCCAACGGTGCGCCGAATCTGACGGTTGACATTCCGGCGCTGATGGACCTGGCCCAGAAGAACGGCGTGCCGGTGACCGGCAAGGACTTCAAGACGGGGCAGACGCTCATCAAGACGGTGATCGCTCCGGGCCTGAAGGCGCGCCTGCTGGGCGTCGACGGATGGTATTCGACCAACATCCTCGGCAACCGGGACGGCGAAGTGCTGGACGATCCGGAGTCGTTCAAGACGAAGGAAGAGAGCAAGAAGTCCGTGCTGGACTTCATCCTTCAGCCGGAACTGTACCCCGACCTCTACAAGGACCTCTGCCACGTCGTCCGCATCAATTACTATCCGCCGCGCGGCGACAACAAGGAAGGCTGGGACAACATCGATCTGGTGGGCTGGCTCGGGTACAAGATGCAGCTCAAGATCAACTTCCTCTGCCGCGACAGCATCCTGGCGGCGCCGATCGTGCTCGACCTCGTGCTGTTCCTCGACTTGGCGCACCGCGCGGGCTGGAGCGGCATCCAGGAGTGGCTCTCGTTCTACTGGAAGAGCCCGATGCACGCCAAGGGCCTGTATCCCGAGCACGACCTCTTCATCCAGTCGATGAAGCTGAAGAACACCCTGCGCTACCTCATGGGCGAAGATCTCATCACGCATCTCGGCGCCGAGTATTACGACTAACCGAAAAAGGGGTCGGACCTATTTTCGAGATCATCGGACCCGATAAATAGGTCCGACCCCATTGTTCAGGAGGCGGACATGAAGGCCAACGCGATGTTGATGCCCGCGGTATGGGGCGGGCTGGTGATCGGGGTCCTGTCCGCCTTGCCGTTCATCGGGTTTCTGAATATCTGCTGCTGCCTCTGGGTCATCACCGGGGGCATGCTGGCGGCCTACGTCCTGCAGTCCAACACGCCGCAGTCGATCACGATCGGCGACGGCGCAACCGTCGGCCTGCTCGCCGGCCTGATCGGGGCCGTCGTCCATACCATCATCTCGATCCCGGTCAACCTGCTGATGGGCGGGCTCATGCAGAACGTCCTCCAGCAGATCCTGGCCTCGACGCCGGATGTCCCGGAGAACCTGCGGCAGGCGGTGGAGAACATCGGGAGCTCGGCGTCGTTCTCGGCGCTGGGTGTCATCATCGGGTTCTTCTTCTGGGTCGTCGTCGGATCCCTGTTCGCGGCCCTGGGCGGGCTGCTCGGGGCGGTGTTCTTCAAGAAGAAGGCGGTCGATCAGCCCGTCGCCTAAACTGCAGCCCGTCGAGTGCCGATACACCTTCTGCTGTGATTTCTGTCACGCATCTTTCGAAGAAGTACGGCGCGTTCATCGCGGTCAACGACCTGTCGTTTGAGGTGGCGCCCGGCGAAGTGCTGGGATTTCTTGGCCCGAACGGCGCCGGCAAGACCACCACCATGCGAATGGTGACGGGCTTCCTGCCGCCCAGCCATGGCCGGATACGGATTGGCGGGTTCGATCTCTACGACGATCCCGTGAAGGCCAAACGCCTGATCGGCTACCTGCCAGAGAATCCGCCCATCTACCCGGAAATGACCGTCCGGCGCTACCTCCGCTATGTGGCCGCGCTCAAGGACGTTCCGCGGGGCCGGACGGCAGTTGCGGTGGATCGGGCCATCGACAAGGCCAAGCTGGGCGAGGTGGCGAACAAGCGGATCGGGAAGTTGTCGAAGGGCTTCAAACAGCGCGTGGGCCTGGCGCAGGCCATCGTTCACGAGCCGAAGGTGCTGATCCTCGACGAGCCGACGTCGAGCCTGGACCCCAAGCAGCGCGCCGAGGTGCGTGAACTGATCGTCGGCCTCAAGGGCGATCACACCGTCGTGCTGTCCACGCACATCCTGCCGGAGGTGAGCGAGGTCGCCGACCGCGTATTCATCATCGATCGCGGCAACGTGATGGCCGTGGACACGCCCGCGAATCTCGGCGCACGCCTCAGTGCCGGCGAGGTAGTGAAGGTCGACCTGGCGTTGCCGGGGGGCCAGAACGCCGATGACGCGCTGAACGCGGTTCGGTCCGCATTTGCCACGCTGCAGGGCGCCCGCCAAGCCGACGTGAGCGTGTCGGATGCTGGCATCGTGCTCGTGCGGCTGCACAGCGATGTTGGCGTCGACCTTCGGGCCGACGCCGCACGCCTGGTGGTCGGCCACGGCTGGAAGCTCCTGGGGCTGGCCACCGAGACCCTGTCGCTCGAGCAAATATTCCTCCAGTTGACCGGTGACCTGGGGCGGAAGGAGTAGGCCGGAGATGCGCCACGCCCTGACCATCGCGCGACGCGAGCTCGAGTCGTACTTCTTCTCGCCCATCGCGTACGCCGTGCTGACCTTTTTCACACTCGTGAACGGCTTGTTCTTCTCGAACATGCTGGTCTACTACATCCGGCAGTCCGTGCTGGCGGACCAGCAACTGCAGCGGTTGGGCCGGTCCGACCTGCAACTCGACGTGCCCACGATGGTGCTGCAGCAGTTCTTCGGCAACGAGGGCTTCCTGCTGATGCTGGCGCTGCCCCTGCTGACCATGGGCCTCATCACGGACGAACGGCGCAAGGGCACGCTCGAACTGCTGATGACGTCGCCGGTGCGATCCATCGAGATCACGTTCGGCAAGTTCCTCGGTGCCTTCGGGTTCGTCGCCTTGATGCTGCTGCCGCTGCTGCCGATGTTCGGCTTCCTCGCCCAGGGCGGAGACTGGGAGCCCGGCGTGGTCTTCGCGGGCATGGCGGGCCTGTTGTTGTTGGCGGGTGCCCAGATCGCATTGGGGCTCTTTGTGTCGTCGCTCTGCGAGAACGTCCTCGTGTCGGCGATCGGCACCTACACGCTGTTCGTGACGATGCAGTTCATCGACACGTCGTCGAGCGCACCCGATTCGCTGTGGGCGAAGGCAATCAGCTACTTCTCGTTCTACATGCGGCAGATGAACTCCACGCGCGGCGTCATCGAGGTGTCCGACGTCATCTATTTCCTCTCGTACATCGTATTCGGCCTGTTTCTGGCGCAGCGAAGCATCGACGCCATCAGGTACAAGCGGTCATGAAGAAGTACGCATTCCTGCCCGGCGCAGTAATGGCGGTGGCCGGCGTGGTGTGGGCCGCGGTCGCGCTGACGTGGAACGCCGCGTCCATCACCCTGGGCGTTGGCGGTGTGCTCGCCTGCGGGGTTGGCCTGTCGCTCAACTGGAAGGAGATCCGCGAGTGGTTCCGCGACCCGCGCGGTGTCTTCGCCGTCAACACGACATTTTCCGCCCTGCTCCTCGTCGCCATTCTCGGTCTGGTGAACGCGTCCACCGCACTTCGACCGGTGAAGTTCGACCTGACCGCCTCCGGGCGCAACACCCTGGCCACTGAAACCCGTACGCTCCTTGCGCGATTGACGGCCGACGTCTCGCTCAAGCAGTTCGGGCGGACGCCGGACCCGAAGGTCGACGACCTCCTGCGGGCATTTGCGGGGGAGAGCCAGCATCTCAAGCCTGAGTTTGTCGATGCGGAGAAGTCGATCCAGCAGGCGCGCGAGTACGGGGTCTTAAAGAACGGCACCGTCGTCGTCGACTTCAAGGGGAAGTTCCGGAAGATCGAACAGGTCACGGAAACGTCACTCGTGACGGCCATCCTGCAGGTGACGAGCACCGTCGAGCCGATGGTCTGCGTGGCGCAGGGTGACGGCGAACGCGGGTTCGAGGACGACGGGTCGACGGGTCTCTCGCAACTGGTGACGGCCCTCAAGGCCTCGAACTACCGGACATCGATGATCAGCCTGCTCGAGGGCGACGCGCCGCGGGTCTGCAACGTGCTGCTGGTCGCCGGCGTTGAACCTGGATTCGGGGCGGCCCGGATCGACCGCGTGAACCGCTTCTTCCTGACCGGCGGGCGCGTCGTGTTCACGATCGATCCACCCGTGGCGTCCGACATCGTCGCATGGCTGCGGCCGTACGGCGTCGGGGTCGGCTCTGGCATCATCATCGACAATAGTCCGAGCGGCCGGCAGGTGGGGTCCGGGCCCGAGATGCCGCTGGGCGTGTCGTACAACAGTCATCCGATCACGCGCGGGTTCAACATCGCGACCATCTACGATCGCGCGGTGCCGCTGACGGTCGAGCGCCAGGAGGTGGGAATACCGGTGCCGCTGGTGGCAACGGGGGCCGGGAGTTTTGAGCGCATCGGCCCGGCCGGACAGCAGACGCCCCAGGGGGATGGCCGCGAACAGGCCGGCAAGCTGACGCTGGCGATCGCCGTCACGGCACCGAGGGCCAGCCAGGCGGTGGGGATGGCCGAGCCGCGGCTGGTGGTATTCGGCGACTCGGACTGGCTGACCAACTCCGCCTTGGGCCGGCAGGGCAACCGGGACCTGGCGCTCCGCGTGGTGGCGTGGCTGGCAGGCGAGGAGGAAGCCCACATCGTGGCCAGCGGCGACCGGGAGAACCGGCGCATCACGATGACCGAGAAGATGCGCACGACGATGTACCTCGTCAACCTGTTGTTCCTGCCGCTGATCCCCTTCGTGGCCGGCGTGATTCACCTGTTGCGATCCCGCAAGTAGCCCCGTGCAGCGCCGCGCAGGTGCGTGCAGATTCGTGCTGGCAACCCTAATGTCCGCAGCCACATAGACCGACAATCAGCCCGTGGGGCGATCCATCCTCCGGATGGAGTGGCCTCGACAGATGGATGAGGGCTGATTATGACTTCCGGCACCCCCGGCGCACGCGCCAAGGCAGTCTCGCTGGTTCTTGCGGTCCTCGCAATACTGGCCGCGGCTGTTCCGGGTGCCGCCGGAACCGCGCGGGCGGTCAGCGCGCCACAGGCGCAGGGCAGTTCGTCCCAGCCGGCGTCCACGCCCGCGGGGCAGGGCACGACGGCCGCGCGGCCTCCGCAAACGCTGGTGCCGATCGCCGTCGGTCAGATCGATGACGGCCGGCGGACCACGGCCGCGCCGGCCACGCGGCCCAACCCGAACACGCCGAACATGCCGGACCCGGCCGAGCTCGTGTCCCACGTGCAGGGGCCGCCGCAGCCCATGCCGGCCGTCCACACGGTCCAGACGCCGCCCACCACCACCGGCCTCGGGCCTCAGACTTCCCCCCTGTCCCCGATGGCGGTCAGCCGTATGGAGGAGGGGCGCCGGGCGGACTCGCTCGACCAGTCGCTGTCGCTGAGCTTTGCCGAGGCCATCGGTCTCCGCGAGTTGCTCAACCTGCTCATCAAGGACACGAACATCAGCCTGCTCGTCGATCAGGACGTGGAAGGCACGTTCAATGGCGAGTTGAAGAACGTCACGCTGCGCCAGGCGCTCGATCTGATCCTGAAACCCCAGAACCTCCAGTACGAATTGAAAGACTCGATTATGAAGGTGCGCAAGAAGCAGACGCAGACGCGCATCTTCCACATCAATTACGTGGCGTCGCGGGCGGGCGGCGGCGGCTACAGCAGTCTCGGCAACACCGGAGTCGGCGGCTACGGCGGCGGTTTCGGGGCGGGCTCGACCGGCGGCACCTACTCCAACTTCGCCGGGGCCGGCTACGGTGGCGGATACGGGGGTGGCTACGGCGGATACGGCGGCGGCACCACCGGCGGCTACGGCAACACGGGCGGCTACGGCAACACGGGCGGCTACGGTGGCGGCTATGGCGGTGGCGGCGGTGACGTGTTTGCCGAAATCGAGAAGGGCATCGGCACGTTTCTGTCGCAGGACGCCCGCATGAACCTGGACCGCAAGGCCGGCCTGCTGACCGTGGTGGACTATCCCGACAACCTGGACAAGGCCGCCAACTACATCGAACTCGTCGAGACGCGCGTGCTGCGGCAGGTGCAGATCCAGGCGAAGGTCATCGAGGTCGAGCTCAACGAGGCGTTCTCGGCCGGGATCGATTGGTCCGCCGTGCTGAAGTCCGCCACCAATGCCGTGACGTTGACGCAGCGGCTGTCACCAACCACCAACCAGAGCGCGTTCACGATGGGCGTGAATATCAACAACTTCAAGGGCCTGCTCGATGCGTTCGCCAGCCAGGGCCGCGTCAACGTGATGGCCAGCCCGCGCGTGATGGCCATGAACAATGAACCGGCCACGCTGACGCTGGGCACGCAGGACGTCTACTTCAATACCGTCTCGCAGGTGGACTCGGCCACGGGGCAGATCCTGCAGACGGCCGTGACGCCCCAGACCGTGAACGAAGGCATCACCTTGAACGTCATTCCCCAGATCAGCGACGATGGCATGGTACACATGAGCATCCTGCCGACCATCACCGAGCGAACCGGGATGGCCACCTCGCGGCTCGGCGACCAGGTGCCGATCATCAGCGTGCGCACCACGGACACGATGGTCCGCGTGCACGAAGGCGAGACGATTGTCATCGGCGGCCTCATGCACGAGCGCGCGATCAACGACACGACCAAGGTCCCCATCCTCGGCGACATGCCGTTGATCGGCGGGTTGTTCCGGCGGGCGGATCGCACCAAGCGGAAGATTGACCTGGTGATCCTGCTCACGCCGACCGTGGTGATGCCCGGTGACGTCAGTGCGATATCGTCGAGCGACCAGCGCCGGCTCTACGAAGAGCAGCGCGACCCGGTGCGCAAGTAGCGGGCGGGGGCCAGCACGAGCGTGGGAGACGAGGGACCGGCCATGTATGAAGTGTACTTCGGATTCAGCGAAAAGCCGTTCAGCCTGACGCCGGACCCGAGGTACATCTACAAGAGCGAGTCCCACGCCCGCGCGTTCGAGCTCCTGCAGTACGCCATCCGCCGCCGCGAGGGCTTCGTCGTAATCACCGGCGACATCGGGACCGGCAAGACGACGCTGTGCCGGGCGCTGCTCGAGCAAATCGACCGGCGGACGTTCACGGCCCTGGTCCTCAACCCGTTTCTGTCCGAGGACGACCTGCTGAAGCTCATCCTGCAGGACTTTGGCGTCGTGTCCCGCGATGACGTGAAGTCGGGCCGCCTGGCCGGGGTCAGCAAACAGGAACTGATCGACACGCTCTACGACTTCCTGCTCGGCCTGTTGCCGCTTAAGGCCAGCGCGGTGCTGATCATCGACGAGGCACAGAACCTGCCGCTGCCGGTGCTCGAACAACTGCGCATCCTGTCGAACCTCGAGACCGACAAGGACAAACTGCTCCAGATCATCCTCGTCGGGCAGCAGAACCTGGGGCCGCTGCTGCGATCGCCCGAGCTGCGCCAGTTGGACCAGCGTGTGTCCGTCCGCTACGAGTTGAAGCCGATGACACAGGAGGAGACGGCGGCCTACATCACGCATCGTCTCTACGTCGCGGGCGCGAAGTCCGGCGTGACCTTCACGCAGAAGGCCTTCCAGTCTGTGTACGAATACTCCGCCGGGACGCCGCGGGTCATCAACCTGCTGTGTGATCGCAGCCTGCTTGGCGCGTTTTCCGCGAAAGTCCACAAGGTCTCGCACGAGATGGTGATCCGGGCGGCGGAAACGCTCGACCTCAAGCCCGTGGAACGATCACGGTTTTCCTGGCTTCGGCGCCGCAACCCGGTCGTGGCCGGTATCGGCGCGAAGATGATCCTGGGCGGGTGACCACGTGAGCCGCATGCTGGATGTGCTTCGTAAACATGGTGGCGCCGCGCCAGCGGCTCCGGCGGACGATCTGCCGCCGTCGAGTGCCGCCGACGAGCACGTGCTGGCCTCGCTCGGCTACGGCGCCGAGGCGCCCAGCGCCGCGTCGCCGGTGCGGCGCGTCATCATGGGCCTCCTGCTCGTCTCCGTCGCAGGATCGCTGGTGTGGCAGGTGGCGGCGTACAACCGGTTTGTGCCGTTTGGGCCGTTCTCTCGATGGCTCGATCCCAAGCCCGCGTCTGCGCTTCGCCGCCCGCCCGCGCCGGCATTACAGGCACCGCTGCCTGCGCCGATGGTTGAACAGAAAGCAGCAGCCGCACCGGCGAAGCCCGCAGGGGACGCACAGAAGCCGGCTGCCGAGACACCGAAACCGGCTGCGGATTTCGCGAAGCCCGCACCAACGTCGATGCCGGTGACGCCTGCCGCCAAGCCGGCGACGGCGCCAGTCGGAACGCCACAGCCGTCCGCGCCGAAGCCGGTGGAGAAACCCGAGACCGCCGCGAAGTCCCCGGCGTCCGGCAAACCCGCTCCGGTCCTGTCACAGGCCCCGCGATCGCAGGGCCAGGTGACCGTCGATCTGACGCAGCCGCCGGCATCGGCGGCCGCGGCGGCGAGGACCGCGGCGGGCACGGCACCCGGGGTTACGTGGAGCGCCGGCACCGGCGCCGGCACAATGAGCGAGGCGCAGCACTTCCAGCTCGCCGTCTACTACCAGCGGACCGGCGACTTCGAGAAGGCGCTGATCCACTACCGGGCCGTGCTCGAGGCGAACGAGCTCAACGCCGAGGCGCACAACAATCTCGGCCTGCTCTACCTCGAGAAGGGGCTCTACGACGAGGCCATCGGTCAGTTCCGCCGCGCGACCTTCATCGACGGCAAGTACGACAAGGCACACAACAACCTCGGCGTCGCTCTCCTGCGGGCCGGCAAGACCGAAGCGGCCGCCGTCGAGTTCCGCTGGGTCGTCGCGCAGGATCCGCGCAACGTCGAAGGGCTCACCAACCTCGGGCTCGCGCTGAAGGCGTCGGCCAAGCCCGGCGAGGCGCGCGACTACCTGCAGCGGGCGCTGCAGATCGACGCGCGCTACGCGAACGCGCACTACAACCTCGCCCTCGTGCTCGAGGATCTCGGGGAGATCGCCCGCGCCATCGAACACTACGAGCAGTTCCTCGCGCTCGGGGGCGCGGACACCCCGGCCCTCACCAACGACGTGCGTCAGCGCGTGCAAACGCTGCGCGCCCGGCTGCTGAAGTAGACCCGCCACACAATTTGATGCGTCGGATCCCGCCTCGTGTTGCTCACGAGGGGCGCGGATGAGCCTCGCGATCTGTAGTCCCGAAAACCCCTCCTCTCTGCGAAGTGCAGCGTGTGCGGTGGTGTGCAGACTGCGGCAACACGCTGAAAAGCCGTGAATACTTAGGAAAAACGTGCAATTGGCACCCTGGCACCGGCGGGGCACACCACTTGCTCAATACACCGGCAACGGCACGTCAACGATGACGGCCACCTGGGTTGAGCTTGTGGAGGGATGTCATGAACGCACTGAAGAACAATGAACGCGGCCTGTCGCTGGTTGAAGTTACGATCATGTTGCTCGTGTTGATGCTGCTGACGAGCGTGCTCGCGCCGTCGATCGCGGATTTCATCAACGACGCGAAGTGGGTCAAGGTGAAGGAAGATTGCGAAGCGATCGGCCTCAGCACGATGCGCCTGACGCGCGACGTCGGTCCGTGCCTTAAGTTCCATGCGAATCAGCCCTGCACGATGTACAACCGCGCTGACCTGCTCTACAGCGATGGCCCGGCCCCGGATTCCTTGACAGTGTCCGGTGGCGCGCTTTACAACTCGAATGTGTACGGCGGCATGCTCAACTGGGACACGTCTTCGCGTTCGGACACCATGCAGAACCAGTTCGTGACCAACGACACCCCGGCGTATCCGACCCCGACGGCCAACCAGACCAGCCAGGCTGGCCTGCAGTTCGGACTCGGCTGGCGCGGTGCGTATCTGTCCGGCCCGATCGGTCCGGACCCGTGGGGACATGCCTACGTGATGAACTCCGTCTTCCTCGCGACGGCCACGGACGCTGGTTGCACCTCCGGCTGCGAAGGCACGACCACCGGTGGCTGGTCTTACGACGCGTTCTGCCTCTCGGCTGGCCCCAACGGCCTGTATGAATCGCCCATCTCCGGCAACAACAACGGCGGCCATGTCCGCGCCGGCGACGACTTCAGCTACGTGATTTCTGGCGGCACGCGCTAGTAACCCTCTCTACCCTCACCCAGGGGTGTCAGAGGAGAGCATGGGGTGACAGCCGGGTTCGCGACAGACCAGGTTGTAGCTCCATGCTCTTCGTATTTCAGGAACTCAGCACAGAGCGGACGACATCATGAACCAGCCGTCATATACGCACACGGGTCGAGCCTTCCAGATCACCCAGGCGGCACGCCGGCGGCGGCCAAGCGGCCAGACGCTGGTCGAGATTAGCGTGATGATCGCGGTCCTGATGTTTGTGGCCGGTTCACTGCTGCCGGTGGTCGCCGACTCAATCCTCTCGACGCGGGTGGTGCGGGCCAGGCACGACGCGGCGCGCATCGCAACCACGCTGGTCAACTTCCAGCGCGACCGGGGGCTGCCGTTGGAACAACTCGTATCCGCCCTGCCGATCCCACACGTGACCGATCCCTGGGGCCATGCGTTCCTCGTGAACGTGGACGTCCTGAAGACGCGCGAAACCGACCCGTCCAAGGCGGACAGACTGGCACTGTTCGTCATTTCCGCAGGTCCCGATGGCGTGATCGAAACGCCGTTTGCCCAGGACCGGGCCACCGCGCGGGCCTACGGCGACGACGTGATCGTCCGGGTTCAGTAGATTTGTAGCCATCCCGCCAGCCAGTCGACCCGTCCACGAGCTCGTCCGCCAACCCTCCTCCAGCCCTGCGGCCGTCGCGGTTCTTCTCCGAGACCGCTGGCATCCTCGTCTTCGACTTGTAACTCTAATGTTCTGCGAACGAGCAGGTTGCGGCCAGTTCTGATTGGCTCGACCAGGCGTCTCCTCATCGAACTACCTTCAACGAGCTCGGCACCACGCACAACAGAGCGTGGTGTATGTCTCAAAAGTGGGCAACATTTCTTGTTGGTAGATCGCCACCTGGACAGGTAGTGGCGTCTAAAGCTATACTCTTCAAAGCTTTACCGAAATTGCACACCGTTGCACAGGCGGAAATCCAGTCTCCGGGGACGAGACGGGCTCGTTTCGCATCACCACGAAACGTAGGAGACAGGATGAGTCGGTATCCGTGATCGCACGTTTATGCCCGAAAATTCACGTTGTTCGCCACATCTTCGCGTCGATGTCCGGCGGTACGGGGGTTGCTACAGGGAATGTCGACTCTCCTTGGAGCTGGGGAGCGCCCGGTTCGCTCGTGGGTCAGACGAGCGGCCGGCCGGGAGAGACACCGGTGCCGAGCGGCACCACCGCAATCACCTCAGTACCACTTCAGTGTGGAGGCCAAGAAACATGAAGAAGATCAAGGGACAGAAGGGCCTGTCACTGGTCGAGGTAACCATCATGCTGCTCGTGCTGATGCTCCTCACCAGCGTTCTGGCTCCGTCAATGTGGGACTTCATCCACGACGCACAGTGGGTGAAAGTGAAGGAAGACTGCGAAGCGATCGGCATTTCCTTCACGCGCATGACTCGTGACATCGGGCCGTGCTTGCGCTTCACGAACGCCTCGGCGTGCAACCTGGCGGGCCGGGTGGACGTGCTCATCAGCACGGGCCTCACCGCCACCGTTAACACGACCAGCGGCTACGCGGAGAACTTCTCCGGTTACACCGTCGCAATGACAACGACGAACTGGAACGACACGTCAAACCGGGACACGATGGAGAATCAGTTCGTGCGCAATACCCCGGCCTACAAGACGCCGTTCGGAAACTACAACCCAGGCGACGTCCCAGTCGGTCCGCTCTTCGGCCTCGGCTGGCGCGGGGCGTACCTTGCGCCGCCGATCGGGCCTGATCCATGGGGCACCGCCTATTACGTGAACTCCGGCTTCAACGCAGTCGCCACCGACGCGACGGGCACGGGGGAAGGCTCACCGGATTGGTGGTGGGAGCGCGACGTGATCTGCATCACCGCCGGCCCGAACCAGACCCTGGACAGCCCGATTGCCGGCACAGGCACGGGTAACTCAGCGGGCACCTACCGTCACAAGGACGACTTCGTGTTCGTCATCTCGGGCAGCGGCAAGTAGCAATGCGCCAGATCGCGGAGTCGATGAAGACGTCCGCGTCGAGAGAGGGTCGGGACCATGGGTCCCGACCCTGCTTTTCAACGACGTGGATGGTTTCGGGCGCCGGGGAACCTCTCACAAGCGCTTCCCTGATTCAAGTTTCCGGCGCGGCAAGTCGCTCCCAGCCCCCGTCATTCCTGACCGTCGTTTGTGACGACGCGTGAGAGGATCGCCGATGTCCGGCTTCCGCACAATCACCGCCAAGAAGAGCCATCGAGGCTTTACGCTCATCGAGCTGACGGTGGTGCTGGCGGTCATTGTGACCCTTGCGCTGGTGCTCACGCCTTCCATCGCCAACTTCATCAACGACTCCCGCTCGGCTCGCGCGCGCAGCGACTGCCAGACCATCGCCGCCGCCGTCATGCAGTTCTACCGCGACAACGGGTTCTATCCCGCCTGGAAGCTGGCGAGGAACGGCGGACCCGGCCTTCCCCAGAACAGGCTGCAGTTGCTGGTGAGTCCCGGCAACGTGGCACTCGAGGACCAGACTAGCGGATGGACGAGCGGCGTGGCCGGGTTGATGTCGGAACAGCTCGTCGGTGACATCCCTGGCTACACGCTCCGGACGCCGACATCGCAGTCCGGCTGGAACGGCCCGTACGTGTCGTCGGAAATCAACGCCGACCCGTGGGGCAACCGCTACATCGTGAACATCGAGCTGATCGACCCTTCCGCGTCGGCCGCGGGGCTGAACGGCCGGGTGAAGTCAGCCGTGTGGGTGCTGTCTGCCGGCCCGAACGGCACGATTGAGACGTCCTACAACCAGTCCATTCTCATCGCGGCGCTCGGCGGCGACGACATCGGCATCCGTTTGCAGTAGCCCTTCACGCGGCTTTACACTCCTGCACAGGTAAATTCGGCGTCGGAAGTCTATGTTCCGGGCCGTCTCGAGCCGAAAACCCTAGTGGCATATGGTTACTCGTGTCGGTATCGAACTGCTTCAGCATGTCTGCCGAATCGTCGAGATTCGCGAGCCCACCACTTTGCCTGGCCGCAAGCCCGTCCGGGGCCTCCTGACCCGCGTGGTGGCCTTCCGTGAACTCCCGCATTCCGCCAACAGTCCTGGCAAGCTGGCGGCTGACCTCCGCCAGGCCATCAAGAAGCGCCGGAGCCTGTCGCGGAACGTGTCGGTCGTTGTCTGGGGCCTGAAAGCCAACCACCAGGTCATCCTCGTGCCGCCCGCGATGCCCAGCGAACTCGAAGGCCTCGTACGTCGCGAAGCTGGCGGGGCAGGCGGGCCTGCCGGCGTCCGGGCGAAGGGCGCGGCAGCGGATGCCCGGCGTGGCCCAACCGTCGCGCGCTCGGCCGCTGGCGCGCCCAAGCCTGCCGCCAAACCGAACGTCTTCGTCGACGGCTTCGTGGCCGGCGAAGTCCGTGAAGGCGGCAAGCAGGAGATCGGCTACGTCTCGTCGACGCTGGAGGACGTCCACAGCCGCCTGAAGCCGCTGGTGGACGCCGGCTTCGAAATCCACACGCTGCTGACACCCGCGCTGTCGCACGCAGCGATCATCCGGCAGCGCCGAATCAACTCGCCTGATGCCGTGGCGGCAGTGGTCTCGTTCAATTCGCACGTGACGGCGATCACCGTGTTGCGCGGGCAGATCGTGCTCTTCACGCGCGAACTACCCTGGGGATGGGAGCCTGATCGACCGGGTGCCGCCGGCGTACCCGGCGACACGAGCACGGTGGCAGAGAGGCTGGCGGCCGAACTCAAGCGGTCGTTCGTGTTCGTCAAGCAGCAGCGGCAGGTAGATGTCGGACAGGTGCTGGTGTGTGGCGACATGCCGGCCTTGCGGGATCTGACCGGGCCGCTGATGCAGGAGTTGAATGTCGAGGTCGAGATCCTCGATTCACTCGAAGGCCTTGATGGGGCGAATCTCCCGGCGCCGGCCGAGGAGTTCCAGGCCGCCATCGCCCGCCTGCGCCCGGCCTGCGCGGTGGCCGCCGAAGCAGAGCCACCGATCAACCTGATGCCGCGATCGCAGGGCCTGGCGATTGCGGTGGCGAAGAGTACGCAGCGCAGTCTGGCCGTCGCATGCGCGGCGTCGATCGTCCTGACTGGTGCCGTCTGGGCTGCGGGCAACAGCCTGATGGAGTCGGCCCGCGCGGACGCCCAGGCGCTGAGGCAGCAGATCGGGCGTCTGGAGCCCGAGACCCAGCGTGCGCAGCGGCTTCAGCAGGCGGCCACGACACGGTCGCTTCGGCTGGCTGCCCTCGAGGCGTTCACCACTCAGGGGCCTCGCCTGGCCCTCGCGCTGGATGCATTCCGGCAGGCCCCGTCCGACCTTGCCGCCTCGAAGTTGACTCTGACCACTGCTCTGAACGGAACGTGGGCGCTCGACGTTTCCGGCCAGGCCAAGTCGAGGACGACGGCGGATGCGCAGGCGGCGTTTTCAACATTCCTCCGGGCTGCGGGAGCATCGAAGTATCTCGGACTGCCCAGTCGTCCGCCCGTCATCAGGACGCATTTGGAGGAAGCGCCGCCAGCGGAGAGGAAGGAACCGAAGAGTTCCACTGGAACTGCGACCTCCCCGAGCTCGACGCAGGTCAACTTGGCTGGGATTCCGATCCAAGAGCTGCCCCGAGGTGTCGACATCCTCCGCGCGCGGCGCGTGCGGGTCTACAACAGCTCATGCCAGCCGGTCGGCTGGCGCGTCAAGTTCACGGTGGCGATTCCGAGGCGCGACGTCGATCGTGGTCTGGCGACGCCCGAGTGGAGGCGGCGGATTGAGGAGTACAACAAACCGTGGCCTGATGAGATCCCCTGCCCCGGTGGAGCCCGGAGAATCGACACGACAACCGGCCAGCTCGCCCCGGATCCCGACGAGGAGAAGCCGGCTCCGTTCGTCGGTACGATTTTGGATTTCGCTCTCCATTTCGAGGTCAAGAAGTGAGCGCCGCATCCGATCGGATCAACGTGCTCCTGCCGCGCGTGCTGCCGTGGGCCGCCGCTGCGTTGATCGTGTCCGTCAGCTACTCCTTGTACCTGCAACCCATCGTCACGGGCTACACGAAGAGCCGGGCCGAGGCGCAGTCACTCGAAACCAGCCTCCGCAGGATCCAGATCACGGTCGACCGCGGCCGGCAGACGGCATGGCCCGACGAGGCCGAGCCGTTGCGACTCTTTGAGGCGCGCGTGTCGAAAGACGACCACGTCGCGGACGTCGCGGAGTTGCTGACAGCGGCCCTCAATGACAGCGCGACGGACGGGAAGTTGCGCAACCTGGCCATTGGCACCGGTGACGACGCACTGCCGTCGGTGCCAGCGGGTGCGCGCAAACCGGGTCCCGGCGAGGCCGAGCCGATCGATCCGCGCTGGAGCCTGTTCCCGTACCAGCTCAGGCACACACCCGTTTCGCTCAGCTTCGACTGCTCCTACCAGACGATCGTCAATTTCCTGTGGCGAGTCCGCGACCTGCCGACCACGATTGAAGTGCGATCGATGAAACTGACGCGCGGCTTGCCGCTCATGCACCTGGAGTTCACGTTCTTCGTTTTCCAGCGGGGCGACTCGACTGCGCCGGCGGTCCAGCAACCCGTTCAGCCGGCCCCGGAGACGCTGGCACCGCCGAGGACCGAGGATCCGGCCCAGAACCCGTTCACACCGCGGCTGTTACGGCCGTCTTCGGGCCGGTCGGGAGGCTAGAGGTCGATGAAGGTCAAGAAGCAGCACCTTCAGCTTGCCGTAGCCGCCCTGGTGCTGGCCATCGGCGGGAGTATCTATAGCCTGACGAGAGGCCCCGCCCGCCCTCCGACGCAGAACCAAATCCCGAACCCGCAGGAGTCCATGTATGGCCCGTCGGCGCGCGGCGGCGGACCGCCGCCGTCTCAATCGATCGTGAAGTCCGTGGACCCGACGACCATTCCCGCGCCGCCGGCTGTTGGCAGGACCGTCCTGTCGCCGGCGACCCGCGACCCGTTCCTGTTTGGCAACGAGTCTCGCGAAGTGCGCGAGGCCCTCGTCGTTCCCGCCGGTGTCGAACCGCTGCCGGATTCCACGCTGCCCGTGGTCAAGATCATCCTGGTGTCCCCCACCCGCCGGGTCGCGTTGATCGAGAACAAGATGGTGGCCGTCGGGGAGAAGATCGGTGAGTTCACGGTCACGCAGATCGACCGCGACGGCGTGACGTTCCAGTTGCCGAGCGGAGAGCGCAAGAAAGCCCCCCTGCACACGGCCGAGCCGGGCAGCGCCGGGGTGGTGATCAGGTGATCTGGCGCACGATGCTGGGGCTCCGGGAGAAGGCCGCCGCCACGCGGCCGGCGCCGACCCGCCAGCGGCTGCTCGTGCTGCTGCCCCTGACGATGTCGCTGCTGGTCGCAGGGACCGGCTTCTTTGCCGTCGGCATGGCGAAGCACGCCTTCGAGATCTACGGCGTCTTCACAGCCGAAACGGCGCGCCAGTTGCACGTCCTCAATATTCAACTCGGCCTCATCGCGGTCATTGCGGCGGTGCTGGCGTTCGGGATTGCCTTCGGCGTGACGATGCCCCTCCGGGAGTTCGCCAGCCGCCTCGAGGCGGTGGCGTCGGGCGACCTCCGCACGTCGCTCGACATGAAGGCGATGCCGGAAGTCGAGTCGCTCGCCGGCGCGTTCAACGAAGCCCTGAGCTCGATGAACCGCTACGTCTTCCAGACCATGACCGGCGCAATCATCACGCTCGACGCGCGCGGGCGCGTCATTGCGTCGAGCCCGGCTGCCGAGATCGTCCTGGGGTATCGCGAGGAAGAGATCATCGGCAAGCGGTTCAGTGACGTCTTCGCGCCCACCGACAACGGCCGGGCGACGCTGGCGGCTTTTGAATCCGCCGTCACGCTGCGCAAGCCGATGCCGGTTGACGAGGCCTCCATCGCGACCAAGGACGGCCGCCGCGTCCGCGTGGGGCTGTCCGTGTCGTATCTCCGGCCCGCAGCACGTTCGGCCGGGGACGGCCAGGGAGAGGAACCAGCAAGCGAAGTCATCGCCGTGACGATCGGCTTCAAGGACCTCACGGAGGTCCGGCACCTGCGCGAGAACCTGCGCAAGGCCGACCAGTTGATGGCGCTCGGCACGGTGACCGCCGGCGTGGCCCACGAGCTCAGGAATCCGCTGGCGTCGATGCGCGGCCTTGCCGAGCTCATGGGACGCGACTTTGCGCCGGACGACCCGCGCGGGCGGTACGTGTCGACCATGATCGAGGCGATCGACCGGCTCAACCACATGGTCGAGAACCTCCTGCTGCTCTCGTCCGAGAGCCGCGCGACCGAGTTGGTGGACCTCGACGCGCTGACGCGGGAAGTGGTGAGCTTCGTCACGCTCGGCCTGCCGGACCGTGCCATCGTGATGCAGGTAGAGCCGCGGGAGCCAGGCCGGCCCTTGTGGACGCGGTGCAACCGCAGCCGCCTGATCCAGGCGCTGCAGAACATCGTGATGAACGCCGCCCAGGCCACGCCCGACCACGGCACGGTGACCGTCCGCGCCGAGGAGCGCGAGATGGGCGTGGCGGTCCGCGTGCACAACACGGGCTCGTACATCCCGCCCGAGGTGATGAAACGCCTGTTCGTTCCGTTCTACACGACGAAACCGACGGGGACGGGGCTCGGGCTGGCGATCGCCCGTCAGATAGTCAACGCCACCAACGGCCGGATCGACGTCGAGAGCGACGCGAAGACGGGCACGACGTTCACCATCGAATTGGCCTCGGCCCCGCCGGCAGACGTGCCGCCGGACCGGGCGGGCCGGGAGCAGACGCGATCGCCGTTGACGAATACGGCCTGATGCGCTTGACTGTACGCTTATGTTCCACGTTCTGGTCATCGACGACGACGAGCAGATGCAGTTCTTCCTCAACGAGGCGCTGCGCCGGCAGGGCTACGCCGTCACGTTGAAGAAGACAGCCGAGGAGGGCCTGCAGGCGCTCAAGGCCGACTCGGCCGACCTGATCCTGCTCGATATCCGCCTGCCCGGCATGAGCGGCCTCGACGCGGTGGAGGAGATCCTCAAGATCGACCCGCGCGTCCCGATCATCATCATGACGGCCCACGGCACCCGCGACAACGCCATCGATGCGATTCGGCGCGGCGCCTACGATTACTTCACGAAACCGTTCCGGCTCGAGGAGATGGAGATCGTTATCCGGCGCGCCCTCGAGAAGCGCAAGCTCCACTTCGAGATCGAGCGGTTGCGCGAGGAACTGGCCACCACGCCGGGACACGGGTGGGCCCACTCGGGATCGCGCGCGATGACCGAGGTCATGCACCTGATCGCGCGCGCCGCGCCGACGGACTCGACCGTGCTCATCCTCGGCGAGAGCGGCGTCGGCAAGGAACTGGTGGCCGAGGCGATCCACGAGCAGTCGGTGCGCAAGCACAAGCCGTTCGTCCGGCTCAACTGCGCGGCGATCCCCGAGACACTGCTCGAGTCGGAGCTATTCGGCTACGAGCGCGGGGCGTTCACCGGCGCCCAGAACCGCAAGCCCGGCAAGTTCGAACTGGCCGACGGCGGCACCCTGCTGCTCGACGAGATCGGCGACATGACCCTGGCCACGCAGGCAAAGATCCTCCGCGTGCTCCAGAGCCGGCAAGTCGAGCGCGTGGGCGGCACGTCCACGATCAACGTCGACGTCCGCATCATCGCCTCGACCAACAAGGACCTGCTGAAGGCCGTCCGCGAAGGCCTGTTCCGCGACGACCTGTACTTCCGCCTCAACGTCATCACGATCAACGTGCCGCCGCTGCGCGAGCGGCGCGAGGAGATCCCCTCGCTCGTCGATCACTTCCTGGCCGAGGCCAACCAGCGGCTCGGCCGGACCATCAAGCGCCTCTCGTCCGACGCGATGGCCGCGCTGATGGCGTACGACTGGCCGGGCAACATCCGCGAGCTGAAGAACGCCATCGAGCGCGCCGCGGTCGTCACCGACGGCGAGGTCGTGACGCTGACGGCGCTGCCGCAGCCCATCCGGCCAGCCGGCGTCGGCCTGGTGGCGGGCGTCGCCTCGCAGCAGTGGGAATCGCCGGGCTCGGTGTCGCTCGACGAGAAGATCGCGCAACTCGAGCGCGCGTTCGTCATCGAGGCCCTCTCGCGCATGGGCGGCGTCCAGGCGCAGGCCGCCCGCCTGCTCGGCATCACCGAGCGCAGCATCTGGCATCTCGTAAAGAAGCACAAGATCGAAGTGGAGAAGATCAAGGAGCGCACGCAACTTTGAGGCGGCGACGCTGCTCATGATCGGCCAGTTGCTCGTTGCCACCCGTGCCATCTCGCAGGACCAGCTCGATCAGGCCCTCGACGAGCAGCAGCGCACCGGGGCGTTGCTCGGCGACGTCCTGGTGGCGATGAAGTTCGTGTCCGGCGAGAACCTCGCCCAGGCGATCGCCCAGGAGGCGCGCGTCCCGTACGACTCGCTCGAGCAGACGAAGCCCGACCCCGAGGCGGCCGCGCTGGTATCGGAAACGCGCGCGCGTGAGACATCCATCCTGCCGCTCTCGCGCACCGACGATCGTCTGCGCGTGGCGATCGCGGATCCCTTCGACCTGCAGGCCATCGACGATATCCAGCGCGAGACCGACCTCACGGTCGAGGCCGTATGCGCCCCGCGCGCAGCGATCATCCGCCTGCTCGACGTCGTCTACGGATCCGGCAAGGACAAGCGGTTCAGGGACCTGATCGAGGAGGCCGCCGCCCACGCGGCCGACCCGTTTGGCGAGATCGCGGCCGAAGACGCGCCGGTCGTCCGGTTGGTCGACATCCTGATGGAGGACGCCGTCGCGGCGAACGCGTCCGACCTGCACGTTGAACCCGAGGAATCGTTGATCCGACTCCGCCGCCGCGTCGATGGCGTCCTAACCGAGGTCGGCACGCTGCCCAAGGAACTGCTGCTGTCGATGGTGAGCCGGCTCAAGGTGATGTCCAGCCTCGATATCGCTGAGCAGCGCTTGCCCCAGGAAGGGCGCATCACGAGGACGATCTTCGGGCGGTCGGTCGACTTCCGCGTGTCCACGTTTCCCACGGTGTTCGGCGAGAAGGTGGCAATCCGCGTTCTCGAGAAGGAGAAGTTGATCCGGGGACTCGGAGAACTCGGCCTCAACCGGCGCAACCTGGCGTTGATCAAGGACCTGCTGAGCCGGTCGCGCGGCATCATCCTGGTCACCGGGCCCACCGGCGCCGGCAAGACCACCACGCTGTACTCCGCGCTCAACATCCTCGGCGGCCGCCACTTGAACATCATGACGGTCGAGGATCCCGTCGAGTACGAGTTCCCGCTGTTCCGGCAGACGCAGGTGCGGACCAAGGCCGGCCTGACGTTCGCGACCGCGATCCGATCGCTGCTCCGGCAGGATCCCGACGTCGTCATGATCGGCGAGATCCGCGACCCGGAAACCGCGCAACTCGCGGTGCGCGCCGCCCTCTCGGGCATCCTCGTGATGACCACGCTGCACACCCAGGACACCGCCGGCGCCATGCCGCGCCTGATGGACATGGGCGTCGAACCGTACCTGCTGGCGTCAGCCGTGATCGGTGTGGTCGCGCAGCGGCTCGTCCGGAAGATCTGCCTGCACTGCAAGGCGCCCGTTGACGCCTATCCGCCCGACGTGCTCGCGAAGGCCGGCCTCCTGCCGGACCACGGCATCACCTTCTATCGAGGGGCCGGCTGCGATCAGTGCGATCACACCGGGTACCGCGGCCGGACGGGGGTCGCCGAGATCCTCATGATCGACAATACGATCCACGAGCTGATTCGGCAGCGCGCCGATTCGCGGCAGATCAAGGAAGCGGCCTCGCGGATGGGATTCAAGTCGCTGCTCGACGACGCGCTGTCGAAAGCCGTCCTGGGGCAGACCACCCTCGAGGACGTCCTGCGCGTCGCGTACGAGTAGGGGGAGAGACGATGCCGGAGTACTCCTACACCGCGATCGATCCCTCCGGGCAGCGGTTCGAGGGTAGCGCCTCGGCGCCCAACGAGGATGCCCTCTCCAGGCTCTTGAAGTCGCGCGGCCAGTTCCTGGTGCAGGCCACTGCGGCCGACGCCGACGTCATCGACCTGGCGGCGATTCGCGTGCTCGAGCGGATCACGCGGCGGGATGTGATCTTCTTCACCACGCAGTTGGGCACCATCGTTGCGAGCGGCGTGGACCTGATGGACGGCCTGGCCGAGGTCGAGCTGCAGGCCGACAAGAACCTCCTCAAGCGCATCGTCGCGAACATCCGGCGGGATATCGAAAGCGGGCTTCCGCTCTCGTCCGCGCTCGAGCGCCACCCGCTGGTGTTTGACGAGCTCTACGTCGCGATCATCAGGGCCGGCGAGGCCACGGGACGTGTGTCGGAAGCCCTGGACGACATGGTCCAGCAGCTGGAATGGCAGGAGGAACTCGCCAGCCGTGTTCGAGAGGCCACAACCTATCCGATGATCATCGTCGGCCTCCTCTCGGTGCTGATGACGGTCCTCGTTGTCGTCACAATTCCCCAGTTCACGCGGCTCTATCGGGAAATCAACGCCAAGATGGAGCTGCCGTGGGCGACGCGCGCCGTGCAGACCGTCGCCGTCACGATTGCCTCCAACTGGTACGTGTTCGCGATCGCCGCCCTGGCTGGCGTCCTGTGGTACCAGTATCTCAAGCAGACGGAAGACGGATCGATCCGGATCGCGCACACGGTCCTGCGGATTCCTGTCTTCGGAGACGCCGTCCGAAAGATCGCGTTGTCCAGGTTCGCGCACTACTTCGGCACGCTGCACAAAGCGGGACTGGAGTTGCTGCCGACGCTGGCCCTGATGGAACGCGTGCTCGGCAACCCGTACCTGGCGATGCGGTTTCGGGTGGCGGTCAATCGCGTCCTTGCCGGGGAGTCCCTCTCGCGTGCATTGGCGTCGATTGGCGAGTTCCCCCCGGTGGTCATCCAGATGCTGTCGCTCGGCGAGCGGACGGGCGAGATGGCCCGATCGCTCGAGCAGGTTCGGTTGTACTATGATCGGGAGGTGGACACCTCGGTGAAGCGAGCGATCTCGATGTTCGGACCGATCGCGCTCATGGTCCTCGCGGCCGCGTTCGTGATCATCGCGATCGCGTTCTACCTGCCGCTGTTCAACCTGGCGCGAGCGTTGCAGAACGGGCCGCGATGAAGAACCGATACGGGTCCGACGCCGGCTTCACGCTGCTCGAGGTCGTTATCATCGTCGCCGTGATGGCCATCCTTGCTGCCGCCATCACCCCGTCGCTGCTGCGCCAGATCGTGGACGCGAAAGTCCTGACCACCAGGGCGAGCGCCCGGGCCATCTACGAGGGGATGGTCGGCAAGGCCGACACGAAGGGCAGCTACGGGTTCCTGGGCGACATGGGCCGGCTGCCGACCGAGGTCAAAGAACTGGTGTTCGCCCCAAACGGCGCGATGCCGGCCGCGAACAACCGCAACTTCCGCGGCGTGACGATGGGCTGGAACGGGCCCTACCTGACGGTGGGGGAAAGCCGCGACGACATCGGCAAGGACGCCTGGAACAACGAGTTCCGCCTGGTCGGCAACGGCCAGGTCCGCAGCGCCGGCCCGGACGGCGTCTTCGACGACGAAGACGACATCGTGTATCCGACGGAAGCGCCGAAACTGGGCGGGCGCGTGCTCGTGTCCGTCAAGCGGCTCAATGCCGACGCCGAGCCGGCGACGGCCGATCCGACGGGGTACGAAGTCAGGTTGTACTACGCGGCCAATGGCCAGGAAACCAGTGTGGCCTCGGCGATGGCGCCATTCGCTTTCGACAACGTGTATCCCGGCCTCCACGCAATCGCCGTCGTCCGCTCCGCCAGCGGTCAGATCGTGGCCCAGGAGACGATCGAAGTCATAGCGGGCGGGACCAAGCTGGTGGAATTGACGTTCCGGCCCTGACCCCTGAGACCCGCGCAACCACTCCCGGAGTGATTTCCATCGCGCGGTCCAAATCACTCTGGGAGTGGTGTCCGGCGGGCGTGTTACACTGCGGGAGGCCGTCCCGGGAACTGAAGCGGGCGTCCGGCCGTATCTACCCTAGAGAGGAATCGTGCGCCCGCCGCCAGGCGGCCCGGCGCGCGTCATATCGCATGTCACTCATCGAAACCCGCGATCTCTGGAAGACTTACGTCATGGGCACCGAGGAGATCCACGCGCTTCGCGGCGTCGATATCACCATCGAACGCGGCGAGTACGTGGCGATCATGGGGCCGTCCGGCTCGGGCAAATCGACGCTCATGAACCTGATCGGCTGCCTCGACACGCCCAGCAAGGGCAGCTACCTGCTGAACAGCAAGCAGGTGAGCCAGATGAATGATGACGAACTGGCGCGGATCCGCAACGAGGAAATCGGGTTCGTCTTCCAGACGTTCAACCTGCTGCCGCGGGCGACGGCGCTGCACAACGTCGAGCTGCCGCTCGTGTACGCGGGCATCCCCTCGCGCGATCGCATGACCCGGGCCAAGGCCGCGATGGACAAGGTCGAGTTGGGGGATCGCATGACCCACCGGCCGAACCAGTTGTCCGGCGGTCAGCGCCAGCGCGTGGCCATTGCCCGTGCGCTCGTGAACAACCCGTCGATCATTCTGGCCGACGAGCCGACCGGGAACCTGGACTCGAAGACCGGCAGCGAGATCATGGGGCTGTTCGACAAGTTGTCGGCGGCGGGCAACACGATCATCCTCGTGACGCACGAAGCCGACATCGCGGAGCATGCGCGGCGCGTGGTCCACATCCGCGACGGCAAGGTCGAGCAGGACGTCCACCGCGCCGCGTAGGCTTGTTCTACGCTGCAGGACTTGCTCGACCCCAATCCTGCTGTAGAATGTCGCGCGTGGCACCGCCTCATTCGTGATGCCTAGCCAGCGACAAGGCGACCTCTTCAACAGTGAGCGTCGTGACGGCGGACGACCGTCGTGGCGCATCGACACAGGCCGGCTGAGCCTCGCCCTGGTCGGCTTGATGTGCGTCCTCCCGTTCGTGTCGGGTTACCATCCCTTCCCAATCTTCCATTTCTATCAGGAGTGGATTGCTCTCTTCGTTGGCGTGTGCGCGCTTGGCCTCCTGGCTGGGCGTCGGTTTGGGCTGGATCCAAAAGCTCCGCCGCTGGTGATCGTGCCGGTCGCCCTGGCCGCGCTCGTGCTGCTGCAGACTGCGCTGCAGATGGTCACGTTCTCCGGATATGCCCTGGCGGCAGTGCTGTATCTGCTGTGGGCTGCCCTGCTCATGGTCCTGGGGCAGCATCTTCGGGAACGCGTGGGCTTCCAACGCGTGGTCAGGACACTCTCGCTGTTCCTGCTGGTAGGTGGCGAACTGAACGCCCTGATCGGTCTTCTTCAGTACTTCGGCGTGGAGGGTCTGCTTGGGCTTCCAATCATAGGAACCGTACAGTCCCGGATTCCGGGAAACATCGCGCAATCGAATCACTACGCCAACTACATCAGTCTCGGCCTGATCGCTCTCGGCTGGCTCTACGCGAGGTGTGATTGGGGTCGCTGGCGTACGGCCGGGCTCGCGCTTCCGCTCGTCGTCGTGCTGGCCCTGAGCGGATCGCGCGCAGCAGCAGTGTACTGGGTCGTGTTGGTGGGAGTCACGGCCATCGTCGGTCGACGTCTGCTGGAATGGCGACGTCTGCAGATCTATACCGTAGCCATTCTGGTCGCCTATGCCCTGGCGAACGGCGCCATCAGGATCCCGTGGACCGCGCCGCGCGCCGGTGGCGTCTCGACGGGCGCCAGCGCCGAAGGAGCCTCAACCAGTGCGGCGTCGGGCGGTGCCCGGCTCTTTCAGACATCCACTGACGAGGGGCGTCTCCTCATCTGGAAGAACACGAGCCGCATTATTTCGAGCGCCCCGATTCTGGGTGTGGGATACGGACAACTCGCGTGGGAGTTCTTCGTGCGGGGGCCCGATTTCCGTACGCCTTCGTTGACGGGATTGTACGACAACGCCCACAACATCTTCATCCAGATCGCCGTCGAACTTGGGCTCGTCGGGTTCCTAGTTTTGGTTCTGCCGATGCTGGTGTGGTTGAACTCCCTCAGACGCGCCGCGCTCCCGTTGGAATGGTGGTGGGGCGCCATGCTGCTGACCGTTGAGGGTGTTCACAGCTTGCTGGAGTTCCCGCTCTGGTACGCGTACTTCCTGGGACTCACGGCGTTCCTGCTGGGTTTCATGGATGTGCGATCCTACCGAGTTGAATTGCGAAGAGCCGGCCGCGCGGCCATTGCCGCCGCGCTGGTGATGGGAGCCATCCTGCTCGTTCAGACAGCCGTCGCCTACCGTCACCTTGAACAGGTGTTTGCCGCGCGTCCTCGTCTTAATTCACCGAGCGACATGTCCTGGTCCAACCGGTCCCGCTATGCCGAGCGGCTCCAGGAAGAACTCCGACGCACGGCCGAGTCACCGTTGCTCAGGCCGTACGCTTTGGTGCTGAACGCGATGTTCATTGAACCCAATGGTAAACAGGTGGATGCAGAGCGCCGCCTGATTGAGCCCGCGATGCGGTTCATGCCAATACCCGAACTCGTCCAATCCGAAATCATTCTTCTGGCGCGCGCGGGAGACTGGGACGGAGCCAAGCGCCTGATTGACTGTTCGATCTGGGCATTTCCAGACACCTTCGAGGTGTTTGAAAAGGAACTGCAGACGGTGGCCGCAAAGGACCCCGAGCGACTCGGCCTATTGCCAGCCCTCGGTCGGGAGGCGTACGCTCGGTACCAACAGCGATCCCGCTGAACCCCTGGGGACGGGTTGGATTTCCACAGATTAGCAGGATCTGCCGTTGTGGAAACCCATCCCCAAACTGCCGATCGCGGCCGAATGCCCCGGCGCCACTTCGCGCAGCGGCGCCGCCAGGTCGGTTCCCGACGCATCGAACACGATCCGCTCAACCGGCGGGCCGCCGTGCCCCTCCCCCTGGACTCCCCCAACCGCGGGCGGCACGGCTGAGAGCAGAGCCCGCGTGTAAGGGTGCGCCGGGTCACGGAAGACGTCGGCGGTCCGGCCAAGCTCCACGATACGCCCGCGATACATCACCGCCACCCGCGAGCACAGGTGGCGCACGAGCCGCAGGTCGTGCGCGATGAAGAGCAGCGTCAGATTCAGCCGCTCCTGCAGATCCATGAACAGGTTGATGATCTGCGCCTGGATCGACACGTCCAGTGCGGAGACCGGCTCGTCCGCGACGAGCAGGGACGGCTTCAGCGCCAGCGCCCGAGCCAGGCCGATCCGCTGCCGCTGGCCGCCGCTGAACTCGTGGGGATACCGGCTGCGCTGCGCGGCGTCGAGGCCCACGATCTCGAACAACTCCTTCACGCGGTCCTGCCGTTCCGCCGCCGAACCGATCCGGTGGATGATCAGGCCCTCTTCCACGATGGCGCCCGCCCGCATCCGGGGATTGAGCGACGCATAGGGATCCTGGAAGACCATCTGCATGTCGCGCCTGGCCTCGCGCATCTTGGACGCCGTCAGCCCGAAGACGTTGCGATCGCGGAACAGGAACTCGCCCGACGTCGGCTCGATCAAGCGAAGCATGCAGCGCCCCGTAGTGGTCTTCCCGCTGCCGGACTCACCGACCAGCCCGAAGGTCTCGCCTTCGTCGATCGTGAAGCTCACATCGTCGACGGCGCGCACCGCCACCGGCCGGTGGAACGGCGTCGGCCGGCGGGAATACGTCTTCACGAGGTGGCGGACGTCGACGAGCGGCATTTCAAGATCCTGCCTTCGTGGAAGCCGGGCTGGTGCCCGGCGATCCCATGCCTACCGTTTCGCTTGCTGTATAGAGGACGCAGCGGGCACGCCGGCCCTCACCGCAGGACACCAGATCGGGCATCCGGTCGCCGCAGTCCGTCCGCCGATCGCCACACCGGGGAGCGAACGCGCAACCCGCGGGCAACGAAGCGAGATCCGGCACCGTGCCCGGAATGGCCTTCAGGCGCGTGCCGGGCGCAACGCCAGGCAGCGACATCAGCAGGCCGCGCGTGTACGGATGCGCGGGCGCTGACAGCACGTCGCGGGCCGGGCCTTCCTCGACGATCCGGCCCGCATACATCACGGCCACGCGATCGGCGAGTCGCGACACGACGCCGAGGTCGTGCGTGATCAGCAGGAGCGAGAGGCCAAAGCGATCGCGCATGTCTCTGAGCAGATCCAGCACCTCGGCCTGGATCGTGACGTCGAGCGCCGTCGTGGGCTCGTCGGCGATCAGCAAAGACGGCCGGCATGCGATGGCGGCGGCAATCAGCGCCCGCTGGCGCATGCCGCCTGACAACTGGTGGGGATAGTCCCGTGCGCGTGCTGCCGGGTTCGGGATACGGACCGCCTCCAGCATGCCGATCGCCAGGCGTCGTGCCTCGGCCCGCGACGCCAGCCCGTGCACGGTCAGGGCTTCGGCGATCTGGTCACCAACGGTAAACACCGGGTTGAGCGCCGTCATCGGCTCCTGGAACACGAACCCGATGCGCGCGCCGCGGACGCGGCGCATCGCCTCCTCGTCGATCTTCGTGAGATCCTGACCCTCGAACAGGACGGACCCGGCGTCGATCCGACCCGGCGGCTGGACCAGGCGGATGATGGACAAGGCCGTGGCCGACTTCCCGCATCCCGATTCGCCCACCAGCCCGAGGGTTTCTCCCCGGCCCACGTGCAGGCTCACGTCGTCGACCGCGCGGACGACGTCCTGGCGTCCGCCGTGGGCGCCGGCAAATACCGTGGTCAGGCCACGAACGTCGAGCAAGTACTGCGTGTCGCTCACTCAGGAACAACCGTTTCGGCTGGATCTCGCCGGTATCGCGGCCCACCTGCGGGGAGGGCCGCCTCACACGAGCCATACACTAGCATGAACGGTAATTTCATCCGCCCTCGGGTATCAGCGGCGCCCGTCGGCGGTGTGGGCTGTGTCGAAACGGGACACCAGTCCGTGTGGGACCGGAACGGTCCGCCTCCTGAGGTTCCGTGTGTTGGCGGGTGGTTTCGTGGCAGATAATGGCTCGGTGACGCCGCCAGGCCGCTGGCACAAGACGTGCAGCAGGAGACAATGACATATGTCCGCTTCCGAACCGCTGCTCACGGCGCGAGGTCTGCGAATCGGGCAGGGCGATAAGGTCCTGATCGACGACGTGAATCTCGACATCCGTCCCGGAGAGATCTTCGGTGTCGTCGGCCGGGCACGATCGGGCAAGACCGCGCTCCTGGAGACGCTCGTCGGTCTGCGCCCCCCGCTGGCCGGCAGCGTGACGCTGTTCGGCAACCCCAACCCCGCCGCCATCAGCGTCCGCCGCCACGTGGGGTCATCATTGCGGCCGTCTGCGGTCGAGCGTTGCACCACGGTCACTGAGGCGCTGGAGTTCTGCGCGAGCCTCTACAACTGCAAGGCGGACGTTGAGGGGCTGCTGCGTGAAGTGGGGTTGACCGAGGCGAGAGCGACGTACAGGGAGAAGCTGACGCCGCCGGAGATGGCGCGGCTCTCGCTGGCCATGGGGCTCGTGTCGAATCCCAGGGTGCTGGTGGCCGACGAACCGACACGGGAGTTGGACCCGGCCGGCCGACAGCAGGCGTGGACGATCTTGCGGGCCCGCCGCGATGCCGGTGTGGCCGTCATCCTGTCGACGACCTCGACGGAAGAGGCCGAGCGGCTGTGTGACCGCGTCGCGCTACTCGGGAACGGCCGCGTCCTCGCGTGTGACACGCCGGCCGGCGTGGTGGCTGCTGGCGGCGCCCCGGGGCGGATGACGATCGAGACCGTGACGCCGATGCCCGGTGACGCACTGCGCGGATTGCCCGGCATCACCGACGTTGAGATCGACGGCACGCTGGCGCGCCTGCTGATCAGTGATCCGACCTCGGCGCTGTTCGTGATCGGCCGCGCCATTCGCGATGGCCAGTGGAACGTCCGCGGGCTGCGCCTGTCCCAGGCGACGCTGGAGGATCGTTTCGTGGAATTGATGCGGGCCGCGTCCGGCACGGCCGGACGCGCGTCGTAGGCGAGTGGGAGAGGAAAGGAGGACCGCGTGATCACACTTCGTCAGATTCTCACTCTCACCATCAACGGCCTGCGATCGCAGTTCCGCGACAGCCAGCTCGTGTTCTGGAACTACGCCTTTTTTCTGATGCTGCTGACGCTGTTCGTCTCGGCGCTCGGGCGTGACCCGTCGGTGCGGGTCGTCATGGTCAGCGGCATCGTGACGATTGGCGTGATGGCGACCGCGCTCTTCAGCGTGGGCATCGGCATGGCCGCGTCGCGCGACCGGGGCATCTATCGCCGGCTGTCCATGTTCCCGGTCCCGGCATCGACGTTCCTGTGGGGATCGCTGATTCCTCGCTGGTTCGTGGCGTTTTCGTCGGCGGCTGTCCAGATCCTCGTGGCCCGCGTGCTGTTCGGCGTGACGTGGCCCGGGGGAGCGGCCACGTGGCTCGTCGGCCTGGCTGTCGGGTCTGCGGCTTTCTGCGGGATCGGGTTTGCGATCGCGGGCCTGGCGTTTGCGAGCCACCGTGCCAACGCGTACGCGAACGCGATCTTCGTCCCGATGCTGATCCTGAGCGGCGCCGCGCTCCCGCTGAGCCTGTTCCCGGCATGGATGCTGCCGATTTGCCACGTGCTGCCGTCGACGGCGCTGGTTCAGGTGCTTCAGGGTGCGATTATCCGCGGCGACAACGTCCAGGCGACGGCCGCCGCCCTGGGAACCATGGCCGCGTGGGCGGCCGGTTCCGGTGTGATTGGCGCAATCGCCTGGCACCGGAGAGGGATGAACTAGGCCCGGCGCTCAGTTGTGTCGATGATGCGCCGGGAATGTAGCGCGCGGGCTTTCGCCCGCGTGCCCGGGGCGAAGATGCTCAACGCAAGTGAGCCCCGGGATTAGAGGAGACATGTCATGTGGCGGATAGGCGGCAACGGCGCAGGCGGACGGCTTCGACGGCGGGCGACGCGGCGGTCGCAGCCGGCGGGATTCTCCCTGGCCGAAACCACGATCATCCTGGCCGCCGCCAGCGTGCTCGCGGCAACCGCGGCGCCGTCTGTCATGGACTACGTCGCGCAGGCACGCTTCATCAAGGCCTCCGGCGACGAGCAAGTCCTCATCTCCGGCGTCTCGCGGCTGCTGTTCGACGTCGGGCGGTTCACCGCGACGCCCGGCGGCGAAGAGCCCATGATGCTGGTCGGGCCGGGTGAGGATTTCGCTAAAGGGAACCCCGCCAGTGACGCGCCAACCGATGCTCCGGCGGCCGGCGGGATGAGCCTTGGTGCATCCGGAGACACCGCCAACGCCGCGGCCGCAGGTGCGGCGACGGTCGGAACCGGGCCGTGGGCGGCGCCGCCGGACGGTAACCGCGTCCAGAACCTCGAGGACCACCTGGTGACGAACATGGTCGGGTACAGGCTTCGTGCGGAAGGTGCGTTTGCCAAAGGGTGGTCCGGGCCGTACGTCGACAAGGTCCCGGCCGATCCCTGGGGCCACCGCTACGCCATCAACATTGGCGCGACGGGCAGGGGGCCGGTCATCATTCTGTCCGCCGGGCCGGATGGGGTGCCTGAGACGCCGTTCATCGCTCCAGGTCTGCGGATTGGCGGCGACGACGTGGTGGGACTGCTGGGAAACAGGCGGTAGCGCGCCCGTCGTGCCCGGGCGCGTCGCCTAGGCGAGTACGCTCTCCCGATATTCTCCAAACTGCGCACGCAGCGTGTCCGACACTTCGCCGACGGTCGCCTTCGCTTCGACCGCCGCGATGATGGGCGGCATCAGGTTGCCGCCATCGGCCGTGACCTTCGCCAGCGTGTCAATGGCCTGCCGCCAGTCTCCCTGGCTTCTCGACGCCTTCAGCGTGCGCACCCGCTCAATCTGCTCTTGCTCGACCGCCGGGTCGATGCGCAGCGTCTCGATGGCCATCGTGTCCGTCGTCTGGAACCTGTTGACGCCGACCACGACCGACGCACCGGAGTCCACGCGGCGCTGGGCCTCGTAGGCGGCGTCCTGGATCGCCCGCTGCACGAACCCGGCGTCGATGGCTGCCAGCGTGCCGCCCATCCGGTCGATGGTGTCGAGGATGACCCGCGCCTCGGCCTCGATGCGGTCCGTCAGCGCTTCGATGGCGAACGATCCGCCCACCGGGTCCACCGTGTTCGCCGCCCCGGTTTCGTGTGCGATCACCTGCTGCGTGCGCAGGGCGATCGACGCCGACTCCTCGGTGGGCAGCGCCAGCGCTTCGTCCCGCCCGTTGCAGTGCAGCGACTGGGTGCCTCCGAGCACCGCGGCCATCGCCTGCAGCGCCACGCGGACGATGTTGTTGTCGGGTTGCTGCGCCGTCAGCGTGCTGCCGGCCGTCTGCGTGTGGAACCGCAGTTGCTGCGCCTTCGGGTTGGTGGCGCCGAACCGGTCGCGCACGATGCGCGCCCAGAGCCGACGCGCCGCGCGGAACTTGGCGATCTCCTCCAGGAAATCGTTGTGCGCGTTGAAAAAGAACGACAACCGCTGGCCGAAGACGTTGACGTCGAGGCCCGCGTCGAGGGCCGCCTGCACGTACGCGATGCCATTGGCCAGCGTGAACGCCACCTCCTGGACGGCCGTCGATCCCGCCTCGCGGATGTGGTACCCGCTGATCGAAATCGTGTTCCAGTTCGGCACCTCGCGCTCGCAGAACGCGAAGATGTCCGTGACGAGGCGCATCGAGGGGCGGGGCGGGTAGATGTACGTGCCGCGCGCCACGTATTCCTTCAGGATGTCGTTCTGCACCGTCCCGGACAGCTTCGCGTTCGGGACGCCGTGCCGCTTGGCGACCGCCACGTAGAGCGCCAGCAGCGTTGAGGCCGTGGCGTTGATCGTCATCGACGTCGACACGCTGCCCAGCGGAATCCCGTCGAAGAGCTGGGCCATGTCCTCGACGGAATCGATCGCCACGCCGACCTTGCCCACCTCTCCGACCGCGAGCGGGTTGTCGGAGTCGTACCCGATCTGCGTCGGCAGGTCGAATGCCACGCTGAGGCCCGTGACGCCCTTACCGAGCAGATAGCGGTAGCGCTCGTTGGACTGGCGCGCCGTGCCGAACCCGGCGTACTGCCGCATGGTCCAGAGCCGGCCCCGGTACATCGTTGGCTGGATGCCGCGCGTGAAGGGGAATGCGCCTGCGTCCGTCATGCGCGTCCTCAGCGGCCCGACGGCGGATGGCCCGCGGAGATGCGCAGAGCCCTGAGGAATCGGCGATCGGCCGCGCTCATGCCCTCCGGCGGGGGGAACGCCGGCGTCGCCCGGGCTTCCGCGACCACGTGCGCCGTGCCTTCTGCCGGGGCCGGGTTCGCCGGGTCGAGCGGGCGTGCCTCGGTGGCAAGGACCACCTTCAGTTCGACGCCGATCTGCCGCGCCCGGGCGTGGCAGGCTTCAACCCGGGCGTCGGCCGCCACGGCGGCGGCAATGGCATCCGCGAGTTCACGTGCAAGCTGGTTGGCGACGCCCTCGTCCATGCCGTCTCCCTGTCTGAATCACCCCAGTTGCGCGATGGCCGAACGGCCCGCGTACCTCGCCGACGAACCTAGTTCCTCCTCGATGCGCAGGAGCTGGTTGTACTTCACGATCCGATCGGTGCGGCTCGCCGACCCCGTCTTGATCTGGCCCGCGCCCGTAGCCACCGCGAGGTCGGCGATCGTCGAATCCTCCGTCTCCCCGGAACGGTGCGAGATCACCGTCGTGTAGCCCGCGCGGTGTGCCATCGCAATCGCGTCGAGCGTTTCGGACACGGTACCGATCTGGTTCAGCTTGATCAGGACCGAGTTGGCGGTGCCCCGTGCGATGCCCTGCTTGAGGATCTCCGGGTTCGTGACGTACAAGTCGTCACCGACGATCTGGACCCGCGAGCCGAGTTGTTGCGTCAGCACCGTCCAGCCGTTCCAGTCGCCCTCGGCCAGTCCGTCCTCAATCGACACGATCGGGTACTTGGCGACCCAGTCGGCGTAGAGGGCGATCATCTGCGCCGAGGTCCGCGAGACGTCGCCAGACTTCTTGAAGACGTAGCGGCCTTCCTGCGTCGTCGGCGGATCCCAGGGGGTCGATCGCGGCGCCGCATTGTCCCAGAGTTCGCTGGCCGCGACGTCGAGGCCGATGCAGATGTCGCGTCCGGGCCTGTAGCCGGCCTTCGTCACCGCCTCCAGCACGAGTTCGACCGCCTGGCCGTTGGACGCGAGGCTCGGCGCGAAGCCGCCTTCGTCGCCGACGCCCGTCGACAACTTGCGGCTCTTGAGGATGCCGCGCAACGCGTGGAACACCTCGGCGCCGGCCCGGAGGCCTTCCCGGAACGTGGGAAGCCCGAGCGGCAGCACCATGAACTCCTGGAAATCGACGTTCGAGTCCGCGTGGGCGCCGCCGTTGAGGATGTTCATCATCGGCACGGGCATCAGCCACGGATCGGATTCGGGCTGGCCGAACAAGTCGCGGTAGTGCCGGTAGAGCGGGATTCGGCGGTTCGAGGCGCACGCCTTGGCAAACGCCATCGACACACCGAGCAGGGCGTTGGCGCCCAGCCGGCTCTTGGTCGGCGTCCCGTCGAGCGCGATCATCATCGCGTCGAGAGACCGCTGGTCGAAGTCCTTACCCGCCGCTGCTGAGGCGATTTCGCCGTTGACGTGCTGAACCGCCTTCAACACGCCCTTGCCGAGATACCGGCCCTTGTCGCCGTCCCGCAGTTCGAGGGCTTCCCGTTCGCCGGTGGACGCGCCGGACGGCACGGCGGCCCTCCCGAATGCCCCGTCCGACAGCGTAACATCGACTTCTACTGTGGGATTTCCGCGTGAATCCAGGATCTCCCGGCCGTGCACTGCAGCGATCGTCATGTTGGTCCTCAATCGTCGGGGCAGGAGGGGGCCGCCACAGGCCCCGCGCTCTGGATGTTACCACAGGGGTATTCCCCGCAAGTCTTTGACATCATTACGAGTTGGAGCCTATGATCTAGAGTCTGAACAGGCTGTACGCTAACGTGGGAGAAGAGTTCGCATGGTGATTCGTCGATGGGTCCTGGCACCGGTGCTGGCGGCGCTCGTTGCCAGTGCCGCGGTGTCGTTTTCGCCCGCCCTGGCACAGCAGCAGATCCAGCCGAAAGCGCCGAAACTCGACAAGGCCCAGCAGGCAGAGGTCCAGGCCGCGTACGCGATGGTGGACGCCATTGCGGCTGGTCAGGCGGTTCCCAACGACATCGGGATGTCACTCCGGACGGACTACCTGAAGGCCGTCAATGGCCTGACGTTCGTGCCCTTCGTCCTGTCGATCGACCCGGCGCAGGTCCCGGCATCGAAGTCGGTGATCCTCTATCTGCGGCTGGTCGCCCGCACGCCCGCGGTGGCCCCCGCGGCCAAGGACAAGGCCCCGGCCAAGGCCCCGGAATTCGCGTTCCAGGGCGTGCATTTCATCGAATTGAGGACCCCGGCGCCCGGTGAACCGTACCGCGTCACCCGAGCGTTTTCCGTCCCTGCGGGCGAGTACGACCTGTACGTCCTCCTGCGGGAGCGATCGGCCGCCGGGAAGGACAAGGCGGCCGGGCCAAAGGCCGGGTACCTCAGGCAGCTGGTAACCGTCCCCGACCTGTGGACGAACGAGCTCACGACGAGCAGCGTGATCGTGGCGGAAGACCTGAAGCCGCTCGATCGCCCGGCGACGGCCGACCAGATCAGCGAGCAGCCGTACACGATTGGCGCCAACGTTGTCACGCCGGCGTCCTCTTCGAGAATGTCGAAGAAGGGCGAGTTGCAAGTCGTCTACCTCGTCTACAACACCGGTCAGGACGGGCAGCGGAAACCTGACGTGGCGGTGGAGTACGGGTTCTACCAGAAGACCGCCGACAAGACGGAGAAGTTCTTCAACAAGACACAGCCGCAGATGTTCAACGCGGCCACGCTGCCGGCGCAATTCGACCTGGCGGCGGGCCACAACCTGCTGGCGACCCAGGCGATCCCGCTTGCGAGCTTTCCCGAAGGCGAGTATCGTTTGGAGATAAAGATTACGGACAAGCTGTCGGGCAAGGTGATTACACGGAACGTCCTGTTTTCGGTGGTGCCCTGAGGCGTCACCTGGGCCGCCCGAATCCCGGGCGGCTGCATTGGTGACCCGGCATCCCTGTTGGCGAGTGGGCTTATGACACGCGCATCCGCACTACTGGTGGTGGCAACCGCCGCAGGAGTGTTCGTGCCGAGCGCGCCGGCATCCGCGCAATCGGCGTCGGTCCGCGTCCCGCAGGCCGTGGTCGCGCGCGCGGCGACCGCAGGGAACATTCACGGCGTGGTCATCGACACCCGCGGGAGGCCGCTGGCCGGAGCGATGGTGTCGGCGCTCGGATCCACCGTGGCTTTCGCGCTCTCGGGCAAGGACGGCAGGTTCCAGCTCGACGCGCTGCCGGTCGGCCCCTATACCGTGCGGATCCATCTCGACGGGTTCGTGCCTGCCCCCCGGCAGATGGTCGAAGTCCGGGCCACGACGCCCGCCCTCGTCTCCGTTGCGCTGCGGGCCTTGAACGACAACGGCGCCGCGGGATCGACGACCAGGGTGCTGGCGGCGGGCATCCTGCAAACCGATGGTCTGCCCGGCGCGACGCTCATCAACTCGACCGACCCGGATCACGATCACACGGAAGCGCTATGGCGGATTCGGCATCTGACGCGCAGCGTGCTGAAGGACGTCAACGGGGCCGCCGGCGTGGATAGCGGGGACGCGCTCAACGCGGTTCCGGAGTTGTCCGGCTGGCCTGGCGCCGCGCGGAGCGCTGACACCGCCGTTCAGCATGCGTCGGGCCTGTTCGATGCGATCCCGTTCACGGGGCAGATTAACCTGGTCTCGATCGGATCGTTCAACGGCCTCTCGGACGTCTGGTCTGCGAACACCCTGGCGTCGGCAGGCGTGGCGTACATCTCGATTGGGGCCCCGATTGGCCGCGTCGGCAATCTGGCCGTCCGCGGCGCCCTGTCACAGGGTGGGTCCGGATCGTGGTTCGTTGCCGGGTCGCTGACCGGGCGACAGGCCTCTGCGCACCACTTCGTGTCGGGCATCACGTTCAGCGAACAACGCTATGACGAGCCGGGGATGCTCGGCATTCCAACCATGAGTTCAGGCTCGCGCTCGGTGGGTACCGTTCACGGATCGGACGAGTGGGCGCTCTCGCCGCAGGTCGCTGTCGGCCTTGGCGGCACGTATTCGTGGCAGGACTACATGGGGGGCAATGGCACGCTGAGCCCCCGTGTCTCGTTCACCGTGCGGCCGTTCAACAACTGGCGCGTTCAGGCCGTCGCCGCGCGATACGTGCTGGCGCCCGGCGCCGAAGAATTCCTGCCGGGGCCGGCGGGGTCGAACGGCGTGATGCTCCCGGCGCAGCGCACGTTCTCGCCCTGGTCTGAAGACCAGGGATTCCGCGCCCAGCGGACCGACCTGTTCGAGGTGGCCGTCGAACGGAGCGTCGCCGCCTACGTCATCGGTGTGCGGACGTTCACGCAACGCGTGACGGATCAATCCGGCGCCACGTTCGCGGTGGCCCCGTCCGAGCGCGTCGTCCCGAGCCTTGGCCATTACTACGTTGCGTCGCTCGGCGACATGAGCGCGCGCGGATGGACGCTCAGCCTGAGCCGGCCGCTGGTCCGAGGTCTGCGCGGCGGGGTCGCGTACACGCAGACCATGACGCGATGGGATCGTGCGACGGATCCCGCGCTCCTGAACTTCTGGATCGGAACGGCCCCGGGCGCTCAGACGCTGCTGCACGATCTGACCACGTCGCTCGACACGGAGATCCGCCCGACCGCCACGCACGTCTACGTGCTGTACAAAGTCAATACCGGGTTCGCACGACAGGATGCCGATCGCAGCGGCTCCGGCCTCGATGCCCGCTTCGATGTGCAGGTCAACCAGGCGCTCCCGTTCCTCAACTTCACATCAGCGGATTGGGAAGTGCTCGTGGCCGTGTGCAATCTCTTCCGTGAATCCACGATGGAGCGGTCGGTCTACGACGAGTTGCTCGTGGTCAGGCCGCCTAAGCGCGTGGTGGGCGGGCTCCGCGTTCGCTTCTGAGATCCGGGTTTCACGGGTTTTCCACCTGCCATGCTCGCGATGTGGCTTGCGGTCCGTTTCACCCGCTCCCCGCCATGCTTTCGGCACGATCCATCGAATTGGAGAGGGTATCCATCCAGATGGATTCCCCGGAAGTGGCTGTGCGCCGTATGGCTGTAAAGCATTGATAAAGAAGGGAGTAATTTCCTGCGCCAATGCCTGCTTGATGGTATGTCGCTTGCTTTGTAAGTCTGTTCAAGGTTTTGCTAGCTAAAGTCATGCACGACAATCAGATGCGGGTAGACGAACTTCGACCGACGCCGCTGGGGCATCGCGAGCCCAGCCTGACGTCGTGGTTCGCCACCCTGGCCCTGGTCGTGGTGCTGGTTGGCCTTGGCGTCGCCAATATCGTGGCCCGCGCAACCTGGCACGAGGTGGAGGACGGTGTGCTGTGGGTGTCGCGGCCGCAAGGGGTGACCGCCGCCGAACTGGCGAGCGGGTCGGCTGCGGACAAGTCTGGCATCCGGCCGGGCGACGTGCTCGTGGCGATCGACGGGAATCCCGTCGACAGTCCCGCGGACGTCGTGCCGTACGCGCACCGCTCGACCGCCGGCACGCGGCTGACCTACACGCTCGTGCGCCTTGGATCCAACCAGGTTGTCCAGGTGCCGCTCGAACCGGTGCCTGCCGGCAACAACGTGCTCTACTTCGTGCTCGCGGCGGTCGGCATCTTCACGCTGGTCGTGGGCGCGCTGGTGCGGCTGCAGCGCCCGGGCTCGCAGTCCTCGCTGCACTTCCTCTGGCTCGCCATCACGTTCTTCGGCCTGTTCACGTTCTCGCCGAGCGGCCGCTTCAACCATCTCGACTGGCTGTTCTACTGGGGCGACGAGATCACGCTGCTCGCGCTCGGCCCGATGCTGCTGCATTTCACGCTCGTGTTCCCGGAGCGCAGCGGCAGCTGGGCGAAGTCGGCTCTCGGATCGCGGGTGCTGCCGCTCATCTACCTGCCGGCCGTCGCGCTCGGCACGATCCGCCTCATCTCGATCGTCCGCCTCGACGCGCAGATGACCCTGTGGCGCGTCGTCGCGACGCTCGATCGGTTCGAGCCGCTGTATCTCGGCGTGTGCGTGGTGGCCGGGTTCGGCGTCCTCGTGGGCGCGCTCACGAGCGTACGGTCCGTCACGGCGCATCGCCAGCTGCGGTGGATCGTCTGGGGCACCTTGCTGGGCGGCGGGCCGTTTGCGTTCGGCTATGCGCTGCCGTTCGCGCTCGGCGTGGTGCCGTCCGTGCGGATGGAGCTGCTGGCGATTCCACTCGGCCTGATCCCGCTCTCGTTCGCGTCGGCGATCGTCCGCTACCGCCTGATGGACGTCGAGGTCATCGTCAAGCGCAGCCTGGTGTACGTGGCCGTGGTGGCGTCCGTGGTGGCGATGTACGCCGTGCTCCTGCGCGTGGCGAGCTGGGTGTACCCGCTGAACGGGCCGCAGACCAACACGATCATGGCCATCCTGGCCACACTGGTGATCGTGCTGCTGGCGAGGCCGGTCAAGGACGGCATCCAGACGCTGCTCGATCGCGCGTTCTACCGTGACCGCTACGACTACCGGCGCGCCCTCGTGGGATTCGCCCGTGACCTCAGCACCGACCTCGACATCAACCGGCTCAGCGATCGCCTGGTTGCCCGGATCACGGAAACGCTGGTCGTCGATCGGATGGCGCTGATGCTGCGCGACGAGCGGGACGAGGCGTTCCGCGCGCAGCGCTCGCACGGGTTCGTCGGGCAGCCCCCGGCGCTGGACGGGTACTCCGGCATCGGGGTGCGCGTCTCGGCGGGCCACGTCGTGGCCCTCGATGAACCCGCCGCCCAGCGCCGCTTTGCCAGCGAGGACATCGATCACTGGCGCGACCAGGGCGTGCACTACTTCATCCCGTGCGTCCTCAAGCAGAACACGATCGCCGTGCTGGCCCTCGGACGGAAGGAGCGCTACGAACCGCTCAGTTCCGAGGATATGGCCCTGCTCGTGGCCGTGGCCGCGCAGGTGGCGACGGCGCTCGAGAACGGCCGCCTCTACCAGCAACTCCGTCTCCAGGCCAGCGAAGTCGAGCGTATGCGGCAGTTCAACGAGGACATCCTGGAGTCCCTCGACAACGGCCTGGCGGTCGTCGACGGCAGCGACCGCGTCGTCCGATGGAACCGCGCGCTCGAGTCGCTGACCGGGCAGCCGCGCCGCGAGGCCGTGGGCCGCCGGCTCGATGACGTGCTGCCATTGTCCCTCGTCGACACCCTGCGATCGGCGCGCCGCGACCGTCCTGGCGGGACCACGCTGTACCGCGTGCCTGTGACCGCCGCGGCAGGGCGCGTGGATCGCGACCTGCTCGTCGACATTGCCGTGGTGCCGCTCCAGGGCGATCGCACCGACGCCGCTGTCGAAGGATCGATCCTGGTCTTCGAGGACGTCACCGCGCGCGTGAGGCTCGAGGAGCAGTTGCAGATCTCCGACAAGATGGCCTCGATCGGCCTGCTCGCGGCGGGCGTGGCCCACGAGGTCAATACCCCGCTCACCGGGATTTCCAGCTATACCCAGATGCTGCTGGAGCGATCGAACCCGGAGGATCCCGATACGAAGTTGCTCGAGAAGATCGAGCGCCAGACGTTCAGGGCGGCGAAGATCGTCAATGGCCTGCTCACGCTGGCGCGCGGCGGCCAGGCCCCGAGCGAATCAGCGCCCGTCGATCTCAATGCCGTAATTGGGGACGTCCTGGCGCTGCTCGAGCACCAGCTCAAGGCCGTCAACATCCAGGTGCGCCGCGAGCTTTCCCCGGTGCCGCCCGTGGTCCTGGGCACGGAGCACAAGCTCCAGCAGGTCTTCCTGAACCTGTTCATCAATGCGCGCGACGCCATGCCGAAGGGCGGCTGGCTCTCGATCACGACCCGTGTCGATGCCGACGGCGTGTCCGTCGATGTCGGAGACACCGGCCCGGGCATCCAGGCGGATCACCTCGCCCGCATCTACGATCCGTTCTTCACCACGAAGTCGCTGGGCCAGGGCACCGGGCTCGGCCTTTCGATTACGTATGGCATCGTCCACGAGCATTCCGGTACCATCGAATGCGACAGCCGCGTCGGTGAAGGCACGCGATTCCTGCTGGCGTTCCCGCCGGCCCAGGGGCGGGCGGCGGCCGCAGGCGCCTGAGAGGCAGACAGACAGACACAATGAGCCGCCAGGGTTCCATTCTCGTCATCGACGATGAAGAGATCATGCGGGAGATCCTCGAGGCCCTCCTGACGCGCGAGGGGTACGAGGTACACCTGGCGTCGGGCGGCGCCGAGGGCCTGGACCTGGTCCGTACCGTGCCCGTCGACGCGGCGATTGTCGACGTCATGATGCCCGGCATGGACGGCCTCCAGGTCCTGGACGAGATCAAGAAGATCGACGACGAGATTGCCGTCCTGATGATCACCGCCTTCGCGTCGGTGGACACGGCGGTGGCCGCGATGAAGCGCGGCGCGTTCGACTACGTGACCAAGCCGTTCAAGAACGACGAAGTCCTGGCCGTGCTCGAAAACGTGATCGAGCGCCGGCGCCTGGTCACCGAGAACCGCGTGCTCCGGCAGAACCTGCAGGAGCGGTACCACAAGTTCGACAACATCATCGGACGCAGCGCCAGGATGCGCCAGGTGTTCGACCTGATCATCCAGGCGGCGCCGAGCCGATCGACCATCCTGATTTCGGGCGAGAGCGGAACGGGGAAGGAGTTGGTGGCCCGGGCCATCCATACGCACTCCGCCCGCGCCGACCGGACGTTTGTGACCGTCAATTCCGGCAACCTGCCGCCGGACCTGCTGGAATCCAACCTGTTCGGTCACGTGAAGGGCGCGTTCACCGGCGCGGTCTACCCCAAGAAGGGGCTCTTCGAGATCGCCGATCGCGGCAGCATCTTCTTCGACGAGATCGGCAACGTGCCGCTGGAGACGCAGCCCAAGTTGCTGCGCGTCATCCAGGAACGCGAGTTCATGCGGTTGGGCGGCGTGGACACGATCAAGGTCGATGTCCGGATCATCGCCGCCACCAACGTCGACCTGAAGCAGATGATGGAGGAGGGGCGGTTCCGCGAGGACCTCTACTACCGCCTGCACGTCATCACCATCCCGCTGCCGGCGCTGCGCGAGAGGAAGGACGACATCCCGCTCCTGGTGCAGCACTTCCTCCGCAAGTACAGCGACGAGAACGGGAAGGATGGCCTCGAGATCGCGGCCGACGCGCTGGACATCCTGGTGGACTACGACTGGCCGGGCAACGTCCGCGAACTCGAGAACGTCATCGAGCGGGCCGTCGTGCTGTCGCCGTCATCCCGGATCGACGCGTCGCTCATTCCCGAGCATGTCAAGCAGCGGCCGACGTTCCAGATTCCGCGCGTGGTGGTGCCGCCCGAAGGCCTGTCGCTGAAGGACGTGGTGGCGGATTTTGAAAAGCGACTGATCGAGACCAGCCTGGAGACCGCCGGGGGCATCCAGAAACGCGCCGCGGAACTGCTGCGGATCAAGCCCACGACGCTGAACGAGATGATCAAGCGCTACGACATTGGCCAGCGACGGAAGAAGGACGACGCGCCGGAGACAGAAGATCTGAGCGCATCGTAGGGGATAGGGGAAAGGGCAAAGGGGGAAGGGCAAAGGGGGAAGTTACGAGGCCAACGTAACCGTGCTGATGCTTTAGTCTTCCGCCTTCCGCCTTCCGCCTACTTCCCTCCCCTGACCTTCCCCGCCAGCCTCTCGATCTTGTTGATGACCAGGTCCCAGCGATAGTTCTCGCGGACGTAGGCGCGCCCGTTGCGGCCCATGGAGGCCCTCAGGCGGCGATCGCTCAGCAGCAGCGTCAGGCACTCCACGAACTCGTCGCGATCCGCGTAGTACAGCCCGGCGTTGCTGCGGATGCAGTGGTCTACGAGCACCTCGCTGCGCGCGCTTGCCAGCACGGGGGTCCCGACGGCAAACGCTTCGAGCGCGAGGAGCGACAGGCTCTCGTACGGCGAGGGCACCACCACCACGGTGGCGGCTTCGAGCGCCTCGAGCCGCTCGCGGTCGGAGAGCAGGCCCGCGAACCGGATGTAAGGCTCTTCGGGCAGCGGCATCAGCTTGACGCCCATCAGCGCGAGTTGCGCGTCGCCTCCGCCGTCGTGGTACGAGGCGAAGTACTCGATGAGCTCTTCGCACCCCTTGCCCTTCTCGATTCGCCCGCCGTACAGCGCCATCGGGCCGTGCAGTTTGTGCCGGCGGCGGAAGGCCGCGCCGCGCCCACCGATTGACGGCCGATAGCCCGGTTGCGGATCCGCCTCCTCGTCACCCTCGTCTGCCGCGCCCCCCTCGTCCGCCCGCGACCGCCCGTGCGGTGCGGCCTGTGGCAGTTCGACCCCGCAGCCAATCGTGTCCTCGGCGATCGCCCGGATCGAGAAGTGGGACGCCAGGAACCGGCGTTCCACCTCGGTGTTGTAGGCGAGGCCCGCCGGCAGGCTGAAGATGTCCTTGTAGAGGCCCAGGTGGATGGGCGGTTCGTCGTGCGCCGTCGGCACGAGGATGCTGCGCCCGGGTGCGACCGAGAGGCCGAGCACGGTCGGCGCGTAGAGGTACGTGAAGAAGATCAGCGCGTCGTAATTCTTGTGCTGCCGTTCGAGGTGGTTGACGAGCGGCGGGCACCACGGGCCCTGCTGCTTGAGCCACTCCAGTTCGTCGGCGCGCGTGTGCGGGTTGTGGAAGATCCACTCGGAGTACCGGTTGAAGGCGTCGATATCCCGCGTCTGCGCGTTGGCAAACCGCCGCACCGTGACGCCGCGCACGCGGTCGGCGCCCTCCGGGTACTCGTTCTTCCACGTGATGTAGTCCCGCGCGCACGTCGTGAGGACTTCGACCTCGTGCCGCTCGGCCAGGCGTTCGGCGATGAGCCGGCAGTGATACTCCGCGCCGCCGAGGATCTCGGCGCCATACCGCTGGATAATGAAGGCTACTTTCACTGGAAACGACCCACCAGCAGCCGCAATCCGTCTTCGACCCGGCCGCCCAGAAAGTGTGTGAGACGACGGCGCTGGCCGTCAAGGATCGACGCCCGGAGCGTGTCGTCGTACGCCAGGTCCGCCATCAGTTCCGCGGCCTGCTCGAAGTCCTTCGGCGCAAACTGCACGCCGGCGCCCTCGAGCGTTTCGGGAATCGCGGTGCACGAGTATGCGAGGACTGGCACGCCCATGGCCATGGCCTCGACCAGCGGCGCGCAGAACCCCTCATGCTCGCTCATCGAGATGTAGACGCTGGCGGATCGATAGTAGGCGGCCAGGTCGCTGACGGGCACCGGCCCCGTGAAGACGAAGCGTTCGGGCAGCCAGCCCAGCTGGCCGATGAACGCGCGCAGCATGTTGTAGTACCGCGGCACGACGTCCGTGCGCCCCACGAAGATGAAGCGGTAGTACGCGTCCACGTACCGCTTGTAGTGTTCGGCCAGCCGGATGACGTCCTCGATCATCTTGTGTGGCGCCACCCGGCCGACGAAGAGGAAGTTCGTGAACTCGTCGTCGAGCAGCGCCTCGAGCGCCGGCGTGCGGGGCGCCTGCGTCAGGGCGTCGAGGTCCATGGCGAGGGGCAGGATCCCCGTGTCGCGGAAGCCCAGCGACTCGAGTTCGCGCCGGTTGAACTCTGAGACACCGAGCGCGAGGTCCACCCGGCCCGCGAGCGACGCGAGCTCTTGCCGTCCGCGCGCCGCAAGGCCGAACAGCTCGGGGGCGTACGGCGCGAAGAAACGGGCCGGCGTGATGTTGTGGTACTGGAGCACCCGCGCGCCCCCGAGTGCGGCAAACGCCTCGGTCATCACCGACGGCATCGCGAAATGGTAGATCGTGACGTCACCGCCGGCCGCCGACGGATCGGCGAACGGGCGCACCTCGTCACGCATGTCGTCGTCGACGGCGATCGCAAAGATGTCCGACTGATGGCCCTGCGTCCGGAGCACGTCGCGCACCCGCCTGGCGTGATCGCCGATCGCATCGCTGCGGTGTGCCGCCGGGACCCACTGGTTGATGATCATCAGCGTCCAGTTCGCCTACTCGGAGATGCTGCTGGCGCGAGCGGCCGTCGGCAATGCACGGTAGAGGGCCGGACGCATGAGCCGCAGTTCCTCGACGCGCTCGGTGGTGTCGAACTGGTGCCAGAAGTCCGGGGCCACGGGCTGGGCGGGCAGCCGCGGTGACTGCCGGACCCGGTCAACGGCGGCGAGCACGGCACCAGCGAAGTCCCTTCGCCGCAGGCGGTCCAGCGCGGCGTCCTGGGAGGCCACGACCTGGGCCTGTAGGTCCGTATCGCTCACGACGAGGTCCAGCAGCGTGGCCACCTCGCCGGGGTCCGGCTGCTCGTACAGGACGCCGGCGCCGTCCAGCGTCGCCGGCACGGCCGTCCGGGCGAGCGCGAGCACCGGGATCCGTTTGTAGAAGGCCTCGACGAGCGGGACGCAAAAGCCCTCGTGCTCGCTGGCGCACAGGAACACGTCCGCCACGTCGTAGTACGCCGTGAGTTCCTCGTTGGTGACGTGGCCAGAGAAGTGCACGTCGGGCACGCCGAGCCGCGCCACCAGCGCGTGGAGCAGCGTCTGGTACCGCTCGAACTCCCGGCTCGAGCCGACAATCAGCAGTCGCGACCGCGGGTTGAACCGCGTCTTGTAGACCGCGAAGAAACGGATCAGATGCTCGATCCGCTTGTTCGGCACCACGCGGCCGACGAAGAGGATGTTCGTCCACGCGTCGTCGAATTCCCGGGCCACGACGTCGTTCGGCCGCACGTCGAGGTGCGAGAAGTCCGGCACCACGGGCAGGACGCCCGTGCGGGTGAAGCCGAGCGACTCGAGTTCGCGCCGGCTGAACTCCGACGCGCCGACCGCGAGATCGCAGCGGTCGACGTAGGCCCGCAACTCGCGCAGGCCGTGGTAGCAGTAGCGGACCAGCCGCTTGTGGATGCCGACGAAGAACTCCGGCGGCGTGATGTTGTGGTACACGAGCAGCATCCGGTCCGGCAGGGCATATGCCACGCGGGAGGCCTTCGACCCGATCGAGAAGTGGTGGATCAGCAGGTTGTCCGGGTGGCTTTCGCGCACCAGTTCCCGAAAATCCCTCGTGAGCGGTTCGACGCGCCGGTCCGCCGTCTCGACGAAGATGTCGGACTGGTACCCGGCCGCCCGCAGCGCCCGCTGGATTCCGAGGACGTCGTTGCCGATGGCATCCCCGTAACCCAGGGTCGCCAGCACCTGGTGGACGGCCCGGCCCCTGGCCGGGCTGCCCGCCGTCACCGTCGCTCCTTCGCCACCGCGGGCCCGGACGGCAAGGCTTCGACCACGGCGTTGGCGGGTTGGCAATCGGTTCTTCGACGTGCGAACCACCCCGGCAGCGGCTCGAGGGCCGTGGCGGGCGCGCCGCGGCGATCGGCCCGCTGCAGCCGGTCCAGCATGTCCATGTACTTCTGCTCGATCACCGGCCAGTCGTAGTGCTTGCGGTAGTACGCGCGGCCGTTGTCGCCGAGTGCGTGCGCCAGCGGTCGGTTCGCCTCCAGCAGCGTCAGCACCTCGCGGAATTCCTGGTAATTCGTGTAGTACAAGCCGGCGTTGCTGCGCATGCACTGGCCCGTCAGCACGTCACAGCGGCCGTTGGCGATGACGGGCCGGCCCATCGCCCACGCTTCGAGCGCCACCATCGACAGGCTCTCGAAGTACGACGGCATGATCAGCGCTTCGGACGCGGCAATCGCGTTGAACTTGTCCTCGTCCGGCACGAACCCCAGGTGGCGGATGCGCGGGTGATCCGGGATCGGCAGGATCGACCGGCCGATGAGGACCAGCGACAGGTCGCTGCCGGTTGCCACCGTGTAGCGCTGGAAGTACGCGAACAGCTCCTTGCAGCCCTTGTTCTCGTCGATGCGGCCCACGTACACGACGAACGGGCCCTGCAGGTCGTAGTGCTGCCTGAAGCGATCCGGTTTTGTCTCGGCCGGTACGTCAGACCCGATCCCGACCACCACGTTCGGGACGTCCACGTTGTTCGAGACAGCCTGGATCATGGCCCGTTCCTCGAACGAGTTGTACATGAGCGCCCGCGTAGCCCGGAAGATCGGCCCGAACGCCGCCAGGCCCACGGCGCCCTCCCGTTCGGCGGTCGGCACCAGCAGGGACCGGTCCCACACGTCACGGATGCCGTGGTACGAATGGTAGTACCGGAAGCTGAAGAAGATGAAGTAGTCGTAGCTCTGCCGCTCCGTGCGGATGTACCGGATGAGCGCCGGCGACGTCGGCCCCTCGCTCTCGAGCCAGGCGATTTCGTCCGCCAGGGAATGAACCTGCCCGTACACACGATCCGACAGGCGCGCGAAACGCTGGACCACGCGTTCCTTCGACACCGGGAAGCGGCGCACGTGGAGGCCGTTCAGCGTCTCGACGCCCTCGGGCAGCTCGTTGCGCCAGGTGACGTAGTCATGGGCGCACGTCGTCAGCACCTCGACCTCGGCGTGGCGGGCGAGGTGTTCAGCCACGTAACGGGCGTGCAACTCCGCGCCCCCGTTGATGTCGAGGCCGTACCGCTGGACGACGACGGCGATCTTCACTGGTCTGTGGGGTCGGGAGTCCCGCCGGGGCCGGCTGGCGTCTCGTCGCGGGCCGGCTCCGGCTCGCGGGCCGCGTCGCCCGGGCCCGCGCCGTCTTCAACGACGCCCTGGTCGTCCGGGCCCTGATCGGCACCGCCGCCCGGCTGTGTGCCGCCCTCGCCCTGCGTCTGCCCGCCACCCGAACCGCCGCGCCCGCGACGGCGTCGCCGCCGCCGCCGTTGCGCCTCGCCCTTGGGCGAGGCCTCGGCAGTGACCTGGTCGCGGCGGGGCGCGTCGGCCGCCGCTGGCGGCTCTGCGGCCGGCCCCGTGCCCGGCTTGTACTGGACCGCGTGCTCCATCGCCCGCGCGCGCCGCTCGTTGAAATCGAGCCGGCTCGAGAGCGACTCGACGCGCATCTTGAGGTTCTTCACTTCGATGCTCGCGCGCGTCAGTTCCACCACGAGGTTGTGAATCAGCGCGTAGTTCAGGCGCTCGATGTGTTCGTTGTGGGCGTTGATGAGGCTCTGGCTCTGCAGCGCGTGGATGATCGGGTTCGGGTTGATGAACAGCTTGAGGATCGGGCGCAGCATCAGGCGGAAGCCGCCGATCATCTTGCCCACCAGCCCGTGCGACGACTTGTAGATCTGGTACCGCGTAAACGTGAAGTTCTGCGGCACCGAGCCCGGCTCGGTGGCATCGCGGCCCTTGAGATAGAGCTCGAGCAGTTCGGACCGCACCCGCGTCGGGTCCAGGAACTGCTCGATCTTCACGTTGGCGAGTTCGCGGATTTCTTCTTCCGTGTAGTCCACGCCTCGCTTCTCGCGGATCCGCGCGCGGATCCGGCCCATGATCTGCTCGACGTCGACCGAGTCGGATCGAACGGAAAACTCCGACGGCATAAGGTCACACTCCAGAAAACGGTCGATAAACGATTAGCACCACCGCCAGCGCCCACAGCGCCACGCAGATCAGGAGCGGCCGGTCGTTGGTGAGCATCTCGGACGGGCTCCCGCCCCCCTCGCGCTGGTGCACGAGGTAGAGGTAGCGGAAGATCCCGTAGAGCGGGAACGGAATCGTGAGGCCCAGCAGCTCGGTCCCGAACTTCTGCGTCGTTTCCGGGCTGATGCAGTAGAAGATGTAGGCCACCAGCGTCGACGCGGTGACCACGGAGATCATCTGGTCCAGCAGGTACGGGCTGTACTCGCCAAGGATGGCGCGATGGCTGACGGCGCCGTCCGCGAGCATGACCAGTTCGTGCCGCCGCTTGCTCAGCGCCAGGAAAAGGGCGAGCAGGATCGTGACCACCAGCAGCCAGTGGCTGATCGGCACGTTGATGGCCACCGCGCCGGCGGCGGCCCGGAGGACGAAGCCGATGGCAATCGCCAGGACGTCCAGGATCACGATGCGCTTGAGCGGACCCGAGTAGAGCGTCTGCAGCGCGAGGTACGACAGCGCCACGACGCCGAACCCCAGGCCGAGCCAGACCGCGGCCGTCAGCGCGCCGGCGGCGATGACGGCCGCCGCGGCGCCAGCTGTGGCCGGCGACAGCGCGCCCGACGCGATCGGCCGCTTCGCCTTGGTCGGGTGCAGGCGATCCGCGCCCCGGTCGAGGATGTCGTTGACGAGGTAGACCACGCCCGACAGCAGGCAGAAGATGGCGAACGCCGCCACCGCCCGGGCGAGCGATGCGCTGCTGTGGAGCTCACGCCCGAACAGGAGCCCTGCGAACACGATGAGGTTCTTGGTCCACTGCTCGGGACGCAGGGATCGGAGGATGTGGAGCACCACAGACCCGCGCCGCCCCTCCCCGTGAGGGGAAGGAGCGGTCACCGGTGATTGAGAGGAAGAAACGCGCGCCATCGAGCGCGTGAACCTGGCGGCGTCAGGCGCCGAAGCTCTTGACGGCTTCGCCCTCGGCGTCGAACGTGTCGAACACCGTGAGCAGCTTGGTGATTGAAAGGAGGTCCGTAATCCGCTTGGTCAGGTTCAGCAGCTTGAGGCTGCCGCCCTGGCGGCTGACCGTGGTATAGGTCCGGACGATTTCGCCCAGGCCGGCGCTGTCGATATAGGGCACGTCACCCAGGTTGAGGATGATCTTCTTGCTGCCCGCCACGATCATCGCCGCAACCTTGTTGCGCAGCAACTCGTCGCCGTCGCCCAGCGTCATCTTGCCCTTCATGTCGAGAATCGTCACGTCGCCAACGGTTCGTTCATCGATCTGCATGACTACTTCCCTTCGTCCGCGTGAGAAGCCAATTCGCATCCGAGGCCTGCATCGTACCGCAGGCCTTCCGGGGCGGTCAACGCTCGGCCGCCAGTCGGGCAAGCGTTACCGCGGGCTGCGTTCAGTGCGTCTTCCGCTGCTGAAAACAGTCTCGACAGTACACCGGTCGGCCCTGGCTCGGCTTGAACGGCACGGTGGTTTCCTTGCCGCACGCCGAGCAGGTCGCCCGGATTTCCACGCGATCACGCTGGGCGCCGCCACCATGACCCTGCGCGGACCGCGTGCCGCGCTTGGCCTTGCACGCCTTGCAGCGCTTGGGTTCGTTCGTAAAGTGCTTATCCGCGTAAAAGGCCTGTTCGCCGGCCGTCCACACGAAGTCCGAACCGCAATCCGCACACTGAAGCGACTTGTCGTGGAAGTCCATCAGGCTGCCCCTCGGTACTATTCCATCTCGCGACGGATTTTCTTCCGATTCCGCTTGCGCGCCAGCGCTTGCTTCGCCCGGCGCTTGTCACCCGGCTTCAGGTAGAACGAGTGCTTCTTGATGTCCTTGATGATGTCTTCCTGCTGGACCTTCCGCTTGAAACGACGGAGCGCGCTCTCGATCGACTCGCCTTCCTGCACTTTGACTTCAGCCACGTTTAGAACACCCCCCTCCGTGGCGTATGAGACCATCGGTACGACGATCAGCTCACATAGATCGTGACCCGAATATGCTAGGCTATCACAGGTTTTTCGGGGCGGCGTCGGTTTTCCGCAGGGTTTCAGCCCTTCTTGGCGGCCGTGCCCTGTGGATGTCTCACCGGATCCGGGCTGTGGACACCCCATGAGAGTACTCGTCGTTGGCGGGGGCGCTCGCGAGCACGCCCTCGCGTGGAAGCTGGCCGGCGAGCCCGGCGTTGCCGCGGTCACTTGCGCTCCCGGCAATGCCGGCATTGCCGCCACCACCCGCTGTGTGCCCGTGGCCGCAGATGACCCCCGGGCGGTTTGCGACCTCGTCGACCGCGATCGCATCGATTTCACCGTGGTGGGGCCCGAGCAGCCGCTGACCCTCGGACTCGTCGATCTCCTCTCGCGGGAAGGTCATCCCTGCTGCGGCCCGACCCGGGCTGCCGCCCGCCTGGAATCCAGTAAAGCCTTTGCCAAGAACATCATGCAGGCGGCACAGGTTCCCACCGCCCGGCACGTTTCCTGCGAGTCCCCCGAGCAGGCGCGGGAGGTGGCCCGCAAGTCGCCGTTTGGCTATCCGCTGGTGTTGAAAGCGGACGGACTCGCCGCCGGCAAGGGCGTGGTGATTGCGCCGGATGCCCTCGCGGCGGAATCGTGCATCCGCGAAATGATGGTGGATCGCCGATTTGGCGATGCCGGGGCGCGCGTCGTGGTGGAGGAGTGTCTCCAGGGCCGGGAAGCCTCGTTCTTCGTCCTTACCGACGGGGAACATGCCCGGGTGCTTCCGTCGGCCGAGGATCACAAGCGGGCCTTCGACGGCGACGAAGGGCCCAACACCGGCGGGATGGGCGCCTTCTCGCCCAGTCCGCTGATCGACGCGCCGACGGCCGAACGGGTGCTGGAGACGATCGTGTTCCCCACGCTGCGCGGGATGAAGGCTGCCGGGTATGCGTATCGCGGTTTTCTCTACTGCGGCCTGATGATGACGGCCGATGGCCCGAAGGTCATCGAGTTCAACGCCCGCATGGGGGACCCCGAAACGCAGGTCGTGATGCCCGCGCTCGATGAAGACCTGTTGCCGCACATGGTGGACGCGAACCGGGGAGCGCTGAAGTCGGGCACGTTCCGCGCCCGGTCCGAGCGGCATGTCGGCGTGGTCATGGCGTCAGGCGGGTACCCGGACCGCTTTGAGACGGGCAAAGCCATCGGTGGTCTGGATGCCGTCGCCGCGCGGCCTGACACGTGGGTGTTTCACGCCGGGACTGCGCTGAAGGCCGGCGCGCTGGTGACCAGCGGCGGGCGGGTGCTCACCGTGGTCGGGCGGGGCGTCGATTTCGAAGCGGCCCGGGCCCGGGCGTACGCGGCGGTCGCGGGCATCACGTTTGACGGCGTTCACTACCGGCGTGACATCGGCAAACGCGCCGTCAGCCCGGCGGGTTGCCGTGGCTGGAGCCCCGGCGATTGATTCAGGATGCATGTGGGCCGGGGCTCTAGCCCCGGCATGAGGGCGTGACCAATGTCACCGATTGATGTTCTGATCCTGATGGGGTCCGACTCCGACGCGCCGATCATGAAGGGCGCGGCTGACGTGTTGAAGGAACTGGGCGTCTCGTGCGAGATGACGGTGGCGTCCGCCCATCGCTCGCCCGCCCGCGTGCAGCGCCTCATGGCCGAAGCGCCCGCGCGTGGCGTGCGCGTGTTCATTGTGGGTGCCGGCGCGGCGGCGCATCTGGCCGGCATGGTGGCCGCGCATACCGCACGTCCAGTCATCGGCGTCCCGATCGACTCGTCTCCGCTCGCCGGGTTCGACGCGCTGCTCTCCACCGTTCAGATGCCCCCGGGCGTTCCAGTGGCAACCGTGGCCGTGGGCAAGGCGGGCGCCACCAACGCGGGCGTGCTAGCGGCGCAAATGCTCGCGATCGCGGATGGCGAACTGGCGAAACGCGTGGACGCCTACAAGGCGAAGCTCGCCGACAAGGTCGAGCAGGCCGCCGCAAGGCTGGCTGCCGCTCCAGAATAACCAGTCCGGGAGTGGTTACCGATCCGTAACCACTCCCGGACTGGGTGCCGTCTGTGGTGCCCATGTCACTGTCCCTGCCCAGACACGTTGAACTCTGGCTGCCCGGCTACCTGCGATCCCGTGCCGTCGCGCGCGCGGAGGCGCGGGCCCGATCCGGCGTCATCGACATCCTCTTTGCCATCGTCGATCACTACGAGCCGCTGCTTGGTGATGCGTCGGACGAGGTGGGCGCGAGCCGGGTGCGAGCCTGGGCGGACAGGTATCCTGCCAGCACCGCGGCCTTTGTCGATGCCGACGGCCGCCATCCGCAGCACACGTTCTTCTATCCCATCGAGCAGTACCGACCCGAGCTGCTCGAACCGCTTGCCGCGCTGTGCGGACGCGGCTACGGCGAAGTGGAGATTCACCTCCATCACGATCGAGACGATGCGGATCACCTGGGCGAGCAACTGCGACAGTTCACGGCGGTCCTGCACGATCGCCACGGCCTCCTGACGCGGGATGGATCTGGGAAGATTCGCTACGCGTTCATACACGGCAACTGGGCGCTCAGTAACTCGCTGCCGGGCGGCGCGTGGTGCGGCGTCGACGACGAACTGGCCGTGCTGCGGGACACCGACTGTTACGCCGACATGACGTTGCCCGCGGCGCCGTCACCGGCTCAGGTCTCAACCGTCAATCAGATCTACTACGCGGTGGGAGCACCGGCCGGGCCGAAGGCGCACGACCGCGGCAGGCGTGCGCGAGTGGGCCAGCCTGCGTCGCCGGACGACTTGCTGCTGGTGCAGGGGCCGCTCCTGCCGAGTTTCCGGCGCGCGAAGTGGGGCATCGTGCCGCGCCTCGAGAATAGCGCGCTGCACGCCGGTCATCCGCCGACGCTGGCGCGCTTCGAGGAATGGCTTTCGTGCGGGATCTGCGTCGAGGGTCGCCCCGAGTGGGTCTTCGTGAAGGTGCACACGCACGGCGCGCCGGAGAGCAATGCCGAGATGATGCTGGGACCAGAGACGCAGGCGTTCCACCGCGATCTGCTGGCGCACTACAACGACGGCCAGTGCTATCGCCTGCACTACGTGACCGCGCGCGAGATGGTGAACATCATCCACGCCGCCGAGGACGGGAAGACGGGGAATCCCGGACAGTATCGGGACTACATCATGGCTCCGCCGTCGTGCCGCGCCGGCGCCTGATGAGGCCGCCCAGCCACGGGCGCAGTCTGGCGCGATAGGCGTACAGCAATGTGCCGTACGCCGAGCGGTTGAAGAGATATAGCGACTGGTGTTCCTGGACGTGAGGCGTCCAGGCCTGTTTGTACTCGGCGTCGGGGCCGAAATCGACTTCCCGGATGCCCCGTTCCCAACTGTCCCTCAAGACGTCACTACTGAGGAGATTCCCGGGTCCATACTTCGCGTACTTCTCGTCGTACGAGAATTTCAGCACGAACAGCCGGTCGTCCAGCCGCACGCTGAACGCGGCGGCCAGCGTGACGTCCTGGACCGTCAGGAAATGCAGAACCAGTGCCCGATCGGTCGCCATGGTCTCTGCAACGGTGTCATAGAACGCCCTGGTTGCCGCGGAGCAGAGAATGGCCGTGCCTTCGCGCCCCTTCCAGCCGGATCCCTCGATGGCGTAAAACCGTTCCAGCTGGGCCGCATCAGCCGCCTCGCAGTGCTCCAGGAGTGGCGCGGCGCCGAGAGACTCCTGGATCAGCCGAGAGGTCTTCCGGAGCCTCCTTTTCAGGGAGGCGTCGATCGTGTCGAGCCAGGGGCGTTGCGCGGCAGGCCCATCGTTCGCCAGCGGAACAAATCGTGTTCCGCCCGCGGGCCGCGTCAACACGGGGTAGCCCGCCGAGCGTGCACGCCTGGCGACGTCGTCAAAAGCCCCTCCGACGGCGTACTTTGGAACGCAGAACAGATCCCACCCGGTCTGACCGGCAATCGCGGCCCATAGGCGTTCGGCGCCTCCGTCATCCCGGTCGGTCCCGCGCGCGAGCAGGCCGCAGCGAAAGCAGTGATCGTTCATGGGCACGCGCAGCACGCGCGCCGGCAGCCCGTCGTAGACGCGAGCCTCGCGGATGAGCGGAATCAGGGCATCGAGCCGGCTACCCACGCGGGACTCCAACCACACCAGGCGGACATCCGGCTCGAAGCAGCGCAGGTACGCGTGGACCCATTCCGGGTGCGCAAACGGCTCGCGATGAACCAGCTCCTGCCAGAGATCGCGCCAGTCGGCGGGCGCGCCAGCCATACCGACGATCGGCCTCGGAGGAGTCTTCACTGGTGCTGCTGCTGACGCCAGTGCTTCAGCGCCCGGAAGGTCTTCAGCGCGACGCTCGGGATCGGCACCTGCCGGGCAGCACGGGCCCAGATGGGGCCGCCCCGTACCGCCGCGAGATAGGCGCGCGCCTCTGGCAACCGGCCCTGGAGAATCAGGATCTTCGCGCCCAGAAGCCGCTGGCCGTCGCACGTGCGGCTGTAGTCGTCGGCGTACGTTGCGAGGAACGACGCGTCGCTGCCCCAGACACGGCCCAGCAGCGCGAGTCGAGCGCTGACTCGGACCTCCATGGCGGCGTCTGTCAGGCGGGGCTGGCTGTGCCCGTGCTGGATCGCGGAATCAAACGCCAGGAACGCGCACGGGCCGCGGCCGGACAGGCGGCCAAAGCACTCCCAATCTTCGTACGTCGGGAGATCCTCGGGAAAGCGCATGGCGTCACCAGCGAGTTCGCGGCTGACGATCACGGTGTTGATGGCGATGTAGCCGGCCGTCATCTCCTGCCGGTACATGCTCCCGATGTGCACGCGGGGATCGACCGCGCACGGATCCGCCACCAGGGTGGAGAGCGGCTGACCCGGGGCGAGGATCTCATCCCAGGGGCGGGGGTCACCACTCCAGTCCACGACGCGTGCAGGGACTCTTGGCCCGTGTTCGGGCTGGCCGGAAAAATTCGAAAAGCAGAACACCAGATCCCGTCGAGCGTCCATGAGCGCGCGCTTGCAGCCCAGCGTCCCCGGTATGAACTCATCGTCCGAATCGAGGAACGCCACCATGTGATGTCTAGCGTGGCTCACACCGGCGTTGCGCGCCCGCCCGGCCCCGCCGTGAGGAATCCTCACGTACTCGGCAAATGGAAAGGCCTTGACGATGTCAGGTGTGTGGTCGGTGGAGGCGTCATCGACGACGACGACCTGATCTCCGGGCAGCAGGTCGGGTTGGACGCTGGTCAGGGCCCGGCCGATTAGGCTCGCCCGGTTGTACGTCGGCACGACGATGCTCAGCGGTCGAGGCGTCATCGGGCACTCAATCCCGCTGCCGATCGCGTGCGTCTCCATCCGCCTGCTCGGTTCCAGGCGCAGGCACAGCGAGGACGGCGAACCTGAACATGAACAGAACATAGCGAACGTCCGGCGGGAAGGCAAGGGTTGTCATCCGGCCGTTGTTGCGCTTTCTCGGAATTCGGGTAATGTGGGGGCGGCGGCCGGTTCTTCGCCAATGGGTGGCAGACGCGTGGCACGAAGCGATACCCTTCCCGACATCTCGATTCACGTCATCACGACCGACGAAGAATGGGATGCAATTCGCGATCAGTGGAACGAGCTGTTTCGCCACAGCTCCGGCCCGGCGTCACCCCTCGAATTCGAGTGGCTGCGGCGGTGGTGGGGCGTGTTCGGCGACGCCTACGGATCCCTCGGCTTGCGCATCGTCACGGCCTGGGACGGGACAGAGCTCGTGGCAGCGCTGCCGTTGTACCTCGACGGCGGCGCGAGGCTCGGTCCGGTCGATCCACGGACGTTGCGATTCATCTCCACCGGGGAGGCGGACTTTGAAGAAACCTGCCCGGAGTTCATGGACCTGCTGTGTCGCCATGATGCCGCGGCCAGCGTTGTCCCCGCGATATGGGATGCGATCCGCGGGATTGCCTGCGATGCGATTGAACTCGTGGACCTTTCGGCCGAAACGCCGCTCCTGACGCACGGCCCGGTTCCTGTGTCCGCGTCATCGCGCGGCACATCATACGTGGCGGACATAACGGGCGGGCTGGCGGCCTACATCGAGCGGCTGTCATCGTCGAATCGGTCTCACCTGCGACGTCTGCTCCGCCAGGGGGAGCGGGCCGCGGCTCGGCTGGAGGTAGCTGGTCCAGGCGACTGCAACGCGGCATTCGACGACCTGGTGCGCCTGCACCAGGAACGCTGGAATCACGACGGCAAGCCCGGCGTCTTCTCGGCGCCTCGATTCGTCGAGTTTCATCGAGGCCTTGCGCACGAGTGGATGGCGGGCGACCGCGCGGTGGTGGCACGGCTCTTCGTCGGTGACGCGGTGGTGGCCGCGCACTACGGGTTCATCACGCGAACCCGGTTCGACTTGTACCAGTCGGGCGTCCAGATGCTCGAGTGCGACGCGGTGTCGAGCCCGGGGATCCTCGCGATCCTGCTGCTGATGGAGTGGTTGGCGGCGCGCGGCGTCACCACGTTCGATTTCCTTCGCGGACCCGCAACCCACAAGGAACGGATGTCCACGTCGCGCCCGGAGATGATCACGCTGCGTGGATTCCGCGGAACGCCGCGAGGGCTGGCTGCCCGGGCCGTTGCCCTGGCGGCCGGCGTGCGGCGTCGCCGACGCGCGGCCCGGGAGGCCGGGCCGGCATGACGACCCGGTTCGCCGTTCGCGCACTTGCCCGCACCGGTCTGGGCCGGATCATCGGCGCGATGGCCCCGTGGTCCGGCGTGCTCGGCCTGAACTACCACCGGGTCGGCGAGGCGAACGGCTCACTGTTCGACCACGGGTTGTGGAGCGCGAGCGCCGAGGCCTTTGACCGGCAGGTGCGGTTTCTCAAACAGCACACGGACATCGTGGGCCCAGGCGATCTGCCCCGGGTCCGTCGGAAGGGTCGAGGGCGTTTCGTGATCCTGACCTTTGATGACGGCTACCGGGATAACTACGACCTGGCGTTTCCGATCCTGCGCAGCCACGGCGTTCCGGCCACGTTCTTTCTGACGACGGGGTTCCTCGACCGCCGCGAACTGGCGTGGTGGGACGAGATCGCGTGGATGGTGCGGAGCAGCCAGAAGCCGGGCATCGACGCCGGCCGCTGGTTCACGTCACCGGTGGCCTTCGACGAGCCGGCCAGGGAGGCGGCGGTCCGCATCGTGCTGCGGACGTACAAGAATCTCCCGGGAGACGAGACGACGGCGTATCTCGACGACCTTGGCGTTGCCACGGGTTCGGGCCGGTGGCGGTCGCCGGCCGACTCCGCCACGTGGATGACCTGGGACATGGCGCGCGAGATGCGTGCGGCAGGCATGGTGATCGGCGGGCACACGGTGAATCACCCGGTCCTCGCGCATCTGTCGCCGGAACAGCAGTGGGTGGAGATCGACGGGTGCCGGCGCCGGCTGCTCGAGGAGCTCGGCGAGCCGATGCTGTACTTCAGTTACCCGGTCGGGAGCCGGCAGGCTTTCGACGGGGACACGCGCCACCTGCTGATGCGGGCCGGAGTTCAGTGCGCGTTCAGCTACTACGGCGGGCTGCAACGGCTCGATCACGTCGATGATTTCGATCTTCCGCGCATCCCGATCGAGAGCTTCATGGATCGTGACTGGTTCCAGGCGGTGGTGACGCTGCCGATGGTGTTCGGCCGTGAACAGTAGCGACGCCAGGATGATTTCCGTCGCCGAAGAGGATCTCCGTGTCGACTAGCCGCCGGATTGCCAGTGCCGTGGCCTGGAACGTGACCGCCGGAGTCGGCGCCCGCGTGGTCGGACTGGTCGGCACGCTCGTGCTCGCGCGGTTCGTCGCCCCCGGCGAGTACGGCCAGGTTTCCGTGGCCGCGATCTGCGTCATGACGACGATGCAGGTGACCAACCTGCAGCTGGGCCAGTACCTGATCGTCAACAAGCACACCGCCAAGGACGCCGCGTTCACGGCCACCGTCATCCACGTGGGTCTCGGACTGCTCGCGCTGGCCCTCGTGTTTGGAGCCCGTGACGTGCTGGGCCCCTGGCTGAACGCCCCGGGCATGGCGCGATTCGTACCGGGCTTCGTTCTCGCCCAGGCCCTCGAACGTGTCGCGCAGATGCCGGAGCGACTGCTCGCCCGGGATCTGCGGTTCCGGCTGATCTCGCTGACGCGTGGCCTCGGGGAACTCTGCTTCACAGCGCTTGCCGTTGCCACCGCCCCGTCCGTTGGAGGAATGGGGATCGTCATCGGCAACGTCGGCCGCGCGGCATTCGTGCTCGCGGTCTTCGCGGTCGCCGGCGACCGTGATTGGATGAAACCGGTTCTCACGACGTGGGCCAAGACCCGGGACATGTTCGTCTATTGCCTGCCGCTGGCCCTGGCGAACCTGACGGATTTTGCTGCCGGCAAGTGGGACAACCTGCTTGTCTCCCGCTATCACGGGGCGGGAGTGGCCGGTGCCTACAATCTGGCGTTCAACCTGTCGGCGACATCGACCGGAACGCTCGCTGACCAAATCCTCGACGTCCTGTTTCCGTCCTTCACGAGCGTTGAACCGCGGCACCGTGGCCGGGCGCTCGGGAGAGCCATGGCGAGCATGTCGTTGCTGGTCATGCCCTTGGGTCTGGGACTCAGTTGTGTGGCCGGCACGGTCGTGCGGGCGTTGTTCAAGCCCGAATGGGCGACCATCGGACCGATGCTGACCGTGCTCGGCATCCAGGCCGTCGTGCTTCCGCTGTCGTGGACGCTCCAGGCTTACTGCCGGGCCGAGCACCGCACGCGCATCGTGATGGTGTCGAGCATCGTCCGGCTCGTGGTGCTGCTAGGGGGGCTCGTGCTCATCGGCCCGATTGGCCCGCTGTGGGCGTGCGTCGCCGTGAACCTGTCTGCCGTCGCCAGTCTCGCCGTCGTGTGGGGCATGCTGACACCCGGTTACCGGCCGCTCATGCGGTCGGTCGCCGCCGGAGTGATGCGGCCGGTGATCGCCTGCGTGCCGATGGGATTGGCCGTCCTCGCGGTGCATTACTCGTTCGAGCAGTTCGGACCGGTTGCCGCGTGGAAGATGCTGGGTCCCGAGGTCGTGGCCGGCGCGGCCGGTTACGCGCTCGGCGCGTTCATCTTCGCCCGTTCGACCGCGACTGACGTCATCACGCTCGGCCGGCAGATGATCGGTCGCCGCCCGACCGCCGCGTAAGTCCGCACGCTATCGCCATCCCAGCCGGATCACTTCGAAATCGGACGCCTGGATCCGCTTGAACGCCGGGTTGAGCTCGTAGTTGTTCCACCGCGGGTCCATCGTGCCTGAGATGAACATGTCGCTGCCGTTGTCCGCCAGGATCAAGCCGTAGGTCTTCATGGCCTCGAAAATCCGGCGCATTTCCGGGCTGAAGCCCGACAGGTCGACCGACGCCTTCAGCCGGAATCGCGCGCCAAGCGGCGGCGCGCCCTGTGTCTGGCCGGCCCGGTGCGACGCGGGCCACACGTACCCGTTGGTGGCCCGCAGCGTGAACCTCAGCGCGTGGCGGATCGGGCTGCTGCCGTACACCTCGTCGTACCGCACCAATCCGGGAAGGATCGCGAGCCCCGCTGCGTCGCACGACGTCCAGCCGTCCGGGCGGCGCGCGTTGGTGGCCAGGTTGAACACGGCGGACGACCCTACCTCCCAATGGCGCTTGGCCGCGTTCCACGACGTGGCGTACGTTTCGTACAGCAGCCAGCGGTCGCGGTCGACGATCAGCATGTGGCGGTCGCCGTCATCGCCACCGCCAGCCACGTCACCCTCGATGTAGTGGCGCTGGGTTCTCGCCTCGTCGGGAATAGGGAAGCCGGGCGGCTGGCCAGGCGCGCCGGCGTCGCTCTCGCCCTCGTACCAGAACGACCCGATGCGGACCCGCGGCTGATCCTTGCCGACGGTGACGTACGGAATACCGTACGGCGGCGGGCCGAAATCCGGATGCAGGCCCTTCGAGCCCTTGACGAATCCGATGAAGAGATCGGAATTCGGATCGACGGGGGCGCGCGAGACGTCCTGGTTCCACCAGTTGTCGGGCGGGAACAACTGGCGGCCCGAGAGGTCGTCGAGCAGGACCACCGCGGTCGGACCCGGCGGCGCGATCGCGGCGACCGCGTCGCCGGGCCCGGATGTCGATGCCGGCGTCGGCGAGCACGTCCCCGACCACCCCGTCAACGCGCACAGCAGGGGAGCCGCGAGAATGAACGAGCGCGACGGGTTCTTGGCCATTGTCCTACTCCCCGAATAGACGGACGGCGACGAAGAGGGCGATCAGGGTGCCCGCGCACAGGAGCAGCATGCGGAACCAGTCGCTCGTCCTCCAGAACGCGACGGGATCGCCAGGCGCGCGTTCCACGGCCGTGCGCACTGCGCCGAGCGCGATGGGCACGTACAGTACCGGGCTGTATTGTCGCGAGAGGAAGCAGACGCACACCAGCATACCTATCCCGCTCGCCCAGCAGTCCAGGGCGAGCGCCGACGTGGCCGCACCCTCCACGTCTCGTCTCGCGCCGTTGCTGACGAAGAGCCAGTAGAACAGTCCCACGAAGCAATACATCCCGACCAGGCCGAGCTCCGCGGCCGCGTGCATGAACGAGTTGTGCGCCACGAGCTCGTGGTGCTCCTGGTACTGGTCGACGCCGACGCCCAGCACCGGCCGTGACCGCAGCATCTCGAAACCCGCGGCCCAGGCCTGGATGCGTCCCTGCGCCGATTCCTCCGACGCGTTCATGTCCTGCAGGCGGCTCGAGCCCGCGACGAGCACCGCTCCGGCGAGCACGGCGGTCACGACGAGCGACGGCACCTTGCCGAATCGGCGGTACGCATACGCCCCGCCGAGCGCGGCGAGCCCCAGCAGCCCGCCGCGCGATTGCGTCAGGACCAGCGCGGCAACCACCGTTCCCAGAGCGGCCAGCGCCAGCGCGCGCCGGATCTTGCCCGTCGTCCCATCGAGCAGCGCGGTGAAGAGGAACGGACAGACGATCACCAGGGCCATCGCGAGATCGTTAGGATCGCCGAAGATGCCGGTGCCCCTGACTCGCCTGACCGCGGCGGCTGGCGGTGCGCCAAACCCGTCCTCGTTGCCGGCTTCGATCGATTGCGTTACCGCGGCGGCGTTCCCGAATCCCGCGCCCGTGAAGTACTGCAGGATGCCGCTCGTAGCCTGGAACAGCGTCAGGCACACGATGACTACGATCAGCCACTTGAATTGCCGGCGGGTCTCCACGGCGATGCGCGTGATCAGATAGAACGTGAGGACCGGGAAGAGCTTGGTTGCCGTGACGATGGCACCACCCAGCCAGCCATTTGAAGGCAGCGACGCGACGGCGGCCAGGAAGAACCCGAGGACGCACCAGTCAATCGGCAGGTTGAAGTACGGCCGCGGGCGCGAGAAGTACGCGGAGGTGGCCGCGGCGACCAGCGCGAACGCACCGGTGATCGCCACGAACGGGATGCTCTCGAGCTGGGGAAACAGTTCTCCCGGCCGGATGTAGATCAGCGAGACGTAGAGAAGGCAGAGGGCGTAGGTCATCGGAGACGAGCCTCGTCGCTGCTCAGGAACACCTCTCCGACCGCCCCGGACTAGGACGCCATGACTGCGGCTGGCAGGCCTCGATCACGCTGCTGAGTGTACATCTCTTCGTATTCCGCAACGACGGTGCGCAGGTTGAAATGTTCCGTTACCCGCCGACGGGCCGCCCGGCCCATCCGCGAAATCTCCGCGGCGTTGTCCGCGAGGCGGAGCATCTGGGCAGCCAGCAGTTCCGGCGAGTTCGGCGGCGCGAGGTACCCGGTCTCACCCGGCACCACGACTTCACCATTGCCGCCAACGTCGGTGGCGACAACCGGGAGGCCGGAGGCCATCGCCTCGAGCAGGGCGAGCGACACGCCTTCGCTGAGCGACGACAGCACGAAGAAGTCGGCGGTGGCCAGGAAGTCGCCAACCCGGGAATGATAGCCCCGGAAGTGGACGTGGTCGGTCAGCCCGAGACTGTCCCGCAGCATCTCGAGCTCGCGCCGCGCGGGCCCGTCACCGACGATGTCGAGCTGGAAGTCCGGCACTTCGGCCACGACGCGCCCGACAGCCCTGATCAGGGTCGCCTGGTCCTTGACGGCCGTCAGGCGGCCGACGGTAACCGCGCGCCGATGCGGGCGGGTCGGCCGCGCGACGCGGACATCGAATCGATCCAGATCCACGCCGTTGTGAATCACACGGACCTTGTCTGCCGGGACGCCGTCCATCTCGAGCGCCACCAGCGCCGCGTCTTCCGAGACGCCCACGATGCGGGAGGTCCAGCGCGTGGCGAGCCGCGTGCCGGCCGCGAGCCAATTGCCGTCCATGTAGTCCCGGCCGTGCTTGGTGTGCACCACGAGGGGCACGCGGGCCAACCGCGCCGCAATGGCGCCGTGCAGGTGGGCCTGCGGATTGTGTGTGTGCAGGACGTCGGGCTTGATTTCCTTCAGGCGCCGCGCCAGCCGCCAGATGCGGGTGGGGACCAGGCCTCGCGTGCCGATGACATGCACCGGAACGCCGAGACTTTCAAACTCCGGCTTCAGCACGCCCGCGCGATCCAGGCAAATCACGTGCATGGTGAATCGATCGCGCGTGCGGTGGCGCGCGAGATCGAGCACGACCTTCTCGAGGCCTCCGATCGACAAGGTGCTCACCACGTGGACCACGCGGAGCGGCGCGAGCGTCGAGACGCCAGCGAGGCGTTCAATCACAGTCTGGTTCACGACAGGGAGTCCTTGGTGACCGCCGTCGCGGGTTCCGCGCGGAGGAGAGATTCAGGTTGATGCCGCGAGAGCCGCCGGCCGATGCCAAGCAGGCCGAGTCCGGCGACCGCAAGCGACACCACGTCGACGAAGGGATCCGGGACGGACGACAAGCCGCCGAGGCCGATACGGTCACGCATGACGTGCATGGGAACGCGATCCGCCACGGAGAAGATGGCAAGCGGGCCCACGTCCGCGGAATCGGTCCGGCTGACACGTGCCGACGTGTTGTCGCCCGCGAATGCCAGGCTGACAACCGTCGCCAACAGAATGATGCCTCGTCGTACCCACACCATGACTGGTTCCTCCGTTACGACCGCTGCCACTGCAAGACCGATTCCGCTTTCCACGAAGTGCACTCCAATGCGCGAGGCTGCACATGTGGAGCGCACATTACGCCTGTATTCCCGGCCCTTGCCGGGCGGTTCGGAGCGGCGCGCTGTATCGAATCGGAAACAGGAATCGGGACGGTCCACCTCCACGTTTTGAGGCTCGAGAGGGAAACACCGCACCAAAGCGTGATGATCAGAGCCGTCCCGCTTCGGCAACGTCCGCCAAGCCGGCCGGTCTTAGCTCGAAATGCGCCTGAATTTGGGTGTTTTGCGGGCTACCGCCCCGGGTTGGGGTGAGCCGGCGACTGGCCCTGGACTTGCAGTAAAGCGGGTGTCGGGGCGGACCACGTGTCCGCCCGCGCCCACCGTCGTGACGTGCCGGGTGTGCAGAATCGAGAACAGGACATGAGCGCAAACCTGAGGACGAAATTGGCAACGAGCCGAGTCAGCCGCCTGGTGGCGGTGGTCGGCCTGATGCTGGCCACTCTTGGTCTGGCCGCCACCGAGGTGACCCGGGCCCAGCAGGTGAAGCCAGAACCACCAGCCCCGGTCGCTGCGGCCCCGTCCGCCCAGGCCGTCCCGATGGCGGACGACTACGTGATCGGGCCAACCGACGTCCTGAGCGTCCTGTTCTGGGGCGACAAGGACATGTCGAGCGAAGTCACGGTCCGCCCGGATGGAAAGATCTCCCTGCCCCTGTTGAACGACGTCGTGGCCGCCGGTCAGACTCCCGAGCAGCTCCGCCGCGTGCTGACCGACCGATCCAAGCGCTTCATGAGGGACGCGCCTGAGATCACGGTCGTCGTCAAGCAGGTGAACAACAACCGCGCGTTCGTCACCGGCCAGGTGGCGCACCCGGGGCCCTACGTCCTCACGGGATCGACAACGGTCCTGCAGGTGCTCGCGATGGCAGGCGGCTTTACCGAGTTTGCCGATCGGAAGCGGATTCTCATCACGCGCGTCGAGAACGGCGAGCCGAAGTTCATCACGTTCAACTACGAAGAAATGCTCAAGCGGCAGGACCCCAAGCAGAACGTCGTGCTGAGGGCCGGCGACACGATCGTGGTGCCCTAGCATGGTCTTCGACGCCGTCGTCCACCGTCACCGCCACCTGCTGCCCGCCATGGCGGCCGCAGCCGCGATGCTGCTCGCGCCAGCCGGGCGTGCGTACGCGCAGGCGCCGGGACAGACGGACACGGGTGCTCAGTCCGCGCCTCAGGCGGCGAAGCCGTACCGCGGCCTGTTCGGCGGCGGCAGCGCCCCGTCGCCGGGCCGCCAGCAGTTCGACCTGACGACGAACGTCTACGAGGAATACGGGACGACTCACGACGCCGCGGTGGCGGGGTCCATCACCAGCACCACGCCGGCGTGGTTCACCGCGGCCCAGGGCCGTCTGGCGTACCAGTCGACCGGGCAGCGCAACAGTGTCGCGCTGCGCCTGGACGGCAACGTGCGCTACTACCGCGACACGCACGAGACGACGCTGCCGGGCGCCCGCGCCGAGATCGCGTTCAACTCCGGCGTCGGGACGCGTGCCAGCAGCACCGTGTCGTTCACCGCGTCCGCCGAGTACCAGCCCTACTACGTGCTGCCGATCTTTCAGGCCTCCGTGGCGCCGGCGGCGGAGACGGCGATCCTGCCGACCAACCGCGACGACCTGCTCTATCGCCGGACGGGCTACATCTATGGCCAGACCTTTGGCTTCCAGCGCCCGCTGTCGCAGCGGACGTACTTCGCGGTGAACCAGGAAGCGCGCGTGACGCGCACGCAGTCCGCCGACCTGGACGTCGACAACCTTCGCGCCGGCGCGTTCCTCGGCTTCCGCCTGTCGCAGCATGCGTCGCTGTTGACTGGCTACGCCTACCAGTTTGGCCAGTCGGGCCCGCAGCGCTCGGTGCAGACAATCGGGCAGGACGTTGTCCTGACCGTGGACTACCGCCGGCCGCTGCCTCGCGCCCGCCGCACGACCTTCGGGTTCTCGTCGGGCGCCACGCGCGTCACCTCCGGGAACACCGCGCAGTGGTTCGTGCTCGGCACGACCAACGTGCGGTACGAGCTCGACAAGGGCTGGTTCCTCCAGGTGGATTTCGCCCGCCGGATGCAGATGGTCGAGGGCTTTACCGCACCGTTCTTCGCCAACACCGTGGCGGGTAGCCTGGGCGGGTTCCTGGGCCGCCGCGTCGAGGTGCTGGCCGCGGGCGCGTATTCGCAAGGGAACGTCGGGTTCGGGTCCGACAGCTACCGCTCGACGCAGGGCTCCGGCCGGATGCGCCTGGCCCTGGCCCGCTACGTGGCGATCGATGTCGAGGGTTTGCTCAACAAGTACACGTTTGATCAGCAAGTACCGCTGCCCGGCCTGCTGCCGGCGACGCTCGATCGATGGGCCGTTCGCTGCAACGTCGCGCTGTGGTTGCCGATGGTTCGCTAGCAAGAAGGCAGGGAGCCGTGATTCCAGGGAAGACCTACAAACAGCAGGATCTGCTGAGCGCCGCGTGGCGGCGCCGATGGTGGATTGGCGTACCGTTCGCAGTGCTCGCGGTGGCGACGGTGGCCGTGGTCATGTGGCTGCCTCGATCGTTCCAGTCGAGCTCCACCATCCAGGTGGTGTCGGAATCCGCTGCCGACGCCTACGTGCGCACCGCCGGTGACACCCGTCAGCCCGACCGCCTGGCCACCATCCGGCAGACGACGCTGACCCGCACGCGCCTCGAATCGATCATCAAGGACCTCGACCTTTACGCCACCCTCCGCGACCGCGCTGTTATGGACCAGGTCCTGGACCGGATGAACAGCGACATCATCTTCCGATCCTCGGACCGTGACGTGCTGCAGGTCGGATTCACCGCGACCGACCCGTACGTGTCGCTGGCCGTGGCGACCCGCCTGACGTCCCTCCTCGTGGAAGAGAACGCGCGGGCCCGGGGCCAGCAGGCCGAGGGCATCAACCAGTTCCTCGACGCCCAGCTGGCCGATGTGCGGGCCAAGCTGGACGAGCAGGAGAAACAGCTCGAGACCTACAAGACGAAGTACTCGGGCGAGCTGCCGTCGCAACTGGCGATGAACACGCAGCAGATCGGCAACTCGCAGGTCGTGGTGCGGTCGCTGCTCGACACGATCGGCCGGGACCAGGAACAGCGCCTGCTCCTGCAGCGCCAGCTCGAGTCCGTTCAGGCCAGCGAGAACGCGGCTGCCGCGAGGTCGGCGACGGCCGTCGACGTCGTCAACGGACCGAACGAGCTCGACGCGGCCCGGGTCCGCCTGAAGGCGCTGGAACTGCGGCTGACGCCTGAACACCCTGACGTGCAGCGTGCCCGACGCGATGTGGCAAAGCTCGAGCAGCAGGCGCTGGCTCAGCCCGGTTCCGCGCCGCGCGCTGGGGCCGCCGCGCCGCCGGCGCCCCGCCAGGCCGACGTCCGCGCCCGTGACATCCAGGCGCAGATCGATGTGCTCGACCGCCGCACGGCCTCGAACCAGCAGGAGGTGACCCGGCTGCGCGTACTGGGTGACGAGTACGCGCGCCGCATCGCCTCTGCTCCCGTGCGCGAGTCCGAGCTGGCAACGCTCACTCGCGACACCGAAGACACGAAGAAGCTCTACTCGAGCCTGATGCAGAAACAGAAGGATGCCACCCTGGCGGCCGATCTCGCCAAGGCGACGATCGGTGAGCGCTACCGGATTATCGAGCCCGCCCGCCTGCCGCAGAAGGCGTCCGGCCGCAGCAAGCGCGACATGCTGGCCATCGGGCTGCTGATGGCGCTGTTCCTTAGCGTGGGGCTGGCCGCCGTCGTCGAGTACCGCGACAGCTCGCTGCGGTCGGAAGAAGACGTCCGGATCGCCTTGCGCCTGCCCGTGCTCGCGATGATTCCCAGGCTCGACGCAGGCCATTCAGGCAAATCACGGTGAGGTCAGGCAACATGAGCTCGATCAGAACGGTGCAACCCATGGTTGGCAGGCGATTCTCGGACGCGTTCGTCCCGCGCTCGGCGGATCGGCCCTCGGGCCCCGCGGCGGAACGCCGCGTCGACGATGCGGGCCTGGAGCGGCTCGCCGGAGACGGTCCGAGCCGACGGGCCACCGACGTGCCCGGCCTGGAAGCCAGATGGGCACCCCAGGTACCCGCCCGATCGCACCTCTCCGAGCCGACCTTGGCCAACTGGTCGCCACGACCGGCGCGCGAGCACGCAGGTGCGGTCGAGCAGTACCGGAAGCTGGCGGCACAGCTGATCAAGGCCCAGGAGGAGCACGGCGTCCGCTCGGTCCTGATCACGTCGGCGGTTGGTGCGGAAGGGAAGAGCCTGACGGTCGCCAACCTGGCGGCGACGCTCGCACAGTCATACCACCGCCGGACGCTCATCATTGACGCGGATCAGCGGGCACCCCGGCAGCACGAGATCTTCAACGTGGCCAACCAGCGAGGGCTCAGCGAGTTCTTCCGCGGCCGCGAGGACGGCGTGGCCACCACGGTTCGCCTCCACGAATGTTTGACGCTGCTTCCGGCTGGCCAGGCTTCCGGAGACCCGATGGCCGGCCTGACGTCGGATCGGTTGAAAGAGTTGATCGCCGAGGCCGCCGCGGCGTTCGACTTCGTCATCATCGACGCGCCGCCGGCGACCGTCGTGCCGGATGCGGGCATCCTGGCGGCGATGGTCGATGCCGTCCTGCTCGTCATCAAGGCGGGGTCCACCCTCTACCCGACGATCGAGCAGGCCCTGGCGGCTGTCGGCCGGCAGCGGGTGCTTGGCACGGTCCTGAACTACGCGGAAAAGGCCGCCGTGGATCGCTATCCGTACGGCTACGGGAGGAGATAGCTCATGGCACTCGTGCTGAATCAGCGCGTGACGTGGCGGCTGGCCATCCCGGTCGTCATTGATGTCGTCCTCGTGGTGCTATCGGTGGTCGCCAGTGCGTTCCTGGTGATGGGGGCGGACTTCCGCGTCCAGGTCGGCAACCCGTCGGTGTTGCTGAAGCTCTTCCTCCTGGCCGCGGTCTTCCCGTTTGCGATGTACCTTGCGGATGTCTACGAGAGCCGCAGCGACGAGAACCTGCGCGGCCTCTTCGTGCGCCTCATGCAGTCGCTTGGCGTGACCGCGCTGGCGTTTGCGGCCATCTACGCGCTCTTGCCCGGGCTGATCGTCGGCCGCGGCGTGTTCGTGCTCGCGGTGGGATTCATCCTGGGCCTCGTGCCCCTGTGGCGGACGGCGTTCGACCAGGTCGTGACGCACTTTGCGCCGGGCGAGCGGATCCTGTTCATCGGGACCAAGCCGGCCGCTGTGACGCTCGCGCGCGAACTGCGGGCGCGCCAGCGTGACCTCGGCGTCGAGGTCGTGGGGTTCCTGGACGCTGAACGATCGGGCGTCCGCCACCCGGGGATCATCGGCGACCTCGCCGACATCACCGAGCTCGTCGACCGCCACCAGGTAGATCGCGTCATTGTCAGCGTCGAAGATGCGCGCGGCACCCTGCCGATGGCGGAGTTCCTGGACCTGAAGCTCCGCGGCATCCGCTTCGATCACTTGGCGACGGTGTACGAGGAGTTCACGGGCCGGATCGCCGTCGAGAACCTGAGGCCCAGCTGGCTGGTCTTTTCCGACGGCTTCCGCGAACCCAGGGCCATGGTCCTGGCCAAGCGCGCCGGTGACGTGTTCGTCTCGGGCGTCGCGCTCATGGTGGCGGCCCCCGTCATGCTGGCCGTGGCGCTCGCGATCAGGCTGACGTCGGCGGGCCCGGTCTTCTATCACCAGGTGCGCGTCGGCCAGCGCGGCCGCCACTTCACGGTGCACAAGTTCCGAACGATGCGGGTGGATGCCGAGGCGCTGTCGGGCCCCGTGTTCGCATCCGAACGCGACCCCCGCGTGACGCCGATCGGCGAGTTCCTTCGCCGCACCAGGCTCGACGAACTGCCGCAGATCTGGAACATCCTGAGCGGCGAAATGTCCCTGGTGGGGCCGCGCCCCGAGCGCCCGGAATTCGTAAAGGACCTGACGAAGCAGATCCCGTTCTACGGCCAGCGCCACGTCGTGAAGCCCGGCCTGACCGGGTGGGCTCAGGTGCGCAACGGCTACACCTCGGACCTGGCGGGGACGATCGAAAAGCTCCAGTACGACCTGTTCTACATCAAGAACCTGTCGGTAGTGCTGGACCTGGTCATCCTGTTTTCCACCGTCAAGACCGTGCTTCGGCGCCAGGGGGCCAGGTAGGGGATAGGCGAAAGGCTTTAGGGGCTAAGATCGCGGAGTGACAGCTGGCCTTCCCTTCCGCCTTTCGTCTTTCCCCTTCCGCCCGTGAAGTACTCCATCCTCACCTTCGGCTGCCGCGTGAACCAGGCGGACTCGTTCGGGTTCGAGGACGATCTCCGGGTAAGGGGCGGCGTGGACGCCCCGCCGGAATCCGCAGACCTCGTCATCGTTAACACGTGCTCCGTCACAAGCGCCGCCGACCAGGGGGCCAGACGAGCCATCAGGCGCGTCGCCCGCGCCAATCCGCACGCACACATCGTCGTGACGGGGTGCTATGCCACGCGCACGCCGGACGAACTCGCCGCGCTGCCCGGCGTGGTCTCGATCGTGCCAAACGACCGGAAGGACTCTTTCGGGCAGTGGCTCGACGCGCGGTTCTCGTTGACGACCGGCGAACGCTTTGCCGGCGGTGACGGGGCGTGCGGATCGACGCTGGCCCCCGGCGCCATGGGCCGAACGGCGTATCCCCTCCGCGTGCAGACCGGCTGTGAGGAGTCGTGCGCGTTTTGCATCATCCCATCGACGCGCGGCCGTTCCCACAGCCGGGCCGTGACCGACATCCTTCGCGACGTTCAGCGCCTCGGCGACGCCGGCTACAAGGAAGTCTGGCTCGTCGGCGTGCATCTCGGTTCGTTCGGCAGGGATCTCGATGCGCCATCGTCACTGATCGAACTCCTGCGCGCGCTCGACGGCGCACCGGGCGACGTGTCGTTCCGGATCAGCTCGCTGGAACCCATGGATTGCCAGGACGAAATCCTGGCCCTGGTGGCCTCGTCCGGCCGCTTCGCCCCGCACTTCCACCTGCCGTTACAGCACGCCAGCGACCGTATGTTGCAGGCGATGCGGCGCCCGTATGCCTTCGCGCTCTTCACGGATCTGGTGGGCCGAATCCGCGATCGCCTGCCGCACGCGTCGATTGGGACAGACCTGATCGTGGGCTTCCCCGGCGAAGAAGCGGAGGATGCCGACGCGTGCGTCCGACGGGTGGAGCAATTGCCGCTCAGCTACGCACACGTCTTTCCGTACTCCGACCGACCTGGAACGGAGGCCACGGCAATGGGCGGTAAGGTCGAACCGTCCGAGATCCAGGCACGCGCCCGCACGTTGCGCGACGTGGTGGGGAAGCTGGCGGATCGATTCGTCGCCTCGCAGGTGGGGACGGTCAGGCCCGGGCTGACGCTCGAAGACGGCACGCTCGTGCTGACGGACAACTTCCTGAAGGTGCGGATCCCGCCTGGATTGCCGCGCAATGCCCGCGTGAACGTGCGGATTGAATCGGTAGCCACGGACCTGAAGGTCCGTGGCTACGTCGTGTCTCATACGTAGCCGCGGGTCTTTCCTGGCCTGAGCGAAGTCGAAGGCAGACCCGCGCAGAAAGACTTAGATCTGCCTCGCCAGGATCTGCGCTGGCGACCGCTTCCGCCCCTCAACAGCCAGTTGCCCGCAGGCCGCGCGGATGTCCCGCCCGCGGCTCTTGCGCACCGACACGGTGACGTGGTGGTCCGCCAGCACCCGCGCGAACGCGTCAATTGCCTCATCGCTCGGCCGCTCGTACGGAATGCCCGCGGCAGGGTTGAGGGGGATGAGATTCACCTTGGCCTTGACGCCCCGCAGCACCTTGGCCAGCTTGCGCGCTTCAGCCACCGAATCGTTCACGCCCGCCAGCAGCACGTACTCGAACGTGATCCGATCGCGATGCTTGAGCGGGAACTGCCGGCATGCGTTCAGAATCTCCGTGATGCTGTACTTGTGCGCCAGCGGGACCAGCGTCGCGCGGAGCGTTTCCGACGCCGCGTGCAGCGAGATCGCCAGGTTCGGCACGAGCGGCTCCGCGGCCAGGCGCTCGATCGCCGGAACCAGCCCGACCGTTGAGAGGGTGATGCGCCGCGGCGGGATGGCAAACCCGTCGCGATCGCACAGGATCTGCAGCGCCGTCATCGTATGATCGTAATTGTGCAGCGGCTCGCCCATGCCCATCATGACAATGTTGAACGCCTTGTCGTGCAAGTCGAGCGTCGTCGCCAGGACCCGCACCTGGCCGACGATTTCGCCCGGCGTCAGGTTTCGCACCAGGCCCATCGTCGCCGTCAGACAGAAGGCGCATCCCATGGCGCAGCCGGCCTGGGTCGAGACGCAGAACGTCTGGTTTGGCGTGTCCGGGATGAAGACCGACTCGATTGGCGTCCCGTCGGCAAGGGCCAGAAGAAACTTCTGCGTCCCATCGGATGAGACATCGCGCCGGACAATCGTGGGAGTCGATACCCGAAACTCCGTGTCCAGTCGCCCGCGAAGGTCCACCGACAGGTCCGTCATCGCATTGAAGGCACCGACCCCGCGCCCGTAGATCCACTGGAAGAGCTGCCGGGCCCGGTAGCGTTCGACGCCCAGGTCCTGCAGCGCCAGTTCCAGCCCGGCACGCGAAAGATCCGTGAGCTCGCGACGCGCGTCAGCTTCTGCCTTTTTCATTGCTGCGTCTTCTTCCGGCATGCTATCATCTTTCATGTCGAGCGGCTGCAATTCGTTGTCTATCAATGGGTTGCGGCTTTTTGAGTTTTTGGACCTCCGGCAGATATCTACCCGATGATTGTTCGCGACACGCTCGATAACGGCCTTCGTCTGCTGACCGAGGCCATCCCGCACGTGCGGTCGGTCAGCTTCGGCGTCTGGCTGGCCAGAGGCTCACGCCAGGAAGGCGAGTCGTGGCCGGGCATCGCCCACTTTGTCGAACACATGCTCTTCAAGGGCACGGCCACCAGGTCGGCCGAGGACATCGCCCAGGCGGTCGACTCGATCGGCGGCCAGATGGACGCGTCGACGGGCAAGGAAAACGCCAACTACTCCATCAAGGTGCTCGACGAGCAGCTGCCGGTGGCCGTCGACATCCTGGCCGATGTCGTCCTGCACCCGCGTTTTGCAGACGACGATGTGTACCGCGAGAAGAATGTCGTGCTGGAAGAGATCAAGATGGTCGAGGACACGCCCGATGACCTCGTCCACGAAATGTTCCTGCAGCGGTTCTGGGACGGGCATCCGCTCGGCAAGCCGATCCTCGGCACACCCGAGAGCATCGAAGCGCTGACGCCACAGGCCCTGCGCGATTATTTTGCCGCCACGTATACCGCCGATCAGCTGATCGTGGCCGCGGCGGGCAACCTGGAGCACGCGCGCGTCCGCGACCTGGTCGAGCAGGCGTTTGGCAGGACGGTGGCGCGATCCACGCACCCGGCCGACACGCCGCCCGTGGACCATCGGTTCGCCGTCGTGCGCCACAAGGACCTCGAGCAAAGCCACATCTGCCTGGGCGTTGGCGCGTTTCCGCAGAACCATCCCGACCGCTATGCCGCGCTCGTGCTGAACACCGTGATGGGCGGATCGATGAGCTCGCGGCTCTTCCAGAACGTGCGCGAAAAGCGCGGCCTGGCGTATTCCGTGGGAAGCGGCCTGAGCGCGTTTCGTGACGCGGGGCTCCTGACCATCTACGCGGGTTGTGCCAACGAGCGGGTTCAGGAAGTGATCGACGTGATCATCAACGAGCTGCGCCAGCTCGTGATCGAGCCGATCTCGGCGGCCGAACTCCAGCGCGCCAAGGACAACGTCAAGGGCAGCCTGCTGCTCGGCCTCGAGAGCACGTGGCACCGGGCGGCCTACCTGGCCCGCCAGGAGATGTACTTCGATCGCATGATCTCGATCGACGACACGATTGCCGGGATCACGCGCGTGGAGATCGGGGACGTCAGCCGGGTGGCGCGGCTGCTGCTGGCCCGGGCGCCGCTCTCCGCCGCCGTCCTCGGTGGGGTCAACGAATTGTCCGTCGACCCGGGTTGCCTGCGAGTGGTCTCATGATTGCCCGCTACACCCATCCGGAGATGGGCCGGATCTGGAGCGACGAACACCGCTACCGGACCTGGCTGCGGGTGGAGATTGCGGCCGCCGAGGCGATGGCCGACGCCGGGCTCGTGCCGGCGGCTGCCGCGAAGGCCATCCGCGAGCGGGGCGCCTTCGAGGTGGCCCGCATCGACGAGATCGAGGCGGTCACCAAGCACGACATCATCGCGTTCACGACGAACGTGGCCGAGCACGTGGGCGAGGAAGCCCGCTGGCTCCATTTCGGGCTCACCTCGTCCGACGTGCTCGACACGGCGCTGGCGCTGCAGTTGCAGGACGCGTGCGACCTGACGCTGACGCGCATGGCCGCGCTCCGCGGCGCGGTGAAGACCCGGGCGATAGAGCACAAGCGGACGCCCATCATCGGGCGCACGCACGGCGTGCACGCCGAGCCGACGACATTCGGCTTGAAGCTGGCGATCTGGTACGCCGAGATCGGCCGCGGCATCGCGCGGATCGAGCGGGCGCGCCACACCGTGTCCGTCGGCAAGATGTCCGGGGCGGTCGGCACCTACGCGCACCTGGATCCCGCGATCGAACAGGCCGTGTGCGCCAAGCTCGGCCTGCGACCGGCCCCGGTGTCGTCGCAGGTGATCCAGCGCGACCGCCACGCCGAGTTGATGTCGGCGCTCGCGATCACCGCGGCGTCGCTCGAGAAGTTCGCGCTCGAGATCCGCGGCCTGCAGAAGACCGAGATCGGCGAGGTGGAGGAGCCGTTCGATCGGGGGCAGAAGGGCTCGTCCGCGATGCCGCACAAGCGGAACCCGATCGGCTGCGAGCAGATCGTCGGTCTGGCGCGCGTGCTGCGCGGCAACCTCGGGGCTGCGATCGAGGACATCGCGCTCTGGCACGAACGCGACATCTCGCATTCGTCGGTGGAGCGGATCATCTTCCCGGACAGTTTCATCGCGCTCGATCACATGCTGCGTCGCTTCACGCGGATCGCGGCGGACATGGTCGTCTACCCGGAGCGGATGCTCAGGAATCTCGAGATCTCGCGCGGCGTGGTGTTCTCGGGGTCGGTCCTGCTCGAGCTGGCCGGCAGGGGCGTGTCACGCGAGCAGGCCTATGCCTGGGTGCAGCGCAACGCGATGCGGGCGAGAGACGAAGGCCGCGACTTCCGGGACCTGCTGAAGCAGGACGCGGACCTGACCGCGGTCGTGAGCCCGGCCGACCTGGACCGCCTGTTCGATCTCGATCACCAGTTGCGGCACGTGGATGCCGTGTTCGAGCGGGTGTTCGATCAGGGCCTGACGTAGTGGCGGTCACCTCCCCGGCGCGTGTTATGAGCGACAAGTTCAAAGACGAGTGCGGCGTCTTCGGGATCTACGGCCATCCCGAGGCGGCCAAGCTGACCTACCTCGGCTTGTACGCGTTGCAGCATCGCGGGCAGGAGAGCGGCGGCATCGTGGCGTCGGACGGGATCCGGCTGCGCGCCGAGCGCGGCATGGGCTACGTGGCCGACATCTTCGGCGAGGACGTCCTGGCCCGGCTGAACGGGTCGAGCGCCATCGGCCACGTCCGGTACTCCACGGCGGGCGAAAGCCGGCTCGCCAATGCCCAGCCGCTGCTCATCGAGTGCGTGCACGGCCAGATCGCGGTCTGCCACAACGGCAACCTGGTGAACCAGCGGGAACTGCGCGACTGGATGTCCAGCCAGGGCGCCATTTTTCAAACTTCCAGTGATACGGAGGTGTTTCTGCACCTCTACGCGCATTCGCGCGCCTCGGCCGGCGAAGCCGCACTGGTGGAGGCGGCCTCGCAGGCGCAGGGCGCGTTCTCGCTCTTGTTCCTGCTGCAGGACCGCCTCGTGGCGGTGCGCGATCCGCACGGGTTCCGGCCGCTGGCGCTCGGCCGGCTGGATGACGCGTGGGTGGTGAGCTCGGAGACGTGCGCCATGGATCTGATTGGCGCGACGTACGAACGGGACGTGGAGCCGGGCGAGGTGCTCATCATTGGGCCCGGCGGCGTGCGGTCGTTCAAGCCGTTCCCGCGCGCCGCGATCTCGCACTGCATCTTCGAGCACGTGTACTTCGCCAGGCCCGACAGCCTTGTGTTCGGCGAAAGCGTCAACGAGGTGCGCACCAACCTGGGCCGCCAGCTCGCCCTCGAATCGGCCGTGCCCGCCGACGTCGTCGTCCCCGTGCCCGACTCGGGGGTGTGCGCCGCGATTGGCTACGCGGACGAGTCGGGGGTGCCCTTGAGATTCGGGCTGATCCGCAACCACTATGTAGGGCGGACGTTCATCGAGCCGAGGCAGTCCATCCGCCATTTCGGCGTGAAGGTGAAGCTGAACCCGGTGCGCAGCATCCTCGAGGGCCGGCGGGTGGTGCTGATCGACGACTCGCTCGTGCGGGGCACGACCAGCCGCAAGCTCGTGAAGATGCTGAAGGCCGCTGGCGCCATGGAAGTGCACATGCGGATCAGCTGTCCGCCGACGATCTCGCCGTGCTTCTACGGCATCGACACGCCGCGGCGGGCAGACCTGATCGCCGCCACGCACACGCTCGAGGAAGTGCGGAAGTACATCGAGGCCGACAGCCTCACGTACCTGAGCATGGAAGGCCTGCTCGCGTCGGTAGGGCCGCAGCGGGATCGCTACTGCACGTCGTGCTATACCGGCGTGTACCCCGTGCCCTTCCCGCGCGAGGAGGCGCAGTACCTGCAACTGCCGCTGGCCCTCGACACGCGGGAGAAGATTGACAGATAGGGAGAAGGCGAAAGGCGATAGGCGTCGGGTGTCGAGGGACGAACGTAGCCACGGGGCCTCGGCCCCGTGCAGTCGCGACGGCAGCGTAATCCGCTATCTTCCCTAACGCCGATCGCCTGACGCCCAACGCCGGCTGAACACGATGGACTACAAAGCCTCTGGCGTCGACATCGACGCTGGCAACGAAACGGTCAGGCGCATCCGCGGCTTCGCCAGGAGCACGTTCACGCCGGGCGTGCTGTCGAGCATCGGATCGTTCGGCGGGCTGTTCCGGCTGGGGAACGAGTACCGCGACCCCGTGCTGGTGTCGAGCGCGGACGGTGTCGGCACCAAGCTGAAGCTCGCGTTCCTCTCGGGCCGCCACAACACCGTGGGGCAGTGCCTGGTGAATCACTGCGTGGACGACATCCTGGTGCAGGGTGCCGTGCCCCTCTTCTTCCTCGACTACCTGGCCACGGGCAAGCTGGTGCCGGAGGTGGCCGCGCAGGTGGTCGAGGGCGTGGCGACCGCGTGCCGCGAGAACGGCTGCGCGCTCATCGGCGGCGAAACCGCCGAGATGCCGGGTTTCTACCACGACGGCGAGTACGACATGGCCGGGTTCATCGTCGGGGTGGTGGAACGCGATCGGTTGATCACCGGCGACCGGCTGCGCCCCGGCGACACGCTCATCGGTCTGCGATCCGCGGGCCTGCACACCAACGGCTACTCGCTGGCGCGGGCCATCGTGTTCGATCACCTGAAGCTGACGGCTGACTCGGAGGTTTCGGAACTCGGCTGCACGGTGGCGGATGAACTGCTGCGCGTGCACCGGTCGTACCTGCCGCTGATGCGCCCGCTGCTCGACGCCGGCCTGGTGAAGGGCATGGCCCACATCACCGGCGGCGGCATCACGGAGAACGTGCCGCGGATCCTGCCGCCCGGTGCCGCGGCGCTCATCGACAAGTCCACCTGGACGCCGAACGCCGTGTTCCGCTTCCTTCAGCGTGCCGGCCAGGTGCCCGACGACGACTGCTATCGCTCGTTCAACATGGGCGTCGGGATGATCGTGGGCGTCGCGCCGGACGACACGGATCGCGTCCTCGCGATGCTGCAGGCGGCTGGCGAGACACGAGCGGTTGTGATCGGGAAGATCGTGCCAGGCGAACCCGGCGTCGTCTACGGCAACCTGTAGGCCGTGTGGTCGCTCCGGCCGCGCCCGTGCCGTGTGCCGCGCGCGTCGCCTGCCGCGGGCGTCCTGGTGATGGAGCGGGGTTCGCGTCTTCTGTTATCGTGCGGCGCACGGGGGCGATCACATGTGCGGCATCCTGACCATTCTCGACATTGATCCCGCGCGCGCCAACCAGTCCGAGTTGCGCCGGCAGGCGCTGGCGATGGGTACCCGGCTCCGGCATCGTGGTCCCGACTGGAGCGGCGTCTGGTCGTCGGACCGCGCCATCCTGGTCCACGAACGCCTCTCGATCGTCGACGTGGAGCACGGCGCCCAGCCGCTCGTCGACGCGACGACCGGCAGCGTCCTCGCCGTCAACGGCGAAATTTACAACCACAAGGATCTTGAAACGCAGCTCCGGCGGCCGCACCAGTTCCAGACCAAATCCGACTGCGAGGTCCTGCTGTATCTCTACGATGAGTTCCAGCCGAAGGACTTCCTCAATCGCATCAATGGCATCTTCGCGTTCGTGCTCTACAATCCCGCCCGCAATACGTACCTGATCGCCCGCGATCCGATCGGCGTGAACCCGCTGTACGTCGGGTGGGACCGCGACGAGCGCCTGCACGTCGCCTCGGAATTGAAGGGGCTGGTGGGGGCGTGCGAGCGCGTGAAGGAGTTTCCCCCGGGGCACTACTACCTGAGTGACGAGGCGGAGAGGGGGTTCCAGCGCTACTACGAACCGAGGTGGGCCGAGCCCGGGTTCGTGCCGGCGGAGCCGTACGACCCGGCGCGGCTGCGAGCGGCGCTCGAGGCGGCCGTCCACCGGCAGCTGATGTGCGACGTGCCGTACGGCCTGCTCGTGTCGGGTGGCGTGGACAGCAGCATCATTGCCGCCGTGGCGGCGCGGTTCAGCCAGAACCGCGTGGAGGAAGACGACAGGAGTCCGGCCTGGTGGCCGCGGCAGCATTCCTTCTCGATTGGCCTGGCCGGTGCGCCCGACCTCGGGCCGGCGAGGACGGTGGCCGAGGCCATCGGGAGCGTGCACCACGAGATCACGTTCACGGTGCAGGAAGGCCTCGACGCGCTCAGCGACGTTATCTATCACCTCGAGACCTTCGACATCACCACCGTCCGGGCCTCGACGCCGATGTTCCTGCTGATGCGGAAGATCCACGCCATGGGGATCAAGATGGTGCTGTCGGGCGAGGGCGCCGACGAGGTGTTCGGCGGCTATCTGTACTTTCACAAGGCGCCCGACGGCCGCGAACTGCACGAGGAGACGGTGCGCAAGCTCCAGAAGCTGCACCTCTACGACTGCCTGCGCGCCAACAAGTCCGCGATGGCCTGGGGTGTGGAAGCGCGGGTCCCGTTCCTCGATCGCGAGTTCCTGGACGTGGCGATGATGATGGACCCGGCGGCCAAGCTGCCCAGGAACGCGTCCTACGCCCGACCGATCGAGAAGTTCCCCCTCCGGAAAGCGTTTGAGGGGTACCTCCCTGATGCGGTGCTGTGGCGCCAGAAGGAGCAATTCTCAGACGGCGTGGGCTACGGCTGGATCAACTCGCTCAAGCAGACCGCCGAGCGCGAGGTGACCGACGGCATGATGCGCGGCGCGGCCGAGCGCTTCCCCGTGAAGACGCCCGGGACGAAGGAAGCGTACGTGTACCGGCAGATCTTCGAGCGGCACTTCCCGAGCGCCACGGCGATCAACTGCGTGCCGCACGAGAAGAGCGTCGCGTGCAGCACGCCGACCGCGTTGAAGTGGGACGCCGCGTTCGAACGCATGACGGACCCGTCCGGACGGGCCGTCATGGACGTGCACCAGGACGGGTACGGGCCGGGCACCCCGGATCCGAAGGCCAACGGGAACTGACGAGCATGAATCGCAATATCGGCGTGCTGATCTCCGGGCGTGGATCCAATCTGCAGGCCATCATCGACGCGGCGGGGGACGGGCGGCTAGACGCGCGCATTGCCGTCGTGCTGTCCAATCGGGCCGACGCCGGCGGTCTCGAGCGCGCGCGGCAGGCCGGGATCGAGACCGTCGTGCGCGACCACAAGGCCTACCCGTCGCGCGACGCGTTCGAATCGGTGCTCGTGGAAGACCTCCGTGCCCGCGACGTGCAGGTGGTGTGCCTGGCCGGGTTCATGCGATTGCTCGGCGCCACGTTCGTTAACGCGTTTCCGAACCGGATCCTCAACATCCACCCGGCGCTGCTGCCAGCGTTCCCGGGGCTGCACGCCCAGCGCCAGGCGTTGGAGCACGGCGCGAAAGTCGCGGGGCCGACGGTGCACTTCGTCGACACGACTCTCGACGCCGGCCCCATCGTCATGCAGGCCGTTGTGCCGGTGCTCGACACCGATACCGAGGACACCCTCTCCGCGCGTATTCTCGTACAGGAACACCTCATCTATCCCGCCGCCATCCAGAAAGTGCTCGACGGCAACTTCCGCGTCGACGGCCGCCGCGTGATCTTCGGATCCTAGGCTGGCGGTCCCCCAACTCGAACTCCGGAGGACGGCGCACGTCGGTGCGATGGTTCGCGGAGTGCAACGCGAACCCTTGCGCGTTGACCCGGCGGACGGCTTCTGGAGCAAACCGTGCGAGCACGCCGCTCGCGATCACGACAAGTGCGGGCCGTGTCGGACTTCCGCGTGGCGTACCAAGGGGGCGCCACATGCGTCACTGAATACTCCCACGACGATGCACTTGACCGGCGTGTCGAGCCCGGTTTGCGGAAGAAACGTCCATCGGGGCCGCGGAGTGAGCCGCCAACCCGAAGCCTCGTTCAACGAATCGATAGCCAGGCTGTATAGTTAGACCTTTGGAGAACTGGAACAGATGTCGACCGATGTGTTTGCGGAACTGGAATGGCGGGGCCTGGTCTCGGATGCGACGGAGGGGCTGCGCGAGGTGCTCTCGCGCAACCACGTGACGCTCTATATCGGCTTCGACCCCACCGCCGCCAGCCTCCACGTCGGATCGCTCCTGCCCATGATGGCGCTCGCGCGCATGCAGCGCTTCGGCCATAGCCCGATCGCGATTGTCGGCGGCGGCACCGGCATGATTGGCGACCCGAGCGGCAAGACCGCGGAGCGCCAGTTGCTCAGCATCGAGCAGATCGACGCCAACCTGGCGGGCATCCGCGGGCAGCTTACCAAGGTGCTCGACTTCGAGGCCACGCCGAACCCCGCCCGCATCGTGAACAACGCCGACTGGCTGCGCAAGCTGGACCTGCTCGGATTCCTGCGTGACATCGGCAAGCACTTCACCGTCAACGCCATGCTGGCGAAGGAATCGGTGAAGCGCCGGCTCGAGTCTGAGGACGGGATTTCGTACACCGAGTTCAGCTACCTGATGCTGCAGTCGTACGACTTCCTCGAGCTGTACGACCGCTTCGGCTGCACGCTGCAGATGGGCGGAACCGATCAGTGGGGCAACATCACCTCCGGGGCCGACTTGATCCGGCGGCTGCGCGCCGGCAAGGCGCACGGCCTGGTGATGCCCCTGGTGACGACGGCGTCGGGCGTCAAGTTCGGGAAGACGGAGGCCGGCGCCGTGTGGCTGGATCCGAGGCTGACATCGCCGTTCCGCTTCTACCAGTTCTGGCTCAACGCGGACGACCGGGATGCGGTCAAGTACCTGAAGTTCTTCACGTTCCTCGACCAGTCCGCGATTGCCGATCTCGAAGCGGCGCAGGTGGCGGCGCCCGAGAAGCGGGAGGCGCAGCGCACGCTGGCGCGCGAGGTGACGCGCACGATTCACGGGCAGGACGCGGTGGATCGCGCGGAACACGCGTCCAGCCTGCTGTTCGGCGAGCGCATCACCGAGTTGTCGGTGGAAGACATCCTGGCCGTATTCGACGACGTGCCGTCGACGAGCGTGGCGGCGGGTTCGTTCGAGGGCGACGGGATGGCGATCGCGGATATCCTGGTCGCGACGAAGATCGCGGCGTCGAAGGGCGAGGCGATGCGCCTGGTCAAAGGCGGCGGCGTATACGTGAACAACCGCCGCGTCACCGACGAGCGCGGACGCTTTACGGCGGCCCAGGCCATCGCGGGCCAGGTATTCGTGCTGCGCAAAGGGGCCCGGCAGTATCACCTCGTCCGGCTCTGAGCCGCGCGGGGCCGGCGTCCCCACGTAACGGCCGATCAGGCCTTCGCGTCGATCACCTCACGGATCTTGCGGAGGATCGCGGCCGGCTCGAAGGGCTTCTGCAGGAAGGCCATATCGGAGTCGAGAATTCCATGGCGGATGATCGCGTCGTCCATGTAGCCCGACACGAAGAGCACCTTGATACCAGGGCGCTCGGTCTCCAGGGTGGACGCCAGGATCTTCCCGTTCATCTCGGGCATTACGACATCGGTCAGCAGCATGTCGATCCGTCCCGCGCACCCCCGCGCGACGGCCAGGGCTTCCACGCCATTTGACGCTTCGAGCACACGGTAGCCCTGCTTTCGCAGTGTCCGCGTCACCAGGCTTCTGACCGCTTCCTCGTCTTCGGCCACGAGAATCGTCTCGTCCTCCCGGCTGCGCGTGTCGGGCCCGGCGCCCTGAGCGGCTGTCGACGCGTGGGCGTCGCCTTCGACAGCCGGGAAGTAGATGTGGAACGTCGTGCCACGGCCGGGCTCGCTGCGCAGCCTGGTGAAGCCACCGCACTGTTTGATGATCCCGTAGACCGTCGACAAGCCGAGGCCCGTCCCTTTGCCCATTCCTTTGGTCGTGAAGAACGGTTCGAACACGTGCGCCCGGGTCTGTTCGTCCATGCCCACACCGGTGTCGCTGACGACCAGCATCACGTGGGCTCCCGCCGCGCCCTCGTCGACGGACTGGATGTCGGCATCGCGGAGCTCGACCCGGGCCGTCTCGATGGTGAGGCTGCCGCCGTTCGGCATGGCGTCCCGGGCGTTCACGGCGAGGTTGATGATGACCTGCTGAATGTGGCCGGGGTCGGCCTTGATCGGGCAAGGCCGATCACAGAGCACGACGCTGATCTCGACGTCCTCGCCGATCAGCCGTTTCAGGATCCCGGTGCCGGTGGTGATGGCCTCGTTCAAGTCCAGAACGCGCGGCTGTAGAACCTGGCGGCGGCTGAACGCAAGCAACTGCGACGTCAGCGACGCAGCGCGCGTGCCGGCGTCCTTGATCATCTCGAAGTCCCGTCGTTTCGGATCGTCCTCGCTCGAGTCGCTCAGCAGGAAATCACTGTAGCCGTTGATGACGGTCAGAAGGTTGTTGAAGTCATGGGCGATGCCCCCGGCGAGCCGCCCGACGGCCTCCATCTTCTGCGAATGCCGGAGTTGCTCGGCCAGCGCCAGCCGCTCGTGTTCTGCCCGCCTGCGCTCGGTGATGTCCCGCGCGATTCCCTCCAGTCCAATCGGTGTCCCCGCTTGGCGGATCACTCTCAGCGTGACGTCGAGAGGGACCTGACTGTGGTCCGCGGCGAGGACGTCGACCTCGCAGCCGGAAATCGCCTCGCCGCGACTGGCGTGCCTCAACACAAGTGCCAGCCGTTCCTTCGCTTCCGGGACCAGCAACGTACCGACGTCTCGTCCCGCGACGGAACCGCGGTCACATCCCAGGATCAGCTCGCCCGCGCGGTTGAGGGAATGGAGGGTCCCGCTCAAGTCGAGGGTGAAGATGGCGTCGTTGGCATTCTCGACCAGGTCAGAGCAGCGTCGCTCGAGGGCCACCTTGTTCCGGACTTCGCGGTCGATGGTGAGGCTCTGCCTCCGAACGCGCCGGCGCAGCGATACCGCCCAGACTGAGATGGCCGACACGGCGCCGACCGCGACGACCAGCAGCATGAGCACGTGTTCGGCGGTCCACCACGACGGCGACTGCAGGACACTGACGGCGTCGACATCTTGCAGCCGAATCTTGAATCCGTTCGGGTTTCCATCGTCGTCGCGAAAGAGAATGCACACGCCCGTGACGCGCAGCAGACTCGTGGGTGCGAGTGCCGCGAGCCGCCCTGACGGGTCGTGAGCGCCGAGGACGGCTTCGAAGAACTTGTCGCCCGCCTGAAGCGTGAGCTCCTCCGATACCGCCGAGCGCCAAATCTGGACCAGCCGCGCGTCAATGGCTACCAGCCGGGAGTCGTATTTCGGCGCGAGCACCTCGGTCGGCGTCACGTGCGCGGCGACCGGCGGAGGCCCAGGGCCGAGTCGGCGGCACTCCGAATCCTCCAGCGCAGGTACCTTCTGCATGAGCGTCGGGAACCCGATGACCTCGACCAGATCTCCGGGCCGGTAGGTCGTCCCGTCGGCGGTCTCGGCATAGAGACTGTGGTCGCCATCCGCGATGAACAGCGACACGCCAGGCCGGGACAGCATCACCGTGCCCCGCACACGAACCCGGTGCCCGAGGCTCTCCTCGTCGCGGCGCGACAGGACGTTGGGCAGGGACAGGAGCGGGTCATCCCACGGCCGCGTCGGCGCAGGCTTTTCGATCGTCACCATCGCCGGGTCGGGAACGACGATGACCGAGCCGACGAGCTCGCGGCTCGCATTCAGGCGTGCACTGCATACGCCTCGGACGGACACGCTGGCATCGGCGATCACCTCGGCGACACGTCCTCGAGCTGGCGCGGGGAACACGATCCGGATCCGATCATCGCCAGACGCGACGGTCGCAACGACGTGGTCCCGTTGGGTCTTCACGGAGCGCACGATGCCGGCGACCTCGACCCATTGGCCGTCTCTCAGGGCAGACACCAGTTGGGATGGCGGCACACGAAGGGGAACGGGAAGGGGCCTGCGCCCGACCACGCGGACTCGATTCGGCAGCACGCCGGGCGCCACGCTCCCGGGCGCGAAGGTCCCCTCGACATCGACCCAGTCGCCCAACCGTACGTCTGCGCGCGGAGCCCTGGCGAAGACGCGCACTCCGCCGGTCTGATCCTGGATGAAGAAGGCATCCTGCTCGGAATCCGTACCCGTGACGACCCCCTGGAGCCGGACGGCGCGCGTCTGCTGGGACTGGTCGGACGGAAGCCGGAGGAGCTGGCTCACGAACGTCAGTACCGGGAGCGGTTGTCCGGCACTAAGGGGCATGGAGAGCGCGAAGACGGTGATGACGAGAACGATGGGGACTGGGAGCAGAAAGGTGGAGGCTGGTCCACGGTCGACGGCGCAGAGTCCGCGCCGCGAGTATCCGCCTTTCCTACCCGGTCGAGTGAAGAACCGCTGCCTTTTCATCGTTGTCAGGTCTCAAGCGCCTGACTTTCCAGCGGCACAGCCCCGGCGCATCGCGATCCCGGCGGGAGCGCGGGGCGCCAATCGTGGCGCGCATGGAAAGCCCGTACTCCCAGAAATCGACACGAGCACAGGATCTCGTGAACCGGCATTGGAGAAACCCTGATGGCGTGGGGCACTGGGCGGGGATTGCGCCCGACGTGTCGACGGCCAGCCCGCTTGCGCAGGGCTGCGGCTTCCGGCGGACCGGCTCCCGACGGCTGCGCTCCTCGTCGAGGAGGGTCGTTTCGATCGGGAATGGAGGGTTCTACTGGAAGCCCTAAAGTTCTGCGGGCTTGGAACCGATGCTCTATCGATGGAGCCAGTGCGGGGCGGAGCGATGGGCTCGGCTGTCAGGCTTGAGAGCCCGGGGGCGCCGATTGCCGGGTAGTTGACAAGGCGCCCCTGCTGTCGTAGTATTGAAAGTCCGGCGGTGAGACATCGTGCTTGCCGTGGGTTCCCCGCTTCGGACAGCGGACGCGGTTCCAGGTAGTGCCGGAATCGCTGACAACCCCCTTATGACGGCGACGGCGAGCTGGCCTTTCGAGGCTGGCGAGACCGTCTAAAAAAAGTCAAAAAAGGGGTTGACAAGTCCAGCGGGGGATAGTAATCTTAGAAGGTTCCCCCAAATGAGACCCGAGAGGGGCTCTGGCGGGGCGAGCAACCCGGTTCTTTGAAAACTAGATAGCGCACAAGATACAAACCTGAGAGTATCAGCAGGGTTGAAACCACCTGTCTATCGAGGCAGGGAGGTCAATCCAAAACTGATAGTACAACGAATAACGCCAGAGCTAGTCTAAGGACTCTGGTTAGGGTTAGTCAGCGGCCCGTAAGGGTTGTTGGCGCCAACTTTAACATGAGAGTTTGATCCTGGCTCAGAATCAACGCTGGCGGCGTGCCTAACACATGCAAGTCGAACGCGAAAGGGGCTTCGGCCCTGAGTAGAGTGGCAGACGGGTGAGTAACGCGTGGGTGATCTACCCTTGAGCGGGGGATAACGTTCCGAAAGGGACGCTAATACCGCATGACATCCTGTTCTTAAACGGACGGTGATCAAAGCTGGGGACCGCAAGGCCTGGCACTCGAGGAGGAGCCCGCGTCCGATTAGCTAGTTGGTGAGGTAATGGCTCACCAAGGCGACGATCGGTAGCCGGCCTGAGAGGGCGGACGGCCACACTGGGACTGAGACACGGCCCAGACTCCTACGGGAGGCAGCAGTGGGGAATTGTTCGCAATGGGCGCAAGCCTGACGACGCAACGCCGCGTGGAGGATGAAGATCTTCGGGTCGTAAACTCCTGTCGAATGGGACGAATGGCTCGGCCGTGAATAACGGCTGGGAATGACGGTACCGTGAGAGGAAGCCCCGGCTAACTCCGTGCCAGCAGCCGCGGTAATACGGGGGGGGCAAGCGTTGTTCGGAATTACTGGGCGTAAAGGGCTCGTAGGTGGCCTGTTAAGTCAGACGTGAAATCCCTCGGCTCAACCGGGGAACTGCGTCTGATACTGGGAGGCTTGAATCCGGGAGAGGGACGTGGAATTCCAGGTGTAGCGGTGAAATGCGTAGATATCTGGAGGAACACCGGTGGCGAAGGCGGCGTCCTGGACCGGTATTGACACTGAGGAGCGAAAGCCAGGGGAGCAAACGGGATTAGATACCCCGGTAGTCCTGGCCCTAAACGATGAGTGCTTGGTGTGGCGGGTATCGATCCCTGCCGTGCCGAAGCTAACGCGTTAA